>VFQN01002994.1_pt1 | contig 25058 bp, 9 predicted proteins | sample 3512371 | NCBI WGS metagenome assembly VFQN01 (sample SAMN10412370, study PRJNA504923) | tailings metagenome | isolation source: Replicate 2 from Balatoc abandoned mine | place: Philippines: Itogon, Benguet | collected 2017-08-28 | reverse complement strand
GTCGATGGCACTGATGCTCCATCGCAGCGAAGAAAGTGTACTTCCGAGGGCGTCGTGGAGGTCGGCGGCTACGCGTTTTCGTTCGGTAGTTTGACCTTCGAGCAGGGCTGCTTGTAGCGCAACGTTTCGAAAGCGCAGTTGGCGGTTGTTCCAAATGATAAATCCTAACAATAAAGCTAACAGCGCCGAACCTACAATGAGCCATGTACGTAACTGTTGCTGTTGTTTGAGTTGGTTTTCGAGGGTGAGTTTTTGAATACTTGCTTGTTGTTGGGCCGAAATATTTTTAAACTCAGTTTCTTTTAGTTTTTGGTCAACTTCTTCGGCGGCCAATCTTTGTTGATTCAGCTCCAAATCTTTGTTTAGAAGCTGCATACGAGATGAATTTTCTAGGATAGTAAGCCGATTGACGGTAAGTAATTCTTTTTGACGAGCTATCTCGGCTTCCTTTTTTTGGGTTTGGTATTGAATCTCAAGTTCATTGAGGCGTTTGGTAGATTCGACTTCGTGGAGTGAATCGACCAAAAAAATGGCAATTTGGAAATGTTTAAATGCCGATTCATAATTCTTGACGGCTTCATAAGCTTTATACAAAAGGTCATGGGCTTTTTTGATGTATAAATCAGATTTACGTTTTTGGGCAATATCAAGGGCAATTTTGCCGTAAATAATCGCTTTTTGATAGTCCTTTCTATCAGTATAAAACTCAGCGAGGCGATTGGCTAGATAGCCGTCAGTGATAGAGTTTGGGTTGTTGATGGGGTCGATACCTGCTTTTTTGTAGAAAATAGTGGCACTATCAGGAAGATTGTTGAACAAAAACATGGTGCCGATACCCGTGAGCGGGATAACGGTGGAAGGTAGTTTGTGTTTTTCTGCAAGGGCAATGGTTTTTCGGTAATGCTCAAGTGCTTTTGGATAGTCCTGCTTCATGCGATATGCATCTGCAAGGTAATTGTGCACATTGCCTTGTGAGAAATAATCTTTGGTGCTTTCAAAAATTTTAAGCGAATAGTTAAGATAATAAAACCCCTTTTCAAAGTGATAGTCAGACGCAAGCATGGCGCCTAGGCGAGCACTGGCAATTCCGACTTCTCGAACACGTTGCAATTGCTCCCATATGCGTATGGCTTGGATATAATCACTCACGGCTGAGTCTTTTTTGGTGGCAAATGTATAATAGTAGCCGCGTGTTCGGTAAAAATACCCCCAACCTGCCGGCCATTTCATGGTTTTTAATTTTTTGTGGACGGTATTGATATAATAGTAAGAAGAGTCAAGTTTTTTGGAGTTGTACTCGTTTGCTAGGTCTAGTTCGAGGCGTATAATAGAAGTATCTCTTCCGAATGATTGGGGTTGCTTGAGTAAGCCTACGATATTGCTGCGACGCGAGTTGATAAAAGTATTGCTTTGAGAAAATAGCAGCTCAGGTAGGAGTAGTAGGAGTAAAAAAGTAAAAATTCCTTTCATTAGAATTAAGCTATTGTCAGAGAAATAAAACCTATGTATAAGTAAAGTTAAGGGGGTAAGCTCTCGCTTGTATTGTAAAAATACGACATCTTAAAAAGTAATAAACAATTTTGAAAAAGTAATGGGTGTTTTACCCCAAAAATCATGGTTTTCCATGAGGTGAAAGCATGGCAAACCATGAGAAAGCGCGAGGGCGACAGTACCGAATTTTGTAACACCAAAACTCTCTAAACTTTCAAAAATGGCAAATACGCTCCCTGTTGCTCCTGTACGGATACTTTCTCCTGAATTTTTGATAGGAAGCACGATTCAATCTCCAAATCGTCGGAGATACTCCCAATGACCACCGCCGAATCTATCATATTACGGCGAGGACGGCCCTTGGCTTCGCGTATAACAGTTAGGTAGCGAAATTTGGTCAAAAATACATTGATTATCAGCGGTCTTCTAAAAAGATGATTCCGTTTTTGTATTGATATAAGTGCGGAGGTGGTGAAGGGTGAAACCATGGTTTTCCATGATACAAAACCCTGAAAAACCATGAGAGTAACTGAGACGCAATAAGGCGAACTTTGTGTATATAAAACGGGCAAAAAGAAGAGGGGAATTGGGTATTTCTAACGCTTAACCATCATGAAACTATATATCCCATGTTGTTTGATTAGTATTTTATTAGTGTGCATTGGGAGGACACTACAAGCTCAAAACCTCGAAAAGTTAAAAAAACAAAAACCGTTTGAAGTGCATGGTTCTTTATCTTTAAGTTTACAGTTTTATAATGTAAACGGTATTAGTAGTAGACGTCCTCCATTCACCTGGTATCTCACGGGGGCACCTGTGGTGAAAATATGGGGTATGTCATTGCCTATCTCTTTGACATTGAGCGAGCAGCAGCGTAGTTTTTCGCAGCCATTTAACCAGTGGGGTGCGAGTCCTTATTTCAAAAAAATAAAGGTTCATTTAGGGTACCGCAATGTTCGTTTCTCCGATTTTAGTTTGGGAGGGGCTACTTTTTTAGGAGTAGGTGTAGAATCGACCGGAATGATAAGGCTTGGTTTTGTATATGGTCAGTTTGTGAAACCTATTGAAGAAGATTCCTCAGGCTTAGATCCGCGTTATCGCTACCTACGACCCAGTTATCGACGTATAGGAATGGCCGGAAAAATAGGAGTAGGAAAACCGAATGCTTTTTTGGATTTGAGCATCTTTAAAGCCTATGATGTGATTGGGTCAATCCATACTCCTTCAAAACGCTCGCAAGTTACGCCGATGGAGAATTTGGCGGTAGGCATCAAAAACCATCTTGCTTTTTTTAAGCAGAAATTGGTGGTTGATTTAGAAGGAGGAGCTAGTATTCTAACCCGCAATACGCTGCTATACGATTATGAAGGTTCAGAGCCTGTTTTGCGTTTTTTAGTGAATCTGCTGCCCGTAAATGGCTCTACTTCTCTCTTTACAGCTGCTCGAGGAAATGCCTCCTATCGCTTTAAAGGCGGTAGTATGGCGGTTCAGTATCAACGTATTGATCCAGATTATCAGTCTTTAGGCGCGTATTATTTTCAAAACGATGTAGAGCAATTTACGTTTTCGCCTTCCTTCGCTTTTTTTAAAAACAAACTAATGATCAATGGCTCTTATGGGCGCTCACACGATAACCTTAATCGTAAAAAGTTGGCTACAACCTATCGGAATGTGGGGGCAATCAATATAAGTGCCGCTCTAATTCCTCGATTAAATATCAATTTAATGTACACAAATTTTGGGGTTGGTCAGAGCAGAGGACTCGTCGATTTGTTTAATGATTCGCTTGCGATAAGTGTCGTAAACGCTTCTTATGGCGGAAATATAAGCTATCAATTAGGGTCTCGTATCCATCGGCAGACGTTTGGTATCATGGCTATGTACCAAAATACCAATGACCAAAACCAATTTACACGACAATATACCGGGGCGGCTTCTTTTATAAGTTCGGCAAACTATACTTATTCTTATATTCCTGCCAAATTAACGAGCAGTTTATCGGTGAGCTATGTCTCCGTCGAAACCTATGGGCGACGCTCAACCAATATAGGTCCTGCTCTTGCCACTAGCAAAGAATGGTGGAAGGGTAAATTGCGTACCTCTTTTACCCATAATAGTCAGCTTCGGCGAACCAATCAACTAAGCGATGGTATAATGGCCAATACGGGCATGAGTGCCTCTATACATCAGAAAAAACAATCCTTGACGCTGGCGATCAACTATTTGTATAACCGTTATAATACCAGTGCTGATGGCATCAATTATCGAAATTTCAACGAATACCGAGGGACAATTACCTATGGAATGCGATTCTAAAAATTTGGAAGCCATGAGAAGAAGCAGAAAGCCTTTTATGGTGGTGCTACTGATGATGTTATTGTCGGTAATGGCAAAAGCACAAGTAATAAATATTGATTTGAAAGTTTCTACTCAACGTACACTTTCAAGACTGGATGAGCTTCAAGAATTGGCTAGAAGTGGTGACGTATTGTTGACACTTACCAATTTGACAAATCAACAACAGACCATTCAGTTAGAAGTATTACTCAGTTCGCCACAAACGGATTTTCGGATATTGACCAACCCCGATACTCCCACCCCGGCGATTTATACGTTTGTTCCACCGACTCAGGTAAAAACATTCACGCCTACGGAGCTTGCGGAAGAACTGTTTGATGAAAATAGTTTGGTGCTGGGCAATGGTCAGTTGTTGAGCGAATTTCTGGCCAATGACCCTACGGGTCAGATTCCTACTGGAACCTATCAACTGTGTGTACGAGTGCGCCCAGAGTCGTTGAATCAACAACTCAACAATACACTCAGTAATCTAGGGTGCGCTAATTTAACATTTCAACAATATACGGCTCCGCTAGTCAATCTCATCAGTAATATACCCTGTGTAACTGACGGAATGGTGGGGGCTGTGTCGATATTGCCTCCTAATGCGCCTTTTCCTCTTACTTTTACCCCTCCTACCTTCGGGTTGAGTGCGGCTATTCCGGTCAATTTCAGGTATACAGTTTATATCATAAAAGTAAATTCAGATAACAGTGGCGAGGCTAACCAATTTATACAATCGCTACAAGTAGGAGACGAGCCTCGCAATTGGATTGTCAAGCAGACCTTTGATAATATACCGCCAAGTATAGGCACTGGTACAATCATTTTACAGCCAGAGCATTTTACCGCTCCTGGGCTGGAGTTTTTTCAAAATTATGCCTTAGCTATCAAAGCAGAATCAATTGACAATCCATCTATTAAGTTGCCAAATGGCGGTTTGAGTCCTGTTTATCTCTTTAAATATGGAGAACATACCATCACTACGATTCCTGTACCCGACTGTGGTCAGGAGCAATACGATTACAATCCTCCTGTAGGCCCTACCATAGCAGAAGCAGGTATTGATATTGAAGATTTGTACCTCAAAAATACGGTTCCTCTCCAATTGGGATACTATGAGTTTAGCATCAAAAATATAACTTCCTCCCGTCAAGGTCGATTTTCGGGCGAAGGACAGGTGTCGGTGCCTTGGCTCGGAACAATGGGATACAATTTTTTATTAGATGTTGAATTTGAAGATATTGAGATAAAAATAGTCAATGGGACATACTATGTCACAGAGGGGATGGCTTGGGCAAAACTGGCGGACGAATTTAAAGATCATCCTTTACTTAAACAGTATTATGATACCGACGATTCGTCTCCACAAAGAAGACCTCTTGCCGATACCGACGGAAAAATAAAAGAAGCTTTACTAGCGCTGCGTCAAGGAAATGGGACGGTTTTTCGGACTGGCTCAGACGACGAATACCATTTCCCGCTTATGTATCGTCCTGGGGGATTTACTAAGGTCGAAAACGTTTCAACCAGCAAGCCAGATCAGGTGGTCGAAAATTACCGAGAAGGAGCAGGGGCAATATGCGCACTGACTTTTATGCCCACCCGAGCTGTTTTGAATGCCATTTTTGAAAAGTTTGTCGGCAGTGATTCTGTAACATATGAACTTGCGCTAAATTTACCAGCATCTCCTAAAGGATTGGCTTGCTTCTTTCCAGAAGCGGATGAAAGCAAACAACAAACCAATCCTATTTCCAATTTGCTGACAGCAATGCTCGACGATCCAGAATGTGGCGAAACTGTCGAAGATGAGGTTTTGCCAGCCAATTTAGAACCTGTGCCTTCATCAGTTGATATTGTGGGTGTAGATATGATGCTGGGGTATTATGCGATGCGCTATTTAGAGGGAAAGGCTGTAGAGGGTAAGCATAGCGGTCAGGGCTTGGTGATGGTTCCTTGGGCGAAAAATGCGTTTGTTAAAACTACGTTTGAAGGGGTAGAAATTAAAGTTGATCCAGGAAATGGCTTTTGGATTTCAAAAGGTGAAGTAAAAGCAATCCCTACCGAGGATTTTCCTTTGCCTAGTTTCTTTGAAAACTGGAAAATGGTGAGTCAATCTGCTCCCCAAAAAATAGATTTAACCGCTCAACGAGCCGAAACCAAAGCACTTTTTAGTTTGATCAGGCAGCACTCGGCCTTAACTAAACTCTTGGAGAGTGAGACCATTATGCCTATTCCATATTTATACAAGCCTGATTCTGTCAAAGGAAAATTGGGAAATGCCTTGATTGTAGGACTTGGATTCTATGAAAATCGGGCGGTGGTAAATGTGGTTTTTGAGCATATTCCACAAAATGGTGATACTTCTAAGATTACGTATATAGGGTATCGTAATTTGGCGATTTCTTCGCGAGGCATTGATTGCTTGTTGTATGATGACAATACCAATACCATTATAGCCCAAGCCCAAGACCCTGATTCACCTCCTTGTGGAAGTGCGGTAGAGGCGACGATTCCGCCCGGTGGCGAGCCTATCGTCGAAGCCGATGTTACTTTGAAGAGTACCATTAAATTTGGGTATTTTAGCGTTACTACCAATGCACAAGTTCGTATTGTAAATGGAAAATTGGAGGGAGAAGGCACGGTCAATATTCCTTTTTTGAAAGCAAAACTCAAAGTTGTATTTCATGATGTAAAAGTGAAGAATATACAAGGGCACTTGTATGCTATTGAGGGATATGCCGAAGTGCCGAAAGAGAATATCGGCCTCAATGTTGCCGAAACACTTTTTGATATAGGCGATACACCCGTTACTGGAAAAATAGAGTTGCCATCGGGAGTGGTTCGGGATGTTTTTAATGGACTTCGAAATATAGGGCGACTATACACTCAGCTTACCGATGAAACGGCACGCGTAGGAATGCCGATTGCTATCACGACTACTTTGGGCGACGAACAGCTCAATCTGGGAATTTTTGCCATGCGTTTTTATCCGACCCGGGCTAATTTCAATGTGATGCTGGAGACGCCCTCTCTTGGCGAAATAGGGTCGTTGTATGTGGGAGCTCGAAACGTGGGCTTTTCACCCAATGGTATGTCGGCTGCCAATACGAGTTTCTATCTGGGCGGCGATTTGAGAGTTCCGTTGGGAGGGATAGCCGTCAAACTCAAGGGAAGTCCTACCCAAAATGGAGCGCAGACCTTTGTAAAGTTGGGTTGTAATGCTTCATTTGAAAAAGTAAAAGTGGTAGGTGAAATAGAGCTAGATAGCAATTGGGTTCGTCCTACTAGTCAGGCTGAAAAGGTGGCAAAAGTTACGTTTGATTTTGACATGACCAAGCCTGAAGATTTATTGGCAAAAGCAAGCATTACGCCCTTGTATTTTACTGAGATGCCCGACTTTAAATTTTCTTTTACAGACGTCTCTCTTGATTGGTCTACCACCCGCAATCCGGCAGATTTAGTCATGACTGCGCAAGATAGAAACTCACTGGCAGGCGTCGAAACCTTATGGCATGGTATTTATGCCAAAGATGTATCGGCTAGTCTGTCAGATACGCTTTTTGGGCGAGAAGTGCGGTTGGGTGTCAAAAATTTTACTTTTAGTTTTACCGGTTCCAACAATCTATCTTTTACGGCTTACGGAGCCAATCTGATTACGACAGGTGGTTCTTTGGCCGGATTTGGATTCTCGCTTGATACCATTGCGGTAAGCATGAACAATGGGCTCCTTACTCCTCCAGTTTTAGAAGGCACGATTCGTTTTCCTCTTTTCGACGATCCGCTCAAATATGCTGGTACATTTAATGCTACGGATCGGTTTGTACTTACGGTCACTGCTGGCGGCAACAACAATACGATGCGATCCAGTGCTCTGAAGTCTGAGTTTCAATTGAGTCCGAATGTGCCTTTGTTGACGTTTAAGGCAAAAGGCATGGAATTGACGGGCGATTTTAGCGGTAAATGGTCAGTTGTTGATCCAGAAACGGGCGTCAACTTTAAAATGATGACTTTTCAAGGACTGAAATATGATCGAAAGAGAGGGTTTGATACCCAGAATTTTGTAATCAGCTTTGCCAGCCCGCAAAAATACGTTGGCAGTACAGAAACTAGCTCTTCCAACAAGGCAAGTGGTTTTCCAGTGACTATTGGTGCCAAAGGTTTTACGCCTGTCTTTTCAGGTAATTTTTTTGATACTACAGGCGCAAGGTGTGGCCTCAAATTTAGCTTGTATCTTAATCTGGTAGGAAATGACGGAAGTTCTTCTAGCCAAGGGCAATGGGGATTTGGGGCAGAAACCACCCTTGAAGTATCGGCCAAAGGAACATGGAGTGCGCAGCGAAAAGAGATTGAGTGGTCAGATCCAAAAGTAAACCTTGAGGCAATTAGCATCGATGTAGACGTATCTGTGTGTCACATAAAAGGTGCTTTGAAATTTTTTAACAATGATTCAATATACGGAAATGGGGTAAGAGGATGTATTGATTTTCAGCTCAAGGAACAACTAAAGATTAGTATCAAAGGGGGAGTACAAGGGATGTTTGGCGTCAAGGATGATTATCGTTACTTCTACCTTGACGGTTATATTGACGGCCTACAAATCAAATTAGGACAGTATCTAGCGATTTCGGGCTTTGTCGGTGGATTGGCTTACAATATGCGGCAAAATGGGCTAGAGGGCAATGGGCGCCCCAATTATATTGCTCGTTTTGCGAATGGTGCTCCCTGTGATATAAATGCGCCTGCTCCTTTTGTTCCGGCGGAGGGCTACGCCAATGTCGCATTTGGCGTTAAATTCAAAGATGCGGGTGCGGGGTTAGCCTACAATGGAATTATGGGCTTTGGCGTAGGCATCAATCTCAACACGGGAGGAATTCAGGAATTAGGCGTGTTTGGACAAATGAATTTTGTACGCTCGCCCGACACGCCTCCTGGCCCAAGCGATTTGGTGAAAATACGCGCTGATTTGCAGATGGCCTACGACTTTGAGCAGGGAAAACTAACTGGGAATTTTGACGTTTACCTCAACGTGGTTAGTGTCATTAAAGGAAGCATGGATCCTACTACTGGTTTGGCGGGACGTATGGTAATGTATGCCGATAATAACCATTGGATGATTTGGCTTGGCAATCCTTGGGGAGAACAAACGGCACCCGGACCCGACGGGATTTTGTCAGGTATTACTCGTTATGCAGGGGTATCTCTAAAAATCGCCAATCAAGAATTAGCTCGTTCAAGTGCCTATTTTTGTATTGGAAATTATCCTTTTCCGGGCTTACCCGACTTACCAGAGGACGTACCGGGTGATTTGAGGCATATTATAGACGGAAGTCGCCCTCGCCTCGATCCTCGTGTAAGTAATGGAGGTATTGCGTTTGGGGCTAGTTTTCACGTAGGGTTTGATATAGACTTGGCATTTTTGAAAGCCATGCTTGATATGGGAGCTGGGTTTGATTTGGCATTGGTCAAATATGAAGAAGGTGCTGTAAGCTGCAATGGTACATCGAGCTTTGGACTTAATGGGTTTTATGCGCGTGGTCGGGCATATGGCTATGTACGTGCCAATCTGTCGATTGTATATGATGAAAGTACGTACACTTTGGCGGAGTTTAATAGCTACATCTTTGCCAATTTTGGCGGGCCGAATCCTACTTGGCTCGAAGGACAGTTCTTTCTGGAAAAGAGCTCGGCTATTTCGCTCATACAAGGTGTAGCTGGCTATAGTACCGGAGGGATATACTCCTTGATTGACTGGGCTACAGAGGGTAAACTTTCTGAAACCATTTATGATACTGTTAAATCGGGTACTGATGAGTTGGTGAAACAGCAGGGTTTTGAAACTAGCGATAACGATATTTCTATTCCTTTTAAAATAGGTACAAAGTGTGAGCCAAACGCAGCGGCTTCCTTTAATGACAAATGGGGCTCAGAAGGCATTATCGCTTACATCACGCCAGATGATAACCAATCGATGGACCCTTATGGACGAATAGAAGTTTTTCTCAATCAAAACCTTTATAAAACCTGGAAAGTAATCAAGGATAATGGAAATGGCAGCTTCACAACTTATACGAGACATTGGTATATCAAGAAAGCTGAACTTGTGAAGAGTACGGGCGTAAGTATTCCGTTGCGGGAAATAGCGACCGAAGGCAATAAGCTTACGTATCAGCCTTCTTATGCAAACGGTGTACCTCTACTTCAGAAAAACGATAGGGCTGTTTTTACTATTACACTAGGAATAAAGGAAAAAGTAAATACAGGTGAATGGTACACAAAAAATTACTTCAGTGATCGTTCTCGTGCAGAAGACGAACGAGTTATCCTGTTAAAAATAACAGAAATTACGAGCACCATCACGGATGCCGATATAGCAATGAGCTATCCAAGAGTAGGAGAGCAGTATTATCTCCAAAGCAATGCTCCTTTGGCAAAAGCTTTTATAAAACTGAATAAAGTACTCCCACAATTTGACCGAATGGATACGCCTGAATATTCGCTAAGGTTTTTCACTCGTATAGTTGCTCAACAACAGCTATTGGCAGAAGGCACATTTAGTTATCACAAATATTCTGACCAAACAAGCGCTCTGAAGGTGAGCCTTCCTTCGCTTCCGAATGGCGTAAATATTAATGTTGAGTTTTGGGTAGAAAAAACACCAAAGCAATCCAACTCCGCTTCTGGGTCCAACGGAGGAACGGCGGTAATGAGTGCGCGTAACGTGCCGGTTATTGTTGAAAAAACCAACATTTATACGTGGACTTTCAAAACCAGTCAATTCAATATGTTGTCCGAAAAATTAGGCCAAGTCACCACAACGCCTTTTGTGCACGACAGCCCTACGAGTTATATCATCGAAACAACCCTTCGTTCGGAAGAAAGCTGGGACAATTTCGAACTGGCTGCCAATGGGCAAGGGCTAGAAGTCTCTACCCGACTTAATTCTTCGTGGCATTTGGCCCTAAAACCCATCGTTCAGGCTCGTTTAGCAGAAATCAACGCTGCTTTAGAGCAGACAACTGCATTGACAGAAAGAGTCACCCTCACTAACAATAAGTATATCCTAGAAGGATTATTGACCAAACTTAACGGACAAAAAGTTGCAGTTCCGGTTTCGCTTGAAAATGGAAACACGCTCCGGTTACGCTATGAACATAATCAAAACATAGCCAATTTCTTAGGGGCAATTCCTCCCCCCACTGACGCTGATTATAGTTTCTATTTTGTTTACAAATACCCTGTATTGGAAACAAATGGAAGCATCTCTTATCAAACAAATGATGTATCGCCTGCTCCTGCCCAAAACAACGCTTCTGGCATGGTAGTAGGAGCATTGGGTAACTTATCGGATCAAAACAAGAAAACAATCGTCATCCCTTATGCTGGGATGAAAGCTACCATAGTCGCCCAACAAACAGCAATGGAAACAACCCTGAATAGACTTCAAAATATTCCTAAAACAATTCAGAAAAAATGAAGAATGCTACATTGAATTTCAAACGTAAATACGTCTCGGTTTATGGAGGGTTGATGGGAATTATGTTATTTATAACAGCTTCTTCGTATGCCCAAATCAATGCCTGGAAACACTACACCAATGATACCCTCCAATTGCTCTGGACGCCTCTAACAGCCGATGCATGGCTTCGTAATCATACCTATGGCTATCGTATAGAGCGTGCTGAAATTATCAAAGGTCAGCGTCCGCGATTTGCATTGCTTACGCCTCAGCCTCTTAAACCTCTTGATAAAACTAACTGGAAGAAAATCAGTCCAGAATCGGCGGCGGCTTATCAAGCTATTTATGGAAGTAATGGCTCCAATAGTGCAGAAGGAATAGGAAAAAATGAAGCTAATCAACAAGAAATGCGGCATTTTATGGCCTTGCTGAGTGCTTTTAAATCCCCAGAAGTAGCGTATCAGATGGGGATTGGTTTTAGAGAAACAAATCTAGTTAGAAATAAAAAATACCTCTATAAAATTTACGCGGCTCTCCCTAAAAATGCCAAAAATGACACGGCTTATATCTCTATCGATACCTCAAAGCCGACAGTTTTGAAAAGCCCACCCGTCTTAAAGGTCGATGAATTAGAAAAAACAGTGGTAGTACATTGGCCAGCAAAAAGTTATGCTCAAGACTTTGTAATGTATCATATCGAACGCTCTGACGATGGTAAAGTGTTTCGGCGTATTACCAAAACACCGCTCATACATGCTGATCGTAGAGCGCAAGAGTCATCTTATAAAGATTCTCTAGGTATCAATTATCGCCCTTATTTTTATCGTTTAGTGGGTATGACTCCCTTTGGAGTATGGAAAACGGGAGAGTTCACAACAATTGCAATGGGGCGAGATAAGACGCCACCCTCTCAGCCATTTATCGAATCAGCGAAGCATTTAGGTGGGCAGCGTATTGAAATTACGTGGAAACAAGAACCCTATGACGACGATTTAAGTGGTTTTTGGGTTCGGCGTGCCAGCCATATTGATGGACAGTTTAAAAATCTCACAGTAATGCCTCTGCCCAAGACTGAGCGGCGATTTGTTGATGATAAAGCGGATCTTAATTCTACAAATCACTATATCGTTTATGCCGTCGATACTGCCGGAAACGAGCGTGCTTCTTTTGCCGCCTATGCATCACTTCAAGATTCTATAGCACCAGTGCCCCCGCAAAAACTAACGGGCAAAATTAGCCCTAAGGGAGAAGTAACCATTCGTTGGAAAAAAAATGATGAAAAAGACCTGATGGGTTATTATGTCTATTATGCCAACGATCCTACCCATGAGTTTTCACAAGTAACGCACCAAATGCTGGTCGAGCCAGAGTTTAGAGACACTATCACGCTCCGGTCGCTTACCAAGAAAGTGTACTATCGTGTTGTGGCGGCTGATAAACACTTTAACCACTCCCAATTTTCAGAAATATTGGAGCTCAAACGTCCCGATTCAATTAAGCCAGTTGTACCGCTCATCACTCATATTGATTTAAAAGAAAATGAAGCCACGATTCATTGGGGAGCGAGTCCAAGCGATGATGTAGTGGAGTACCGTCTTTATCGACGTGAACAAAAAAAAGAAGCAACGCTGATGAAGAGTTTTACAAAAAACACGCTCAGCATTCGTGAATACAAAGATGTATTACAGCCACACATTACGTATGAATATTATCTGGAAGTAGTAGATGAAAATGGTTTGGTGTCGGATAAATCACCAGTGCAAGCAGCCAAAGCAGTTCCCTCTTTTTATCTAACAGATAGCCCCCAACCTAGTGTGACGTATATAGATAAAAGTAAACAAACAAAAATCACATGGAGCTATAAAGGAAAGGAAACGTATCGGATGATCATCTATCGAGCTCAAGATAAGAGAGCATTTAAGGTAATTGGTATCGCCAGCCAGCAAGAAGGGCAATTTATGGATAAGCCACCTCGCATCGGCACCTACCAGTACATGTTGAAAGCTATCGCCGAAGACGGTCGCGAAACAAAATTTAGTAATCCTGTCGAAATCAAATTATAATGATAATACAAGCCATGAAAAAGGTTTTATCTTCTCTTGTTTTTGCGTTGGTGTTGTTGCTTTGTAGTCAGTGTCGAATAAACAATGTGGATGCTGTACCCAAAACCGTAGACTTGCCAAATGGGGGAAAAATGGTAGTTTTTGGTAAGCCAGTGTTGAAGGAAGATGTGGTGATTGTGGATACGGCCTCGGCCAAACAACTATCAATAATCGGAAATAGATTGATTGTGAAGGGCGAGGTAATGACAAAATCGGTGGCCAATGGGCGTATTGGGGCGGCAAAACTACGAGTTGGCAATATTGTTATTATGGAACCGGTAAGTACTGTTATCGATGGTATTAACCTTGTCATTGATAGGCTAGTTCGTGAAACACAAGATCCTGATACTGGCTTTAGAGTTGAATTTGAATGTCATATTGTAGAAGGCCCTAATGAAATATTTGATTCTTTTCATGCCATATTCTCTGTATTTAATGTAAATGCCTATAACGGCGAGGTAAATCTGGAAGGGGACTATTATACAGAAGAAAAAAAGGAGGTTATATCTCCTAACACAACCATTAAAAAAGAACGTAGAGTAGGAGGCTATATAAAATCACATTTAGATGGATACATAAAAAAAGCGGTAGATTATGAAATTGATATCCAAAATTCACAAATAGTAAAACTACAAACCATACGAAAAGAAATACATGATTATACAATACGATTAGAGCTAAATGGCAGATTTGTATTTAAGCATTCAAAAGAAGTTGGAAAACCTATCGAAAAGAAACAAATATTTATTCTAGGTGGTATCCCTATACTTGTTGGTATTCAACTGGTAACAAAATTGAATGTAGAAGGAAGTCTTACGGGAACCGTCGATTATAGGAAACCTTTTTATAGTAGTAAATATGAAAAAACAACCATAGAGACTATTCAGCCCAATGAAAGTGGGGAGTTGGTAAAAGGATATACGGAGCGTATTGATCAAGACGATTATAATTTCGCCAACGAAATGAGAGGCAAATTCGCTGGCAATATTCGGTTTGGGGTAGAAGGAGGTGTTTCTAGCTATTTGTATAAAGAAACATGGGCTAAGCTAAGTGGCACGGCTGAATTATATGTAAAAGCAGACTTCAGTTGCTCATCGGGCGGAAAAGGATTACATCTTGTTACAAGTTTATACTTACGTCCTAAGATTGTACTGGAGTTTTTTTTCTTGAAAAAGGTTACTAATAAGGAATTTAAGTTTGAGTATTATCAAGATTATCAGCTTGCCAAGAGCGATTTTGATTTTGATGTTTTATTTGATTTTTGTGGTGTACAAGTGGAAGTATTGCCGGATTTGTCGCAACTTGAACAATTTAAGTCATTACTTTTACAGAACAATTTCCCAATCAATGAAGGAACCTCTCCCCCTATTTTATCGGGTTCTTCGCCTCCTTTCAAAGAAAGTTATTATGGATCGCCTGTAGGTCTTATCTATTCAACAAATCCAAACGACAAATCCGATTATTCTTTTAGAGGCAATGAGATTATTCCGTCCAAGGCTTTTGGGCCTATTAAATTTAGGTTTATTGGTCAGAGCGCAAATGGTATTATGGCCGAAATAAAACGAAACATAGACTTAAAGAGTCAGGTTTCGGCAGTGAATAGTTCCTATGATCTTTGTGATAAAGCTACCATTACCGGCACTGGACAAAGGTTTACAATCATTGGCTTAATGACAGGGAAATTGTTTGCTAGTGATGGTAGCGTATACAGTACTTACGATAATTATTTTGCTATCTCAGGAAACATAATTGCAGCAGGAGTAATAGATAATGTACACTATGCAACCCAGCTTATTCGCACCTACGGAGAAACGCAAAGTCGAGTAAATCCTCCTGATGGCACATTCCGGCATTTTAAGGTAGTATCTGCGGTAAGCAAAATAAGCAATGATAATTTCTAAAAGATTTGATTAAATACATACAATGAAAACTTTATTTAAACTTTTCGTTGGCTTGCTTTGGCTTGCCCTACTGTTATCTTATTCTTTACAAGCGGCTGTGCCGGGTGCCCCACAAAGTTTTTCAGCGACGGCAGCCTCTGCTTCCCAGATCAACCTATCGTGGAAAGCACCTACAGCTAACCCAGCTCTGACGGGTTATGAATTACATCGGTCGGAAGATAATAAGAGTTTTGCCAAAATTGCAGATATAGCGACTGGCACCGCTACCTACCAAGACAAAAATCTTAAGGGAAATACAACTTATTATTATCGGCTTTATGCTCTCAATAGGGATGGTAAATCAGCGGCCGCCGAAGACAATGCCAAGACACAAGTCACTCAGACATTTACGTTGTCTCCACCTTCTAATTTGGCTGCTACTTCTTCGTCTCCTACAAATATACAAGTCAACTGGACTAACAATCATTCATATACTAAAATCGAATTGCGGTATACCACCAATCCAAACAATACTGGGGGAGAACTCTTAACCCTTAATGGCAATACAACTCAATACAACTTAACAGGACTTGACCCAAATACGAAATACTATATTGTTTTGCAGGCCTTTCTTGTGATAGAAGGGGGGGTAGAGTATTCATCCATTAAAGTAGGTACGAATGCTACTACCCAAAACCCCACTCCTTCAACACCTTCGGGCTTGAACATTACAGGAAAGTCCGACAATACCATAGGTGTGTCATGGAATGCCGTAAGTGGAGCGGAGGGCTATCAATTGAGGATTTCGGATATATCTGATTTTTCGAAAGGAGTGAATACGTTTGATATAAATAGTACTACCTCGTCTTATAAGTTTACTAATCTACTATCTGGTAATACCTATTGGATTCAAATAAGAGCCAAAAATAACTTTAACAAAGTAGATTATTGGTCTAATTGGTCAGGAAGTGTCTCAACTTCGACCGACAATCCGCCACCTGCTGCTCCCACGGGCGTCAATGCAACTGCGCTGAATTCGACTCAAATAGAGGTTAAATGGACAGATGCTTCCAACAACGAGTCAAAGTTTATCATAAACCGAAGTGATCAAAGCAGTAGTGGCCCTTGGGTACAAGTAGGGGAAGTAGGAGCAAATGGCCAAAGTTTTATGAATAACGGAACTCAGTCTAGTAAAACCTATTATTATCAAGTATGTGCAGTAAATAGTGGGGGACAAAATTGCGCACTTTCTAACAAAGTAACTACGCCTGGTAGCCCGCCACTACCTCCTGGAAAACTCGTGGTATCTATCAATGGTACCTCGGCTTCGTTGTCGTGGGAAGATGCAGCAACCAACGAGACAGGTTATGAAATTGAGAGGAAAGAAGGCAATGGCTCTTTTACGCGTATTTATACCTCAGGTAGTTTTTCGGGCACTGGTACATTCAATGATACAAAACTCAACAATGGTACTCCATACTGTTATCGTGTTAGGGCGGTCAATTCAGACGGAGTTTCTACTTATTCTAATGAAGCTTGCGGCACTACCCCCGAAGCTACTCCCAATGCACCATCAAACTTGGTCGCAAGCACTCCTAATGCTCGCCAAGTGAATCTTAGTTGGAATAATAACAGTGGTAATCAAACAAAAATCGAGATACATCGCTCAGAAAATAATGATTCTTTTGTGGAAGTAGGCAGCATTGGCGGTTCTTCAACGACATATACAGATCAAAACCTTACGCCCAATAAAAAATATTATTACAAAGTAAGGGCTCTGAACAATGGGGGAAGCTCGGCTTTCTCTAATGTTGCAGAAGCCACTACGCTACCTGAAATCCCGAAAGCAGCCACTGGTTTGACGGCGACGGCGGTGAGCAGCAGTCAAATCGACTTGAAATGGACTGACAATTCCGACAATGAAACGGGCTTTGACCTTGAGCGTAGCAGCGACGGGAGTAATTTTAGCGGCTTGACTTCCTTAGGCGCAGGTGTTGTTACGTTTCAAAATACGGGTTTGTCGGCCTCGACGAAATACTATTACCGAGTCAGGGCCAAAAACAGCGCGGGTGTTTCGGATTGGTCCAATATCGCCGATGCCACCACGCAATCGCCTCCCGTGAGCGTTCCGAAAGCAGCCACTGGTTTGACGGCGACGGCGGTGAGCAGCAGTCAAATCGACTTGAAATGGACTGACAATTCCGACAATGAAACGGGCTTTGACCTTGAGCGTAGCAGCGACGGGAGTAATTTTAGCGGCTTGACTTCCTTAGGCGCAGGTGTTGTTACGTTTCAAAATACGGGTTTGTCGGCCTCGACGAAATACTATTACCGAGTCAGGGCCAAAAACAGCGCGGGTGTTTCGGATTGGTCCAATATCGCCGATGCCACCACTCAATCGCCTCCCGTGACCGTTCTCGTTGCTCCAACTAATTTGAGATTAAAATCAACAATCACAGTTAACCAAATTGGTTTGGAGTGGAATGATAATGCCGTTGATGAAACAGGATATGAACTGGTCAGATCACAAGACGGCGTCAATTGGAATATTGTTAAAAGTGATATTGTCCCTAATACAACCGAATATTTAGATAAACCTGTTCGGTCGGGTCAGAAGTATTATTATAAAGTGCGGGCTGTTAGAAATACTTTATTTTCGAGCTATTCTAACGTTCTTGAAACAGTGGCTCCTTTGATAAGTAGTATATCCGTACCAATGAAAAGTGCGGTGAGAGCATATCCTAATCCTTGCGTGGATTATATAAACATAGAGGGACTAGGAGGCCTCATTGTATCAGTAGAGATAATTGGGATAGCTGGGAATCAAGTGAAAGAATGGATTTCTCCCAATAAATTATCTTTTGATGTTTCAGATTTGCCTTCAGGGATATACTTGATGAGAATAAAGGACGAATTTACCTTAACATCTTTTAAAATTTATAAACAATAAGCTTTATGAAACGGATTGCAATTTTAAACCTTTTGGTTATTGTTGTTTTGGGGGGATGTAGAAAAAGCAATGTACGAGCAGACGAAGAAGTTTTTACAGGTGTTTTTAAAGCTGAACAAGTTAAAGAAGGAGGCACGATTGTGTACACATTGGGGGCTACCAATAATATTATACCTGGATATTCAAAATTTCGTTTGGCGTTTTTGCCCAATGCTAAATCAGTTAGAATCACAGAATATACTGGAGAAACATTCGAAGGAAAATGGAATTATTCGGCTTCAAATTCACTGCTTACGTTAAATCAATTAAATCCTGCGCCCTATGCCGGTAATTTTGTTTTTAAAGTAGAAGAAATGAAAGCTGGAAGATTGATTTTGCTGAATACAGCTCCTAATCCAAAAACAGGGGAGACCATAAATAGGTATGTTTTAATCCCTGAATAAAAAATAATATTGTGACTCATTTATTCTCTACGCCAATTGTCTAAGACAATCGCCGTGGCGATGCCTACATTGAGCGACTCGGCACTTCCGAAGCGAGGAATGGTGATTTTGTGGGTAATGTACTTTTCTATTTCTTCGCTAATGCCATTCGATTCATTGCCCATCACAATGTAGCCTGTTTGCCCGAAAGTGGTTTTATAAATATTTTCACCTTCCAAAAAAGTACCGTAAATCTTAGATTCGGTACTTTTTATTTTTTTTAAGTAATCTTCTAGTTCGGTATAATAGCCTCTCACGCGCGTAAATGAGCCTTTGCTAGCGGCGATTACCTTTGGACTGTACCAGTCGGTGGTAGTGAGTGAGCATACGATTTTTGTAATACCGTACCAATCGGCAATGCGGATGATGGTGCCGAGATTGCCGGGGTCGCGGATGTCGTCAAGAATAAGCACATATTCGCTGGTATCGGCATACAAAAAATCATTAGGTTTCGTTTTTACAAGGGCAATGGCGGCGTCGTTGGATTGGAGGCTGCCCGCCTTGGCGAGTTCGTCGGCGGTTGCGATTTCCAGCCTAAAAGGTTGTTTCTCTAGTTTTTGGGTGTTTTCTTTGTAAAATTTGTCAGTAACAAATATTGTTTCTATTTGAAAATCAGCATCTAAGAGTTCTAACACACTTTTGCCTCCTTCTACCAAAAAATGACCATATTCTTGGCGATATTTTTTTTGTTGAAGCGAGTTTAAATATTTGGATTGATTTTTAGATAGCATTTGGACAAAGCAATAATTTTCAAAAGTAATAGTGAATGAGCAATAGCATCATTGAAGGTATCAAAAAAAAAACAAGCTACTTAGGGTGGCATGGGGCGTTACCTTCAATTTACAAAGATACTTATCAAGATGAGAAAGCGTGCCTATTTACTTCAATAGCTTCTCATAAGAGAGCATGGATAGGGATTATTTTCTTGATTTTTTTGGTGGGATGTACCCCTAAAACTAACTTAAGAAAAGGGGAGTATTTGCTTGGAAATCAGATTTTTAGGGGGAATGTAGCGGTAAAGACAACAGATCTAGACCCGCTCTTGCCCGAACGCTCCAATAAAAAATTTTTAGGAATTCCGGGTGCTACCTTGTCTCTGTGGATTTATCAAGGATTGGACAAAGGATACGATCGTGAGGTCCAGCGCAAACGGCTAGATTCGCTTACGAGGTATTACGAAACGCAGTTTGAGCTGTACGCCGATGAGCCGAGTAAACTTTCGAAGCTACGTCGAAGATATACGCGTATTTCCAACAAATATACCGCTCGAATAGAAGGCGGGAACTGGTGGATGCGAACGTTTGGCGAGCCTCCTGTTTATTTTTCTGAAAAAAACGCCCAACTCAATGCCACCAAAATCAAGGGATATTTGGTCAATGAGGGGTATCGTGATGCCTCAGTAAGCTACGCGACTGATACCATTTTGGGGCGCATCAAAACTACTTATGTGGTACAGGAAGGCTTGCCTCACGTACTCCGAAAGGTAGATATTTTGACCCACACTGATACTGATATTGATAGCCTCTTGAAAAATACGCGGACCAGCTCGTTTCTCAAATCAGGCCGCAATTTTAGATATACTGATGTAGTCAGTGAAGTAGAGCGTATTGAGATATTGATGCGCAACAACGGCTATTTTGGTTTTGATCGCAACTATCTAAGACCTTTACAAAACAATCTAGGAAAAAGAAAAGGTGGTTTTATAGTAGATACAAGCGTCGTAGACTCCTCCTACAGAGGTAGAGCTCATTTGGTAGATATCAAAGGACTACAGGTAAATTATCCCCGAAATCAGGACAATCATACGCGTTATCATTTCCAAACAATAGGGGTAAGAATAGAAGGATTTCCGGGCGATGTCTCTTCCAATGACCGCGATACGCTGTCGTACCGTGGTATTTCATATTCTTTTCCTAAGAATCGGTTTTATTCGCCAAGGGTTATTGATAGTAAGGTATTTATTCGACCGGCGGCCTTGTACCGAAAGCAAGATTGGGATGAAACCTCCCGTCAGCTTAGTTTACTGGACCAATTTAGGTTTGTAAATATCGAAACGGATACCTTGGCGGGGAAAATTCGCACTTTGATTCGGATGTTTCCTTTTGATAAATACCAAGTCACGGGGGAAGGGGGAGTCAATGTAGTTCAAAATTTGCCTGGCCCTTTTTTGAATGGTACGTTTAGGGTACGAAATATTTTTGGTAGCCTCGAAAACTTTGAAGTGACTTTGCGAGGAGCCTTGGATGCCAATTTTGGTTTGAGCAACAACAATGCTCAATTGGTTCGTACTTTTGAAACGGGTATAAACACGGCTTTGATTTTTCCTCGTATTTTGTTTCCGGGCAAATTGGCTACTGCCCTCAACCGCCGCACTCCTCGTACCATTGTCAGTTTGGGTTACAACTACACCAACCGTGACTTTTTGGGTTCGGATCCTGATTTTATTCGAAGCGGTTTTCAGGCAAGCCTGCGTTATAATTGGAAACGTAGCGAGTTTGAATATTTTAGTTTTACGGCGGTTGATTTTAGCATTCTCCAAAGTCGTCAAAGTAAGAGCTTTGCCCAACAACTCGATTCGCTGTATTTGCAAGCTGGGAACCCCCTGAAATTTAGTTTTGAGCCAGCGGTTATTTCAAGTATAAGTTTGTCGTATGTCTTCAACAATAATCTGATTGGGCAAAATCGTAAAGCTCATTATTTACGGTTGTTTGCCGAATCTGGCGGTACTTCCCTGAATTTACTAAAGCAGCAGCGACTTCCGCTCGGATTGCAAGGGTTTGAATTGTATAAGTTTTTGAAAGGCCATGCCGAATATCGTAGCTATCGCCCGTTAGGCCCTAAGAGTACGTTGGTAGCAAGAGTCAATACTGGATTGATTTATAATTATAATACCAGACGGGTAGCTCCTTACGAAAAATCCCTGACAGGCGGCGGGAGCAATAGTTTAAGGGCTTGGTTGCCAAGGCGTTTGGGATTGGGGACGGCTTACCCAAATGTCGATTTGCAGACAGGTAGTCCTATTTTTAGAGATGATGATCTACCTACACTTCGCCCGGGAGTGACCCAATATGGTGCTTACGAATACCGTTTTGAGCAGTTAGGGGATGTTTTGATGGAAGCCAATTTGGAGTTGAGAGGGCACTTGTTTCGCTTTGTAGGAGATATCAATTATGCGGTTTTTTTGGACGTAGGAAATGTGTGGAGGCTACGCCTCGACAATACCACTACTCCTAGCCAAAATATTTTGAATGGCGTCTTTAACTTCAATCGGTTTTATAAAGAATTTGCGGTAGGTACCGGATTTGGCCTTCGCTACGACATGTCGTATTTTATATTTCGCCTTGATTTAGGGATAAAAGTATACGACCCGAGCCGTCGGTTTGTAATTAAAGAACAAAATGGTGAAACAACCGTTATCGACGAACGATACCTATTGCCAAAGTTTTCTTTTCGCCGTTCTAGTCCCAATTATCCTGTTCTCAACATCGGAATTGGATACCCATTTTGAGGCTACCACTCGCTGCTACCAGCCGCAAAAAGCAGCGTAGCTTTGGCTTTTTCATATTTGGATTTCATGGATTCTAGTTTGACTTTCAGTTCGTTGAGTTTGGTTTCTCTTTGGTTTACCAAAAACAACTGACTTTCGCCAATGCTAAAGCGCTGCTCTTCGGCGCGTAAAACTTGGGTTTGACGCACTATAGCCAACTGCTGCTCTCTTATCTGAAGCTCAAGGTTTTTGACTTCATTGTAAGAGGTCTGAATTTCGTTGTTGATTTCACGTCTTAGCTGTTGTAATTCTAGATTGTTTTGAAGTTGCTTCACTTGGATAGTCTGCAATTTCCCTCTTTCTTTTCGAAAAAGAAGCGGCATTGAAAAGTCTACATTGAGTTTGTAAAATGGCGGAAAAGGGCCAGTTTTAGGAATTTCGAGTCCTGTCATGTAGCGATGCAGATAGTTGAGAGACGATAGGCCAATATCAAGTCTTGGCTTGAGCATTTCGCGACCCAAACGTTCATCGACTCGTAATTGCTGCCCTTTTAAATCCAACTTTTGAATATCGGGATGTTTTTGTCGGGCTTGCTCAAGTAAACTTGACAATACCTCCGGCGTGATGAGTTGGGCGGGAGCGACTTGAGGGATGGCATTGGTAGGCAATTCCCGAGGAGTGCCGTCGGCATCCCAAAGATAATTAGACAAAATCAAGCGGGCATTCTGGAAATCGACCGTAGCTTGCTCAAGCATCACACGGCGGTCCAAAAGCGTAACTTGTGCATCTGAGGTATCTACTGCTGGTAGGTCTCCTTGGGTTACTCTCTTGAGGACCAAGTCAAAACGCTGCTCAGCTAAGTTGTAAAAATCTTTTAGCAATAAGTAGTTTTGGTACGCAAAATACCAATTCCAATAATCTTTGGCAGCCGATAAAACCAGTTTGTTGACCATTTTGATACGCTCTGCTTCGGCAATATTTTGGAAAATACGGGCGTTTTGTAGCGTAGCACGCCTTTCGTCAATCGAAAATCGCTGCAATACCGACATTGTAAGACCTACGTAGCTAAGGCCATCAATCGGGGTACGAATGTCGGTTCCTAGTACATCGCCTACGTTTCGTTCAAATCCTGCCTTCACGTCCATATTTGCCCAGTAAACAGGCACTTTGAGCTGATTGTCCCAAAAGTTAAAATAGGCTTTATTCTCAAAAAATTTACGGTCAAAATTTACATCTAGTTTGGGGTCAAAGCCACCTTTTGCCATCAACAATTCGGCTTTTGCTTGCTCAGAAAGGGTATTGGCTTGTTTGAATATAGGGTGGTGACGGGTTACCAAGTCATAAAAGTCTTGGTAAGAAAAAACCTTAGCCGTATCAGATTGGCTAAACCCTTGTTGAACAAAAAAAAGGCATATAAAAACGATATATTTCATGACTTTTTAGAATGAAATAAAAGACAGGGCAATGGCCAAAGAGGGTATTCCCCTGTCTTTAGTGAGCAACCCATACGCTGGATACTGTTAGTTTGCTGGGTGTCCCAACAGTCTGATTGTTATTTTTTACTATCTTTAGTTTCCTCTTCTTGGGGAAGGATGCCGTTGAGATAATCTGGCGGGAAGCCATTCAACTGACGCCATATTTCCCACCAAATAGGTACATCTTTGAGCATCACAAACCCATTAACCCCCGACCCAATTCGTAATTGTTCGGGCCATTTTTCATTTTCGTTGCCTTTGTGGTCTGGTTTGATAATTAAACGATATTCGCCATTTTTGCTATTGACGCGGTCGATAATGGCGACCGTACCACCAAAAGTACCTACAGAAGTGCCAGGCCAACCTGAAAACTGTAAAGCAGGCCAACCGTCAAACTCTAGTCGAACGTGACGACCCGGTGCAATGAGCGACAAGTCCATGGCTTTTACGTAAAGTTCGACCGCCAAATCAGGGGTTTGAGGTTGGAGCGTTACAATTGACTCTCCTTCTTTGATGGTTTCGCCAATCCCTGCTTTGAGAGATTTGACGATATATCCACTTTGCGGTGCCCTGACTACATATTGATCTCGTCGGATTCGGATATTTTCGTATTTGTTTTGGAGTTTTGATAGTTCAGATTCGCCCTCTGCCAAACTCGACAGCGCCGAGCTACGGTCAGACAGTGCCTTGGCGATTTCTTTTTGATAATCAGCTTGTACTGAGCTGAGCTCGATACGCGCATTGATAAGTTCATTACGTGATATTCCCAGCTTTTGATTTTGTGAGATTACCTTGGCTTGGTCTTCTTGAAATTTGACTCGACGAGATTCCAAATCTACCAGTGAGATAGTTCCGTCTTTGTACATTATTTCGCCCCGGTCGAGTCGCTCTTTGGTGATTTCGAGGTTGCGGTTGAGAGCTACAAAGTCGGCGCTATCAATCCTTACTTTTTGTTGAGCTTGAATAAGCTTGTTTCGGGTTTTCTCTAAACTAAATTGAAGCGCTTGTCGGAGTGCCGCAATCTGATTGTCAGAGGCTTCTATTTTGTTTTTATAAGCTTCTATCCCGTCCATTTTGGCTTGGATTTGCTCTTGGGTACGTAGCAAGACTTGGGGGTCAAAGTATTCGTCCTTGATTTCTGATATAACAAGAAGCGTATCTCCTTCCTTTACAAAATCTCCTTCGCGTACATTCCAATGGCGGATTTGACCAGCTACGGCATTTTGGACATTTTGGGGGCGGTCTTGTGGGGTAAGGGCCGTGACGTAGCCTTTTCCTTGGATATTTTGCTGCCAAGGCAAAAACATTACTAGCAGCAGCGCGCCTACGATGCCAAGTATCCACCGATATACCACGCGGGCAGTTTTTTGGGAATGGAGGGTGTGTAAAGAGTTC
>VFQN01002993.1_pt1 | contig 25064 bp, 24 predicted proteins | sample 3512371 | NCBI WGS metagenome assembly VFQN01 (sample SAMN10412370, study PRJNA504923) | tailings metagenome | isolation source: Replicate 2 from Balatoc abandoned mine | place: Philippines: Itogon, Benguet | collected 2017-08-28 | reverse complement strand
GTCGCGTCCATCGCCATCGTGCTTGCGTAGCTTCCCCGAGCGACCCGACTTCAATCAGTACGGCCTAGCGAATAGGTCGAAAACTGCCCGGCTGTGGGTAACCGACACACAGGTTGTCTGAGTTGCAATGGCACGCGCAGTCCGGAAACGAACACACGCCGACAACTTATCAATCACCCCGCACTCCCCGGCCGCGCTTGTGCGCGGCGGTACAGCGGCTGATCCTCGGGGCGAGTACCGCCCGCGAGGGTTCGCCCGTGCGCCGGTTGCAGCCGCGGCCGAAAGAGTGCCTCAGGGTGCCTGTTCCCGACGAACTGCGGGCGGCGCTGCGCGAGGTGTTCAAGCTCATTGAGGAAGCGAAGACCGATCGAGACATCGAACTCGGGTTCGATGACGCGATCCAGGTCGGGCCGGTGTGCGGCGGACGGGTCGGGAAGCGACCGCGACCGTACGTGCTTACAGGCTGTGACACAACCTCGAAAACGCCCTGAAAACCGCCGGTTCCGGGAGGTTGTGTCACAGCCTGTTACCTATTTCCCGACCGGCGACGCCGAGCGCGGGCGGTGGTTCCTCACACTCCACACCACCGAGATCGAGGGCATCGCCGACGGTCGCATCACCGAACTCGCCCTGCACTGCTGCACCGCCGGCGGGTGCCGGAGCAAGTTCTGCGAGGCGGGCGAGCACTGCTTCTTCTGCGACTACGCGGACGACCCCGCCTATGGCACGTTCGCCTTCCCCGAAGCCCTCGCCAGGCTGACCGAGCGCGGCGTCACCGGCCTGTCGGCGGAATCGACGCGCGACGACGTGGCGGCCGCGCTCGGGCCGCCGGACGCGGCGGGCGGCGGGACGACGCACCCGCCACTCGGTTACGTGTGGCCGTGGATCGTGTACCAGCGCCCGGATTGCCAGCTGCGGTTCGAGTTCAGCCGCAGCGATCGGCGGGTTCGCAGTGTGACCGTCATGGAGAAGGACTGGAAGCCCGGGATGTGAGGCGACGCCGAGGACGGGCCGATGGGACGCCGCTGAATGAAGGGGTGAAGGGGTATCTTCTTCACCCCTTCACCGAGACCGGGCCGGCGAATGACCGCCACCGCCCGCCGCGCCGTCTCGAACGCGGCGCGGAGCACCGTCACCGCCCAGCGGTGGCCCGGGCGGTACGCGCCGTACCGGCGCGTGGCAGTGTCGATCAGCCCTTCCAGCACCGCGTCGGCGGCGTCGGGGGCGCCGTCCTCGCGCTCGTGGCAGTAGCGGTGATAGGCGTAGCGCAGGTATGCGGTGTAGCTCCGCCACCCGCGGCGCCGGGTGGTACCGCGTCCGGAATGCTTGGCGAGCAAGAGGCCCAGGTTGCGGGCGTCGTAGTAGCGCTGCCAGCGCTTGCCGGTCCGCTTGAACGCGCTCGACCCCTTGTGCCAGATCAGCGCCTCGGCCAGCACCCCGCAGGCGAACCCCGCTTCCTGCGCCCGCAGGCAGAAGTCCGATTCCTCGTGGATCAGGAAGAAGCGGTCGTCGATCAGCCCGACGCGGCGGAACACGGCGGCGCGCACCGCCATGCAGCAGCCGTTCACGATGTCCACGGGCGTGACCGCCGGCGGCTCGGCACTCGCCTCCGACACGGGCAGCCGCTCGAAGAACCCGGGGTAGCCGGGGCGGTTGAACACCGTCCCGTCCGTCATCACCGCCTCCGGCTCGTCCATGTAGCGGATCACCGGGCCGATCACGCCGTAGGCCGGGTGTGCGGCCAGCGCCGCGAGCAGCCGGGCGACCATGTCGGGCCGCACGATCGTGTCGTTGTTCAGCAGGATCACCACGTCCGCGCCGCGGTCGAGTGCGTAGCGGATGCCCGAATTGTTCCCGCCGCTCCAACCCGCGTTCGTGGCGTTCTGGACGTAGTGCGCCCACGGGAACTCGGCGCGCAGTTTCGGGAGCGGGTCGTCGGCCGAGGCGTTGTCCACGACCACGACGTTCGCCGGCGGCGCCAGCTCCGCGAGCGAGCGGAGGCACTTGCGGGTGTCGTCGAGACCGTTGAAGTTGACCGGCACGATCCACACGTTCACGGCGCGGCCCCCTTCAGCCGGCGGAGCGAGCGGACGACGCCGCCCGGGAGGCAGCACGCCAGCCAGTACGCGGCGGCCTTCGAGCTAAACCCGGCGTGCCGCAGCGCCGCCGCAAAGCGCTGTCTCGCCGCGCCGAGGTCGCCGCGCTGGTAGGCGAGGTAGGCGTGGTAGAAGGACAGTTCGCGGTGCCGCCGCCGCACGAGATCGTATTCGCCCGGCGTGAACAGGTCGCGCCGCGCCGCCGCGTCACGCAGGGCGAGCGCGAACTCGCGCGCCATCCGGTCCGGGTCCGCGGAGAGACCGCCCGGGTGCTTCTCGTACCGCGCCAGCGGCCGCGCCAGGAACGCCCAGGTCGCGCCGGCCGCGAGGCGTAGGCAGAGTTCATAGTCCTCGCCGCCGAACAGTTGCGGGTCGAACACGCCGAGCCGGTCGAGGACGGCGCGACGGACGAGCGTCGAGCCGAGGAAGACCTGGTTGCGGTCGAGCATCATCCGCACGAACCGGCCGCGGTCGAGCGCGAGCAGGTCGGGGCCGAGCGGCGTCGTCAGGAGTTCGCCGAAGCGGCCGGCGCCGGTCGATTCGCTCAGCAGGCGGTAGCCGTCGGCCTCGTTGCCGAAGTGCGTCTCGCAGAACACAGCGTCGAGCTGCGGGTGATCCTGAAGCGCCCGGAGCGCGGCGGGCACGACGCCCGGGAGCCACACGTCGTCGGAGTCGAGGAAGGCGAGCACGTCGCCGGTGGCGTGCGCAATGCCGGTGTTCCGCGCCGCGGCCGGGCCGCCGTTCGGCTGCGTCACCACGGTCACGCCGCAGCCCCGCGCCGCCTCGACGGTGCGGTCCTTCGAGCCGTCGTCGACCACGACGATCTCGGCGGGCACGCCGCAGTCGCGGACGGAGGTGACCGTCGCGGCGACGGTCCGCTCGCGGTTGTACGCCGGGATGATGACACTGAGGGTCACAGCACCCCCACCGCGGCCGTTCCGCGCAGTTCGTGTAGCCGGGCCGCCACCGGCTTGATGACCTCCGCCCACGGGAAGCGATCAGCGGCGCGGCGGGCGGCGGCGTGCCGCGCGGGCACGTCGGCGGCGAAGAAGCGGCGGATCGCCTCCACCAGTCCGTTCGCGTCACCGGCCGGGAAGAACTCCACGGCCTCGGGGTCGGCGGCGAGCGTCTCGCGGAAGTAGGGCAGGTCCGACGCCACAACGGCGCGGCCGAGCGTCAGCGTCGTCAGGAGCGCGCCGCTGCCGGTGATCCAGCGGTACGGCAGGAGCACGCAGTCGGCCGCGGTGTGGAGATCGACGAGTTCGGCGTCGTTGAGGTGGCGGAACTCGAAGCGTACGTTCGCCAGCCCCGCGGCGGCCTTCCGCAGCCCGTCGGCCACCGGCTCCCAGCCCGGCCGCACCGGGCCGGCGACGACGAGCTGGTAGCCGTCGCCGAGCTGACGCGCCGCCTCGACGGCGAGGTCGAACCCCTTGTACGGCCGCACCAGCCCGACGGCGACGAACGTCCGCTTGGCGGGGTCGAGGCCGAACCGGGCGAGCGCCTCGGCCCGCGGGCGCGGCAGTGGGTACACGCCGTCGTAGTTGCCGAGCGGCGTCACCAGTGCCGTCCGCGGGTTCCCCCAGTAGCGGCGGATCAGTCGACGGCGGGTGTACTCGGAGTGGCAGATTACGAGGTCGGCGGTGCGGGCGAGGACGGCGTTGCCGAGGCGGTCCACGAGCTGCCGCCCCTCGTGCGATTCGAGGTCGTGCGCGGTCCACACGACGGTCTTCCCCATCCGCCGCGCGAGGCGGAGGAAGCGCCACAGGCCGACCACGCCGCGGAGCCGGGCGAGCCGGCCCGGGCCGCGGACGCGCCAGATGTTCTCGTGCGCCCAGTGGACGTGGAGGACGTCGAACTCGTGCCCGCGGTCGCGGAGGAAGTCGTCGCCGAAGGACGCGGTGCCGACGAGCTCGAACCCGTGCGCGGCGAGCGCGCCGTAGTAGCGCCCGAAGTACGGGTTGGGGTCGGCCGGGTCGGGGTAGGTGACGACGCGGGTCACGCCGGGCTCCCGGAGGTCGGGACGGCGCGGGCGGCGGCGCCGATCACCCGCGCCAGCCGCCACGGGTGGCGAAGGGCCGGTTCGACCCACGCTCCGCGCGTCGGCGCCGGTCCGGGGCGGCCGGCGCGGCCGGTGAGCCCCGCCCCGACGCCGGAGAGCACCGCCCGGGCGACAGCGCCGCGGCCGCGGACGGCGAACACGCCGGCCTGCTCGACCTGCCCGGCTAGGAACTCCAGCCCGGCCCGCGGCACGCGCCACCAGGGGAGGTGCTTGCGGAGGAACAGCCAGCCGTTCCGGGCGATCATGTGCCACGCGACCGGCGACGCCCCGCCGCCCGTCGAGGCGCTGCCGAGGTGGACGCACCGGGCCGCCGGCACCGGGCGGAACCCCCACCCGGCGGCGGCGAGGCGGTGGAACAGGTCCACCTCCTCCCAGTACGCGAAGAACCGCGGGTCGAACCCGCCGACCGCGCGCAGCGCCGCGGCCCGCACCAGCACCGCGGTGCCGGTCAGCCACGCCCCGGGGCCGGGGTCGGCCGGGGCGGCCGTGGCGGGGTAGATGTCGTTCCGCAGCGGCGCCCACCGGGTCACCCCGAGGGCGTGCTGCTCTACGCCGTCCGTGCCGACGAGCATCGGCGTGACCGCCGCGTCGCGCGGCCCGCGGTCGAGCTCGGCGAGCAGCTCGGCGAGGCAGCCGGGGTCCGGGAAGGCGTCGTTGTTGAGCAGCCAGACCAGCTCGTACCCGCGCGCGAGGGCGTGGCGGATGCCGACGTTCATCCCGCCGGCGAACCCGAGGTTGTGGGCGGTGCGGACGAGCGCACACCCGGCCGGGAGCCCGGCCGCGAGCCGCGCGCGGTTGGCCGCCGTGCTCCCGTTGTCGACCACGAGCACCGCCGGCGGCGCGGCCTGGGCGAGGAGCGCCCGGGCGCAGTCGATCGCCAGCGCCGGCTGGTTCCAGTCCAGCACGACGGCGCAGACCCGGCTCGCCCTCGGCCCGGTCATGGCCCCGTCCTCCGCGGGGCGCGGGCCACGCACACGAGGTACATCGGGGCGTCCGCGGCGCCGGGCCGGCGCGGGGTCACCAGGTACGGGTTCACCAGCCGGCTCAGCCACCCCTCGGGCCGCAGCACCTCGCCGACCGGGTCGGCCCGGGAGGCGGCCTCCAGGTCGGGGCGGAACACCCGGCACCGGTCGCGGAGCCGCCAAAACCCGCGGGCGCCGCGCCACGGGGTGTCGTACCGGCGGACGCCGGCGGCCGACCACCGCCCGCCCGCGGTCGGGCACTGGGCGTACACCCGCAGCCGGCCGAAGCGGGCGGCGAGCGCCGCCGTGAACTCGGCCTCGGTCATCTCCGCGCAGTGGAACGGGTTGTGCCCCGGGTCGTGGTCCGGGTTGTACACGGCGACGTTCGGCGTCGAGATCACCAGCGCGCCGCCCGGCCGCAGCACCCGGGCGCACTCGTCCAGGAACCGCGCCGGCTCGGGGACGTGCTCGACCGTCTCGAACGACACCACCAGGTCGAAGGCCGCGGCCGGGAACGGCAGCGCCGCGGCGTCGCCGGGGCGGGCGTCGATCCCGTACTTGCGGCGGGCGTAGGCGCACGCGACCGGGTCCACGTCCACCCCGACGAGCGACCGCGCGCCCGCCCGGGCCAGCGCGGCCGAGCCGTACCCCTCGCCGCACGCCACGTCGAGCACGTCCCGGCCGCGGGCGAACCCGGCGGCGAACCGGTACCGGTAGATGTGCTCCCAGAACGTGCCGGTGCCGGCCCCCTCCGGGATCATCCGCTCGCCGGTGAACTCGGGGGGCGCCGGCGGGGGGCCGCTCACACCAGGGTCCACGTCGCGTCCTCCAGGACCGGCCCGTACACGTCGAGGTACGGCTCGCCCGTGCCGTAGCAGTTCTGCGCCTCGACCTCGAACCACCCGCACCCGTCCACCGAGTCGAGCAGCCCGTGCCCGCGGGCCGCCACGCTCACACTCACCAGGTAGCGGCCGGTGCCCAGCCGCAGGTCCGGGATGGCGCAGCGCACCACCGCATCGCCGGCGAGGCGCACCGGGTCGCCGGGGGCGAGGTACGACGCGACGGTGAACACCCGCCGGCCGAGCCCGTCCTCGACCGCCACCGCGACGCGGGCATCGGGGACCGGGTCGGGGGCGCGCACCTCGAGGTCGATCGTCATCCGGGCCCGCGACCGGAAGGTGCTGGTCGGGGCGCCGTCCGGGCCGCGCAGGACGACCCGGCGAATGAGCGGCGCCATCGTTGGCAGCCGGGCCGGGTGGTCGGCGAGGTCGTACTGCCCGTCGGCCGGGCCGAGGGCGTCGCCGAAGTACTCGCCGAGCACCCGGCGGATCGGCCCGACCGCGGCGACCGCGCCGTTGCGGAGCAGCACCCCGGTCCGGCACAGGGCGGCGACGGCCGCGGCGTTGTGGCTGACCACCAGCACCGTCCGCCCGGCCCGCCCGACCTCGCCCATCTTGTCCATGCACTTCCGCTGGAACGCCGCGTCGCCGACCGCCAGGACTTCGTCCACGATCAGGATTTCCGGCTCCAGGTGCGCCGCCACCGCGAACGCGAGCCGGACATACATCCCGCTCGAATACCGCTTCACCGGCGTGTCGAGGAACCGCTCGACCCCGCTGAACGCCACGATCTCGTCGAACTTCCGGGCGATCTCGCGGCGCGTCATGCCGAGGACGCTGCCGTTGAGGTAAACGTTCTCGCGGCCGCTGAGCTCCGGGTGGAAACCCGTACCGACTTCGAGCAGGCTGCCGATCCGCCCGCGGACCTCGGCCCGCCCGGCGGTCGGCTCGACGATCCGCGACAGCACCTTGAGCAGCGTGCTCTTGCCGGCGCCGTTGCGGCCGACGACGCCGACGACCTCGCCGGGCTGGACCTCGAACGACACGTCCTTGAGCGCCCAGAACTCGGCGGCGTCGGCGGGTGTGGCGCGGCGTGTGAGGCCGCGCCACGCCCGCCCGAGCCCGGCGCGGACCGCCTCGGTGAGGTTGTTGTCCGCCCGCGCCGCCCCGAGCCGGTAGCGCTTGCTCAGACCCTCCACCCGGATCGCCGGCTTCATCGGTCTCCCACTCGGGTACGTGGCGGCGGGCTGGCCCGCCGCACTTCGAGGCGCGGTCCGCCCGGCGGGCGAGCCCGCCACGTAGCGGCCTCGCTCAAATCTGGTCCGCGAACGACCGCTCAGCGCGGCGGAAGTACACCAGCCCGACTGCCGCCACGACCAGTCCGACCGCCGCCGACACCCCGAACGAGTACCAGTCGATCGGCCCGCCCAGCGCCGTGGCGCGGAACGCGGCGATCAGCCCGTAGGCGGGGTTCAGCGGCAGCCACGCCTGCGCGGTCGGGCCGAGCGCGTCCGGCGCCATGTACAGCGTCGGCGTGGCGAACATCCACAGCTGCACGCCGAACGTCAGCACGAAGCGGAAGTCTCGCTGCGCCACGATCAGAGCCGCAAGGAGGATGCCGACGCCCGCGGCGGCCACCGCTAAGAGCGCCACGACCGCCGGCAGCAGCAGCACCGACCACCCGGGCGCCACGCCGTAGTACGCCGCCAGCAGCGCCATCAATCCGGATGCGATAACCAGGTCGAACAGCCCGACGCCGACGGTGCTGAGCGGGATGATGAGGCGCGGGAAGTACACCTTCGTGACCAGCCGTTCGTTCGCCACCACGCTGTTGCCGGCGGACAGGACGACGTTGCTGAAGAACGCCCACGCGGTCATGCCGGCGAAGACGTAGAGCGGGTAGTGCTCGATCCCGGCGGTCACGCCGGCGGCGCGGCCGAGAAACAGGGCGAACACGCCGGCCGTGGCGAGCGGCTGCGCCACCGCCCACGCCAGCCCGAAGACCGTCTGCTTGTAGCGAATCTTGACGTCGCGCCAGGCGAGGAAGGCGAGGAGCTCGCGGTAGCGCCACAGCTCGCGAGTGTCGAGGACGGCCCACCCGGACCGCGGCTCGATGACCGTGAGCGGCGGCTCGGCCGCGGCCGGCTCGGATGCCGGCCGCGCGGCTGGGGCGTCGGGAAGGCCGATGCTCATCGTCGGCGGGTTCTCCGGGGTCGTCTGCGTCGCGTCCGCCACTCCACCCCCTCAGCGTAGTGCAGGTTCGCGGTGTGTGTCACGGGTCGCCACTCGTGCCGCCGCCCACCCGCCGGCGGCGCCGCCGAGCGCGCCGACGATCACGTCGGTCATCCCGGGGACGTGCGACGGCAGGAACAGCTGACCCGCCTCGACCGCCAGCGCCACGAGCCCCCCGGCCGCCGCGCCCCACCCGACCCGGCCGCACGCGGAGCCGAGCGGGGCGAACAGCGCCAGCTTCACGAGCACGTCCTCGAACTGGAACAGCGGGTTGCCGCTCTCCAGCGGGCGGCCCGGGAGCCAGCCGAACGAACTGGCGTCGGGGCGGAAGTCGAACGGCGCCCAGACCACCACCGCCAGCGCCGCTGCCCACCCGACTGCCAGCGGCACCCGCATTTCTCGGTCGGTCCGCGCCGCCGCCCAGCCGGCCATCACGCCGAGCGTTCCCGCCAGCACGTCCGTCGCCGACGGGGTGCGCGACGCGACCACGACCTGCCCCGCCTCGGTCAGCCCCGCCGCACACAGCCCGAGCGCTAGCACCCGCCCGGGGGTCGGCCACATCCGCCCGGCGAGCAGCCCGGCGGGGAGGAACAGCCCGGCGAGCTTTACCAGCTTCGCCCCCGCGTCCGCCGGGCCGCCGGCGCGAAACTCCGTGAACGGCACGTACACCACGCGGTCGCGGAGCTTGAGGTACACGTCCTTGGGGCTCGCCGTCAGGTCGAGCGGCAGCGCCTGCGCCGCGGCGACCCACAGCAGGTACGCCCACAGCAGCCGGCCCGCCGCGTCGTCCGGGCGGGCCTTGTCCCACACGGCCCGCGCCTGCACCGTCACCCAGTTCCCGGCGACCGCCCACCCGAGCATCCCGAGCGCGGCGCCGACTGACTGGCACCAGATGTCAGCGCCGGAGGCGAACCGCGTCGGCAGGTACACCTGCCCGAACTCGGCGAGCACCGCCACCGCCACCGCCACCGGCCACAGCGCCAGCGCCGCCGCCAGTTCGCCGAACCCGCGCGGCCGGTCGACCCGGGCGGCGGCGAGCAGGAAGAACCCGAGGGGGACGGCGACGGCGACGTTCCCGACACCGTCCGACCGGGAGTAGACCGACCCCCGCTCGCGCACGCAGCGGGCGAAGTAGTCGAGCGGGTCGCCGCCGGGCGGGGCGCGGAAGTCGAACGGCACCCAGCTGCCGTACAGGATGAACGCGGCGGCGGCCGCCGCAAGCGCCGCGTAGGTGGTCCGGGTCGGCGCCGTCACCGGTTACCGCCGGTCGGCTTCGGGGCGGTTGGGGCCGGCTGCTTGTTCCTGGCCTCGAACTGCGGCATGAACAGCAGCGCCGGGTTCGCCGTCACGTTCTTGATCACGTCCTCGCGGCTCGCCTTGCCGAGGTCTTCGAGGAACACCCAGTCCAGCGCCTTCAGCCCGACCCACAGCAGGCCCAGCGCCACCGGCATCATCATCCACCCGGCGAAGTCGTGGAACACCCGGTCGCCGAACTCCTTCCCGGCCTCGTTGTACAGCACCCCGGTCACGGCGATGCGCAGGATGTTCGCCCCGATGGCGATCGGCACCGCGGCCACCAGGATGAGCCCGCGGTCGAGCCACGGCCGCTTCACCACCATCGCCATCGCCGTCGAGAGGGTGACGAACGTAAGCAACATGCTCAGCCCGTTGCACGCGTTCTGCACCTCGAGTACGTGGTCCTGGCAGTGGAGCAGCACGCCCTCGCGGTACGTCGGGTAGCCGATGGTCTGGAGGACGTACTCCGAGCCGACCGCGGCGGTCCGCTGGAGCGGCCAGCCGAGGGCGTGCTCGACCTTGTACGGGAGTGGGAACATGAACATCAGGAACAGCACCGGCCCGTACAGCCAACGGAGCGCGGCGACCCCGCCGTACACGGTGACCACGCCGAGCAGCGCCAGCACCAGCGACACCCCCTGGAGCCATTCCGTGCCGACGTTGAAGTACCGGGCGGCGACGTAGAGCGGCGCGGCGGCGAGGAAGAACCCGAGCCCGCGCACGTCCGGCCAGGCGAGGTCGTCCGGCGCCCACGCCTTCCACAGCCACGCCAGGTAGGCCGAGAACAGCGGGACGAGGAACCCGTGCGAGTAGTCCGGCTTGAGCCACTCGCCGAACGAATAGCGGAGCAGCGGCAGGTAGACGAACCCGACGACGCCGAGGGTGACGGCGACGGCGGCGATCCAGGCCGGGGAGCGGACGGTGGCGGCGGCCGGGGTGTGCCCGGCGGCGGGCAAGGGGGCGGACAAGGCGAACCCTCGGGGAGGGCCGGACGGGCGGGCCGGCGGTCGCAATCCCGGTTATACCACAACCCGACGACCCGGGCGACCCGGGCGGGGCACCGGAGCATAGTGCAGGTTCGGCGGCGGTGTGGGGCCGGCGCGAGAACTGCACCACACAGCAGGCCGGCCGTATAGCCCTCACGACCCGAAAAGTTAGGCTATAGTAGCATCTGAATCCGCGAAGACCGTCGCGCGTCCGGTCCCCCGGCCGCGGGGCGCCCGCCCGAGGGCCGCGTTCGTGAACGACCCGCTCATCACGCGCTTCGCCGACGCGTGTGGGGCCGAGTCCCCCCTGGACTTGCGCGTCGGCCTGGCGGACGGCGGCGTCCTGGCCGAAGGGACGCTCGACCAACCCTTCACCCTCGTCGGCCGCGACGAGGCGTGCGACGTCACGCTCAGCGACCCCGACGTCCACCCCCGCCACACCTGGCTCCAGGTGCTCGACGGCCGCGTCTTCGCCATCGACCTGGGGAGCCGGGCCGGCGTCGTCTGGCCGGACGGCTCGCGCGGCCCCGACTGGCTCGACCCCGGGACCGCGGTGAAGGTCGGCCCGTTCCACGTCACCCTCTGCAAGCCGGTCGCGGCGTCGGCGCACCCGCCGCACCCGGAGATCGGCCCGCTCCAGGCCGACCCGGACCTCGCCCGGGTGCGGCCGGCCGTGCAACTCGAGTTCCGCAACGGCCGCCGGCCGAAGGACCGGTGGCAGGTCAACCGGGTGCTGACGCTCGTCGGCCGGGCCGACGCGTGCAAGCTCCACCTGTCGGCCGACGACGTGGCCCCGTACCACTGCGGGCTGGTGCTGACCCGAGCCGGGCTGTGGGTGGTGGACCTCTCCGGCCGCGGGGTGGTGGTGAACGGCGAGCGGATGCGCGTCGCCCCGCTGCCCGACGGGGCCGAGCTCTGGGTCGGGCGGTTCCTGATCGCCTGCCGCGCCCCGGACGCGACCGACACCCCGCCGGCGCTGCGGACCTCGCCCGCCCGGTCGGCTTCGATCACCCCGCGCCAGACCCCGCCCCCGGCGCTGCGCGCCCTGCCCCCGCCGGAGCCGGACGACGAGGTGCCGCTCGGCGGCCTGCCGGCGCTCGACCCGGTGTCGGGGCTGCCGAGCTCGCACATCCTCCACGGGACGTTCCGCCACCCGACACCGTCCGGCCCCATCTCGGCCCCGATCCTCCTCGCCGCCGGCCCGGGGTCGGGCGCGACGCCGGTGGGGAAGTCGTCCGGCCGGCTCGGGTCGCCGGTCCCGGTCGCGGCCGAGCCGGCGCCCGAGCACCCGATCGCCGTGCTGATCGGCCAGCTCGCCGAGATGCACGGGCAGATGTTCGAGCAGGTCCAGCAGACCCTGCTGATGATGGCCCGGATGTGCGGCCAACTGCGGGCCGGGCGGTCGGCGGCGGCCGAGGTGGAGATCACGCGGATCAAGGAGCTGAACGCCGAACTCGCCCACCTCCAGGGCGAGGTGACCCGGCTGGCGCTGGCCCACGCCGCGAACCCGACCGGCGACACGGCGGTCCACGACCTGTCCGGGCCGGCCTTCCGTACCCCGCGCACCCCCGACGCCGGCGACGCCATCCACGACTGGGTCCAGGAGCGGGTCGGGCTGCTCCACCGCGAGCGCCAGGCCCGGTGGGAGAAGCTCGTCGGCCTCGTCTCGGCTCCGGACGGCGGCTGACCCCCGCCCGCTACGCCTTCGATCCGCCGTCACGTTTCCGGTCGAAGACCGCGCCGACCCGCTGACCGGTCCACGCCCCCGCGTAGAGCGCGCCGAGGCAAAGGACGCCGAACCAGGCGACCTGGCACGGGTCGAACTTCCAGCGGATCCAGAACGCCAGGAAGCAGAGAGTGGCCGTGAGCCAGCACGCGACCGTGCCGCCGGCGATCTGCCCGATCCGGGCGTAGGTGAGCGGCGGCCGCCGCGCCTTCCGCGACGACTCCTGGCGCTCCTCGTCGGAGATGAACTCCCAGTCCCCCACGCCTACCCCCCGGCCAGCCGGGCCAACGCCTCGCGGTACTTCGCGGCGGTCTTCTCCACCACCCCAGCGGGCAGTGGCGGCGGGGGGCTGGACTTGTCCCAGTCGGTCGTTTCGAGCCAGTCGCGCACGAACTGCTTGTCGAACGACGGCGGCGACCCGCCCGGTCGGTACGTGTCCTTCGGCCAGAACCGCGAGCTGTCGGGCGTCAGCACCTCGTCGATCAGGATGAGCTCGCCCGTCGGCAGGCGGCCCCATTCGAGCTTGGTGTCGGCGAGGATGATGCCGCGCGCCTCGGCGTGCGCGGCGGCGCGGCGGTACACGTCGAGCGTGCGGTCGCGCAGCTCCGCGGCGGTCTCGGCGCCCACGGCTCGCTCCGTCGCCGCGAACGAGATGTTCTCGTCGTGCAGCCCCCGCTCCGCCTTCGTCGCCGGCGTGAACAGCGGCTCGGGCAGCTTGTCCGCTTCGCGCAGCCCCGCCGGGAGCGGGATGCCGCACACCGTGCCGCTCGCCTTGTACTCCTTCCAGCCCGTGCCGAGCAGGTAGCCGCGGGCGACGCACTCGATCGGCACGACGGTCGTCTTGCGGACGAGCATGGTGCGGCCGTCGAGCTCGGGCCGGCGGAACGCGGGCGGGAGGTCGGCGAGGTTCGTGCCGAGGAGGTGGTGCGGCACCTTCAGAAAGTCGAACCAGAAGGTACTCAGCGCGGTGAGAATGCGCCCCTTCTCGGGGATCGGCGGCGTGAGGGTGTAGTCGAACGCGCTGATGCGGTCGGTGGCGACGATGGCGAGCGTGTCGCCGAGGTCGTACACGTCGCGGACCTTGCCCTGACGACGGGGGTAGCCGGGAACATTCGTTTCGAGAACGGCGGTCATCGGCGCGACTCCGGGGGTGGAGTCAGGATAGGGGACTTTGGGACCGGGGGACTTTGGGACCGGGGGACAGCAGAAGGGCATCAATCGGCCGGCCGTCCCACAGTCCCCGTGTCCCACGGTCCCAAAGTCCTCTGGCCTTGACCACCGCCGCCGGATGCGAGACGATTCCCCAACGCGCACCACGGAGGGGGCATGGGGCACGTCCGGGTCACGACCGAGTACGGGACGGCGACGGTCTGGTTGGACTTCCCGGGTGAGCCGGTCAACGCCCTCGACCGCGCCCGCCTCGCCGAACTCGACGCGACGCTGGATGCGGTTGCGGCGAACCCGTTTGTGAACATCGCGGTGCTGCGCTCCGCCCGCCCCGTCGGCTTCTGCGCGGGCCTACGGCCCGATCTCGGCCTAACCCATCCCGCCGACCGCGCCGCGTTCGCGTTCTACGCTCAGCGCGTCGCCGACCGCCTGGCGAATCTGCCGCAAACAACCGTCGCGTTCCTCGACGGCCCGGTGCTAGGCGCCGGCCTCGAACTGGCGCTGGCGTGCGACCACCGGCTCGTCCTGTCGCGCATCACCACGCACCTCGGCTTCGCCGGCGCGACGTGCCTCGGCGGCGCGGCCCGGCTGCAACGCCTGGTCGGGACGCGGCTCGCGGAAGACCTGTTGACGTCGGGGCGCACGCTGTCGGGCCGCGAGGCGGTGCGCATCGGGCTTGCAGACCACGCCTTCTGCGAGCGGCGCGGGAAGATCGAGTTGCGGACCTTCCTCGACACGCTCGAACGCCGCGGCCCGCGCCCGCGTGAACGCGTCGAGCTGGCTGGCCTCGCCGCCGAGCGCCGCGCGTTCGGCGCGGCGGTTCCCACGGTCGCGGTGCGACCGGCGCTCCCGCCGACGCTCAACCCGATCCCGTCCTTCCCTGGCGTGATCGGCTTGCTGACTGCCGACGCCGACGCGGCCCGCTTCGCGGCGGAGGGCGCGTTGTGCGGTGGGCGCGTGGTGGTCGGCGGGGACCGGACCGCGGTCGATGACGCGATTGCGGCGGCGCGGGCGCGCGGGTTCGTGACACCGCTGGAGGCCGAACAGGCGACCGCCCGCGTGACCGCCGGCGCCTTCGACCGCGCCGGGCTGGTGCTGACCGAGGGGCCGATCCCGGCGGTCGGGCAGCGGTGTGTCGTCGGCGTGCTGGGCAGCGGCCGGCGTCAGCCGACCGGTGGCGATGCGCCCCGCGTTCTCGGCGTCCGCTTCGCGCCCGCGCCGACGATCCTGCTGTTCCCCGACACCGACCCCGACGCCGTCGCCGCGCTGGCCGCGTGGCTCGCCGCCTCCGGCCGGCTGCCGCACATCGTTCCCGCGGCGCGGCCGGTCGTCGTTCGTCACCGCCGTGCGACTACCATACCCGCATGAGCAACACGCCCCCGAAGCGCCCGTTGCCGCCGGTGAAGGAACGTGTGCCGGCGGTGTTGGCGGTCCTCGCCGAGCTCTACCCGGCGCCGGAGACCGCGCTCGATCACGCCAACGCACTCCAACTCCTCGTCGCCACCATCCTGTCGGCGCAGTGTACCGACAAGCGCGTCAACATGGTCACGCCGGCGCTGTTCGCACGCTACCGCACCGCCGCCGACTACGCCGACAGCGACCCGGCCGAGCTCGAAGGGTACGTGAAGACGACCGGCTTCTACCGGAACAAGGCGAAGAACATTCGCGAGTGCTGCCGGCTGCTGGTGGAGCGCCACGGCGGCGAAGTGCCGGGCACGCTGGAGGAGTTGGTGGAGCTGCCGGGCGTCGGGCGGAAGACGGCGAACGTGGTGCTCGGGAACGCCTTCGACACGCCGGGCATCACCGTGGACACGCACGTCGGCCGCCTGTCGCGCCGCCTCGGCTGGACGCGCCACACCGACCCGGTGAAGGTGGAGCGGGTGCTGATGAAGCTGTGGCCGCGGGCGCAGTGGACGACGGCGAGTCACGAACTGATCCTGCACGGCCGCGCCGTGTGCGACGCCCGCAAGCCGCGCTGCGGTGACTGCGCGCTGAGTGCGCTGTGCCCGAAGGTGGGAGTGGCGGCGGTTGGTGAGTGACCCCGCGAGCGCCGCCCCGGGCTATGGAATCCCAGGCCGCTGGCCTGAAAACCCACCAGCCCTCTTCACCCCAACGGGGTGAGATTCGATAGCCCAGGGCGACGCCCCGGGGCGGCACTCGCGGAGTCACTTCGCCGGCTTCGCCCGCTCCTTGTTCTCCGCCGCGAACGTCGCCGCCTTCTCGGGCGTGTCGATCTCGTCGGGCAGCAGCACGGTGCCGGTCCGCGCCGGGACCGGCACCTCGACCGGCCGCCCCTTGCGGTACTCCTTCATCCGCCGCACCTTGTCCTGGATGCGCATCAGCCCTTCGAGCAGCGCCTCCGGGCGCGGCGGGCAGCCGGGGACGTACACGTCCACGGGCACGACCAGGTCGACGCCCTTCGCCACGTTGTACCCGTACTTGTAGTACGGCCCGCCGCCGCACGTGCAGGCGCCCATGGCGATGACGAACTTCGGGTCGGGCATCTGGTTGTAGAGCCGGCGGACGCGGTCGGCCATCTTCAGGTTGACGGTACCGGCGACGATCATGAGGTCGGCCTGGCGCGGGGTGGCGCGGAAGGCGCCGGCGCCGAACCGGTCGATGTCGTAGCGGGGGGCGCCGGTGGCCATCATCTCGATGGCGCAGCAGGCGAGGCCGAACGTCATCGGCCACAGCGACGACTCGCGCGCCCAGTTCACCGCCTGCTCCAGGCTGGTGACCACGAACCCGTCCTCGAACCGGTTCTCGAAGAGGCCCATCTGCGCTCCAATCGAGCCAAAAATCAAAATCCGAAACTCGAAAGAAGTATTTTCAAACCGCGACGGGCGGCACGTCGTTCGGATTTCGGATTTCGGATTTCGTGCGTTCCGTTTGGCCGGCGGTGCTGCGGACCCACTCCAGGTCGCCGCGGCGCCACAGGTAAGCGAACCCGACGAGTAGCACCCCGAAGAACACCGCCAGGTCCGCGAACGCCAGCCACGCCACCGCGTGCATCGCGTTCGGGTCCGGTGCCACCGCCGTGCCCGGGTCGAGCTGCGCCACCGCGGCGGCGCGCTGGTCGGCAGGGAGCGCCGGGTCGGCCGCGCGGTTCGCGGTACCGAACACCACCGCCCACGGGAAGAAGAACGCCAGTTCCACGTCGAAGATGACGAACAGGAGCGCGACGACGTAGAACCGCAGGTCGAACTGCACCCACGCCGAGCCGACGGCCGGCTCGCCGCACTCGTACACCTCCGCCTTCTCCGGGCTCGGCCGCTCCGGGCGCACGAGTCGCCCCAGCGCCAACGGCGTGAGCAGAAGCACCGCCCCGGCGGTTACGAAGATCACGACGAGAAGGACCAGATCAGTCATGAGGGGCAAGGGGCAATTGGCAAGGGGCAGGCACAGACGAGCGGCGGGGGTCACGCTGGCCCCTTGCCCCCCGCCGCTTGCCCCTCGGCTTTGGTCCACACCGGCAGCGTCACGCGCTTCGACTCGGCCACCGCGGTCGGGTTCAGCGTCGCCTGGCCCCACGCCACCTCGAGCGGCAGTTTCGCGTAGTCGACCACGCACCCGTCGCGGGTGTACGTGCTGATGTCGTGGTTCGAGCCCATGAAGATGCAGTCCACCGGGCACGGGTCCACGCACAGCGCGCAGAACATGCACTTCGTGTAGTCGATGGCGAACCCGGTGACCACGAACCCCTTCGCCGGCGGCGCCGCCTTCTCCTTGGCGATGTAGATGCAGTCCACCGGGCACGCCCGGGCGCACTTGTCACAGCCGATGCACGTCGTCAGGTCGTAGCGGTGGAACCCGCGGTAGCGCGGGCGAACCGGCACCGGCCGCTCGGGGTACTCGAAGTGCTGGGTGAACGCCTTACGGCGGTAGCTCTGCACGAACGTCCGCAGCGTGACGTGCATCCCGCGGGCGAGGGTGTCGGCGGCGCGGGCGACGTTCCGAAGCCAGGTCCGCATGTCGGTCGGCCGGGGAGGGTGGGGACGCGGGAATTGTATGCGCCGCGGCGGCGTTGCCGACGGGCCGCCGCCCGGGTAGGATTCGCCCCCGTCACCCGGAGGACTCGGACATGCCCGCCCGCGGATCGCTTCTCGCCGCCCTTCTCAGCATGAGTTTTACCGCCACTACCGCCGGCCAGGACAAGGCGGGGCCGCTCGACGAGGCCCGTGCCGCGTTCAAGGCCGGGCGGTACAAGGACGCCGCCGCGCTCGCCGAGAAGGTCGCGGCCGCCGACGCGAAGGACTACCACGCCCCGTTCGTCGCCGGCAGCGCCTACGCGCAGCTGCGCGACAACTCGGCCGCGGCGAAGGCGTTCGCCACGGTCCTCGAGCGCAACCCGAAGCTCGCCGAGGCCCACGACCGCCGCGGCGACGCCTTCCTCAAGCTCGGCCTGTTCAAGGAGGCGGTCGCCGACTTCGACGTGTACCTCGCCGCCAACCCGAAGGACAGCGCCGACCACTGGCGGCGCGGCATCGCGCTCTACTACGCCGGCCGGTTTGACGACGGCCGCAAGCAGTTCGAGCACCACCGCACGGTCAACCCCGAGGACGTGGAGAACTCCGTCTGGCACTACCTCTGTAACGCCAAGGCGACGACCCTCAAGAAGGCCCGCGAAGACCTGATCCCGGTGACGAAGGACTCGCGGGTGCCGATGAAGGAGGTGCTGCAACTGTTCGCCGGCAAGGCGACGCCCGCGGAGGTCCTGGCGGCGTCCGAGGCGGGCAAGCTCGATGACGAGGACCGGGTCGAAGCGCGGTTCTACGCGAACCTGTACGTCGCGCTCTTCTACGAGAGCGAGGGGAACGCGGCGAAGACGAAGGAGCACCTGCAAACAGCCGTGGAGCGGTTCAAGATCAGCCACTACATGTGGGACGTGGGCAACGCCCACCTGGAGACGATGCTGAAGAAGAAGTGATTCTGGTGTGTCGTGTTTTGAGTCGCCACCGGCGCTCACGTGCTCGCCGAACACGAAACACCAAAAACAAAAAAACCGGGGGGTGTTCCCACCCCCCGGGTGCCAGTCGAACTTACGGGTCCCGTCCATCCCTTCGGTAAGCCTGGCTGCCTTAACCGTTCCCCCCTCGGAACGGAGAAAGCCGACGTTCGGCGGGCCGGGGTTGCCGGACCGCCTCGCTGTCCGTCCCGCACGAAAACTGCGGGTCGGTGTCCGCCGCGGAGGCCTCTCGTCAGGGACTCCCGCGGACACTCATTACCTAGATCACGCGGCGCCCCGACGCAAACCGGCGGGGCGAAAAAAGTCGGAAAATCGGGAACCACCCGCCCACCCGGAACGCGCGGCCGGTGCGGCCGATTCGGGTTCCGCGCCGGGCCGAAAAAACTCAAGGCCGGCCCCCTCGCGGACGAGGAGACCGGCCCGTATGGTATCGGGTCGTGCGGCGGGCTCACGGGCTGCCGCGGAATCGCACCGGGCTGGCCGAGGGCTGGTCCCAGTCGGCCGGGATCGCCCGGCGCTGCTCCTCGCCGGCGTAGTGCCAGTGGGCGAGCCCGTCCTCGCCGAGCTTCCAGCTGAACGCCGCCGGGCGGCCGTTGATCTTGGTCGGGAAGTCTACCTCCCCGTTGTCGGCGTCCACCAGCCCGACGCCCAGGGCGGACAGTTCCGCGGACGCGTGCGTCACCTGAGTCTCGGCGGAGTGGATCTCTTCGGACACCTGGTATCGCCGCTGCCGCTCCTGCCACACGAGGTCGCGGCGGTGCCGGTCGAGGCGCTCCTGCTCGGGCACGAGCCGGTTGAGGGCGGTGCGGGAGTGGACGATATCGCTCACGATGCTGCGAACCAGCGGCAACATCTGACGGGCCGTGGGGAGATCGAGGCCGGCCCCTTCCTTGCGGCGGGGCTTTCCGGCCGGGTTTCCGGCGCGGTTCGGGGTGCTGCTCATGTGGGCTCCCGGTATCGCGGGGGTTGGGCTCGTCCCCCTCTGGTGGCATTCTAGGATGGGTTTGGTCCGGCGTGACACCGGATTGACCCGGATTCCGGGCGCCGGGTTCACCCCGACCGCCCCTGCTTAATATTCGATGCTCTCGCGGGCGAATTGGTGCGGGTTTCCCGCCCCCGGAGGGGAATACCGCGCCACTCAACGGGATTAAAGGCGAAACCCATGCCGCGCGCCGGTTTCGCCGGCGCTTGGTGCGCGGTACACTCGCGCTTTTTGGTGCGGTTCGGGGGGCGGTAATATGCGCGGAAGCCTGGGCCGCGGGCGGAATCCTGGCGCTGGTCATGGTCGCGGCGACCTGGCGCCGCCGGGGTTCGCGCCGCAGTCGCAACGATTGCCGCCGCCAACCTCGCCACCGGCTCCATTACGACACCTGATTTCGCACCTGTCACCGCACCATGACCGCGGCGGGCGCGGCTGGCGGCGCGACCGGTTCGACGCGACCGCCAGGCCGCGGCAGGGCATTCCGGGCCGCTGGAGATCACCGGCTGCGGACGGGGCGGAGCGACCCGGACGTGACGGTGAACGAGTGACCGATTTCCGGGCGAACGGTCGGCGTGAGCCGGCTGGTCGTTGGTACTCGTGCCTCCGCGGACTTGCTATTACCCGACGAGCCGCGACCGAATAGGGAGTGGCGGCTGCCACGGTCTTTACCGATCGCGGTCCGCCATGTTCGCCGGCCGCTCCCTTTCGGTCGCGGCTCGTGGCGTCACCCGGCTCACGCCGACCGCCCGCCCGGGAGAGTGGTCACTCCTTCCACCGCACGAACGCCTCCATCGCGTAGTACTCGGGCAGGCCGAGGGCGTCGTAGGTCTTGGCGGTGGCGATGTTCCGCTCCTCGGCGCGCTGCCAGAACTCGCGCCGGTCGGCGCCGCCGGGGAACATGGCCCGGTCCTTCTGGCTCTGGTGGCGGAAGATCGACTGCTTCTTCTGCTCCAGCACGTCCGGGCTCAGGGGCACCGCCATCTCGATCTCGTGCGGCTCCCACTCCTCCCACGCCCCGCGGTACAGCCACACGTCGCTGGTCAGCCCCTTCGGCCGGGCCTGCCGCACGGCGGCGAAGATCGCCTCCGCGCAGATCCGGTGCGTGCCGTGCGGGTCCGACATCTCGCCGGCCACGTACACCTGCGCCGGCTGGAGCCGCAGCATCAGCGCGGCGAGGTCGTTCACGTCCTCGGGGTGGAGCGGGTCCTTGGCGACCCGCCCGGTGCGGTAGAACCGCAGGTCCATGAACTCCAGCTGCTCGGTCGGGATGCCGCACGCCAGCGCCGCCGCCCGCGCCTCCGTCGCCCGGATCATCCCCTTGACCTTTAGCACGTCCGCCGAGTCCGGCTGGCCCGGCTTCTTCGTCTCCAGGAACACGTCGACCCGCTGCTTGATCGTCCCGGCGCTCGACTGCTCGGACGACGTGCCGAACGCCGCCACGAACTCCTCGACGAAGTCGATGAACCGCCGGGCGTCGTGGTCGAACACCGCGATGTTCCCGCTCGTCATGTACGCGACGTGGACCTTGTGCCCCTGCTGCACCAGCCGGATGATCGTCCCGCCCATCGAGATCACGTCGTCGTCCGGGTGCGGCGAGAACACCAGGATGGTCTTCGGCTCCTTGCCGGCCGGCCCGGCGGGGAACGGCGTGATCGATGCCATGCGGTCCTGGAACACGGCCTCGCCGATCCGCGTCGCCGGCCCCTGTTCGCGGAGCAGGTCGAACAGGTGGTGGTCGCGGAAGTCGTCGTCGCCGAGCATCTGCAGGCCCTTCTTCACCGACAGCGACAGGTGGACGACCGCCTTGCGCACGAGCTCCGGCGTCCAGTCGCACAGCCCGACCTCCCACGGCCGCTTGATCGCGGTCAGTTCCGCGGCGGCGGCGTCGTCGAGGACGACCGTGGCGTCCGGGTGCTCCTGGAGGAAGCTCGCCGAGATCGCCTCGGTCGGCGGCTGCTCGAGCGCCTTGTGGACGACGGCCGCCTTGTGCTCGCCGAACGCCATCAGGAAGGTGCGGCGGGCGTCGAGGATGCTGGCCACGCCCATCGTGATCGCCTGCGCCGGCACGTTCTCCTCGCCGAAGAACGTCGGCGCGGCGTCGCGGCGGGTGATGCCGTCGAGCGTCACCATGCGGGTGCGGCTGTTCCGCGGGCTGCCGGGCTCGTTGAACCCGATGTGCCCGGTCCGGCCGATGCCGAGAATCTGGACGTCGATGCCGCCGGCGGCCCGGATCTTCCGCTCGTACTCGGCGCAGAACCGGTCCACGTCCTCCGGCTCGAGGGTGCCGTCCGGGATGTGGATGTTCTCCCACGGGATGTTGACGTGGTTGAACAACGTCTCGTGCATCCACCGGAAGTAGGAGTGGGAGTCCTCCTTCGGCATCGGGAAGTATTCGTCGAGGTTGAACGTGACGACCCGCGACAGGTCGAGCCCCTCCTCCTTGTGGAGGCGGATGAGTTCGCGGTACAGGCCGACGGGCGTGGACCCGGTGGCGAGGCCGAGGACGGTCGGCTTGCCGGCGGCGTTGCGGGCGCGGACGAGCTTGTCGACCTCGCGGGCGACGTAGACCGAGGCCGCGCCCGCGGTGGGGAACCGGAGGGCGGGGACGCGGGTGTGCGGGAGCGGGTGCGGGGGGGCCATGCGGCGGCGGTGCCTCGTCGGACCGGGTGGTGGTGGTTGTTGTAGGGGCGGCGCCGGGCGGGAGAACTGCCCCCGAGGCCACGTGTCCGGGGTCTGCCGTCGGGTTGGCAGAGCCCGCCGCTCCCGAACGTCCCCAACCCGCTGTCGACGTGACCATAAATGACCGGTTTGCGACATTCGCGCTACGCGGGTGACCGGCCGTCGCGGCCGGAAGCACTGGTCGCCGCAGGGCTTGAGCCCATGTTCGACGCTGTACAGGGTGTCCTCGGGCGTGACCATCGGCGACTTTTTGTGTCTTGTGGGTGACTTGTCGCCCGGGCGGGGGCTGCGCCGCACGCGACCGGACACCCCCGCCAGATGCAGACTAGCGCCGGCGGTTGCCTGCCCGCAACGGACCGGCCGGACGAAGGGGGAATCCCCGGCGCGGTCCGGCTTGCACGCCGCGGGCGGTGCGGTATACCCGGGTTTCCTCAACCACGCCGCCGGGGGTGCCGATCCACCCGGTAGGACCGCACCGCCGCCGAGGAAGGGTGGGCATGGACGCCGCGACCCCGTTCCGCCGCTCGCTCGGTCTGTTCGCACTCGTCGTCGCCGCCGTCGGGTGCCAGTCCGGCGGCGGCTCGCCCGCGTACCGCAGTCAGAGCCCCCAGAATGAACCCGTCCCGGGCGGCCCCGTCGCCCCGGTTCTCCCCGCGCCTCAAGCCCCCCAGGCTCCCACGGCGGTCCCCGCCTCGTACACCCCGCCGCCGGTGAATGCCGCCGTCGCGGCGCTCGCCGGCGACCCGCGGATCAAGGTCGTCGCCATCGTCGGGCTGCGCAACACCATCACCGACCAGGAAGTCTGGGAGGCCGCCCGGCAGCGCGTCCAGGAGTACGTCAACGTCGTGGACGGGCCGAAGGGCCAGCAGACGCTCGTCCGGGACGACGCCAAGTCGAAGGAGATTTACAACGACGAGCTGAAGCGGATCGTCGAGCGCGAGCTGGTGCTCGACGAGATGGAGGCGAAGCTGAAGAAGGCCGGCAAGGCGGGCGTGATGGAGCAGATCAAGGAGTACGCCGGGTCGATGGCCGACCGCCGCATCCAGGCGTTCAAGAACCGGTCGAAGGCGAAGTCGGAGGACGACTTCCGCGCCATCCTGGCGATCCAGGGGCTCACGCCGGCGGTCATCCGCCGCCAGCTGGAGCGGCAGGTCATGGCCGACGAGTACGTCCGCAACAGCCTCCGCGAGCGCGGCAAGACGATCGGGATCGGCGACATCCGCCGGTACTACGACGAGCACCCGGAGGAGTTCACCCGCCCGGCGCTGGCGGTGTGGCAGCACATCTTCGTCAGCGCGAACCGGTTCCCGACCCCGGCCGCGGCGCGGGAGCACGCCGAGAAGGTCCGCGCCGAGGCCGCCCGCGGGGTGGACTTCGTGGCCCTGTGCAAGGCGCACGACCACGGCTTCGCCGCGATGCAGAAGGGCGAGGGGACGGGGAACAAGAAGGGCGAGATCCGGCCGGCGGAGGTGGAGCCGGTGGTGTTCTCGACGGCGAACAACACGGTCGGCCCGCTGGTCGAGACGCCGACCGGGTATCACGTCGTCAAGGTCGTGGCCCGCGAGGACGCCCGCCCGCTGCCGTACACCCAGCAGGTGCAGGACGAGATCCGCGAGAAGCTGATGCGCAAGCTCCAGGACGCCGAGTACCAGCGGATCGTCGGCGAGTTGTGGCAGCGCGGCGTCGTCCGGTTCAACCCGCCGTCGTAGGAGCCGGCCGGTGCGCCCGCTCGTCGGCCACACGAAGGACGTCCGCGCCGTCGCCTACTGCCCCGACGGCCGGCTGGTGTCCGGCGGATCGGACCGCACCGTCCGCATCTGGGACGCGCCGGCCGGCACGTGCGTCCGCACAATCAAGGCCGGCACCACCGTCTACGCAGTCGCCGCGTCGCCGACCGACCCCACGATTGCCTTCGCCGGCCGCCACCCCGGCGCCACCGCCCGCGACACCCCGGTTCAAACCTTCCGCCTAGCCGACGGCGTCGCGGGCTACACGTTCCGCTGCCCCTACCGCCCCGCGCCACCGGGGCACGAACGGTACTACCCGACGGGTATCCCGCGCTCCGTCTGGTCGCTCGCCTACTCCGCCGACGGCCGCACCCTCGCCGCCGCCGGGCGAGTGATGGGCGGCGGGGGCGTGCCGAACGGCGGCGGCGGGCACTGGTTCCGCACCGCCAACGCCTCCGCGCACGGCCCGCTCGCCGCCGACCGGGCCTTCGCCCTCGGGTTCGCGCCGGCCGGCGACGGGCTCGCGGTCACCGGCGACGCGACGGTCGCGTTCTACGCCGACGCGCAGGCGCCGGAGCCGGTGGTGGCGTACCCGCTCCAGTCGCAGTGGGCGGCGGCGGTGGCGTTCGTGCCCGGCGGGCCGACCGCCCTCGTCGGGGTGAACAGCGCCCTGTACTTCGTGGACGCGACGGCGAAGCAGAAGCCGCGGAAGGTGAAGACCGGGTTCCGCACGGTGACGGCGATCGCGACACCGCCGGACGGGCGGGCGGTGATCGTGGGCGGGCGGCCGGCGGGGGTGGAGGTGTACGACCCGGAGACGGGCGGGCTCGCCGTCCGCTACGACTTCGGCCTGGGCGGGGTGAACGCCGTCGCCGCCGCCCCCGACGGCCTCACCTTCGCCGTCGCCGGCGACGACGGCCTCGCCGTGTACGACTGGGACGGCTGACGCGGGTTACGTCTGGCGCCGCGCGCTCGCGCGGCGTTCGACACCCGCCTCCGGTCGGTTTGGCTTGACCGGCCCGGTCGGATCACCGGTTCAGCGTGGGGACAGAGTGGACAGGGAAGCGGTCAAAGCTCTGATCGGCGAGGCGTTCTCTGGGGTCGAATACCCGGGCGACTGGTGCCTGCGCCAGAGCTACGAGGGTGTCGAACCGGCCCTGGTGGAGCAGGAGTTCGCCGGCAAGGCCGACTGGCGGGCGCTTGACCCGGCCTTCCTGGATCAAGCCCCGGACGGGTACTCGACGGCCCTTTGTTTCTTCTCCGACGAGGCGTTTCGGTTCTACCTGCCCGCCTACCTCGTCGCGGACTTGGACGACCGGTTGCGGTCGGCCGACCCGGTCTTCCACC
>VFQN01002992.1_pt1 | contig 25069 bp, 19 predicted proteins | sample 3512371 | NCBI WGS metagenome assembly VFQN01 (sample SAMN10412370, study PRJNA504923) | tailings metagenome | isolation source: Replicate 2 from Balatoc abandoned mine | place: Philippines: Itogon, Benguet | collected 2017-08-28 | reverse complement strand
GTGGTGGGGGCGGCGGGGGCGGGGGAGGAGGTGGTGGAGGAGGAGGAGGCGGTGGGGGTGGCGGCGGAGGAGGTGGTGGGGGCGGCGGTGGTGGCGGCGGCGGTGGGGCTGGCGGCGGGGGTGGGGGCGGGAGAGGTGGCGGGGGCGGGGGCGGGGGAGGAGGAGGGGGCGGAGGGGGCGGCGGTGGTGGTGGCGGGGGAGGAGGAGGGGGTGGCGGGACGTAGCCAAACTGGCAAATGGGGCAGTACTGGGTGTCACCTGGGGGCAGGGGGCGGAGGATGTCAAGTTGCAGGCAATGGAAGGCAACAAATGTGGCGTGGTTTACGGTGTACCAATGCTATCCGCATCACCTTGCCGTTTGCTCCTAAGAACCTTTGCTCCCGTCACTCAGTGCATGCCCAATAGGCAAAGCCATCACCCTGCACCATACAGTCCCAAACTTCAGATGCTAACACCCCCGCCGCCACCCGGGGACCTAGCATGCAGCAATTCGCAACCCAGGGATCCGGTGACCTGAGCAAATCGGTCTCTTGGGGCTTGCTCCATTCCCCAGCGAGCAATCCCCCACCGATTAACCTCATCCAAGGAGGCCACTATGGAACCAGTGCCTTCTACCCATACCCACACGCGTCAACCATCCAACCGCTCGTGCACTCGCCCACCGATCGGACCTGGCCTGACCTGAAACGTCTGCACCCACTACCCACTACCCAATACGCACCCGTAGCACCCATGACCCTGCACCCAGTACCCATTGTTCCCGCGACGTGCCAGTTGTCACGCTCCTCAGTCGGCACCAGACGGCCCCTCACCCAGCACCCCATTGCCCTGCATTTAGCATCCAGTTGCCAGTCCTCCTGCAACTAAGCACCCAGCCGCTTTGCAACCCAGCACCCAATGGCCCCTCAATTCAGCACGCAGCCCTGCGGGCCTGTAAACTGCCGTGCACGTAGCCAACACCAAGCACCACTGTAAGCACCCCCTTTTGCACTGTTCGCACGCCACCCTCCACGCACGCACCCACAAGTCGCGCAGACCACCCCATGTCACACATACCACCCCATAGCTCACGACCCAGCACCCACCAACCCCGCTTCCAGCACCCACCAATCCCAAAACTTAGCACCCATAGCCCCTCGGCCAGCCAGCACCCAGTTACCCCGCAGCTAAGCAGCGTGTACGGTAATCCGCCAACCCAGCACCCATGCTCCCTCGTGAGTTGGGTGCTGTTTACCCCTTCCGGGGACCCTCTCCGGTCGGGGTGTGGTACCACACACGCCACCCCCGCAACACAGCACGCAGCGCTCCGGACCGGCCACACGTGCAAGACACCAAGAACCACGTCAAGCACCCACAGTAAAGCACCCGAGTTGCACGATTGGCACCCCACCATCCATGCACAGGCTCTCTGCCCACCGATCCCTGAAATCAGCACGCAGCACTCCAGACCCGCCACTCACTCTTGTCGGCGAACGAGTAGCGGCACGTGCCGGGGCTGCCGTACTTGCCCGTGTGGGTGCACACCTCGCCGAACGTGTCGCACGACCCATGGGTCAGCAGGCAGATGGTGGAGCCCGGAAACGTGTTGGCGTTCATGCGCAGGTTGTAGATCTTGATCTCGAAGCCGCCTGCGTGCGGGGAGGTGTACGTGCCGGGGAGGCAGGCAAGGGCAGCTGCATCAGGCGAATGGAGTGGAGGTTCAGTGTCCTCATTTGGTGACTTCTGTCCATGCAGGTATGAGATGGGCAGATGTGTGGTACTAGACAGCTGTGGGTCCAGCTCCAGACCCCGGTCCAGTCCTCACAGCGTCACAGGCCCACCATGGGCCCACAGACGCTGACTGCTGCAGATCAGTGCCCACGTTCCCGCCTCCCAGTCCCTAGCAGGGCCTACAGGGCCGCCCAGCGTCCGCCGTACTGGTAACACGCACAACACGGCCCAAGGGATGCCTCACCGTCCCTGTGCTCGTAGTTGCGCCACGACAGCCAGTTCTTGCCGTTGAGGGTGATCTGCGCAGCAGCATCAAGATCAGCACCCGTAGCGTCAGCAGCGGCAATAGCAGCAAAGCGGACACGATACAAGGGCGGCCTGTGCCATTTCGGCATCGCTATTGTCGCAATCCCCATCCCCGCATTGTGACAAACATAACATACACCCAGGCGCTCACGGCACCTAGCTGCCCTATTGGCCCGACTGGCTGTCGCCCCATGCCCGTAAAGTACACGCCTCCCCTTGCGGCACGCGTCCATCCCCAAACCAACACGGTCAAGGGCAGTCAACGGTCAACGGTCAACGCACCTGCACGATGGACGTCTTGTTGGCGGCGCACTGCGGCGTCGAGTCAAAGTTGACTTTGTCCACGGCGGCGAGCAGGCCGCGGCAGCACGCCAGGTTGCGGTCGCAGTCACGGTAGTTGACTTTGAAGCAGGTCTTATACACCACCTTGCCGGAAACCGTGGTCTGCAGGGCGGGGCAGAAAGGCGGATGGGAGGGTGAGGTAAGGTGATGTTGGGGAGGGAGGGGGAGGAGGGGTGGAGGGCGGAGGTCAGGGGTTGGGGGCCGTTGCACACGGGGCATGCACGCCGTGAGGCACGTGTCAGACACGTGTTGACAGCATGCAGGGCGGCCGGTAGCAACTCCAAGACCTAAGCGGTTGGGAACCTGGGAACCGGGTTCCTGAGATTGCGGCATGAACCAGCTGCGTCCAGCCGGTCTTCGCGGCGGCTGCTAGCTGCGGCGGCGAAGTCAACGGACTCACATTGAGCGTACCCCCGGATTCCAGCACGTATGGAGAGCAGAGGCAGCGGTAGTCCTTACATTGGCACCTGCAATTATGTGGAATTGACAGTCGTGAAAGAAGTTTTTAAACTGCACGACAGCGATGCACTTGGGCGGCGTACGGTATGGGTGTTGTAGTGGCGGACGTGGGGAGCACGGTGAGGGCTGCACGACAAGAACTTCAGGGGAGACATTACAGCGCCTAGAGGGTGGCCGCAGCTAGCTAGTGCAAGCGTACCATGGAAAGCTGTTGCCTGAAGGGGGCGGAGTGCTGCTGGTAGCAGTGACGCTGGCTGAGCCTGCGCAGATTCGGAGCAATGGCCGTGGGGGGCAAGGGGGGCTCCCATGTCAGGGGAGGGCTCTCACACGCGTGGGCTGGCCGTTCTTGAACGCAGTAACCGCAATTCGCCAGGAGTCCGACCGACAGCAAACTCACCGCCGACTGCTATTAACGTGGCTAATAGAAGCGTAAATCCAGCGACTCGCGCCATGGTAAGCGCGATGTCTGCGACGCAAGTGGCGGAGAATTTCATTTGAAACAGGTGGCCGTTGATAAGGACAGGCCCGATACAGCATGCGCATACACGAGCCCTGCACTGTACAAAGTGGTACAGTTGCTTGCAGTATGACTGCCATGCAACATGGTGGCGCCCTTGGACGCAGGGCGAGTTCGGCAACCACCCAACCTGTCGCATGCTGGTGTGCGCGGTGCCAATTCGCCGAGTTGCGAGAAGTCTACACTCACCCTGGCAACAATCAATGCTTCTGTAGCTGCACCAGCTGCCTCAATGCGTTCCACTGTAGGCGAGCACCGTCGGGGAGTCAATGAAGCGGTCGGTCCAGTGCGATAGGAGCAATTAGCAGAGCGACGACTGGCACAGCGGTATGTGAATGTATGGAATACTCGCACTATATCTCGGTAGGGAGGAAACCGCTTTTGCCTACACGCGCCGCTGTAAAATGCCGCTTTGCTCTGCGCTCCAACAGTCACAGGCAATGGACAATCCTGTAACTAGTAATCACACAATATCAGAGGCGATGGTTTTGACGCCTCTGATTGTAAAGCGGAAATGGCGTCCGTTCGGCTCTATATCTCGTGCGACGGTCGTACACATGAATTACTGTCTCCCTCACCGAGCGTCAGCAACTGTGCAATGAGCGTGTGACAATCAAAACATGCATGTAATTTACAGCTTGCAATCAACGGGATACTGGTTGAAGGCGGAAAGGGCATTGGCCAGATTTGGCCTTTACCGGGAGTGCCCCCAGTGCGGCAGTGTGGCGTTAGTTAGTCCTACGCCAACTAAGGCGATTAGTAGGCAAGCCCCGCAACCTTTTTCGTTCATGACTTCCATGAAATTAATTTTCATTTCGTTTGACACCTACGCGCGCAGGCAGCACTAGTATGAGACAATAGTTCGTTGCATCGGCCGAGCTTTCGGCGTCTGAACAGCTCCAAGGCCTTTGCCTAGCCAGTAAACGTAAGGCTAACAAATTGGTGTTGATGAATTACTCGAAACACGCTACAGTAGGGGTTCACGCCATTTCTACCGTGTTGCTGCTGACCCAAGGGACGCTGGCGAGTAGAGGCCAGGCAGGGGCCTCCTTACTCGTCAGACTCTTCTTTAGCGGGTCCGGAAAAGTGCCACACCCTGGGTGCAGGTATAAAAGCATGTCAATTGGGTGAATGGTCGGTGAGCTCGTGGGTCGCAACGGGCTGGGGGTTGACTTAAGCGGTCGTTGCCGGCAGGCACATGGGCGGGCAGGCCTGCCGGTGGCCCCAGACAGAGCTACTGACTGCAGTTTTCGTGGGGCAGTATAATGGATCAGGCCAGATGCTTTGGAAAGGCACTTACGCCTTTGCTGAACTATCTTGAGCAGGCCAGCTGAGGAGGCCTGACACGGGTGACTGGTAGCGCAGGGCCATTTGCGCCAGGTGTTAAGCTGCCAGCGCAATCCCGATTCATACGTTATTTATATGCTTAGGGAGTTAGGGTACATGAATACCCCCTTCAGCTGAAATCCCAGTGAGGGGCTGCCACCCTTACTAATGGGCCTTGGGACTTTGGCTCTGGCGGTAGTCACAGTGCAAGCCAGGGGCGGGTATCAGGGCAGGGCCCTGTCAAGGCAGGTCAAGGCTAGCTGGCAGTTTGTGGCTTTTGCTGGCAGCTAAGCACGTAACGCTGTGTGCTAGGTACAGAGCCAGTGTGTGTATGAGGCGGTGGGCATAGACTGGCGCTTCCCTCGACCTGCCTCCACTCATTGTGCACAGACGGGTGGTTGGGCGTGACAGCGCCGTGGCTCCTGTTTCGCAGCACAGTGCAAGGTGCAATACGTCAAAGGCTACACCTTACTGCACAATGCATATCCCACTTCGTCAAAAACCCAAGAGGAGTAGCTGGGGCACCAATACGATCTATGCTTGTGTGTCCCCACGTGAGGGAGGCAGCGGCAGCAGCCAGCAGCCAGGTACCCTGGCAGCAGCAACGGCACTGGGGCAGGCAGAGGAATAGATGACACCGTTATTCCTTTTCTGTGCCTCCCTACGCCACTGACATATGTGGGGATGCATCTGGCCAGTCGATCTACGTAAAGGTCTTTTCCACTTCGACCTCGCCCGTACCTTGAGCTGTGTAGGTCAGCTTGACCACAGCATGGTGACACGGTGGAGCACGTGATGTTTATGGCATCTAGGATCCCCTTATCTGGCCGCAGCAAGACGTGGTCAAACTATACGAAAAACATTACATACTTATGCATCTATCGTGGTAAGTGGCTGCATTACGTGTGACAGGTACTAGCTTTCGAGGTGTCGGACGACCTACGTTACTCGTTGAATCGCACGCTGTTACTCCCATGTAGCCCACACTCACGACGTACATAAAGTAGAATTCAGTGTCGTGCATACCTTTTACATTGTCATAGGGTGCGACATGCAGTGCGCATAGCAGGGCACATCGGGATGCACGGGCAAAGCAGGGCGCGCTTGCGAACTGCGTCCACCCTTCAGCTGAACGGATAGCTGTTGAAAGCACGCGACGGGGTTTTGACAATATTCGGCACACTGTCAATACCAATTGTCTGGGGGCTGTCGCTCGCTGCAGTGCGGGGGGCACGGGTCCGCACCACGCAGTTGCAACGGGAGAAGGCCCGCAACAGCGGTCACCCAGGGTACCTACAGCTTTAAGGCCCTGCTACGATGCCGAGGCGTCCCTCCATCTCCATGTCCGTAGCCCTGCAGGCGCAGGCGTACATATGCCATGGGGCAGGGCACCGACTGGTCAGGGCAGGTCTGGAGCACTGATGTGGGAAAGGCCTCTGCGCTCGGGCCATGGCCGAAACCAACCGTACAGTTGTCGTATGACGCCCTGTACGTTTCTGTCCGCAGCAGTAGATCTCGTACGGAGTGCATCTTGGCGTGCGCTCAAGCAAGACTCAACTCACGTGGACTACTTAACCCTCATAGAGCCCATCCGTGCCACTTTGTTACGCTGTGCTTCCCGGCGGCCCTCTGTGCACGCCAATGTGCAAACTGGGTTGACTCACCGGGTTCAGGTAACTGCCCTGAGTGCAAGATGTCAGGCAATGCTGGTACTATAAAGCCTTCCACTGGCACACGAAGGCACATCTGGGGCACACGGCCACACCAGCACACCTGTCGAGCACTGCCAATCGAGACCTGTCGGGACTCGCCGCGCTGGAGTCCATGGGCTGCAAGCCAGCGTCTCGGCAGCACACAGTTTCCCTTGGCCTTGGCTGTTGGCTGACGGCCTGGCAGCTTTGCACATGGCAACTGGTGGTGCCAGGGGAGCACCTGCACCTGGGTGGTGCAGCTAGCGCCAAGTCCAGTGGGCGAGTTGGTCACGTAGGGTCGTGTTGCAGAGGCGCTGACCGCGAGCCCTATTTCGTACTCCCACAGAAGGGAGATGGGGCTGAGGCTGAGGCGTTGGCGGGAAGCCGAGTCTGGGGCTGGGCGTGGGGCTGGGGGCTGTACACGGGCCAGCACGGGCAAAGGGGCATGCAGAAAGCGGCACGCCCAGTACCGGTAGCTTGATGGGCCAGCATAACTCGGGTGCATGATGCATGTAGCACAGTTATTGGCTGCAACGCTTATTGTTTCCTTACAGGTCGGCAGCGACAGGACCCGAACGTGATTGCTACGCACACGTGCAGGGTGCAGACCGGTGGCCACTCAGATTGCATGCTGCTAACGGAATGATTTGTTGGTAAAATCAAGGGTAGTTTGGTTTGCTCCTCTTGGGTCTTGGCTGCCATGGTTCCGAGGTGGTTACAACAATCGGGACTCCATGCACAATGTGGGTGCTCAATGTGGAGGCAAGTACTCACTGTATGATTGTAGCGTTAAATGCAGAAGTCAACATAGTATGGCCGCTAACGGCTTGCTCTGTGACCTGTTGACCTGCTGACCTACGTTCCCAAAGCACTGCGGCGCGATGGTCCCCGAGCAAGCGTAGCGCATTATCGCCCAGATGTCAAGGAGCAATGAGGGCCCTTCGGGGGCGGAAAAACTGGCAGCTTTATTGAATGACATTCGGAGAATGAAGGAGGGCCTCCTGGTGAGTAGTACTTTTCTGCCCCGTGACGACACCAATTTCCTGTGTAAGAGTTAGGTTGCATGGCAGCCACCCGAAAAGTCAAGCGGGAACATGGGAGTGCGAAAAATGTTCTTTCTCCCGCCCGCAGCAGCATGCGCATAGCGGTGCCGTCAGAAACAATCCTACATACGAGCCTTCTGATGAGCCCACTACGCGAGTGAGTTAACCCTCCGATGGGCCACAGCAGCACTTTTCGCAAGTTCCGGACTGGCTGGCGCCTGCAGGTCCTCGCTGCTACGCACACAACCAAGTGACCTAGAGATCTGTTTTGATTTTGCGTTGCGATATGCAGGCCAGTCCCCCACAAGCTGAGCACGGTTTAAGAGTGGAGCTCCCTATGGACCTCGACGAATCACTTGAGGACATGGTGGCGAAAGACGCTCAACTACAATATATCCTCAGTCCTCAGGCTGAGGAACAGGTGCGGCCTGTGTCGCCTGCGCACGCGATATGCTGTCTGCAAGGCATCCGCCAAGCGAGTAGTCCTCGTCTGGGGCAAATCTCCAGTCCAAATGCCTTCAAGCATGGACTTTGAGGGCATGTTACAGTGCTACACACTTCTCAGGTCCTTGTCACTGTCGTTCTGCAGTTCCGTGCTACACTCCCTGTGCCCGGCAACTCCGCAAACGCTGGGTCAAACCTCTGCCTTTGACTCCTTTCCTGCGATCTGCCGGCCATATGCGCAGGTGCGCAAAAGCCAGCGCCTTGACGCCTCTTCAACGCCAGGGGGCAATGCGGAGGGTGCCTTCGCCGGCAGCTCCCCCTCAGGCTCGGCCGCTGCTGCGGACCAGCGCACAACGCAGCCGTGGCAACAGGCCCAGCGCGGCGGGGCCATCGCGTCCCACCAGCTTGCCGTGCAGGACACCTCGACCACCAGCAGCTTCCAGACCCCTATCCGGGGCCCCACAGCCAGCGCTGGGGCATCCCCTACGTCCGCTGCCCCGACCACGTCCGATGCCACCAGCGCCTCGGCACTCCGCACCCCGGCCACCAGCACCGCCTCCTCACGCAAACCCATGAGCCGCATAGCAAGACCCCCCGGTTCCTTACCCCCCACGAACAGTTCCTCCAACACCACACCGGCAGCAGCAGGAGCGGCAGCAGCAACGCCGGCATCCGCGCAGCACACACCCGCGCCCGCGGCCGCTCCCCGCCCCCTGCACGGCGCCAGCCCGGCAGCCTCCACCCGCTCCGCAACTCACAATACACCCGCCTCCAACTCCACCCCTTCCACTTCCACATCCGCCACAGCCACACGCCACCGGGGGGCCATCGGAACCGGGGCCATGGCTGGGGGCACCCTAGCCTTCGGGCGACACTCCAGCGCCACCGGGACCCCTTCAGCACGCAGCAGCGGCTCGCTGTCAATCCCAGCTACCGGCCCATCCACAGGTGGACACCCCACTCTGGGCACCAGGGCCTCCGGCCCCTCAGCAGCCAGCCGCCAGTCCTCCCTGGATGCTGCTGCCCCTTCCGGCATCGCACGCAAGCGGCCCCTAACCGCCTCCTCCGATGGCACAGTGGCCGGCGGTCCGGCAGCTCGCCGGTCGGGTGCTGGCAATGCCGGCGTCGGCGCGGCAACATCGACAGCAGCAGGCCCTGCTGGCCAGGGCACCTCAGCGAAGCCTGGTCGGGCTGCCGCGGGTGCTGGTGCGGCAGGCAGCCGGATTTCGCGGCCGGGAGTGGGGAGCACCACGGCCGCGGTGGCCCAGATGCTGGGCACGGGCCATGGCGGCCAGAGCCGCACCTCCCCGGCAAGCTCACCACGCGACGGAGCCGCTGCCGCTGCCGTAGCTACTACAGCGGCAGCTGCTCTTCCCGCAGCGCACCGCTCCGCCAAGGCCCTGTCGGTGGAGGCAGACGCCTCCGAGCTGCAGTGCCAGCCCTCCCAGCCGTCGCTGACGCTGCCGACGGTTGGTACGACAGGGGACCTAATGGACGAGACGCTGGAGTCGTACATGGCGGAGGACCCGGCGCTGTCACACTTCCTGGCGGCCACCGCCATGGAGGACGCCGTGCAGGCGACGCCCTCCGCGGCTTCCACGCCCCTGGGCGCTGGCGCCCGGCCCGACTCGGAGGAGCTCCTGCAGCCCCTGGCCGACGCCGCCGCGGCCGCCACTGCTGGTGGTACCCTCATGGACGAGGACGCGGACGAGGAGATGATCCTGCTGCTTGGGAACACCGGGGCTGCTGCGCACGGCCCAAGTGCGGCGGGCGGTGCAGCGGCCGGTGGGGTGGCGGCGTTCACGGCAGCGGCCGTGGCCAGGTCGTCAGTGTCGATTGCGGAGCTGTCGCCGCCGGCAGCTGCCTCGCCTGCGTCTGCGGCTGTGTCTCCGGGCGGTGGGGGTGCGGGGGCTGTTGGGACGCCGCAGGGGGGAACGCCCCAGCAGCAGCTGCGCTTTGCGACGCCTGGCGGTGCTGTTGCTGCGGTGGAAGCGGCTGGGATGGCAGGGAGCAGCACGGGTGCGGGTGTGGGCGGCGGGCCGGCCGCATCGCCTAAGCCTGCTCTTGGCACCACAGTTATGCAGGTGCGTCTAGCTTCGGTACTATGAGTGTTGTCCGGCGTGTGGTTGGGTGGTATTCAACATTACCTTGGAGGGGCTGTGGGGATTCAGGGGTCGATGCGAGGCATAGCTGTTAGGCGCCGAAGGAACCCCTTGCATGCTCGAGCGCTAAGGCTGATTGCCGGACTCCGCGCACGCCAACCAGCAACCTTCGTTGCCTCCGCAGTCGCATCTGTCGTTCATACTCCCCATCTCATTGCCTACGTCCGCCGTCCATTTGCTGCACAATTCAATTGTTACGGGGTTGGTTTGCCGGCCCCCTGCAGGTGAGCGCCCTGCTCGGTCTGGACGCCTCCCCACCCGCCGGCTCCGGCTCCGAGACCAGCCCGGGACCGCCCCAGCGCGAGAGCAGCGAGGAGCTGTGGCGCTCCCTGCGCGACGAGGCCAACAGCGTGTACGAGCGCAACGCAACCCCACAACACCAGCAGCAGCAGCACGAACAACAGCAACAAAGCCCGCTGGCTGGACCCGGCAGTCTAGAGGCTGCCACCGTGGCCGCGCTGCAAGGCTTGGCTGCCCCTCCTGCGCCCGCGTTCGTGAGGTCGCCGGGGGCGGGCTCCGTTGGCAGCGCGGACGGGGCGCTCCTGCTGCCCGTGCGCACGTCCTCCGCTGGCCTGGTGCTGTCCCGCAAGGAGTCCATGTCCATCGGGCCCCAGGCGCACACCGTGACGCTGAGTGAGGACGAGGACGCCTCGCACACCGGGACGCCCGTGGCGGCGGTCGCTACCGCTGCAGCTGCGCGTGCGAGGGCCGGTGCGGATGCAACCGCGACTACCACGGCGGCGGCAGTGATAGGCACTCGTACGTCGTACGGCGGCGCTGACTTCGAGGACCTGGAGGTGCTGGCAGCGGCGGCGGCTGCCGCTGCTGCTGCGGTTGCCACGCCGTCTGAGACGCCTGGAGGGCCCTTTGAGACCGGGGTTGCGGCTGCCGCCGCAGCGGTGGCGGCGGGGAGCACGGCGGAGCCGGAGGCGGAGATGGCGGAGGCGGACAGGCAGCCGTACCAGCGCAGCGTGAGCAGCACGTCGTCTGTGGGGTTCGACGCGGCGGTGGCTTTCGAGGCCGCGCAGGTCAGCCGCATGTTTGCTGGGGGCTCGGTGTTGGGCGGGGCGTCTTGGTCCGAGGGCGGGCGCGTGGGCAGCAAGCGGGCGTCGGCGGGGGGTATGGTGGCGTTCGGGGCGGTGCCGGAGGCGGAGGCGGAGGGCGAGGTGGAGGTGGAAGCTGCCGAGGGAGAGGCTGGCGAGGAATTTGCCGCGGAGGCCGAAGACGTCGCGGCTGCAATGGAGCCGGAGGCTGAGCAGCAGGCGGAGGAAGCAGCACAGCAAGACCAGGAGCTGCAGGATGCTGGGGTGGGTGAGGAGGCAAGCCGGCAATCTGCAGCAGGCGCGGCGACGGCGGCTGCGGCAGCCACCACGGCCGCCGCGGCTGTGGCCCTGGCGTCAGCTGGTGCTGCAGCGGTCGCGCCATCGGTCGCGCCTGCGGCACCGCCACCGGCGCCAGCTGTAGCGGACAGCCCTCCTGCGCACCACGATGAGGATGCGCTGGCGAACAACGCCGCCATGCAGGCAACAGCGACAGCGGCAGGAACGGCGGTGGTAGGGGCGGACGCCACCGTCCTGGCCCCCCGCCAGGTGGCCCTGTTGCAGGAGCAGCACCAGCAGCAGCAGCTCCTCCCCGCCTCCTCGAGCAGCTCTGCGGTCGATGAGCGCTTCTTCTCCGCCATCTCGGCCGCTCCTCCGCCAGTGGAGGCCCTCGCGCTGGCACCTGCCGCGTCTGCGGCATCAAGCACGGCCGCTGAGCTCCCTCCCGCACTAGTAACCGATGCTGCTGCGCGTGCCCTGGAGGACCCAGCTGGGGCTAGCGCCGACGCGGCGAGCATGGTGGCTGCGGGTGGTGGTGCTGGCATTGCAGCTGTCGCTGCTGTTGCACCCGCGGATGCGGACATGGAGGAGGCAGACGGCGCTGACATGGAGGAGGAGATGTATGACGACGCTCGGGAGGACGGGTTTGTCGTGTCTGCAGGCGGGGCGCAGCCCCCGGGTGGCGAAGGCCTGGGGGGTGCTGGGCTGGAGGGTGCCGGGGCAGCGGCGGCGGCGACATGGGCTGTCGTACAGGTCCAGGCTATGGAAGCAGGGGCTGCAGTACAAGTCCAGGCTACGGAGGCAGGCACTATCGTACAGTATGGCGCCACGGATGCAGGGGCTATCGTACAGCACCAGGCTATGGAGGCGGGCACTATCGTACAGTATGACGCCACGGATGCAGGGGCTATCGTACAGGCCCAGGCTATGGAGGCGGGCGCTATCGAACAGTACGATGCCATGGAGGCAGGGGCTGTCGTACAGGTCCAGGCTATGGAGGCGGGAACTATCGAACAGTACGACGCCACGGAGGCGGGGGCTGTCGTACAGGAGCATGCCATGGTTGTGGCCCTGGGGCCAGTGGCGGCAGCGGGCAGTGAGGCTGGTGCAGGTGGTGCAGACAGTGTAGGTGCTGGACCTGGCGATGCAGCGGGGGCCGCGTCGGGTTCATCGGATGCGGACGCTGACGAGGATGCCAAGGAGCTGCCGGCCAAGCTGCGCAAGACGGTGACTGAGGGCGGGGTGCTTGCGGGCGCTGCAGTGCCGGTGGGAACCGGAGGAGCAGCAGCGGCTGCGGACGGGGATGCGGTGGGTGAGGGGCAGGCGGCCGGGGAGGAGGTGGAGGGTGGGAGTAGGAAGCGTGCTCGGTCCCCGGCGGGGGTTCCTGTTGCTGAGGGCATGCAGGGCGGGGCGGCTTCTGCGCCCGCGGAGGCGGACGCAGCGGGCGGCGGTGAGGTCTCCGGGAATGCAGAGACAGCAGCAGGGCGGCAGGACAAGGCGGGAGAAGCCGGAGATGCAGCTGGTGCTCGTGAGCAGACACAGCCCGGCTCTGCAAGCGACCGGGCGGCGGAGGCAGCGGATATCCCGGCAGCACCGTCGCCTGGTGCCGATGTGGCTGCAGCGGCTGGAACGGCGGCGTCCTCTGGGTTTGCCACTGCGGAGCAGCAGCTGGCCGGGGTCTCCTCGGGTGCGTTGGCCGGGCCTGATGGCGCCAGCCGGGCCCCGTCGGACGCGTCGCGCAAGTCTGTGTTCGAGCTGGGGCCTGGCAGCACTGTGCTGTCAAACGCCGCGGAAGGCAGCGTGTCCAAGGCCATCGACGACGCCGTCGCACACGGTAGGCGGGGTGGGCAGCATTACGGCTAGCTGTTTACGTACTAGCCGGGTTGCGCAGGCGAGGGTCGCGCGGTGGGTTAACATGCGCGCAGTTCGGACAGGGCCCCGCCTTCGCTGTGCCCCAGCAAGCGTCCACAACGCGCATCGGGCCTCTGTTTGCCCCTAGCTCACGCACATCCTGTGCGTCAAAGCAAGTTGTACTTCTCGACCCTAACTGCACCTGCTGTGCACCCCGCTTTCCCTGCCGCAGCCAACCTGCAGCACATCCCTCCCGAGGCGCTCCCCTCGGACACCTTCAGCCTGGCCCTTGATGACTCCTCCCGCCCGCACGGCAGCACCCCGACCGCCGGCTTCTCGGCCGCCACCTCCACCCTGTCCAACGCCGGGCAGCCCTCGTCCCCCTCAGCCCGCGGAGCTCTTGCCCCTGACACCTCTGCCGATGAGGCAGGCACCGCTGCTGCGCCTGCAGTATCACCAGTAGCTGGCGCTCCGCCTTCCAAGCCTGACGAAGGCACACGAGGACAGGAGGAGCAGCACGGCGGGGCTGAAGCCCCCAGCGCTGCGGTCGCCGGCACAGCTGCTGTGCCTGCAGTACCGGCGATTGGTGTTACGCCTTCCAGTCCTGGGGAGCACAGGCAAGGGCAGGAGGAGGGTGAGAGTGGGGCCGCAGCCACCAGCGCTGCGGTCGCGGGCGCAGCCATGGCTTGCGCTGCTGCCGCTGCAGCTGCAGTCACCACGGCCTCACCACAGGCGGCCAACGTCGCCACCTCGTCTGGCCCGCAGCCCACACCCTTGCCCGCAACCTCCGGCGCCACAGAGGCCCCACCTGCGCCCATACAGTACAGCGGCTCTGGCCGTGGCCTGCCGCCCAGGGCCCCCTCTTCCTCCTCCGTCCCGCCGGCCTTCCCATCCACAGCAAGCCACTCCCCCGCCGTCCTCTCCCCCTCCCTTACCCGCGGCTCACCTTCCACTGCCCTCCAGCCTGGCCAGGCTGCCATGGCCACCACAGGAGCAGCAACGGTGCCCGCGATCGCAGCGGCGTACCCTGCGGTCACCAGCCAGCCCGCGTCATTCCTTGTGCCCCCGCCGTTGGTGCTGGGTGAGGACGGGGAGCCGTTACGGCACGCGTGGCAGGTGGCGGCGGCGGCCGGTGCCAACGGGCCCGCGTCCGGGGGAGACCCCCCCGCGCCGGTGGGGGAGTACGCGGCGGCGGCACGTGCCTCGCTCGGCACGCGTCCGTCGCTCCGCTCCATGCGTGGGGGCAGTGCGGCCAGCAGCCGCCTGAGCCGCATCAGCAGCCGCCGGGATGCAGACACGCACATGGAGGATGTGGAGAGGGTTGCAGAGGACGGCGGCGAGGATGAGGCGGCGGCTGAGGGCAGTGGGGCTGCCACTGTTGTTGCGGTGGCGGTGGCGGGGGGAGACAGGGCGCTGCAGAATGGGTTTGACGGCGGGGATGCGATGGAGGTTGATGGCGGCAGGGGCAGCGGCGGATCGGTTGCGGCGGCAGCGGCCATGCGTGGAAGGAACGTGAGCAGCAACGGGGTGGCGGGTGGGGACGGGGAGGAGCAGCTGGTGCCTGCGTGGAAGCTGGTGGCGGCGCGGAGCAGCTCGGGGCCTGACGGCGCCGGCGCCGGCGAGGGCCCCGGCGGTGCCTCGGGCCCCGGCAGCCCCGCGGCGGTTGTACCGGGCATGAGCCCCCCTCTGGGCAGCCGCAAGTCGCTGCGTAGCATCATGCTGCCGTCGGGTGGTAGCAGGCTGCAGCGCAGCACGCGCGCCAGCGAGTCTGGCGAAACCGAGCCCGCTCCCGCTACCACCGCCGCCACCACCGCTGTCGCCGCTGGTGTAAGCGCCGCCGCCGTTGCCGTCGTGGGGGGTGGCCTCAGCACACTTCCGGCGTCACCATGGGGCACGGAGGCGGCCATCAGCGCCACCGGACCGCCAGCCGCCGGGACGGTGCCGCTGCCGCCGCCTCCGCCGCCTCCGCCGGCGTCGGCGCCCGTCGACGATGACGACGTCCCGCTGCAGCCGGCGTGGAAGGTGCTGGCGGCGCCGCTGGCGGCGAACCTGGACGCGGCGCAGGCGGTGGCGGCGGCGCGCAGCGTCCCACTGGGCTCCCAGCCCAGCTTCCGCTCCGGCCGCACGCGCAGCAGCCGTCTGCATCGCGCCAGCGCCACCGACGCGGAGGACACGGCGGGCCTCGGCATTAGCCCTCCCGGCGCGGACCAGCACGCAGGGGAGTTTGAGCGCAACAGCAACGGAGCCAGCCCCGAGCGGCACCACATGCCCATGGACCTGGACCACCTGCTGCCACCCGGCGCCTCGCCGACGGTGCCGTCACCCGGCATGGCAATGGGCATCCCCGGGGGCCGCTCCCGAGCCCGGACGCAGCCGGGGAGCTCCCCTGGCGGCACCGCCGCCGTCAGCTTCAGCGGCATCGATCCCGCGGGTGGTGGCGGCTCCGTCGCCTTACCCGGCATGGCTCCCGGCATCCGCTCGCCCGTCATAAGCGTGTCCAGCGGCGGTGGCCTAGCACGTGCCTTCCTGCGCAGCACCAGCAGCAACGTGCGCCGCGCGAGTGCAATGGAGGTGCCGCAGCCCGGCAGCCCCCGCGGCGGCATGTCGGACAACGGCAGCCTGGCGGCGATGCTGGCGGCGCGCATATCCAGCCGGCGGCTCATGACCGAACCCGTCGGCTCAGTGCCGCTGCCCCGGCGCTCCTCCTGCAGCGGCGGGGACCCCAACGTCGACGCCCTGCGTCCTGCATGGCAGGTGCTGCCCCTGGCCATGGGCCTGGCGTCGGGTAGCAACACGCCCGGGGGTAGCAGCTCCTCCCCCGGCGCGGAGGGCACGCCGGCCGGCGTGCCGCCCACAGCGGCGCAGATGCTGGGCAGCATGCGCAGCAGCAGCCGGCTCAGCCGCATGAGCAGCGGCATCCCGGAGGACCTGCTGGCGGAGCTCAAGGCGCAGGCGCATGCGGCGGTGGGGCACCTGCAGGGCTCACCTGGCGACCAGGGCGAGGGAGGCTTTGCGCAGGGCGTAGATCTGCTGTCTTCGCAAGATGACGCGGACGGCTACGGCGGGGCTGCGGGGGCTGGCGGCGCCGCCGGCGGGCGGCCGCGGCACAGCGTCACCGTCGTGACGCCGCCGCCGCCCAGCGGCGACGGCGCCGGCGGCACGTTGCACGCGTGGAAGATGCTGCCCTCTCGCGTGCCTGCGACGTCCGCGTCAGGCCTGGAGCACGAGCAGCAGCAGCAGCAGCAGCCCACGTCGCCGGGTCCGCTGGGCTTCGGGCCGTCGCCACGTGCCTCCCAGATGGGCGGCCTGGGCGCCCGGCCGACCCTCGGTATGACGCGCGGGGCCAACCCCTCCAGCCGCTTCGCCACCGGTGCCGCCAAGCCCGCCGCCTTGTCTAGCCCCCAAGTCACGTTCGAGACGCCGCGGGTGGTTGCCCCGGAGCCGGACAGCGCCTGGGCTACCCCGCCTCCCACGTCCATGCACGCTCCGCCGATGCAGGGCGCGCCCTTTGGGGCCGCCTACGGTCGTCTGTCAGCGTCGGGGGCCATGCAGGCGGGCACGCATGCGTCGGCGTCGGAGGAGTCAGCAGCGACTGCAGGTGCAGACGAAGGCGTGCTGCATGCGTGGAAGCTGGCCATCCCGCCAGCTTCAGCCGGCAGCTCGGGGGCTCCCGCCGCCACCGCGGGCACGACCGCCTCCACCCCCACCCGGCCCGCGGCCATCCAGCACCCCCTGGGCTCGCGCCCCTCCCTCAAGTCGATCCGCACCAACAGCATGGGCGGCAGCCGCCTCAGCCGCGCCACCAGCATGGCCGACGACTACGTCGACGACTCCTACTCCGCGCCCAACCTTGACACCGACATCCCAGACGCAGATGGCCCCTCCGCCGGCCCCGGACCCATCTCTCCCGCCGCTAGCCGCGGAACCGAGCCCGCTATGCCGTATAACGTCATCGGCGGCGACCGTACCTCCGCGCCCGCCGCCATCGGTGCCCTGCCGCCAGGGGTGCTGTACGGCAGCCGCCCTGGGCTACGCGGCTCCCCCGCCGCCGCTGCCAGCCCGACTCGGCTGGATGTTGTGCCCTCCGTCGGCAGTGCCAGCGGCGCCGCCACCTCCGAAACCTCTACCTCGTCGGGATCGGAGCCGGTGGCGGCAGCAGGCCGGCCCCCGTTGACACGTGGCACCACGACCGGCTCGCTCAACGTTCCGCCAGCGCTGTCCGTGGAGTCGGGTGCGCCCATGGGCGAGGCCACCATGGCACGTGTGTTAGCCAGCCGCCACTCCATCCGTTCCAACCGCAGCTCCACCAGCAGCCGCCTCAGCCGCATGAGCAGCGCGCGGGACGCCGACCCCAACGCCATGCCCGCTGGGGTCAACGCTGCCGCCGCCAGCGGCGGCCAATGGGACCTGGGCGAGATTCGTGAGGAGGACGGCGAGGGCTCCCTTGCCGTCGGGGGCAACAGCGGCAGGACCAGCGCCAGCACCGCGGCCCTCGCGGACCGGGTCTCCCCTGGTGCCCCTGCCGTGGGCGCCGCGAGGCTGTCTGGCAGCGGCGCCGCCAGGCCGCCGGCGCTGTACGTGGCGGCGCCGGTAGAGGAGGAGGAGGAGCAGCAGCTGCTGCCGGCGTGGAAGGTGTTGGGCAACGTGGGTGGCTCTGGGGAGATGGGGCTGGCGCCAGGGGAATCTCCCATGGGTCCCGCGGGCAGCGGCGGCATGGGCAGCGTGCCTACGCCGCTGTCGTCGCTGTCTGGCCGCCGGTCGCTGCGCTCCATCCGGAGCAACAGCATGGGCAGCAGCAGGCTCAGCAGGGTCAGCACGGCCGGGGACGGCGCGCTGGAGGACATTGTGGAGGAGGGGACAGAGAGCGCGTCGACAATGGCGGCGGGTGCGGCGGTTGTGGGCACCGACGGCGAGGGCAGCAGCAGCCACGACAGCAACATAGCGCCGGAGCGGACCTCGGCAGGCAGGGCGCCGCCGCCGGCGCCCAGCACTGGCGCGGCGCGCATCGGCGCGCCGGTGGTGGGGGTGGCGGCGACTGTGGGCTCCGGCGGGTTTTTCGCGGACGGTGCGCTAGCGCCGCCTGCCGTCGGCAGCCCGGTAGCGGCAGTGGCGGTGGCTGAGGAGGAGAAGCTGCTGCCCGCGTGGAAGGTGTTGGGCGCGGCAGAGGCGGCGGCTGGCGGCGCCGCTGTTGCCGCGGATGGCGGCGAGCGTGTGGCCTCGGGGTCGGCGCTGGGCAGCATCCGGCAGCCGTCGCTGCGCACATTGCGCTCTGGCAGCCGCCTCAGCCGCATGACCAGCAACGTGGACGACAAGGAACAGGAGGAGGAGGAGGAGCAGCAGCAAGGAGCAGGGCAGGCCGCTGGCGGCCTTGTTTCGCCCGCCGCAGCTGCGGCTGCGAATGCGTCACTGGCGGAGGAGGCCGCCGTGGCCGCCGCCTTTGCAGGTACCGCGGCGGCGGTGGCGGCAGCAGGGGCGCCCGGCTCTCCGCGGCCAGCGGAGGCCATGGAGGTGGATGGAGATGCGGCAGGTGCCGCTGAGGCGGCGGCGGCGGCGGTCCCTGCGCCGGCGGTAGCAAGCAGCAGCGGCGCGATGGCGGCGGCAGCGGCTAGCGCCTTGGGCTACTCGGGCTCGGAGATGGACACGGGCGGCCTGCCCGCGGGGCCAGGCGGCCTGTCGTCAGTCGTGGACTCGGCCACCACCACGCAGAGCAACCTCAACCTCACCTTTGCCACCTTGCCCCAGTTCAAGAGCGGCTTTTCCAAGACCAGCGACACGGCGCCCACCCCCCTGTCCGTTTCTGCGCTGGCAGCGGGCTCGCCTGGCACCGCCGCCATAGCAGCCGCCGTTGGGGAGATGCCCGCTTCGGCCGGGTCTCCCCCGGTTGCTATAAAGGAGGAGGATGCGCTGCCGTCGCCGGCGGCGGCGGCCTCGCCGAAGGCGGCCGCGGCGCCGTCTGCTCCAGCCTCGCCGGCGGCGGCGCAGGCGGCGGTGTCGCACACGGACGTTGAGGTGGCAGTGGCGGAGGAGCCGCAGCGGACGGTGGAGATGCAGCAGGTGCAGCAGCAGCAGGTGCAGCCGTCGAAGCAAGAGGTGCAACCCCCTGCAAAGGCCGCCAAGCCCAAGCGGCGTGGCGGCCTGTTTGCTTGCTTTGGCTGCGGGTGCGGCGTGAAGGAAGACGAGCCGTGATCGGGGCTTGGTGGACGGTTTGGTAAAATCGGGCGTTGCGGAAGGTAGTGGGCAGGACGCTGCAGGGGGGTTCTTGCCAGCAGGCGCACAAGCGGGGCTTGTGGTGCACGATGAGCTTGCGTTAGGCTAGGTATAGGGGTGCCGCGCAGCTCGTGGTTTCAGACAGGGCTAATGAGACAGTGCACGCTCTTTACTGTGGCAGGTGCGGTTAGTGATTGTGCACTGCATTATACGGACTGTGGACCAAGTGCAGGCGGCACTGTGGCACACCGTGATGGTATGATGACAGGTCAGGCAGGGGCAGATGGGCAAGGGGGGTCCTCGCGCAGGTCTACCAATGCAAGCGCTCTACAGTGTTTAGGGCTGGTAGATTTCGGCAGCCTTCGCATTACTGATGACACCGGACTGAGTCAACATGACTCCAGTGCTTTGAGGTAAGAATCAGGGGTTGGCCAAACAGGCGTACGGACGACGGCCAACGCCGGTCCGCCGTTGATATGGTGTTATACCGGTACAGTCTCTCACTGGGTAGTATCTGTGATGCAGTTAGACGTGCGAAGGATTGGCGTGCGTGCAGGTACGTGGTCCAAGGTGATCGCTGCACTCGTGCGCAGCAGCAGTAGACGTCGAAGCGTAAAAAAAATGCATTGTCATGCGCTGAGGAAGGTGCTCGTTTCTTTTATGCCCGGGTGGACTGGATCGTCAGAAGTAGTTTTTTATGGTCACGATGCTGGGTTTCTTTTTGGCTGGTGTGCGTCGCTGTAGTCCGCTCCAAGGCTTGTTGAATGGCGTGCAGAATTGTGTATGGCATTGGTGCTGTTCAAATGCGGCATGTTCCGGACGCGACGGCAGCCGATGTTCCGTGCGTGAGTGCCTAGGGGCGGCCGGCATTCCGAAGGCACGAAGAACTGGGTGTTGCTAGGGAGGGCGTAGGGGTGGGAGGTTAGGTTGCAGTACCACCCCCATTTCCATTGTAACTGATTTACCGCACACCCACGTGCTGCAACACGGCGCTTACCTTGCTTGCGGAGTGACCGGGAGGAACAGCAGGTCTCGTTTCCTGGTGCAGCCAGGTGCAGCTCATTGCACGTTCCACCAGCCGCCATGGGACGCACCTACATTGCAGCTTCTATATTGAGCGAGCTGCTGGGCATTGCACCGGTACTCAACAGCATGCGGGGCCACTGGGTGGCCAAATGGATGTGGACCAACGTGGAGTCCAACCTGGTCCAACTCTGTTCACTCTGTTGCGCGATTCAACACAAGAGCGAGCGCAGAGCTACTGGCCTACTGCATGAGGCCTCGCTCAGAGACCACGGGGACGGGGGACCCATGTTGGAGACCAGGTCGGAGACGCCTAAGCCTACATGGAACCAGAACACCTCACCGCTCACCCTGCCTCACCGCATCACAGTCACAGGCAGCAGTCCGCGTTGCACCACCCCAGCAGCCTTGCACAGCGCACGGCAGGTGACAGCTCAGCGGAGAGACGACCTTGAGGACCTACCCGCAAAAAAATAGGTCTCCGATAATCCCATAACCCTTCTCCTGAAAAAAAAAAAAAAAAAAAAAAAAAAAAGCGGATGCGCCGAGTCCCGCCGGGTCACCTAAGTGTCGACCACGAACCACCACATACGCACATCGCAAAACTGCAGAATACCGATATGCCGACAAGCCGCATCATATGGTAGCACACTGCAGACGCCCTAAGTTCGCGACAGTCGCTTACAAGTCAGCCGATATCCGCTCAGGCGGCTTGCTTGACAAAGCGCGCTTCAACCTGCTTTCGCCCAGCGGCTGACGATGCAAAGCCGAAGAATTTAAGGGCGGCTGGAACGATAAAAGCTATCACTGACGTGGAACGCGAGCAGGAAATCGACGTGCACAGGTGCCATTGATGCAGCGCAAAGTCTGCGAGCAGAAGCGATGCGGCGCCGGCTCGCGAAAAGGACATTTACCGATCACTAGTTCTTGCTATATAAGTGCAATAGAGGCGAAATCTGCAATGGGCGGAGATGCCCGAGTCGGTCGAAGGGGGGCGTCTTAAGAACGCCTAGACGTGAGTCTTCGTGGGTTCGAACCCCACTCTCCGCAATATTTTGGGCCGCGCCACAAGAAGCCACATCTTTTTTGGAGCTTTGGGGCAATATGCATTGCAAATACCTTATGCTAGCAAGACTGCTAAGGGCAGCCAGCAACAAACCGTCGCGCGCATGGACGCCATCTGCTTTTACTTGCGATGCACAGAGACAACGCAGGGCTGCATTAGTTCACTGCCATCATAAGAGTCTCTGCAGAAAGTTAAAGCTTCGGAGGTAGAAGGAACGACACGTCGACACCTCTCCCGCGACAAAGCGCCGCAGGTCCCTGCCGCCTAGCCGCAGGGACCGGTTTTTCAGCATCCGTCTGGCCCTCCACCGGGCAAGGCCATCAGGCTAGACACCTTGAGACATGTGCAACAATGCATCGGTGCAAATTAGGAACATACTTGTTCGACCTGGTCCTTGGTACGGCACCATACACGGCACGATGCAAGTGTCAGGACTTGCATCGCTGTACACGACAAAGCCCAGGTTTCCAGCACACCGTGCCGTTCCCGCCAAAACGCATATAACACATTGCCCGTAAACAGGCATGCCGACCGCATGTGTGCCCACCTGTATGCCAAGTATGGGGCACACACTGCCGGTTCGTGTCATCCATCAACTGCAGCCAACATTGGTCGCACGGCAGTCGCCATCGGAAAACTTTCGCCTTGACACCACACGCAATTCTGCTGTACAAGATGAAAAGAAAACAATGCACCCCGTGGAGAACGCGCAGCGTGCCACCTCCTTCCGTGGCTCCTTTTATTTGCCGTGCCAGTACTAATGCACAGTCCTCCCATTGCCGTTCCAGTCGTGCGTTGTGCTCCTCATCCGGCCACACCTCGCCACAACCGCTGCATCCTTCCTGCAACGCTGCAAGGGACCTCCGGCCACCGCCCTGCTCTGCACCCTGCATGCCCGCGGCCCAGCGCACATCCAGCACGCAGCACACGCCCTGCGCCTTGTCCCCCCAATCCCAGTTCGCACTCAGTACGCAGTAACCCATTCATACCGACCCACACCCATACCCTCACGCTACCGAGCCCACGGGCACACCAGTGGCACCCGCAAACCCTCCTACGCCCTCCACTCCCCCCGCCCCGCTCCCCGTCCCCTCCCCACCTGGTGCAACCTTCCCATCCTCCACCCCTTCCGTGCCCTGGCCTCCCGCCGCCGACTGTCCCCCGGTCGTGCTTACGCTCCCCGCATTCGTCCGGCGCTTGTGCGTCTGAGCCCGCGCCATCGCCCGCGCCGAAACCGCGCTCTGCGACTGCATCCGTGAGAAGGCCTGACGTGTCGCCACGGCCGCAGCAACACCTCCCGTCAAGGACAGTGTGGTAGCGACCAGGTGGCTGCCCAGGGGCTCATCCGAGTCCGACGCCTCCCGCTCCAGCTGCTTCGCGATCGCCCACGTTAGGGTGCCACGTGCTGCCGTACCGCCGAGTACGGCACGCGGGCTGACGTCACCGGGTGGGGGTAGGGTGCGCAGGCTGGTGGCGCCGGAGCGGTGGGCGGTGGAGGGCGGGTGGCGGTGGCTGTTCAGGTGGTGGTGGAAGGACAAGTAGGCGTGGGTGGTGGCCACGAGCAGGGCCTTGTCGGCCGCTGCCTTGGCCTCGAGGAATTTCGGGGCGTCCATCTGGGGATGGGAGTACAGCAGTGAGGGGTGTTTGCACAGGCGATTTGCCAGAAAGCCCTCGATGGGCGCTTGACTGTTGCGCCTCACGTGCACACCGAGCACCTCAGGTATTCCAGGTGGGCACGGTAGAGCTCCCACTGGAACTCTAGCACATGTAGTGCCTAGGCACCGGTCACCGTACTACAGAGCAACTCCGACGCGGCTCCGTGCCCCGCACTTCCAGCGCCTATTACGCTGCCCAGCCGCAAAGCCTTTACCCCTCAGCTGCCCTGGTCCCGTTTCCTTTACGGCACGGCACTTCACCGCTCTGCGGCGAACCCCACGTGGGTTAACCCACGCTGCCGCGCACCTGCAAGAAGTCCACCAGCAGCCTGCACCGCTCCTTGATGATGTTCTCGTTGCGGCATAGCATCACATCCTCCAGCTGCACACCACAGCAACACAGCGCAAGGGCGGCGCAGAGCACACAGTCTGTGTTATGGTAATCTCGCCAGGCAGCGAATCACGCAGTAGACGGCCGCGAGCGCAAACCACGGATGCCCAGGGCGCTTCCCAGCTGCAACCACGAACTAAACAGCCCTCCCGAAGCTGAAGCCTACTGCATGCGGTGGAGCTCCTGTGCCGCCAACTATCCCACACCCAGCGGGCCCTTGCCTCACCCCTGCCCAGCCCCCGCACCCACCAGCGCCGCTATCCCCGCGTCGCGCATCCGCTGCCGGTTGGCCGGCACCTCCGCCAGGTTCACCAACGTCGCCACCGCATGCATGGCCGCCGGCTTCCCGGCCAGCGTATACACGCCCCGTCCCTCCTCCCCCACGTGCGCCGTCGCCGGGTTGGGGTTCAGGCTCAGCGCCAGCTGCTGCAGCACCGTCGCCGTACTGACGCTGCCGCTGGCCGTCACGCTCGCGCTCACGCTGCCGCCGCCGCCGCTGAGGTGCAGCCCGTGCATGTCGTACTCATGCGCCGTACGGCCGTCGTGGGCGAGCTGTACGGCGCTGATGCGGGGGTGGGATCCCCCGTTTGGGAGGTCGCCGTCGGGTTCGCCGGTGGCGCTGGATCCCCCGCGGGGGGTGGAGGGTGCTGCGGATCCTGCTGCGGAAGAGGCGCCGCTGGCCAGGCCTAGGACGCCGCCGACCACCGTGTCCGCTGCCGCATCAGAGCTGTGCATGTTGTGTCTGTTAGGGGCAGGGACCATGGACTTGGAGTCAGTGGCCGTACACGGTCAGGCGCTCAGGCCTTCGGGTGTTGCCAGGAAACGACGGAACTGCGTCTGGCTGTGGCGAGTCCTGTAAACAGATCCTGACGTTCGCCCCATGCCTGGCACTCAAGCGAGCTCAGCGACCTTCGACCACAGCCAGTGTAACACCAAAATCTCACCTCCCCAGGTTTTGCCGGATGAGGTTTATGAGCAGGGGGATGGCCCCGCTGCGGCCCACCGCCTCCTTGTGCTCCGTGTGCATGGAGGCGGTCTGCAGCGCCAGCGAGGCGTACCTGGCGGCAAGGGAGCAGCGAGAGAGAGGCGGAGTGAGGCAAACCCATCCACATGTCACAGGCTAACGTGCAGATTTCAGACTGGACTGATGCAAAAATGTTACCATTTGCTGTGAGCCAAGGGCCTGCTTTCACCGGAAGCAGCCTTGTGTTGAGCATCACCCTCTTCTGACCCAGGCTTAGCGCCAGACCTGACACCCCGACCCCCATGGCCCGATAGCCACCTCCACTGAAGTCCAGGACAACCATCCCTGCCGCTCGCCTGCGCCAACCCTCTTGTCCTCCTCCCCTCCCAGGCCCCCCACAGCCTCGCCCTACATCCCCACCTTCGCAAGCTCCGCATCCCCAAACCGCAAAATCCCGAACTACCCAACCCCTCTCCCTTAGTTTCCGCAGGCAGTCCATTGTGCGCCCCAACTCGGACCACGCCTCGCCCCTGATCCCCAAACTCCACATCCCCAAGCCATACCGGCCCTTCCCTGACCCCCCCTCCTCGGTT
>VFQN01002990.1_pt1 | contig 25073 bp, 7 predicted proteins | sample 3512371 | NCBI WGS metagenome assembly VFQN01 (sample SAMN10412370, study PRJNA504923) | tailings metagenome | isolation source: Replicate 2 from Balatoc abandoned mine | place: Philippines: Itogon, Benguet | collected 2017-08-28 | reverse complement strand
TAATTTTCCGTTTTGACAGGCACGTGTCGGCCCACAAAACAGCGCCCATATGGCCCCTATGAAGGGCCAAGACACGCAGGACCAGCAGGAACAGAGCTTGTAGGGCCTTGGCAAGCACCCACAACACAGGCAAGGGTCTTAGGCAAGCTTCCTGGGCCTTTCCTAGTGACACTTCGGGAGCCGACAATTAATTGCACTATTTGACAAACCCTCAATCAATTAATTTTTCGTATTGACAAGACCCCTGAGCAATTATTTTTGTCAATTAAATTTGTGCCACTACGGTAGTGCTGCATGGTCATAGCGTCCTGTGGTTTAGCACAGACGTAGTGTTGTGTTACCGGAGTGAAGTGCTGTAATACCTGAGATAGCAAGCATGTGACAGAGACAGGGAGCGGGTGAAGGGATTAACGGCATTGTTTGGTGGCATTCTCTGCGAGACAGGCTGCAGCTGGACATGTGGTGCAAGCACCGCAGCGGTCGCACCCCAGCCATTAAAAGGCCAAGTTGCAATGGGGTTTCGAGGTTTGCGGACCAGGGAAGTGCTCTAGCTTCTTATTGCCTGGACGCAGTCAACCAGGGAGCCACTCACACACGTGGCAGGCTGCCCGAACGGCCCATTGCACTTGCTACTCTGCCAACTTTGCTTGCAGGTATGCGCGCTGTTCATCATGTCCTGTTGTAATGCATTTTAAGGAGGATACTGTTGTAGATGTGCTGTTCCAGTAGGACAGCCGGCAAACGCGTCGGGCGTCGCCGAGACTGGAATGCCTGTCTTGAAGAAACCAAGATACGACAACCCCAAACATGAGCCGTAAGTGGTATGAGCGTTAGTACAGGAGCTGACAATGCTGGTCCTGTCGCAAAGTCAGAAGTACATGTCGGAGTACTGCCACGGGAAAGGGCTGAGAATAGTCCCCGGAACTACTGACGCAGGTCACAAATATGCAACATGAGTCTACGGCGATGATAGTCGGCGGCGTCGCCGTTCGCGTTAGCAAGGATGCGCTGTCCAGCGGCTTCATCAGCCTGAAGCACAGCGCCGCGGAGCAGTTCTTCGGTGCAGAGACGTTGCAGACGGCTACGGATACAAGTGCAGATGGCAAACACCCATTGCTGCTGCAAACCCTACCTCCGGGTAGCTTCACCCTCTCGGTGCAGCTGCGAGTGCTGCAGCGCACGGCGCGCCCAAGCAACACCCCAGACGGCTCACCTCCGCCCACCACCTCCCTGTACTGCGAACTGTGCGGCCTGGGCACCTGGCTGCGTGGGCAGGGCGCGGTCCCGGGCGTGCACTGGGTGCAGCTGTGGCGCGGGGCCGGGGGCGCCCTGAGGCTGCGCCTGTGCGACGGCAAGCCCACGTCCCTACCCTGCGAGGGGGTGACAGCGCAGCAGCAACATCAGCAGCAAGATTCTTCCTTGGGAGAGCCGTCAAGGACTGCTGGGTTGCCCTGCGCGTTGGGTTCTGTACCTGAGCCTGGGGCGTCGCTAGCAGTGAGAGCCGTAATGGGGTTGATTGGGTCGGCAGCCCAGGCGGTGGCGGACGCAGTGGCGCCATGGGGGTCTCACAATCCAGCCTGCAGCGCACGCGCCGCATCGGTACGAGTGGCAGTTGGGGCGGCAGCCGAGTTGCAGCAGCGAGAGGCGGGGATGACGGAGCGCAACGCCGTTGCTGCTGCTGCTGCTACTGCATGTACGGTTGCAGCTGCCAAGACCGCCGCTCCCCAGCCTTGGAGCGTACCGACGCGCGTGCACAGCCCTTCGGACGCCCGAAGCGGCCTGCTGCTCGTGTGCCCTCCAGCATTCGGACAGGGCTTTGTTTCCGTCTCCTCCGGGGCAGCAGTAGGCCACAGCTGGGCCGCCGAAGCGCTCGCCTCGCCCACCCCAGCGCAGCCCTACGCCGGCCACGGCTCAGACACTGGCAGCACAGGCAACTCCCTACCAATATCGCCAACCGTGACAACACAGCCGCCCCCACGCCCTCCTCCACCCATGCTGCTGACAACGCGCCCAAGGCCGTCGCTACGTCTACCACCTGTACCACCGAAGCCGCCACAGCCGCCACAGCCGCCGCGGACACAGCCTCCTGCCGCCCGTGAGCCGGCTGGGGTGCACGCCACCGCAGAACTGCAAGCCTTCCATCGCGCCGTACCTGCCGGTCAGGTGATAACGGTTGACGTCTGCCAGATAGGCCGCTCACAGGCGGGGCGGCTCGGTGCCAATGCGCTCAAGGTATGGCCCGAGGCCTTTGAGCTGCGTGTGAAGGAGGCGAGGGTGGTTATCTTGCACCTGGTGAAGCGCGTGCCTGTGCGCCATGGGGCAGCAGTGTACCGCACAACGGCTCACACTGTTGCGGCCAAGCTGCTCAGGTGGGACGTTGCCAGGTTTGCCCTCACCGGCCTGGGGCAGGCTGGCGACACGTTCAGCCTGGGGCGGGACCCCAGCGGGAAGGTGTGGGTCGTGCAGCAGCCGCCCCGGCCGCAACCGCAGTTGCCACCCCAGCAGCAGCAGCCGCAGCTGCTACCCCAGCCGCCGCCACTGCTACCACCACCACCGCCGCCGATGCACTGCCAGCAGCAGCAGGAACAGCAGCGGCCCGCGGTCGCAGCGGTGCCGGAGGGGCCCTTCGGCCAGGTTGTGGCAATGGACGAGCATCCGGGCACTGCTGTGGGGGCAGGAGAGGACCGTGTGCTGCAGCCGCGCCTGCCAGGTGAGCCGCTGGCCACACGCGACCAGGGACCCCCTGATCCTCAGCAGCAGCAGCAGCAGCAGCAGCAGCAGCGGCCTGAGGTGCAGGACGGGCGGCAGAGATCCCCTGCTCAACAGGTGCAACTCCCAGGAAAGCACCTCCAGGACGTCTCCCAGGCTCCACCGCACGTACAGCAGTCGCAGACGCCACCGCCGCTGTCCCTGCTGCGGCACCTCCCGCCACCATCGCTGCAGCCGCCATCATCCTCGTCGCCGCCGCCGCCACCTCCGCCGCCGCCGCTGCTGCCACAGCTCCCGCCGCCACCACCGCAGCCGCCATTGTCGTCGCTGCCGCCGTCATTTCCGCCGCCACCTCTGCTGCCGCAGCAGCAGCGGCCTCGGCAGCAGCCGTCTCCGCCGCCACCGCAGCAGCCGTCGCCCCCTCCGCCGCTGCACCAGCCGTTGTTGCTGCAGCAGGAGCAGCAGGAGCAGCGGGAGGAGCCGGAGGTCCTTAGCCTACGGGGCACAGTAAACCAAGGTCGCTTAAATATGCAGACGACAGGCGCCTCCAAGTTTTGGGGGCAGGAACTACTCCAGGGGCCGGAGGGGTCGGCATTTGTACAGCTGCACGTCCTGCGCGGGGCTGCAGCTGCCGGCAACGCCCAGGGTGCTGGCGGATTGCACCGGGACATGCAGGAGGAGCGAATGCCTTCCACCGTGCACACCGTACGTGTGATATGGGCACGCAGATCCGGCGCACGCAGATCAGGCACGCGCCTCCAGTGGACCATCTCAGGTGGTGCTCCTGCAGTCATCAGGGCCCTGGGAGCGGTGGACAGGGACCGGGTGCTGCTGACCCGCCTGCCGGATGGCAAGGTGACGATACAGCTAGCTGACGCCGGCGGAGAGCAGGAGGCAGGGGCAGCTGCAGGGCTGCCGTACGACGTGTTGGCGAGTGCGCGGGCGCAGGCGCAGCCGGCTGGGGAGGGCCCTCAGCGGCTGGCCAAGCGACAAGGGCGCGGGGAGGCCTCTGTAGCTGTGGAGTTGCATCAACAGCAGCAGCGGCCTGAGCTGCAGGGACCCGTTGCTCAATTGCAACTCTCAGAGACGCACCTGCAGCACGCCTCCCAGGCTCAGTGCCACATGCAGGGGCCGCAGGCGGAGGAGTGTCTGCAGGAGGGAGTGCGGGCCGCCAGCGTGCAAGCGCCGGGGCAGGGGCAAGCGCAGGGGCGGCAACAGCAGCTTCTGGAGAAGGAGACGTGGCAGCACCAGCCTCTTAGCGGGGACGCGGGGCAGCTTGGCTCCGGCGGCCAGCAGCCCTCGGAGGTGGGTCCGCCAGAACAACAGGGCGAGGCTGAGCGGGCGGCCAAGCGCGCGAGGCTGTCGGAGCCCCCAATGGCGGCAACAGTCGGCAAACCCCTGCCTCTAATGGAGCAGCATCAGCAACAGGATCAGCAGCTTGCCTGCCGGGCGGAGCCGTCAGGCCCTGCCGACAGAGTCTTTGCCGGTGTTGCGGGTGACAATAGGGTGCATCTGCGAGTGACGGTGGTGCCAGCGTTGTGGCCAGAGGCAGCAGCAAGGATGCAGCATGGGCAAAGCCGGGAGGTGGTGGTGCATGCAGCGCCGGCGGCAGGGCTTCCGGGGGACGAGGGTGCAGGAGAACAGCAGCAGGAGCAGCCAGGGTGCTTTAGGCTGCTGCTGAAACTCGGTATCTACCCGGGCAACGGACGTACCTGGCGCCTGGCTGGATGCGGCCCCCTCTTTCGGGCCCTGGGGGCAAGTACCGGGGATGCTATCTACCTGCGGCGGTCACCGGAGGATGGTCGCGTGATTGCCCAGGTGGAGCGGTCTCCGCCGCCTGCGCCTCGGCAGGCGGAGCAGCACGAGCGCCGGCAGCAGCAGCAGCAGGACAAGGCAGCACCACCCCAGGCAGCGCAGCAGCGCCCCAATCGGCAGCACGGGAGCCGACAGCAGCAGCAAGAGCAGCAGGAGCAGCAGCAACAGCAGCGGCAGCGGCAGGAGGAAGGGCAGCAAGGCCAGCGGCATGTACGGCAGGCTACGCCGCCGAGTGCGGGCCCTACCGACAGGGTGTTTGCCGGGTACAAGCAGCGCGGGAGGATGGATGTAAAGCTGGCGGCTGTGGCGGAGCTGTGGCCCTCGGCGCTGGAGCTGCGCTACGGCCAGGCCACGGAGGTGGTGGTGCATGCAGCGGCGGAGCTGGCAGCAGCAGCAGCTGAAGGAGCAGCACAGCTCCCGGGGGACGGAAAGGCGGGGGAGCAGCAGCGAGAGGACGAGCTTGCACCTTTCCAGCTGGTGCTCAAGCTAAGGCTGGGGCCGGGCAACAATCCTGCCTGGCGCATGACTGGCTGCCTTGGCCTGTTTCGGGCCTTGGGGGCAGGCGATGGGGACGCCATTTACATGTGGCGGCTGCCCGGGGACGGCCGCATTGTGGCCGGGATGGAGCGGAGGGGCAGTTACGGCGGGAAGGTGCAGGAGGATGTGCCGCCCGCACAGCAGCAGCAGCAGAAGCGGAAGACGATGACGACTCAGCAGCAGGGCAAGGGCGGGGCACAGCGGGGTACAAGGGAATCGCAAGACGCCATAGAAGGGGAGGACGTGGATTTGGATGAGCATGACAGTGGCGGTGGAGAGGAGGAGGGGCATGGCAGGGACGAAGGATGGGGTTTTGAGGGAGCAGGAGGTGTTCAGCGAGCGGGGAGGGCTGGTGCCCTGGAGGCAGCTGCTGGTTGCGGGGACAGCACGGGGGATGCGGGGGAGGAGGAGGAGGAGGAAGGGGAGGGGGAGGAAGAGGACCTCGGGGGTAACTGCTGGCTGCGTGCTGTGGCGGCGGAGAGCGGCTTGTGGGAGGAGGGCGGTTGGCTTGGAGGTGAGGGCGAGGGCGGGGAGGGAGAGGCGGCTGAGGGGGAGGATGCGGGTATGCACTAGAGTTTGGCAAGGGGTGCGCGTACCGGTACTGGTATGTAGGCGTACATGGTGAGCATGTAGTCACGTGTTCGGCAAGGCGGTTGCTGGTTACGGGATTCATTAGTGAGCTGGAAGCTGGCGTGCGTAGGCCGACGGGACGGCCTTTGAGGACCGCTCGCAAATTGGGTGTGCATGTGGGGGTGGGCTTCTGGCGCGCCAACAGTGGCTGCTCGATGCATTGCATATCTGTGATCGTTAAACTTGTATGTACCGTTGTGACCACGCAAAAGCCCAATGAAACTCTTGGCGTGCTCTGCGTTCAGGGCCATACCACGCCATGCGCCTCATGCATCGCGCACGTGTGCTTTGGTGCATGGAGCGTGGCTCTACCCTTGGTCCCTTGCACGCCATGGCGACAGTGAACTGGTAACGTTGCTCGTGTGCGGCACCGGTCCGATGGATACTGCAGTTTACTATAACAGGTCATTTCTGGCTGTTGGCTTTACGATCTTCATGCTTTCGGGCTTTAATGTGCGCGGCATACCGTCCTCGTATAGCTGTCGCCCTGTGACCGGCGCATTGCCACCCCGCCAAGGGGAGTCGACGAGGTCGAAGCAAGCACAACGCGACCAGCTTTTGCATAACACTTTGTGTATGTGAGACTCCAAGGGCTGCTCAAACTGTGTAGGTGATGATAGGAATTTGCCAACACTTGGGATTTGATCAGTTGTGTGGTTGACACGGCGAGTTGTGGGTGCGTGGTGCCGCGGCCGAGTTGGCTGGCGGGCATGTTGGCGGGGAGCAGGTGGGGCGTGGCCGGTGCAGGAAGGAGCAAGAGGGCAGCAGTCGCAGAGGGCAGAGCGTTAAACGGCAGTACTAGGAAGAGGCGGAAGGAGAGGCATCAGTTGAGAGGGCACGAGCCCAGTAATGGGTACTGGGCTGGATGGCGCCGGAGGTGTGGAGCGGGGCCGTCGGCGGGGAAGGTCCTTCTAGGCGGGGCTGTGCTACCCTGGGCCTCTGCGACTGTACGTGGGGGCCACTGGGGCTGCCCTGTGTGCGAGGTGGAGGTCCGTGGAGAGCTGCAAGCGCAACGAGGGACGCCGGGCCGGAGAACGCCGCACGAGCAGTGGCAACGCAGCACACAGCCGCGGAAGGTGAGCTACGGGCCTGTTGGACCTCAAGGGTACACCTGCATGCGTATACCCTGTCACAAACCCTTTTTCTTCATCAAACGCTAAGCGCCATGCAGGTTTCGTCGTTTAAGAGCCGCAGACACTGGTCGTGTCTTGACCAGCTGAGTGCAGGCCTAGCGCTCGTCATGCACACGGTGGCAATATCGATTGCGGTTACGATTACGTACCCTGTCCTCGCTACCAAACCTGGCTTTGCCGACCTTGCCTCCAGATGGCCGCGCAAGCCACACGTGACCGCGGTGCCTCTGAGGCGACGTGCACACCCCCGTGACTTCACGGCAGTTCACGGTCAGCTACTGGCGGTCCTGCATGTTCGCCTGGCGCGCAGCAATGGTCCCTCCCAGGCGCTGGCGCAGCGCAAGAGCGCTGCCACTGGTGTGTTAGCGACGGTGTTCGAGGGCAGGCGGCCTACCCGTCCACCTCTATGGTGGTGGAGGGCCCTGGGCTGGGGGTGGCAGCAGGTGGCAGCAGCTGCAGCGTGCGGGGCGTCCAGGGCGTGGGGCCATCGCCAGCAGGTGGTCAGCAGCAGCCGGAGGCGGCCAAGCGCGCTATGCCTGCGGCGACCTGTGCGTGGTGGGGCCTTGGGGCTACCGGCGTGCTGGCGTCGGGGGTGGCGCCTCCTGCTGCAGCAGCAGCGCTCTTCCGCTGCCGCAGCAACCGCGCAGCAACAGGCGCAGGCGCAGCACCAGGGCCCGGTCCAGGAGCTTGGAGCTATCTACCTGCTGTGGAGGGACGTACCCGCACGGGGTGCCCCTCCCCAGCCGCCGGGCCTCCATGCGCGCTTGGCAGCTTGCACAGCATTCTTGGCACGGTCCTTGGAGCGGTACGTGCAACATATCATCCTGCCTCGCTAGTGACCGTGTGTCCTGGCTTGTGAGGCGCAATCGCACCACCATACGGAGACTGTGGAGGAAGGACAGTGTCTTGGGGTGCTGTAGGGTATTACCGTAACCCGTTGGCTGAGCTTTGGCAGGAACGGCTAGGTGATGCATCGAAAATAGGAGAACCGACCTATCGTGTCGGTAACCTGCATGCGCGAGCGTGTGATTCAGTATTACCCTGCGTCGTACGGTACATGCTACCTGCACTAACAGTCCTTGCAAGTCAAGTAAGTGTGCGCCGAGCTGTTTCGTTGTGTGTAAACAGTGTGGTCATCAACCAGGGAGGCTCTCATGCCAGTAACAACTTGACCATGCATTGTCGCGCTCACGGCATGCATCCTCCGCGTAGAGACCACATGGGACAAGCTGAAAGCCTCTTGTTATCTTGCACAGTCCGTTGCGGGTCCTGCAGCACGTACTTTACCCACGATTCGTTGCTAGCCGCCGAAGAGGCTAGCACCGGGAGTACTGCCCCTGGCTGGCACTGCTCTTGCAGGAGGGGGGTACTAAAGGATTCGACCTGACCCAGTTACTTTGGCACTGACTTCGAAACCGTTTTTTGTTTGCCAAAGGAGAAAGGACCAAGTCTGGGACTTGGAAGACCAATCCTCGAAATTTGTGTGACCCATGGGTCAAAGCTAAGCGCTAACCAAACGCATATCGGTAGCCACCTGAACGCCAATGAACGGAACCTGCCAACAGAGAGCTTGCGACAGAGCATTGGACACTTGTCCTTTCTTACGTAGCCTTTCCCACTGGCCCCTGCAACAGTGTTCGGAGCACCCTGAACCAAAACCGGGAGCTGCACACGTGGCATTAATTACCACCGCCATTTGCCGGCAAGCGCGTGTTTGATGCTGCCTGTCGAAGTATATTATGCCTAAGGATTTTTTTCACACACTCTGGCCTTACGACAAACAGACTGCAACAGGCGAAAGATGCATCAGGGGCATGCATTCCGAAAGCCACATGCGGCGGTCGACCCGCATTTGCTCACAAGTCTAGGCCATTGCGTCTATTTAATATCAACACTATCATTTCCATGAACGCTGGCGTGGCTCCTTCGCGTGCCTGTTACGCGCGGGCAATTTGGCTTTCGTGTAAGTCTTACCGCTCAAAGAGCGCGAGGGCCCACAACAGCCCATATACGCGTACTAATTTTACATGATTACCTCTGATCTATTGCAGGTCGGGCATGGCTGTAGGAGGTGTTGCAGTGCGCGTCACAGCCGAGGCGCTGTCCAGCGGGAGCGTCCGACTGAAGCACAGCACCGCAGAGCGTTTAATTGGCCATGAAACACTGCAAGACTCCACGGAAGCAAGCAGCGATGGCCCACAAGCCCTGGTGCTGAACCCTTGCCCGGCGCAAGGGTTTGCCAGCCCTCTGTATGCCCAGCTGCGCATCGTCCCAACCAAAGCGCGCCCCAGCCAGGCCTCGGGCGCCTCGCCCCCGCCCCCGCCCTCCCTACACTGCGAGCTGTGCGGCCTGGGCGCCTGGCTGCGTGGGCAGGGCGCGGTCCCGGGCGTGCACTGGGTGCAGCTGTGGCGCGGGGCCGAGGGCATCCTGAGGCTGCGCCTGTGCGACGGCAAGCCTACGGAACTGCCGGGGAAGGAGGCGGAGGCGGCAGCGGAGATTCAGCAGGTGATAGCAGTGGCAAGCAAGCCCACCTCTGCCACAAAATACACTGGTTCATCGGACGCTGCAGCGGCGCCGGCCGCATCAGCGGAGGCAGCAGGGGCGCACGCCGCCGCTACGATAGTTGGACCTGCAGCCCAGGCCGTGGCAGATGCAGCAGCGCCATGGCAGCTCCATGCGCCAGCAAGCAGGGCGCACTGCATGCATGCCGTGGTGGCATGGCAAGTGCCTGCCAGAGCCTGCCAGCTGGGGGCGGTGGCAGACGCAGTAGAGTCTACAGCTTGTCGTCCTGCCAACGGTGACCGCAGAGGGCCCCTGCCCATGGGACAGTGGAGGACAAGCGGCAGTTGGGCCCGCGGGCCAGTCGCTGCTTGGGGTGCAGGCATGGACTGCGATGGCGACGCGGGCTGCGTGGGCCACTCGCGCCCACTGTCGCCGCCGCGTGCGACACCGAGGATGCCCGCACAGCAAGCGCCTCAGCCAGCTGCACAAGCCGCTGCACCTGCATTCGTAGGTGCGCCTCGAGCACCTGCAATCCAAACGACGGCAGCTTTTGGGTCAGCAGCGGCAGCGGCAACAGCAGCAACTGACACGGTGTTTACCGTACGCATAACAGCGGTAGGCGGTAGGCCCCTGGGGTGGCTCAACACCGAGGCCCTGGCGCTGTGGCCGGAGGCCTGCCAGCTGCATTCCAGGCAGGCCATGGCGGTTACGCTGCACCTAGTCCCGGACCAGTCCACCACGCCCAAATGCCACACAGCAGCCTGCTGGGAGGATGTCAGGGCCCAGATCGCGCGGTACGACGCCAACAGGTTTGCGCTTTTCGGCCTGGGGCAGGCTGACGACGTGTTCAGCCTCTGGCGGGACGGCCACGGGGCCGTGTGGGCGTCACAGAAGCGCTTGGTGTTTATGCAGGGCCAGCAGCAGCAGGAAGAGCAGCAGCAACAACCACAACAAATTGAAGGTGGCGGTGCAGATCTGGCGCACCCGTCCAGTGCGGGCATCCTGACGGGGCGTGCCAGCAACCGCAAGATCAGCTTGCGGGATGAGGAGGTCCAGGGCCTGCTAGTGCAGCCCTCGTCGCACAGCCAGCAGTTGATGCCCGATTGGATAACGGTGCATGTGAAGCTAGGCGCAGGCGGGAGCAACAGCAGGCATGAGGGAGCGCAGCGAGGGCAGCGGCAGGGGAGCGAGTTCGCCGTACGATTGTTGTGCTACGAACAAGCTGGCCGCAAACCCAGGTGGACTCTCTCCAGCGCAGGCGCCCTCCTTAAGGCCCTAGGAGTAGTGGATGGCGACACCGTACAGCTGCAGTACGAGTCGGACGGACGGTTGGTGATCTGGCGTGCGGCACAACAACTGTATCGGCAGCAGCAGGTACAGCAGCAGGGATACCAGGCAGCTGGCACAGTGCCGCCCGCCTCGTGCCCCGCCGACAGCATTGTAGTCGGCTACAGGGACGGCTCGCGGTCGCGTATGGATGCCCGGGTGGGGGCGGTGCGCGCCCTGTGGCCCGAGCTAGCGAGCCAGCTGGCCTGCGGTCAGAGTGCGGAGGTGGACGTGCACCCGGTGGTGGCGGACGCTGTGGCCGAGGCGCTGGGCCCCTTCCGCCTCACGCTCCAGCTGCGCGTGTCGGATGGAAAGCCGGCTACTTGGCGTCTGAACGGATGCGGGACGTTGTTCCGGGCCCTTGGGGCACAGAACGGTGGTGCGATCTCCATGTGGCGGTCACCTGGGGACGGGCGTGTTATGGCGGGGATGCAGCCAAGGTGCGGGCTGCAGAGGGGCAGGGAGGAGCAGCAGCAGGGGCAGCAGGGGCAGGGCCAGGATGCGGGACAGCAGCAGGAGCAGCAGCCGGAGGAGCGGCAGGGGCAGCAAGGGGATGGATCTCGTCGGCAGCCGCAGAGGAGGGCACGTCAAGAAGGTTTGCACCGGCTATACGGCGACTACGTTGTGCAGGAGGGTTCAGACGAGGAGGACAGGGAGGAGGATGAGCTAAGGGACGATGGTGGCGGTGGAGTGGAGAAGTGGGAGAGTGGGGAAAGCGAGGAGTGGCAGGAGGAGGGGCCGCGGGGGCCGCCAGGTGACGGCCTCTCGCGGCCGTCCAAGCGTGCAAGGGCAGCAGAGGGCGCAGCCCAGCAGTACGGCGGGCCCAGCGCAGCACAGCAGCACCAGATGCAGCCAACCGCTTGTCCGGCCGGCAGCATCCCTGTCGGCTGTAAGCACCGCACCCATCTGGACGTACGTGTTGTGGCGGTGCGCGCCCTGTGGCCTGAGGCGGCGTGCCAGCTTGCGTGCGGTCAGAGCGCAGAGGTTGAGGTGCACCCGGCAGTGGCGGACGCTGGGGGAAAGGCGCTGGGCCCCTTCCGTGTAGTGCTGAAGCTGCACTCTTGGCCGACCAAGCCGACCGGTTGGCGCCTAAATGGCTGCGGGCCTCTGTTCCGGGCCCTGGGGGCACAGAAGCGCGATGCGATCTTCATGTGGCGGTCGCCTGGGGACGGGCGGCTGATGGCGGGGGCGCAGCCCAGGGGCGGGGCGCGCGGGGGTGGCAGACGTGTGCAGGTGGGGCAGCGGGGTGCTGGGCCTCGGGCTGGGGGAAAGGCATGGAAGGTGTACGGCGAGTACGAGGTGCATGAAACTACGGATGAGGGAGAGGAGGAGCTGGAGGACGGGGAGGACAAGGAGGAAACAGAGGAGGGGCTTGGCGGGTGTGGGGAGGACGAGGAGGAGGAAGAGGAGGAGGAGGAGCTGGACGAGGTAGGGTGTGGTAGGGAGGCAAGCATTGGGGCTGGGTTGATGGGGGAGGGGCGGGCAGGGCAAGGCAGCGACGCCGTGGGCAGAGGGTGGGGCTGCGAGGGTGTGGGGCTTGCGCTTGGGTGTGGTGGTGATACCGAAGCCAGGGTCGGTGAGGACGAGGAAGAGGAGGAGGAGGAGGACCCTGGGGTGAACTGGTGGGCACGTGAGGTTGGAGGGGAGTTCGGGTGTGGGGAGGAGGGAGGTGAGGGGGAGCAGGATGCGGAGCAGGTCTGAGCGCGTGGCGTACCGGTACACTGTGGGTGCAAGCTGGTGCAAGCGCGGCCGTGTGCACCTTTGTTGATGCAGATGCGTAGGGGAGGCACGGCAGCGATAGTTGCTGTTGCTCCCTGTCTGTTGGGACACATTGTCTGATAGCCCAGACTTAGATCCTCATGGGTCCCGTGGCACGCTGCAAATGCAGTACGGTAGGTGTCGCTGTGTGCAGGGGTGAGGCTGCGTGGTTGTGACGTTGGGAGTGTTTTCCATGCTTGGTACCCCACTATGCGGGCGTCGCTGGCCGGGTGTCGGGTCTGCACGAATCGTGTGCCGTGTGCATCATGTTCATTCTCTGGTTTGCTGCTGGTGTTTTGGCATGCATGCTCGGCGGCACAAATGCATGCGGAGGAACCAGGATTCCCTGACACGGGCACGTTATTGGCATGCTCATGACTGCTGCGAGAATGCTGCTCGCACCTACTGCGAGCCACGCACGTGCTTTACGGCGGCAAATGCAAGGACTACCGCACACTCCACTCCGTGTGCGTGCAGGACATTGATGCGATGGCCTGACATGCCCTTAGACCAAGCCTGACAAGTACTTGTCTGTCAGCAGAGCTGAGCAACGCAACCAGCGCCACGGCCTGTGCGGTCACTCAAGTTGAACCCCGTGCGGTATGCCAGGGTGCACCAGCAGCAGCAGTGTGTTTCGGGAGTAAACCAGACCCAGCAGTGTTTCGGAGCACCGGAGCACCGACGCGGCACTTGTTGAAACCAGCGCCCATGGCCGACAAGCTCTTGATGTATGCTCCCTACGAAACTAAACTTGACGTAAGCATTCTATCACATACCCTGTACGCTCTAGCACTCCATTAAACAGCCCGCAACAGTCGACAGCAGGGCGGAAGCCCAACGTGCGGCAATTCGACATTTTTAGTGCACTGCGGCTACCACCTACCATGAACACTTCATGTCGATGAACGTTTGCGTTGCTCCTTCGCGTGGCTGTTACATTCCGACAGCTTGACTTTCGTGTGAGTCTTGCCGCTCAGAGCGGGCCCACAACAGCCCCTATGCGCTAACTCATCCTAATGGAATACGTCCTATCTATTGCAGGTCGGGCATGGCTGTCGGAGGCGTTGCAGTTCGCGTCACAGCCGAGGCGTTGTCCAGCGGGAGTGTCCGGTTAAAGCACAGCACTGCAGAGCAATTCCTTGGTCATGAAACACTGCGAGATTCCACGGAAACAAGCACCGATGGCCCACAAGCCCTGGTGCTGTACCCTTGCCCGGCGCAAGGGTTTGCCAGCCCTCTGTATGCCCAGCTGCGCATCGTCCCAACCAGGGCGCGCCAGGGGCAGAGCCTGGGCGCTTCGCCCCCGCCCCCGCCCCCTCCATCCCTGCAGTGCGAGATGTGCGGCCTGGGCGCCTGGCTGCGTGGGCAGGGCGCGGTCCCGGGCGTGCAATGGGTGCAGCTGTGGCGCGGGGCCGGGGGCGCCCTGAGGCTGCGCTTGTGCGACGGCAAGCCCACTGCACTGCCGAGGGAGGATGCGGCAGACGTGCGGCAGCAGCAGCAGGGCGTAGCAGTGGCTAACCATCACACCGCTGCCTCAGAGGGTACCGGGGCATCAGACGCTCCAGCGGCGCAGGCGGCAGCAGTGAAGGCAGCAGCGGCGGACGCCGCAGCCAAGCTGGTTGGACCTGCAGCCCAGGCCGTGGCAGATGCAGCAGCGCCATGGCAGCTTCGCGCACCGACGTGCAGAGCGCCCTGCATGCCTGCCGTGGCTGCATTGCAAGTGCCTGCAACCAGCTGCCAGCTGGGGGCGGCGGGGGCGGGGGCGGGGGCAGACGGAGTGGGGTCTGCAGAAGGTCACCCACCCAACTGCGACCGCCGAGGGCCGCTGCCCATGGGACAGTGGAGGACAAGCGGCGGCGGAAGCAGCGAGCTGGTCGCGTCCCAGGGCGCAGCAGGCAGTGACTGGGGCGGGGCCGACCGTCACGGCTTGGTGGACGCGGCCCCTGCTCATCCGCGCCGTGACGGCGGCACGGGTGGCGCGAGCCACTGGCTCTCGCTGTCTCAACCGCCCATGCCGCCGCCACAGCCGCTAGCAGTGCCAGTTCCGCAGCCGTCGCCACCACTGCTGTCTCCGCCGCCTCCGCCACCGACTTTGCTCGCACGTGTAGCTTCTCAGCTAGCTGCAAAAGCCGGGCGCCCCGCAACCATGAGTGCGCATGGAGCACCTGAGCTGGAAACGGCGGCAGGTTTCGGATATGCAGCACAGAGCGAGGAGCAGCAGCCAGGAAAGCAGCAGCAGCAACAGCAGCAGCAAGTACAACATGAACAACAGGTTGAAGGTGGCGTTGCAGTCCCGGGGCGCCCGTCCAGTACCGGCATCCTGACAGGGCGCGTCAGCAACTATAAGATCGTCTTGCGGGCTGAGGGAGCCCAGGGCCTGCTGGCTTTGTCCTTACTCCGGGAACAAGGCCCGCAGTCTAGGCCCGACTGGATCACGGTGCATGTGGAGGAGGCAGTGGAGGAGGCAGGCGGCGGCCACAGCAGGCATGAGGGAGCGCACCAAGGGCAGCAGCAGGGGAGCGAGTTTGCCGTGCGGTTGCTGTGCGCCCAGGAAGGCGGCCGTTACAACCGGTGGTATCTCTCCTGCGTGGCCGCTCTCCTCAAGGCCCTAAGAGCAGCGGATGGGGACACCGTACAGCTGCAGTACGAGTCCGATGGGCGGTTGATGATCTGGCGTGCAGCAAGACAACCGCAGCAGCAGCAGGCAGCTGGAGCAGTGCCGCTCGCCGCGTGCCCCGCCGACAGCATCTTGGTCGGATACAGGTACGGCTCACACATGCATGCCCGAGTGGGTGCGGTGCGCGCCCTGTGGCCCGACTTAGCGAGCCAACTGGCGTGCGGCCAGAGTGCGGAGGTGGAGGTGCATCCGGCGGTGGCGGACGCTGGCGGCCAGGCGCTGGGCCCCTTCACCCTCACGCTCAAGCTGCGCACGTCGAAGGGCAAGACGCCCTCCTGGCGGCTGAACGACTGCGGCCTGCTGTTCCGGGCCCTGGGGGCACAGGAGCGCGATGCAGTCTTCATGCGGCGCTCACCTGGGGACGGGCGTTTGGTGGCGGGGGTGCAGCCGAGGGGCGGGGTGCATAGGGACAGGGAGGCGCGTCTGGGACAGCAGCAGGGGCAGGAGCAGGAGGCGGAGCAGCAGCAGGGGCAGGGGCAGCAGGGCGAGGGACGTCGTCGGCAGCCGCGGAGGAGGGCACGGCAAGGAGGGTTGCACCGACTCTACGGCGACTACGTTGTGCAGGAGGCCTCAGACGTGGGGGACGGGGAGCCAAGCGACGATGGCGACGGTGGAGTTGAGAGGTGGATGAGTGGGGAGAGTGAGGAGGAGGGGCGGGAGGAGGGGCCGCCGGGGCCGCCAGGTGAGGGCCTGTCGCGGCCGTCCAAGCGCGCAAGAGCTGCAGAGGGCGCAGCTCAGCAGTACGGCGGGGCCAGCGCGACACAGCGTATGCAGCTGGTGCAGCTCACCGCTTCTCCTGCCGGCAGCACCCTTGTCGGCTACAAGGACCGCGCACAGGTGGACGTCCGGCCTGCGGCGGTGAGCGCCCTGTGGCCCGAGGTGGCGCGCCAGCTGGCCTGCGGCCAGAGCGTGGAGGTGGAGCTGCAAGCCGCATTGGCGGGCGCTGGGGCCGAGGCGCCGGGGCCCTTCACCGTCACGCTCAAGCTGTACGCGTGGCGGAGCAAGCCGACCGCTTGGCGACTGAACGGCTGCGGGGGGCTGTTCCGGGCCCTCGGGGCACAGGACGGCGATGCAATCCACATGTGGCGGTCGCCTGGGGACGGGCGTGTAGTGGCGGGGGTGCAGCCGAGGGGCGGGGTGCGAGGGGACAGGAGGGAGGCGCGGCTGGGGCAGCAGCAGGGGCAGGAGCAGGAGGCGGAGCAGCAGCAGGGGCAGGGGCAGGGGCAGCAGGGCGAGGGACGTTGTCGGCAGCCGCGGAGGAGGGCACGGCAGGGAGGGTTGCACCGACTGTACGGCGACTACGTTGTGCAGGAGCCCACGGGCGGGGAGGACGGGGAGGAGGATGATGGCGACGGTGGAGTGGAGAAGGGGGATAGTGGGGGAAGCGAGGAGTGGCAGGAGGAGGGGCCGCGGGGGCCGCCAGGTGACGGCCTCTGGCGGCCGACCAAGCGTGCAAGGGCAACCGGGGGCGCAGCTCAGCAGTACGGCGGGCCCAGCGCAACACAGCAGCAGCAGCAGGCGCAGCAGGTGCAGCTCACCGCTTGTCCTGCCGGCAGCATCCTTGTCGGCTACAAGTACCGCACCCAGGTGGACGTCCGGGCTGCGGCGGTGCACACCCTGTGGCCCGACCTAGTGTCCCAACTCGTGTGCGGCCAGAGCGCGGAGGTGGAGGTGCACCCGGCAGTGGCGGAGGCGGGGGGCGAGGCGCTGGGCCCCTGTCGTGCAGTGCTGAAGCAGCACACGTGGCGGGCCAGGGCGCGGCTGAGCTCTTGTGGGCCGCTGTTCCGAGCCCTAGGGGCACAGGACCGCGATGCAATCTTCATGTGGCGGTCGCCTGGGGACGGGCGGATGATGGCGGGGGTGCAGCCGAGGGGCGGGGTGCGCGGGTATGTGCAGGTGGCGCAGCGGGGCGCTGGGCCTGGTCGGGCTGGGGAAAAGGTACGGCAAGTGTACGACGAGTACGACGTGCATGAGAGCACGGATGAGTGCGAGGAGCTGGAGGAGGGCAGTGGCGGGTATTGGGAGGAGGAGGAGGAGGAGGAGGATGGGGAGGAGAAGCTGGAAGAGGAAGGGTTTGGTGGGGAGGCAAGCTTTGCAGCTGGGAGAGAGGGGAAGGGTCAGGCGGGGCAAGGCTGCGGCGTCCTGGGCGGCGGTGGTGGAGCCGGGGGTTGGGAGGGTGCGGGGCTCGGGTGTGGTGGTGACAACGGGGCTGGGGTTGGTGGGGAGGACGGGGAGGAGACGGAGGAGGAGGAGGACCACGGGGTAAACTGGTGGGCACGTGAGGTGGGAGGAGAGGTCGGGTTCGGGGAAGACAGTGATGGGGGATGAGCAGGACGAGGAGCAGGTGTGAGCGTGTGACGTACCGCTGTGGGTGCAGGCGTGCATCTGTGTGTACGGTACATTTGTTGGTACAGATGCTTAGGGGCGGCACGGCAGCGTTGGCGAGTGGTGTGGGGGCGAATAGATAGGTTTTGTACCATATGCCGTGCACAGTTACGTGTTACAGTCGTCCTGCAGCGATTCGCACTGGCAGGTGGAAGGAAATCCATAACTGGCTACCTGGATGCCATGTGTAGGCCATTGCCAACGACCGGGAATCCGGACCAAGGAGGGCATCAGGGCGTCAGGACTTGACATGCATACACTTTATTAGTGTGTCGGGGGGCTAAGACACGGTCGCTCTCGCTGAAAAGGAGAGACCCAGAATGCCGCTTGTATCTGCTAGTTGCTGTTGCTTCCTGTCTGTTGCAACACAGTGTCTGGTAGCCCAGCGATAGATCCTCACCTGTCCCCTGGCACGATGCAACTGCATTATGGTGCCGCTGTTTGCAGGGGTGGGCCTGTGTGCACACGCGGTTGTGATGTTGGGAGTGTCTTCCATGCTTGCTACCCCATTAACGGTATGCGGGCGTCGCTGGCCCAATGTCGGTTCTCAACGAATCGTGTGTCATGTGATGTCCCTGGTTTGCTGCTGGCGTTTTGGCATGCGCTGCGCATGCGGCGGCACATACACATGTGGAGGAACCAGGATTCCTGCGTGATACGGGCGCGCTATCGGCATGCTGACATCTGCTGCGAGAATGCTGCTAGCGCCTATCTATTGCTAGCCACGCACGTGCTTTGCGTCCGCAACTGCAAGGACTACTGCACGCTCCACTCAATGTTCAGGACATGCGGTGGCCTAACACCAAGCCCATCAAATGCCTATCTGCTGTATGCAAGCTGAGCACCGCAACTAGCGCCATGGCCCGTGCGGTCACCCCAGGGTGAGCCCCGTGCGGTACACCATCCAGCAGCATGGGGTAGCGGAACGCCACCAGCAGCACGCACTGCCACCACGCCAGGAAGCCGGCGACGAACCCCAGCGTGGGCATGGGCGGCAGGGCGTTCGCAAACCACGCACTCAACCGCCGACCCAACTGCCGCATCCGCCGTGTTAGCCGTTTCCCATCCCTTCCAGCCCGTCCGCTGCGTCTGCCCCGGCCCGGCAAGCTGCGCTCTTGTCAAAGACGAACGGTTTGTCCGGTAGTACGGCAGCCCTCTGCCCGGGGCGGCGCCATACATGAGCGTCAGGCAAGGAGAATGGCGGCCGGAGGCCAAGCGAGCCTTAAGCCGGTGGCGGCGTGTGCGGAGAGAGGGCCTTTATTTGGAGCTACCTGGAGTTACCGGCGTGCAGGTGTCGGGTGTGGCGCCTGCTGCTGCAGTGCTTGACAGCTTGCTTGCATAGCACTCTTGGCACGTGGCCGGCCTGACTAGTGCTGAAGCTGCACACGTGGAAGAGCAAGTGGCCTTCGTGGCGGCTAAACGACTGCGGGCCGCTGTTCCAGTCACTTTGGGCACTGAATTCGAAACCGTTTTCCGTTTGCCAAAGGACCAAGTCTGGCACGTGGAAGAAGAAATGGACCAATCCTCGAAACTTGTGCCTGCTTGTGCGACCCATGGGTCAAAGCGCCAACCAACACATACCGGTAGCCACCTGAACGCCAATGAACGGAACTTGCCAACAGAGAGCTTGTGAACAAAGGGTTGGACTCATGTCCTTTCTTACGTAGCCTTTCCCAGGGAACCTTTCCCATCTGGCCCCTGCAACGTTTCCGGAGCACCCTGACCAAACCGGGAGAGCTACACACGTGGCAAAGTTCACCACCCCCATTTGCCGGCAAGCGTGTGTTTGTTGCTGCCTGTCGAGCTTTATCATGCTCCAGGATTCTATCAGACCCTCTAGCCTTACAACCAGTAGATTGCAAGAGGCGAAAGATGCATTAGGGGCATGCAATACGAAAGCCACATACCGGTACATGCGACGGTCGACCGACATTTGCTCACAGGTCTAGGCCATTACGTCTATCTAACACCAATATGATCATGTCCATGAACGCTGGCGTGGCTCCTTTGCGTTCTTGTTACGCGCGGGCCGTTTGACTTTCGTGTAAGTCTTACCGCTTACAAAGCGCGTGGGCCCACGACAGCCCATACACGCGCACGCACTCTAAATGACCACGTCCATCTATTGCAGGTCGGGCATGGCTGTCGGAGGCGTTGCAGTGCGCGTCACTGCCGAGGCGCTGTCCAGCGGGAGCGTCCGGTTAAAGCACAGCACCGCAGAGCAGTTTCTTGTTCATGAAACACTGCGAGATTCCACGGAAACAAGCACAGATGGCCTACGAGTCCTGGTGCTTAACCCTTGCCCGGCGCAAGGCTTTGCCAGCCCCGTGTATGCCCAGCTGCGGCGCGTCTCAGCGACGGCGCGCCAGAGCCAGGCCTTGGACACCACAGACGCCCCGCCCCCGCCCTCCCTGAGCTGTGAGCTGTGCGGCCTGGGCGCCTGGCTGCGTGGGCAGGGCGCGGTCCCGGGCGTGCACTGGGTGCAGCTGTGGCGCGGGGCCGGGGGCGCCCTGGGGCTGCGCCTGTGCGACGGCAAGCCCACGGAACTGCCGGGGGAGCACGCAGCAATGCAGCAGCAGCAGATGGACCGAGGGGGACCAGCTCCCAATGCTGCCGTGGAGGATACTGCAGTGCTGTTACCACCGGTGGGTGCAGCTGTTGTGCCCACTGCGCCCACCAGCAGGACGCAAGGTGCGTCGGACGCTGCAGCGGCGCAGGCGGCGTCAGCAAAGGCAGTGGCGGCGCACGCCGCGGCAGCGATAGTTGGACCAGCAGCCCAGGCCGTGGCAGATGCAGCGGCTCCCTGGCAGCACCATGACCCAACAGGCAGAGCCCCCTGCATGCCTGCTAGGGCGGCATGGCATGTGCCTGCAACAGGCGACCAGCTGGGGGCGGCGGGGGCGGGGGCGGACGGAGTGGGGTATGCAGCACGTCGTCCTGCCAACGGCGGCCATCGAGGGCCTCTGACCACGGCACGGAGGAGGACAGTTGACGGCGGGGGCAGCGGGCTGGCCACCATTTGGGGCGCAGGCAGGGACTGCGTTGGTGCGGATGGTCCTGGCTTGCTGGACGCGGCCCGCCCACAACCGTGCCGCGGTGGAGACGAGGGCAACGCGGATCACTTGCTCTCGCTGTCTCAGCCACCCATGCCGCCGCCCCCGCTGCCACCACCGGGGTTGCTAGGACAACCGGCTGTGGCAGATGACGTGTTCAGCCTCTGGCGGGACTACTCCGGGCCGGTGTGGGCGTCGCAGCAGCACTCGGTGTTTATGCAGGGCCATCAGCAGCAGGAAACGCAGCAGCAACAACAGCAACATGATCAAGGCGGTGTTGCAGGTCCCGGGCGCCCGTCCAGTACGGGCATGCTGACGGGGCGCGTGGACAAGCACAAGATAAACCTGCGGACTGAGGAGGTGCAGGGCCTGCTCGCGCCGTCCTTACTCCAGCGACAAGGCCTGCAGCAGTCCAGGCCCGAATGGATCACGATGCATGTGGAGGAGGCAGGCGGGAACCACAGCAAGCATGTGGGAGCGCAGCACGGGCAGCAGCAGGGGAGCGAGTTTACCGTGCGGTTGTTGTGCACCCGGGCAGGTGGCCGTTACAACCGGTGGTATCTCTCCAGCGCGAGCGCCCTCATCAAGGCCCTAGGAGCAGTGGATCGGGACACCGTACAGCTGCAGTATGAGTCGGACGGGCGGTTGGTGGTTAGGCGTGCAGCAAAGCAACCGCAGCAGCAGCAGGCAGCTGGCGCAGTGCCGCTCGCCATGTTCCCCGCCGACAGCATCTTGGTCGGCTACAGTTACGGGTCGCGTATGGATGCACAGGCTACGGCGGTGCGCACCCTTTGGCCCGAGGCAGCGAGCCAACTGGCGTGCGGCCAGAGCACGGAGGTGGAGGTGCACCCAGCAGTGGCGGAAGCTGGGGGCGGGGTGCTGGGCCCTTTGCGCCTCACGCTCAAGCTGCACTCGTGGCCGGGCAGGTCGGCCGCTTGGCGGCTGACCGACTGCGGGCCGCTGTTCCGGGCTCTTGGGGCGCAGTATCACGATGCAATCCTCATGTGGCGGTCACCTGGGGACGGGCGGCTGATGGTGGGCGTACGGCCGAGGTGCGGGATGCATAGGGGCAGGGAGGAGCAGCAGCAGGGGCAGCAGGGGCAGGAACAGGATGCGGGGCAGCAGCAGGGGGAGCGGCAGGGGCAGCAAGTGGGTGGGTCTCGTCCGCCGCGGCAGGGGAGGGCACGGCAAGGAGCATTGCACCGACTATACGGCGAGTACGTTGTGCAGGAGGCATTGGACGGGAAGGACGGGAAGGAGGATGAGCGAGTTGACGATGGCGACGGTGGAGTGGAGAAGTGGGACATTGGGGAAAGTGAGGAGGAGGGGCCGCCGGGGCCGCCAGGGCCGCCAGGTGACGGCGGCCTCTCGCGGCCGCCCAAGCGCGCAAGGGCTGCTGAGGCCCCAGCTCAGCTTTACGGCAGGCCCAGCGCCGCACACCAGCAGCAGCAGATGCAGCTCACCGCTTGTCCTGCTGGCAGCATCCTTGTCGGCAGTACCGGTAAGCACCGCGCCCAGCTGAATGTCCGGGCTGCGGCGGTGCGCGCCCTGTGGCCTGAGATAGCGTGTCAACGAGCGTGCAGCCACAGCACGGAGGTGGAGGTGCACGCGGCGGCGGTGGACGCTGGGGGCGCAGCGTTGGGGCCCTTCCGCCTCACGCTCAAGCTCTACTGGTGGCCGGGCAAGCCATCCGCGTGGCGGCTGAATGGCTGCGGGCCGCTGTTCCGGGCCCTGGGGGCACAGGACCGCGATGCAGTAGTCATGTGGCGTTCGCCTGGGGACGGGCGGATGATGGCGGGTGTGCACCCCAGGGGCGGGGTGCGAGGGGACAGGAGGGAGGCGCGGCTGGGACAGCAGCAGGGGCAGGAGGCGGAGCAGCAGCAGGGGCAGGGGCAGGAGGCAGGGCAGGAGCAGGGGCAGGAGCAGGACGACGGACGTCGTCGACAGCTGCGGAGGAGGGCTGTGCAACGACCGCAAGGGGCTTTGCACCGACTGTATGGCGGCTACGTTGTGCAGGAGCCCACGGGCGGGGAGGGTGCGGAGGGGGAGCGCTTGGGTGACAATGACGAGGGTGTAGAAGAGTTGGAGAATGGGGTAAGTGAGGAAGAGGGGCAGGGGAGAATGTCGTCGGGGCTTCTAGGTGACGGCCTGTCGCGGCCGTCCAAGCTCGCAAGGATTGCGGAGGGCGCAACTCAGCAGTGCGGCGGGCCCAGCGCAACACAGCAGCATCATATGCACCAGGTGCAGCTCACCGCTTGCCCTGCCGGCAGCCTCCTTGTCGGCTACATGCATCGCACTCAACTGGACGTGCGGGCTACGGCGGTGCACGCCCTGTGGCCTGAGGTGGCGAGCCAGCTGGCGTGCGGCCACAGCACGGAGGTGGAGGTGCTCGCGGCAGTGGCGGCGGACGCTGGGGGCCAGGCGCTGGGCCCTTTTCGCCTCACGCCCAAGCTGCAGACGTGGAAGGGCAGGTCGCCAAAATGGCGGCTGACCGGCTGCGGGCCTCTGTTCCAGGCCCTGGGGGCACAGGACCGCGATGCCATCCACATGTGGCGGTCGCCTGGGGACGGGCGTTTGGTGGCGGGGGTGCAGCCGAAGGGAGGGGTGCGAGCAGAGGGCGGAGATGTGCAGGTGGGGCAGCTGGGTGCTGGGCTTGGTTGGGCTGGGAGGAAGGTACGGCAAGTGTACGACGAGTATGACGTGCATGAGAGCACGGATGAGGGGGAGGAGGAGCTGGGGCTGGAGGAGGATGAGGAGGAGACAGAGGAGGGCAGTGGCGGGTATTGGGAGGAGGAGGAGCGAGAGGAGGAAGGGGAGGAGGAGGAGCTGGACCAGGAAGGGTTCGGTGGGAAGGCAAGCTTTGGAGCTGGGTGGGAGGAGGAGGGGCGCGGGGGACAAGGCAGCGGCGTCCTGGCCGGTGGCGGCGGAGGGTGGGGCTGGGAGGAGGAGGGGCTCAGGTCTGGTGGTGACAACGAGGCTGGGGTCGGTGAGGCGGTGGAGGAGGAGGGAGAGGAGGCGGAGGACCCGGGGGTAAACTGGTGGGCACGAGAGGTGGGACGGGAGTTCGGAGTCGGAGAGGAGAGTGATGGGGGGTAAGCAGGATGAGGAGCAGGTCTGAGGGTTTGACGTGCCGTTGGGGGTGCATGCGTGCAGCTGTGGGTACCTTTGTTGATGCGGATGCCTAGGGGAGGCGCGGCGGCTTTGGGACGTGGATTCGGGGCGATTAAATAGGTTCGTACCTCATACCGTGCACAGTGACGTATACAGCCGTCCTACAGCGTTTCCGCATTGGCAGGCGGAACTAAGTCCATGACGGGGTAATTGAATGACGTGCGTAGGTAATTGCCAACGACCGGGCATCCGTACCAGGCAGGGCATCAGGGCATTATTAGGCTGACGAGCGTATAATTCATGAGTGTGATGGGAGGTTAAGACACGGCAAGTGGTCGCTCATCTGGGAATGAAGTCGAGACCCAGGATGGCGCTTGCCTCTGGTAGTTGCTGTTTCTCCCTGCCTGTTGGAACACAGTGTCTGGTAGCCCAGCTGTACAATCCGCACATCCTCACCACCTGTCCCGCAATTGCAATACGGTGTCGCTGTGTGCAGGGGTGCGGCTGCGTGGTGATGGCGCCAGGACTATTCTCCGGGTTTGGTACCCTGCCTGTTAAGTAGGCGTGGCTGGCCGGGTGTCGGGTCTGATTGGTCAGTGCGCCGTGTGCAACAGCTTTCATTCCCTGGTTTGCTGCTGCGTGGTGCGTTGGCATGCATGCTCGGCGGCACACGAGAACGTGCGGGAACCAGGGCTCTTTGAAACGGGCGCGCTACCGGCATTGGCATGCTTATGACTGCTGCGAGAATGCTGTGCAGGACATGCGGTGGCCTGGCAGGTCCTCAGACTAAGCCTTTATTTGTAGGGTTTATATGTAAGCAGGCTGAGCAACGCACTTAGCTAGCGCCACGGCCGGTGCAGTCATCCGAGGTCTGTCGCTCTTAGGTAGGGGGCTGCCATCGGGCTGTGTCAGGTCATGGTTCGAAAGGAGACGTGGTGTCCCAACACGGGCGCCGCACAACGGTATGGATTGCTGTGGGACATGGGTTTGGGGTCAGGCAGCCTACAGTACGAGCTCTAGGTACCACGGCTAAGCGCCGGCAGCAAAGACAGCAGGGTGCCAACGTGGGGAAGCCGGGACAGTACGGGTGACAACCGCGTCTGGGGTGTGAAGGGGGAAGCGGTGCAGGCATGCACATTGGACAGGAGAGATGAGGCAAGCAGCATAGGGAGCAGGCTCCCCGGGCAGGGGGACTGCGGCACGTGGCATGAACAACGGGAGACCTGGTTGGGCCCCGGACTGGTATGCCATACTTAAGAGCACTTGTATAGCTGTTAAATGGCGGCTTGCATAAGTTGTGATGGCTGTTGGACGCGCAGCGAAGGTGCGCGCGGTGTGCGAACCCACGATTTGGGTCGCTTGTCCTTCCTGGTATATCGGCTATGCTAGGTTATGCGCAATTGCATCAGCATCATTCGGCATTTACTTTGGACACCA
>VFQN01002989.1_pt1 | contig 25074 bp, 24 predicted proteins | sample 3512371 | NCBI WGS metagenome assembly VFQN01 (sample SAMN10412370, study PRJNA504923) | tailings metagenome | isolation source: Replicate 2 from Balatoc abandoned mine | place: Philippines: Itogon, Benguet | collected 2017-08-28 | reverse complement strand
CCCCCCCCCCCCCCACCCCACCCCCCCCCACCCCACCCCCCCCCACCGCACCCCACCCCCCCCCACCCCACCCCACCCCACCCCACCCCACCCCACCCCTCTCCCCGCGGCTCTCTGCCTCGCTGCAGCTCCCTCTCCCAAGGCTGCAAAGCCGGCCCAACCGCGGATCTCCTTGCCTTTCAAGTTCCTCATCGTCCGGAAGAAAAGCGGGCAGTCGCGCAGACAACTGCTGTGAGGCAGTGCGCACACGAGTCGAGGTGCGAAAGGGACGTTCCCACATGCACACGTGGCACGAGTGCGTGGCCGCGCTCACGCTAGCCAGCTAGGTACGGATAGTGCTTAACTGAAGGCCGCAGCAGATGGGCGTGAACCTCCGACCTAGATCTGCACTGCATGGAACGATTTAGACTGCTCAAAATGCATGGAGCGTATGAATTGTTGTGGGTTTCACCCGCCGATGGCCGCCACCGCCTGTACGGCGCCCAGCACCGCGCCCAGCGCCGTATCCAACACCACCCACGTTGCGTTGGTGGCTCTCCAGTCGTTGATGACATGTCCTCGTTGGCAACTGAGCCCACAAGAGAGGCGACCCGCCTGCGCTTGCTACGATGTATTTTTTGACGCCAAAGGCATGCGGGTCAATGACACCGAGTAAGAAGTGTTGCTCTTTGATGGTAGCAAGGAGACAAGGGCGTGATAAGCTGCAGTGGCAGGGCGTGATGAGCTGCTTGTGTGTTTGTGTTGGGAGGGTCCCCTTTGAAGGTTACAACGGACGGGGAGAGAAATACAGCACGCTATCTGGGGTTGTACTGTGATCCCGGACGGCATTAAGGCATACATGCACTCATGATGCATCAAGGTACCGGTATACGTGCACTAAGGAGCTACCAGGGAGCTACTGGTTTTCGACCGGGAAGCTACATACCTACGTGTGTGCTGCACTCCATTGCAGCGAGCATAGCATCTCTTGGGGCCGCGTTTCGACCTTGGTGGGAAGACCCCCGCTTGTGCTGTCGGGGCGGCGTTGCCCCGTGTTTCGAGCCCTCTCGGCTCGTGTGTGAGGCCCAAGAGGCCATCACTGTGTCCCAGTCAGGTCATGGGCCCCCCGGCGCTTGCCTAAAGTGTAACACTGGGCCACGCTGCGTGGTGCAGCGGCACATGCGACGCCAGCCCCTTGCTCTCGCTCGCACGTAAGACAAAAGAGAGCACAGCCGAGATTGGGAGGTGTGTTCACAGGTTCCACAGGCAACAGAACCACCAATGGCTCGTGCTGTAATGTAATCGTATTAAGGACAGCACGAATGCAACTAGATGCAACGTTATTCCACCGGGGCATGCCACGTGCCACCTGCCATGCACGGAGCACCTGTAAACCTTTCCACAGGGAAAAATACAGAGCAGCGGGGGCAGCTCCTGCTCCGGGGCTGACCAAAGACCAGGCCGTCAGATACCGTACTTCTCCCACAATCATCTGCAATTGCCAGTTCACTTGTAAAACGACGTGACAGGTGAATGACAACGAATAATGAAGGGATAAATCACGAGTTGTGCATGAATGAGCAGTATCGGACGGACCACACCGATTGCACCTACCGTATGTATGCCACACTTGACGGCCGCCAATGGCGGTGTTCCAGCTGTGTCCCTAACCCGCCACGCTAACCAGTGGCCCATCTATAGTACAGCATGTATGTACACAAGGAATGCCGATCCGCTCTCATCAACCCATCCTCACCCCTCCACAACTCCGCCCCTGCGAACCTGCCCAACACATCCAAGCAAGCCTTCCGCCCCCTTGCACCTTCCGTCATCAACCACCAACGGAGCCGCTCAGCGCACGTGGCCCTGCCCCTCACGCGGAGCTGAAGGTGAAGGACAGCAGCGTGGTGGTGCCCGCCGCCGCGTTAAGCCACACCTTGGCCCCTCCCTGCAGCGTGTTCTGCCGCGTGTCCGCCACCACCATCACCACGTCGTACACCACACTGCCACCGTCCGCGGGCTGCTGCCGGGCCAGGGGCACCGAAACCAGCGCCAGCGGCCCGGCCTTGGGCGCCCAGGCTGGTGCGTTGGCCTGAGTCACGGCAAAGGCGGCTGCGGCGCGCACGGCAGGGCTGGTGGGGTCGGCGCGCGTGGCTTTGCCAAGGCCGCTGGGTCCGGGGGTGGTAAGGGTGACAGATCCGGACAGGGACTCCAGCACCAGCGAGGAGCCGGAACCGCCAGATCCGGCGGCCGGCGCCCACACCTTGGCGCTGAGCTTGAACACGTGGCCGGACGCGTCCGTGGCTGTGAGCGTTATGCCGTACACCATGCCTGCGGCCACCTGTTGCGTGGCGTTGGTGACGTTGGCGAGGGTTAGAGTGCCGGACTGGAAGGGCACCAGCGTGGGGGAGGAGGGGTCGTTGGCGGCGGCGATGGCGAAGGCGGCGGCTTGCTGTACGGCGGGGCTGGTGGGGTCGGCGGGGGTGACGCCGCCGGGGGTGGTTTGGGAGCTGCGCTGGGGGTCGGAGGACACGCTGGTGAAGGCCAAGGTGCCCCACGCGGCCTGCAGGGAGAAGCCGTCGCTGCCGCTGCCGGTGGCCAGCACAGCTGCCCCGATGGTGATGCGGTGCTGTGCGTCGTCCGTGCACAGCAGCGTGAGGACGAGCAGGCCGCTGGAGGCGTTGGCGGAGGCGGTGGAGATGTTGGTGAGGGCCAGGGCACCCACTAGGGAGGGCACCTGCAGGGGGGCGGTGGCGGGGCTGCCCAGCAGCTGCACCACCCAGGCGGCTGCCTGCTGCACGGCCGGGGCGGAGGGGTCAACGGGGGACACGTCGCGGCTGGTGTCGTTGCGGGGCCCGGTGGAGGGCGTGTCGCCAAAGGACACCATGCCGCCCATGTTGATCAGCAGGTACGACACGCCTCTGCCGCCGGGGGCACGCTGGGCCATCACCGTGGGCTGGGGCAGGTGGAGGGCAGGGGCGGAGGCAGGAGGGAGGTTAATACACGGTAAACAGTACATAGTGACGGACTGGGAAGTATGGATGCCGTTCCTGGATCAACTACGGTACCATAGCGTTTCGTGGCGTGGCTTGCCGCCTACTTAGGTCCTGGAAACCCAGTCCCGCACACCCAGGCATATCCATGCAGCATACCCCGCTTGATGCCCCGCCTCCCGCCGCCCGTCCTCCACTCACATATAGCATGATCCTGTGCTGCGCGCTGTCGGTGCAGTTGAGCGTGAGCTGGTACAGTACGCCGTTGACAACTTGCTGCGTGGCAGCGGGGATGGACAGCAGCGCCAGGGGGCCGGAGAGGGAGGGCACGGTCACGGTGGATCCGGGCGCGTTGACTGCGTTGACCACCCAGGAGGCGGCGGCCACCACGGCGGGGCTGGAGGGGTCGGCGGGGGTGGGGCCGCCGGGAGTCTGCAGCAGCGAACGGCCGCCGGAGCGCGCCGCGTGGGAACGCTCTGTGGGCAAGGGGGTACGGGACATAGTGGAGGGTAAGAAGAATGGGGCTTGTGGCTTGGGCGCGCAGCTGTGTTGTGTACATGGGGATGTGAGGCTGGACGGAGGGCCCATGGGTTGTCGTACACCACCGGCACGCGCGCTGCCAAGTGAAACCTTTGAGCAGGCACCCATGTTTTAGAACAGCTTGGTATATGTACCCACTTGTGTGCATGCGGCGGGAGTGGGCCATGGCTGCCCCTTGCATGGCAGGCCGGGCCTCAGCCCAGCCCCCAGATAGCGCCAGGCCGATGACCAAGAGGGCCAGCGACGCGGCCCGGAAGCCGTTTCTGACCATGATTTCAAGACTGATTGTAAAACTTTAGTCGGCAAGCAGGTAGGACCTAGGCGCGTTTATGCTCTATTCTCTACGCGAGTGGTTGCGATGTTACGCAAACGTGGAATGCTGGTCCCTTAAGGCTGTGAAGTGGTGAGCAGTATATGATGCCGTGGAGTCCGCTATCTAGCACTATGTACCTGTACGCGGTATGGCTGTTGGGTGACGACAGCATCGGTGTCATGCAGGCGGTTGGCGACCGACCGCGAAGGCGCACTTGTCGACATCGAGCCAGCCGCGCTAGCGAGTTAAGTCCACATAGAAAAATGCTTTGAAAATATCTCCTATAATTAACATGACAACTCATTTGTCGCATGCGTCGCAGTTTCTTTCGCTGAACTGCTGCGCACAAAAAACATGAACACAAAATTGAGCCGGTCCCTTACAGTTCGTTCTAGCACAGCGGGTCACGGCCATGGGTAATGAGTATCGAGGAAAGCGCTACTCGAGCCTCCCCAACCACTGCATGTACGGCACTCCGGGCGCCTTAGAAAGGCTGGCCGGGTAAGGTAGGACACAACCAACAACATCCAAGCGCGTTTCAGCATTCTACTTTGTTGTTAATTATATATATTTATCTGACCACGTTCAACAAAATAATAGGTAGAACCACCAGAGGCCGAGCCGTAACATAGAACCCCGGCTTGCTAGGCGTTCAACACGAGGAAGGAGTTGAGAAAAACTACTAATTGGCGGACAGCTAACCTCAGCCGCTTCTCGCTTGCATGAGCCCTCCTGCGCGACTCCGCAGCGGCGCTCCCATGGCCGCCAGGGCGTGCTGCATTACTGCAGCGCTGCTCCTCCTCCTCCTGTGCGGCCCCCTAGCCCACGCTAGGCCCCTGGCCCGCACCCACGACCCCAAGCCCCTGCTCCGCCGCCTTCAGCAATCCAGCAACAGCTGCTGGGGCAACATGGCCTGTCTGGACCCCTCCTACGCCGCCACCAACCTCACCGCTGACCCCTCCTCCCTGGCCGGCGCCCCGCCCCTTGACACCGCCGCTGCCGGCGCCATCTTCTCCGTCTTCTCCACCACCTCCCTCACCTCCACAGCCGCCCTCTCCGTACGTGGAGGCGAGCCCTGCCCGCTGCTGGTCCTGACCGGCGAGCAGCTTGGCCAGCTGTCCGAGGTGGCCTCTCAGGGCAGCGAGATTGACGGCTTGTACCCCTCGGATGTGGGCAGTGCGGTCAAGGCGTGCGCCAACGTGGCCCCTATGCTGTCAGACAGTGACAGTTACATCCTGGGCGTGGCGGCGTGGGACATGCCCAAGCCCACTGCTGGGGAGCCCGATGCCGGCAAGGCGGAGAAGCAGGTGTCCATGCTGGGCAGCTCCATGGCCATATGCGCCGCCATCAACCCGTGCGACGACGCCTATATCTTCGGCTTTGACGTGAGTGGCTCCAGAGTGGCCCTTTGCGACCATTGCCGTGCATGGCGTGGGGATGCCGATAGCAGCCTGCCTGCGCTGCATGCTGCACGGTACTTTGTCCGGTGGTATGGTTCCACGCAGCTAGGGCCCATACACACCGCAGGCTAATGCATCGTCCCGCTGTCTCCTCCTGCACCCTACCCGCAGGGCGTGTCCGTGACCATCCCCGTGTGGGAGGAGCCCCCCATGGAGCTGACCCTGTCGCTCACCACCGTGGGATACTCGGCCGACCCCGCGAAATTGCTGCTGCCCGCCAAGGGCGTGTGGGACTACTCTGGCGGGGGGCAGGGCGCCTTCGCCGACGTGTCCTTCCAGAGCCACGTGCTGGTGGGCGGAACCGCAGACCTGGCGATCGGCCTGGCCACGCCCGATGGCGACAAGGTTGCCACTGTGGACGTCGCCGGCAGCCTCACGCTTGGCATCAGTGAGTGTGCTGAGTTCAGGGCTGTTTGGGGGCGACTGTGGTCACCTGTGCTGCTGCCGTGAGCTGGGTCGGGGGACCGACAACTGCGTTGTCGTCTACCGTGGTTGCCATGTGCTCAGCACCAGTCAAACACTCGCCCCTGCTGTCCTTACCCCACCTGCAGACCTCGATCCCGCGCAAGACGGCCTGGGCGGCTCGGACCACGCCTTCGCCATCAGCATCACCGGCGCACCCTCCATCAACCTCATGGACACCCTCACACTCGACCTGTCGGGCCTTGCCTCCAGCGAGCTGGACGTCATCTGGTCCTACATTGCTTCCGACAACTTCAAATTCCAGCTGACAATTTCCAGTTACTTCGAGCTGTCCGGCCTGCTGGACTCCGTGCCGTTCCTGAAGGACGCCCTGGAGGAGCTGCTTAACGCCAAGGGCCAAGCTTCCGTGAATCTGTACGTGGACCATAATCAGGCCGCTATCTTCTTAGACCTGCAAGGCGAAATCGATGTCCTGCCCGTGCTGGACATCCCGCCCGTTGACGGCGAGCTGGGCGTGCTGCTCAGCGTGGGGTACGGCGGTACGGCGGACGACCTGGACATCGCGTTAGTCATCGACGGCGAGCTGTACTGCCTGTCGTCGTACGGCCGTGGCGTGGGCACCCCGCTGGATGCCTGCCCGTCCGGCACCGTTCAGGACCCCACCGGACTGCTGTGCTACCCTGCCTGCACCCCCGGCTACTCCATGGTCGGGCCGGTGTGCTGGCAGGACTGCCCCGCGGACTTCTCGGATGATGGCGCCTTCTGCGGCAAGCCTGGTGAGCCACATAGCTTAGATTGGTTGTCAGTCTATCGTGGGACGCAGAGGACGGGTGCCTGCCGCTTCGTGTTGCATTTGCGCACTAACAAGCAAGGCTCAAGGCTGTGGGTTAACACACACCCTTGGCCACCCGCTCGATATGTGGCCGTGCCTGACACATGCCTCCCTTCCCTGTTTAATATTACGCAGACGCCTACTGGCGCGACAGCTACGATCCCGATGACTACTGCGATATCGACGACGATTATTGTGATGACGATGACGGCTGGGACCGCGCCTACGCCGCCTGCCGCGCGGAGCACCCCGAGGGCTGTGATGATGATGACTTCTTCGTTTACGCCAACTGCCAATCTGGTTTCTACGAGTTTGGCTGCTGCGTCTGCTCGCCCGAGTGTCCCGACGGCATGGACGACATCGGCGTGTCGTGCGCCAAGGACAGCTACGGCAACGGCTGGGGCGAGGCCATGACGTGTGGGGAGGGCGAGGAGCAGGATGGGCTGTTGTGCTACCCGCCGTGCAGGGAGGGGTACACGGGTGTGGGGCCCATGTGCTGGAAGGTGTGCTGAATGCCGGTGACAGCTTATTTGAAAATGTACTGATGTACTTAATTCTTTATGAGCGTGGCAGGGATGATGAGCGCTCGCGTGCAGTGCCTCCTAGCTCCTACCCGAAGGTGGATTGATGTACCTGTGACTTCTTTTGCCTCATCAGGCCTGCACTGGTTGGTGTCGCTCGGCTGTGCTTTATTTGTGTGTACGACAGCAATGCAGCACGTGCATGCTTGCTGATGAAGCTGGAACAAGCCTCTGCGTGTACGTCAAATGCTATCCTTGCGGGCAATCCCCGAACGCGCACACGCGTGCCACTGCGAGCGCTTACACCCACGCGCGTGTCATCAACTAACCGTCACCTACGTGCACCAGTTGCATGTGCGCCGCTGACCTGCTACACGAGACAGCACTGATTCGTATTCATCCATACATGTAGCACCCGTTTCTTCATTATTCACGCTGTGTGAATTACCGTACGTCGCCTTATATGGTGGTTCTGTACTCGGCGTGTCCTTGATCGATTCATCCGCGTTGACGTGTGCGATGTGGCATCTGCCGCATGCCACTGCTACTGTGCACTTGAGGGTGCCTTCTGCGTTCTGGGCACTGTACCCGTGTACGGTACGTACCAGTCTAAGACCAGAGCCGTGACTGTACGGTATGTGCATTACCTAATGTCGTTGGTGAGAAGCCATCGTGTTACACTCATAGGACCTCATTACCGTAAGAGACTGCTGGACCAGCAGTGGTGGTTGTGTGACGTCGTCGCTTGGGGTTCAGGGTTTCGTGCCACGTGCAGTTGCACAGCAGTCGCGTCCAGGGGTTGGGTGTCCTAGTCGGGTGCTATAGGAATACATTCTGGCACGCCAAGACAACCCGTATGGCACGTATGACGGCCTTCAATTTGGCTCGGTGGCACCAGGTGGCACCAGGTGGCACCGTGCAAGTCCACGGCAGCTCAAGATGTAAGGCGCATGCTGGTTGAACAGAACCCGGTGTACGGCATGGTAGGCTGCCCCACGTGAATGGCACCAGTATGACCCTGTCTGATTCCTGTACGGGAGTACGGTACAGTGTCTGTGCCGCATTAGTGCGGCCCCCAGTGCCTAACGTGGCATTGCATCATCACATGCCCAGATCCATGTGCGCCCTTTGCGTGTTGCCAGGTAGGACCCGGATCCCCTTCCGGAGTCCCAGTCCCGCCTTGACCGCCACGCGTTCAGTCATGCAGTAGGCGTTCTAGCTTGGACTGGTGTCCCTGCGGCACGCGTACAGCGTTCTTCGTCCGCCTCGCTGTTACATACAACTTGATCTGGGTAGGCCAGGGCTGGCCAGGGGTAAACCGGTCGGTAGACTGTTCGTGCGCTCATCAGTAGGTGTCCCGTGCGGTACGGACGCTGGCACTCACATACCGGTACGGTCCATGGCACTTAACAGCGAATACCGGAGGTGGATTCACAGGATGCCGCACTAGCACAGGCGGTGTGCCCGCGAAATCGTCACTGGCCCCGACCACCATCTGAAGTGTGGACCCACCAAGGCAGGAGCCCCATCTCAACTGTCCAAGCCGGTGGGTCTCATGGCAGCTACCATGCACTCCGCTTCGTCACCAACGACAGCGCAAAGGAAACCCGCTGGTACAGGAAGGAATGCGCACCTCAGTAGCAACAGCACGACCACACAAACTACGCAAGCGACATGGCTGCACATGCGCGTCAGAGGATCCCAATGCATCTGCAGGTCATAGGTATACATGTCACACCGCATGGGCACGCGCGTCGGTTCAGGGTCAGCACCTGCCGTACAAGGCCGCTAGCAGCAACAACAAGGATCTGCTGCGAACGGGCCCTTGCCCTGGCCGCCCGCAACACACAGCATGCTGCAGAAGACACACTTGCAGAGCCTGCAAGCGAACAGCAAACGCACAAATACTGGACAACATGCAACATCACAGCGGATCGACTCCTTACTGCACCTGCGCGCAACAAGCCCGTTGCCGGCAAACCCATGTGTGGCCATCTCAGGCCAACAATGATGAAATGCAGTCCTTACACGCTACACACAAACAATTCACACCTCGCAGATGCCGTACGCGCAACGCACGCCGAACTGCATTCGCACACAACCGTCCGGCCCGTGTGCGCCAGGGCCCAACCCAGCACCGCAGCCATGCCTGTGACCCTTGCGCATGGAAGCCCGCCATCACAGAGCGACGACCAGCATCCGCATCTGCTCGCCAGCCGCCCCACATGATCGCAGACCTGGCCATGCCCCACAGTATGCAGAGCCCTCCTTTGCGCTCGCCTTCATACCTGCCATACCTGCACACAAGCACCCTCCTGCAACCCAGCCCCCGCACCTCGGACCCCTCCTACTCCACTCCCCCTCCACCCTACCGTGCGCTCTCACACCTCCCACATCCCGCCCCTTCCCTACCCTGGCTCGACCCTACCACCCGTCATCATCTCCACCGCTCTCTGCAGCCCCATATACCTCCCCGCCGTTCTCAGCCCCTCCATCGCCACCGCCTCCGCGCGCTCCAGCCACCCCGCCCCCGGCCGCAGCCCCAGCCGCCCTAACGCGTGCAACAGCACCACCCTGTGGTCCGGGGGCAGCAGCTGCAGGCAACGCAGCAGCCGCCCCGGCATCCATGCCTGAACCCACGCAGGGGGTAGGGCGCGCACCCCCAGGGCCGACAGGGCCCACAGCAGGTTGCACAGCGCGCGGGGAGTGTACTCATTGGCGTTCGCTGCGCTGTGCGAGAGGGCCAGGGAAGCCAGATGCGCCGTGCGGCGGCGCATCAGCCGTGTGGACGCGGATTCGCCCCTGGCGGCAGAGTACATCCTTGGGCGCCAGTCGCTGCGGCCGCCCAGGCGTAAGCGGGAGTGCTTCTGCTTCTGCTGTGGGCCGCCAACCTGGTTTCGGCTCTGGTTCCGGTCCTCAGCGCGGCCGCCGCGGCGCATGAGCCGCAGCTGCAGCCTCTGGAGCCGCGCGTGCAAAACAGCCAACCGGAGCCGCCTCGCGGCTACCCTCAGGCCACGCCCCTGGCGTCCCTCACGCCCATCCCTCTGCTTGACGCTGTCCCTGCTGCCGCCGCTCGGCCCGCTTGCGCCTACCACTGCATGCGAGGCCTGCTGCTGCCCCTGCTGCTGCTGGCGGCGCTGCCGCGCCCACTCCCTCTGCCGCTGCAGCGCCGCCGGCACGCGCGCCCACCGCGCCATTGCCAGCAGCACCGTCGCCGCCTCCCGCGGCCCCAGCAGCCCCGCCGCCAGCTGCGCCGCCGCCGCGCCCGCCACCGCCGCCCGCCACGATGCATGGGGCCACACGCCGATGCAGCTCAGCCCCCACGCCGCCACTGCCAGGTCGCTCGGCCCCAGGTACCTCCTCTCCCCTCCTCCACCAGCATTACCGCCCGTACTAGCCCCCTCGTGCCTTGCTCCTGCCTCCGGCTCCCCGGCGCCAGATCCGGACCCTGGCTCCGACCCCGCAGACCCGGGAGTAGGAGTAGTACCCTGCCGCCATTGCCCCTGCCGCTGCTCCTCCAGCCTCCCGCCCACCTCCTGCAGCAGCGCATGCAGGTACTCCCCGCTTGGCCTGCACCGCAGCCGCCCCAGGGCCGCGCACACCGCCGCCAGGTCCTTTCCGCTGCACAGCGGTAGCTGCCAGCGAGGGGGCAGCAGCAGCCCCAGCAGCCTCCCATGGCACAGCCCGCCGCCATCGCCCTCCCCTCGGTCCACTGCTAGATCCCGGGCCCTAGGCACCCAGCGGGGCACGGGCACGGGGCCGTCCTGCCCAACTGGCACAGCGACCTGCTGCTGCCCACCTACCACTCGTTGCGCCTGCGCCTGGGGCAGGGGCTGCACGAGGGCTCCTCCTTCACCTCGCGCCGGCGACCGCTCCCTGCGGGCCACGGAGCGTGGTACCAGCACCCGCTGGCCACCGCCACTGCCGTTGCCACTGTAGCTGCTGCTGCTGCTGCCATTGGCGCTGGGCCCCGCGACAAGCGCTGTAGTGTATGCGCCGGTGCCGTCCGCGGCCGGCTGGCACGTCTCCAGGGTGGTCACCGCCCACAGCAGCGCGCAGCGCTCGCGGGGACCCAGACCCACAGCCACGCCTGCATCAGCCACTTCCGCATCCTCATCCTCGCCCCTGTCCCCATGGTCCCTGGTGTCCACCTCGCTGCCAACAATGCCAACCCTGTGCCGAGCCCAGGCAGAAGCACCACGCCGCTTGGCAGCCCGGCCCTCGCCTCGCACCGGCAAGCGCCCCAACCTGCCCAGCTCCCGCACCTCGGGCCGACAACCCTTAACCGGCACCAGCTGCTCCACGCCCCCCTGCTGCTCCTCGCCCTCCTCGCCCTTCTCCAGCTCCACCTCAGCTGCTGCTGCTGCCTCCAACGCCATTTGCCTGACCTCATGCTCCACGGCAGCCATCCACCTGCTACCAGGTTCCACGCCCAAGACCACCAGGCCCTTCACCGCCATGGCTAACCCACCGGGGGTGAAGTCGCCAGCCGCCATGTGGCGATGCGTCGCCAGCAGCATCGCGCCGGCGTGCTCACGTGGCAGCGGCAGCTGCAGCTGCGCCGCCGCGTGCAGCAGTACGGCAAGCGACTGCGGGGACGCGTACGGCAGGGCGCCGTACAGCCCCTCGAGGATGCCGTACCAAGCGGCGAGGGACGGCGAGCGGCGGAAGCGGGCGAGGGCGGAGAGGATGAGGGAGATGTTGTGGGCGTGGGCGGCGGCGGAGGCAGGGGAGACGGAGGGGCCGCGGGAAGGGAAGGCGCGGCCGGGGCCGGGCGAGGCGTGATGGGCAGGGCCCAGTTGGGCTAGGTGGGAGGCTGCGGTTGCGGCTGCGGTTAGCCAGTCGTCCGATAGGGTGTGACCCATGCGGGCAAAGCTGTACAGCAGCTGTGCAATGTCCTGTAGGTTGCAAGATGCGGGTGCGCCAGGGGCCGTGGACCCCGGGGCGGTGTCGCGGGGTGTCGCGGGGCCGCGGCGTGTGGGCTGTGCGACGGCGGCGGCGTGCAGGAGGGGCAGGGTGTGGCGCTCGAGGGCGTGCAGCCAGGCGGGGGCGGGGCGGTGGTCCAGGCGCGCCAGGGCCCACAGGGTGGTGGCCGCGCCCTGGGGGGAGGCGAAGCGGAGCCTGGCCGCGAAATGGTCGCAGAAGTCCTGCAGGAAGGGACGTTGATAGGTGCAATGAGTGTGATCATTCAGAACGTGAAATGCACGGTGTGCTGCTCGTACATAGCTGATAATGTCGATAACGCTGGGGTGGTATGCTGGGCTCCTGGCGGGCACGGACCTTCCTTGCCCGCCATGAACGCGCATAAGGCAGTCGCGGACCCGTGCTCAGGAGCAAGCCTGCTCGACCGCCAGAGCCGCGTCGGGTTCCTCCCGTAGCCCCATCGGTGCCTGACCAGTGCTCTTCCTTCAAGCGCACGAAACCCCAGCGATCGCTCTCCATGCCCGGCAATGGCTCTCATTCCCGGGCGATCGCTCTTGCCCGGCAATCGCTCGTAATGACCCCCTTGCAGCATAGTGACCCACCCGCAGCCACACATCATCCGGGCGGTGCCCCATGGCCGCCACCGCCCACGCCAGGCCGCTAAGCGTCCGCGCGTCCGAGGTACGGAAGTGGTCCCGCGCCTTGGCCAGCGCACGGGCGGTCCAGGGCGCCGGCGGGCGGTAGCCCACGGTGGCCACCGCCCACAGCAGCTGGCTGAGGTGCTTGGGGGAGAAGCAGGACAGGCGGCCGGCGGCGCAGGTGAGGGCGCGATGCATCCACTGCGCGCTGGGCCTGCGGGTGCGGGGTTCAAAGGGCCCAGGGGCAGGAGTAATCAGAAGAATGACCAAACTGACGCCGGCGGCATTTCCCTGTGACTTTTGCACATGCGTGCCATGGGGACCATGGCGACGGTGGTACCTGTGACTGCTAAACCGTGGAAGAAAAGGCACAGGGGCACGGCGCCAATGGCACGGGGGCGCATCAGATGGCAGGTTACCATGGGTGCCCATTGCCACTGAGCAGCAACGTGTCAGCCCATCCCCGCTGACCACGTAACCCACCTGTACCCCATGAGGGCGACGTTGCGCAGCACGCCGTACAGCTGCAGCTCGTCCAGGCTGGGCATGATCCTGTACGACAGGCCGAGCAGCTCGTCCATCCACGGGGGGTCCGGCCGTACGCCCAGGCGCTGCAGGGCGTGCAGGCACATGGACAGCTGCCACGGCTGCATGCGGCGCATGCGGCCCAGCAGGCAGGCCAGGTAGGAGGCCAGGAGGCCGGGCGGCGGCGGCGGTTGACGGTTGGCGGTTGGAGGCGACGGTTGGGAGTAGGAGGAGGATGAGGGCTGTTGCGCCAGGGTGGGGAGCGCGTGCAGCGTGGACGTCAGCTCCGGCAGGTCCATGTACGGCAGGGCGGCCGACAGCCTGTCGTACAGTGCAAGGAGGAGGGTGGGCGGGAGGGTGCGGGCGTACGGCACGAGGGCGACGGCGGCGGTGGAGAGGAGCTGGGGTGTCCACTCCCCTGCTGCGTCCGCTGCCGCCGTCCCCTCGCTGGCCTGGGGCTGCTCATCCTCTCCGTTCTTCGCTCCCCTCGCTAGCCCATCCCGGGACGCTGCGCCCGGCTCGTGTGCTGCTTTCCCACTTCCAGGACCCTGCTCGCCGGTTGCTGCAGCACTCAGCCGTGCTATCCCATCATGCACACCACCAGAACCTCCTGCCCCCGTGTCCACGCCCCGCAGGCTATCTTCCACGCGCGCCCACACCGCCTCCAGGGCCCATCCCGGCATCGCAACGCCGTACCGCGCCGCCGCGCCCAGCAGGTACAGCAGTACGCTCATGGGCTCATGCCGTACGTACGACTGTACGGCAACGCGCCCGCAGAGGTCGCCCCATGCGGGGGACGCGGCCGCGCCCAGGGCTTTCAGGTCCCGCATGAGGCAGGACAGCTGCCAGGCTGTGAGGGTGGAGCGGCCGTCGGGGCGCGGCTGGAACAGCCGCGGCCGCGCGCGCGGCAGTCTTGCAGCCTCCGTGGCCGCTGCCTCGGACCGCACGCCCCTGCCGCCAGACCGCCGCCGTGGCGCCCCTGTCCCAGTCGGAGACGCTGTTGCTGCTGTTGCTGGCGGTGTGCCCCCGGTGCTGGTGCCGGCTGGTGCGGCGGCGGCGGCAGCGGCGCCGCCCGGGTCCACCAGCTCGGCGGTGTGTGCCAGCAGCTGCTCCGCACGTGCCGCCATCGCAGCCACCAGCGCCGGCGGCGGCGGCGGGTCGAGCTTTAGCGCCGCGAGCGCCGCCGCCAGGCGACACAGCAACGCCACCTCCCCCTGCCCTGCCTCATCCTCATACTCCCCGCCCATGCTGCTCGTCGGCGTGGCGGTGCTGCCGCTGCCCCAGCTCCCCTGCACCCCTGCTGCCAATGCATGGGACAGGGCCATATACACAGCGGCCATGAAGTGCGGAGGCGGCGTGCGCCGCAGCTTGCTGCACGCGCCGAGCAGCTGCGTGATGAGCTGCACGCGGCCGAGCTGCTCCGCCGCCTGCTGCTGCTGCTGCTGCGTGCTCCGCCTGCCGCCGCCCACCAGAGGGTCAAGGTGCTCTTGCTCGGTGGTTCGTGACTCTACGTCTGGCAGCAGCAGCGCGAAGGCCCGGCGCAGCAGCTGCTCTGGCGGCTGAAGCGCTAGGGTGGCGAGGCAGGAGAGCATGTCCACAACCTGCGCGAGCAGGGTTCAGGCATAGCCGGTGATCCGCATGGAAATCATGGATTGCCGAGCGAACGTGCGACGGCAGAGGCGTGCGTGCGCTGCATACCAGCGTTATCGCATATCGTATGCCAGCCTTTGCACCCCACCTGTGCTTGCACAGAACACCGTCAACACATAAGCTTGCGATGCACTCCCCAACCGACCCCGTGCAACAGGGTTGCAAGCCCAGCCCAGCCCAGCCCAGCAAAGACAACCTGAGCCCAGCCTAGCGCAGCGCACCACGCCGTACCTGCTCTGGCGCGAGCTGCTGCAGCTGCTGCCCCAGCACACAGCAGGCCGCCGCCGCCCACTGCGGCCGCGCAGGCCGCAGCCGCAGCCGCGCCAGGGCCGCCAGCATGCCGTACACCTCCGTCGCGTCCGGGGGAGGGTGCACACGCGCCTGCTGCTGCTGCTGCTGCTGCGGGTGGCTGCCCTGCGCCTCCTCCATGCGTTGCTCGCTGGCGGCCAGCAGGTCGTGCGCCCACGTGTCGGGGGGCACGTGGCCGGCCGCCGCCAGCGCCTCCATGGCGGCCTGCAGGGTCGGTAAGACACAAGACAATGCTGGAATGCGTGGAAGCAGGAGACCGCACAACGGGTGCACTGAGCAGTGGGACATACGTCGGCCAGGTGACTACGACGGCAAGGGGTCGACAGCGCGCCCAGGAACGGCAGGACCGACAGGCAGAAGGTGAAAAGGGTGCCCACAAACCCCACAAACAAACCTCGCCGTGACGAACCCAAGCCTGGCCGGTGATAACCGGCACCCGTACCAAGGCTCCGTCATCGCAGGCATCCCCCCTGCCATGTGCGCAAGCCCACGGTCCAGGATCGACCCACCCGTAGGTCTGCGAAGGCCATGTGGGGCAGCAGCGGCAGCAGCCGCCTCATCGCGCCCTCCAGCGCCTTGCCGTCGGCCTCAGCCTCACAAGCCGCTGTCCCCTCGCTGCCGCCAGTACCTCCCAGCTCCCCATCAGCTCCCGCCTCTGAAGCCCCGCCCGTCACGCCAGGACCGCCAGCATTGCTGCCTCCCAGCTTCGTCTCCCGCACAGGTGCGGCCCTAACCGGCCGTGCGTACGACCCCTCACTCCCGGTCGGCCCGTGGCCCCCAGCCGCCGTGTCGACATCCGGGCCCATGGCCCTAGCTACAGGGTCCAAGAGTGGCCCCTGCAGCTCAGCTAGCCGCAACAGCCTCGCCGCCGTCTGTGTGGCAGTCAGCACCTCCCTGCCCCTGCCGCCTCTGCTCCTCGGCCCCCCGCCAGAACGGGACTCCTGCACCAAGGACCCCGCCACATCTGACTGCACGGCCGGCAACGGAGGTGCTAGCCTTCCTCTTTTGCTCCTCCGTGCGTTGCTTTTAGCTGTTGGTGATGTTGAAATGCCCCGGCGGGCGGACGACGGGTACATGGACGCTGCCGCTCTGCTGGCCGGAGCAGCGCCTGCGGGGGAACCCAGGGGCGCTGCTGACCCCCGGCTTCCGGGCACCCTCCCTTCCAAGAGCATCATCAGCTCGTGCTCATCGCAGCTGCCAAGGCCGATGCTATGGCTGTCATAAGCTTCGTAGGTTTCTACGTGCTCCGGGTTTAGCGGTTGGCGCCGGGGTCGGCCCAGGGGCTGTGGGGGCTGGCTAGGGGCGCAGCAGACCAGCAGCGGTTGTGCCTGGGGTGTACCGGGCACATAGCGCACAAGAGTGGTGGTCAGATGTGGGAGGTGTGTTAGGCTGGTGCCTGCTGCTTAAGGTGGGCTGGCTGCTGGGCAACCGGACCTGGACCTTGGGGTGGGCAGCAAGACCCTGTACCATCAACTTAGAGCCCTCACCTGCCCGACAACAGTCGTGACTGCGTTTGGTAATCTGTAAAGACTCTTAGGATAGCCCTGTAAGCTGCAAGGCGTAAGAGGCATCACAAAAGTCACAACCCACGTTGCGGTCAAGGAGCATTTGGCGGCCGAACTTGCCACCCGAGCACACCGCCCCGATCATTGTAACATGCAATTCAGCGTATGTACCTAATGCTCGTCAGGCTGCTGCGTCTGGCGCTCCCAATCGCATAGGACTGCTGCTCCAGCGACAGCAGCTCCATCGCGAAAAGGCTGATCAGCTATTCGTTACGTATCGTTCGAGACAAAAGTTCAAGAGATCATCGATCCACGATGGACTATTCTATGTGCCTTCAGTTTGCCGAGGCCTCTGCGTCTGGGGCTCTGAGCGTTGACATCAACGCCAGTCCCTCTCCGCCCTACCATAACGAACAACACTACACTAATGACATCTTGGTGTTTAGCACCAGCGTCCTTCTGCGGCCTTGGACCAGTCACCTGAATGTCGTAAGGGCGGCACCATGCCGCCATGCGGCCAGTCCAGGCGCCCCACGTGGCTCCCCTCCCCCCGTACCTCATGAGCCTCTTACGAGGCCCACAGCCGAAACACAAAGGATATCGTCCAGTTCCTCTAGTCTGTGCCGCCGAGCCATGTTGGCGGCCGTGTTTGGAAAGGTTAACAGTATAACGGACACGTGGGTAGGGACGGACAGCAGGCCAGCGGGAACGCGAGGCCCAACCAGCACCAATCAGCACCAGCAGCAGCCATGTCCCGCAGGCATACGTCTGATGCATTTCTCTTGTACCGCTCGTCACGCGGCCAAACGGCCTGTCCTGACGTGCCATTACAATGCATGTTGCACTCGACCAGGTCGACGCTCGATCCGACCGTTGCAGCCAGGGGCCTGGTTGCCGCTGCGTGTGGCACGAGTGGATTGCCCTGGTGCCCCGAGCAACGGTGGCAGCATCAAGGCACGGTTTCGTGACTGCAGCATGTCGGCACCTTAACAACAATAGGCACCGCGTATACCGTACAGAGGTGCACACGGTACATACAGAGCCCACACGGCGCAACACACACCTGTTCACACGCTCACTGGCAGCAACGCAGCATGAACCCGGGGCTCGCCATGCACATCTCCAAATTGATGAATGGATTAATGCGATACTAGATGACATAGTGAAGCATACTGCAGCTACAGACGAAGATAAATGTGGTGCCGACAGCGCTGCCCCAAATTGCAGGTCAGCGGTGCACACGCAACCCGTGCACAGGTGAGAAAGCTACACCCACTTGCACTGGCACATGTGTTCGGTACGCGTACTAGAATCGCACAGACTTCAGTAATTATGTGCAACAAGCTAATCAGCCCGGCTTGGCTACTCAGCCACCATGCACACACGTGATGTGGTGCTTTCGTGCATAACAACAGCAGCACGTTGCAGCATACGCTCAGTTAAGTTGACCAGCCACGTATATGCACTACTCGGATTCCTAGCTATTCACTAACTCATCGTTTAGCACACCTTCCAGCACATTGGCCCCACGCCCGTGTACCCCTCCCTGCATGACGGGTAGCACAGCCCGAGCTGCTCCTCCTCGCCCTGCCCACAGATCATGTCCTCTCCCCAGCCGTTGCCGTAGCTGCCCTTGGCGCACGACACGCCGATGTCGCCCATGCCGTCGGGACACTCGGGCGAGCAGACGCAGCAGCCAAACTCGTAGAAAAACGGCAGGCATTTGGGGCGGATGTACCATTCGTCGTCATCGCAGTCCGTGTCGGGGTGCTCAGCACGGCAGGCGGCATAGGCGCGGTCCCAACCGTTACAGTCATCGTCATCATCATCGCAGAAGTCATCGGGGTCGTAGCTGTCGCGCCAGTAGGCATCTGTGGGTCAAAGGGAACGGGATACGGGAGGAAGCGCAGGTCAGGAGGTGGCCAGGCAGCAGCTGCTGGTCAAGGGTGTGTGGTAACCCACCGTCAGAGCTAAGCCTTGCCCACAAGCACATGAACAGCGAGCAGCGGCACGCCCCCTGTGCGCACCCACAGGACGCCAGCGCGCAAGTATCAACCACGCTCACCAGGCTTGCCGCAGAAGGCGCCGTCATCTGAAAAGTCCGCGGGGCAGTCCTGCCAGCACATGGGCCCATCCATGGAGTAGCCGGGGGTGCAGGGCGGGTAACACTTCCGGCCGTCCTGTACGGTGCCGGGCGGGCAACTGTCGGGCAAACCGCCCGCGCCGCGGTCGTACGCTGACAGGCAGTACAGCTCGCCGTTGATGACTAATGCGATGTCCATGTCGTCCGCCGTACCGCCGTATCCCACGCTGAGCAGCACGCCCAGCTCTCCCTCAACGGGCGGGATGTCCAGCTCCGGCAGGATATCGATTTCGCCTTGAAGGTCCAGGAAGATGGCGGCCTGGCTTTGGTCGACGTACAGGTTCATGGAGGCGCGGCCCTTGGCGTTCAGCAGCTCCTCCAGCGCGTCCTTCAGGAACGGCACGGAGGCCAGCAGGCCGGACAGCTCAAACGATGCGGACATGGACAGCTGGAATTTGAAGTTGTCGGAAGCAATGTAGGACCAGATAATGTCAACCTCCCTGGAGACTAGCTCCGACAAGTCGATCGTGAGGGTGTCCATGAGCGTGATTGCGGGAGCGCAGGTGACGCTGATGGCGAAGGCGTGGTCAGGGCCGCCCAGGCCGTCGCGTGCGGGGTCCAGGTCTGCAAAGCAGCAGGAACAAGCGGACAGCCGTTGAGTCCGTGCCCAGCAAGCAAGCGGGCACTGGGACTTTGAGGCAGGACCTGGTAGTTGTGCGCGTGGTGAAGGTTTGAACGTGAAGCGTTGGGGAGCGAGGTGGCCGTGTGCAACGTCGTGTGAAGCACATGGCAATGCGGTTGCGAAGGCGACCACCGGTCTCTCCATTCTTAGCCCACGGTAGCCGTACCGGTACCCGCAGCCGCCCCACGCAGCCCTGAGCCTGCGCACTCACTTATGCCCAGAGTTAGGCTGCCAGTGACTTCCACCGTTGCCACCTTGTCACCATCCGGCGTGGCCAGTCCGACAGCCAGTTCTGCGCTTCCGCCCACCAGCACGTGGCTCTGAAAGGACACGTCGGAAAAGGAGCCCTGGCCCCTGCCGGAGTAGTCCCACACGCCCTTGGCGGGTAGCAGCAGGTTGGCGGGGTTGGTCGAGTAGCCCACGGTGCTGAGCGACAGGGTCAGCTCCATGGGGGGCTCCTCCCATACGGGGATGGTCACGGACACACCCTGCGGGTAGGGTGCAGCGGGAAGGAGCAGGAGGCATTGGTCTAGAGCGTATTGTAAGTGGGCCATGGCTGCGTCACATGAGGCGTTATCTAGAGTGTACGTGAAGTACAGGTGTGTGGGGCCCCTGGCACGGCGCGAAGCGCAGGCTGCTATCGGTATCCCCACGCCATGCACGGCAATGGTCGCAAAGGGCCACATTGGGGCCACTCACGTCAAAGCCGAACACGTAGGCGTCGTCGCACGGGTTGATGGCGGCGCATATGGCCATTGAGCTGCCCAGCATGGACACCTGCTTCTCCGCCTTGCCCGCATCGGGCTCCCCAGCAGTGGGCTTGGGCATGTCCCACGCCGCCACGCCCAGGATGTAGCTCTCGTTGTTGGACAGCACGGGGGCCACGTTGGCGCACGCCTTGACTGCACTGCCCACATCCGAGGGGTACAAGCCGTGGATGTCGCTGCCAAGGGAGGCTAGGTCTGACAGCTGGCCGAACTGCTCGCCGCTCAGGACCAGCAGCGGGCAGGCCCCACCTCCGCGGACGGAGAGGGCGGCTGTGGAGGTCAGGGAGGTGGTGGAGAAGACGGAGAAGATGGCGCCGGCGGCCGAGGTGTCAAGGGGCGGGGCGCCGGCTAGAGAGGAGGGGTCGGCGGTTAGGTTGGACGAGGTGTAGGAGGGGTCCAGACAGGCCATGTTGCCCCAGCAGCTGCTGTCGGATTGCTGAAGGCGGCGGAGCAGGGGCTTGGGGTCGTGGGTGCGGGCCAGGGGCCTGGCGTGGGCTAGGGGCCCGCACAGGAGGAGGAGGAGGAGTGCCGCAACCAAATAGCGCGCAGGGTAGCGCGCCCTGACGACCATGGGAGCGCCGTGGAGCGACCGCTGCTGAGTGGCGCCGCAAGGCTCAGGCAAGCAGGAAGAGGCTGAGGTGAACTGATTGCCAATCAATTACGGTTGCACTACTTCTCCTTGCGTGTCGTGGTCACCGTCCGGTCGTCGTGGTACCGCTGGTTTGCTGTATTATTGTTGTCTTGTTATTAGAGCCAGGATAGGTAAATCTTCACGATATGCAATCTTGAGGTTTGTTGTTGGTGTCTGATATCTAGGCAAGTCGGCTAATGTAGGGGTTGCCCTGACAGTTCTGAGTCGGGTGCCGTACATGCAGTGGTTGGAGAGTCGAACAACTTGTCTTCGAACCTCGATCTCGAGGCCGCAGTTCGCTACCCAAAAGGACCTACAAGAATGTAATGAGTAATTTTCTCTTTTGTGGGACAAATGTGCGCAGTAACACTAGCCGACAGCAGACGCCAATTACCACGCGTGTGATACCGTGTGTGAGCGTTTGCATATTGAGCCACATTTATAATGTTAAGCCGTACGCAACAGGACAGAAGCCTTGAGCCATCCGCCTCCGTGCCTACATCGACGCCTACGTCGACGTGGTGCCCCTTCGCGGTTAGTGACCAACCGCATGCATGACATCGATCATGCCAGTACCCAACCAGACCGCAACAAGTACATTAATCCCAGGTGACAGACTTCATGACATCATTCACTGCTAACCAGATCATAATAGCTTCAAATAACCATTCAACGCAACCACTATTGTAAATACAGACTACAGCACAAGGCGCCTACCTACTTGCCAACTCACGTTCCTCAACAGTCTCAACATCATGGTTAGAAACGGCTTCCGGGCCGCGTCGCTGGCCCTCCTGGTCATCGGCCTGGCGCTGTCTGCGGGCTGGGCTGAGGCCCGACCTGCCCTGCGAGGTGCCCACTCCCGCAGAATGAACACAAGTGAGTACATCCACAAGACGTCTCACAGCATGGTTTGCCTCGATGCATTCAACCAGACGGTGTTCGGGCGCCGCACGTGCTCTGCGTACCGATGCCGTACCATTCCGTAGACCACCATTGCCTTGCGTACAACACACTTGGCCCACGAGCCTCAAGCCCTATTCTCCCTACCTTGTACCCTACATCTCCTTGCCCACAGAGCGCTCCCACGCTGCGCGCTCCGGCGGCCGTTCGCTGCTGCAGACTCCCGGCGGCCCCACCCCCGCCGACCCCTCCAGCCCCGCCGTGGTGGCCGCCGCCTCCTGGGTGGTCAACGCAGTCAACGCGCCCGGATCCACCGTGACCGTGCCCTCCCTCTCCGGCCCCCTGGCGCTGCTGTCCATCCCCGCTGCCACGCAGCAAGTTGTCAACGGCGTACTGTACCAGCTCACGCTCAACTGCACCGACAGCGCGCAGCACAGGATCATGCTATACGTGAGTGGAGGACGGGGCCAAGGGGCGGGGGGCGCGGGCGGGGGACGTATGCTGCATGGGTATGCGGGACTGGGTACAAGGACCTGCCCATGCGACAGGGCATGAACGCTATGGCAGTGTGAAGGTATTGTAGGGAAGCCAGACAGAGTACGAGTAGTTCCCATCTACTGGGGATTACTACTGCAGACTGTGTATCAACATTATTCCTCCTGCCTCCTCCCCTGCCCCCCGCCTCCCAGCCCACGGTGATGGCCCAGCGTGCCCCCGGCGGCAGCGGCGTGTCGTACCTGCTGATCAACATGGGCGGCATGGTGTCCTTTGGCGACACGCCCTCCACCGGGCCCCGCAACGACACCAGCCGCGACGTGTCCCCCGTGGACCGCTCCGCCCCGGCCGTGCAGCAGGCGGCCGCCTGGGTGGTGCAGCTGCTGGGCAACCCCGCCACCACACCCCTGCAGGTGCCCTCCCTGGTTGGCGCCCTGGCCCTCACCAACATCTCCACCGCCTCCGCCAACTCCTCCAGTGGCCTGCTCGTCCTCACGCTGCTGTGCACGGACGACGCACAGCACCGCATCACCGTTGGGGCAGCTGTGCTGGCCAACAGCAGCGGCAGCGACGGCTTCTCCCTGCAGGCCGCGTGGGGAACCTTGGCCTTCACCAGCGTCTCCTCCGACCCCCAGCGCAGCTCCCAGACCACACCCGGCGGCGTCACCCCCGCCGACCCCACCAGCCCCGCCGTACAGCAAGCCGCCGCCTTCGCCATCGCCTCCGCCAACGGCCCCTCCTCCCCCACGCTGGTGCCCTTCCAGTCTGGCGCCCTGACCCTCGCCAACGTCACCAACGCCACGCAGCAGGTGGCCGCAGGCATGGTGTACGGCATAACGCTCACAGCCACAGACGCAGTGGGCCACGTGTTCAAGCTCAGCGCCAAGGTGTGGGCGCCCGCCAGCGGCTCTGGCTCTGGCTCTGGCTCGAGCTCGACCTCCGGCTCCGGTTCAGGCTCCGGCTCCAGCTCCAGCTCTGGCTGCGGCTGTGGTTCAAACTCCAGCTCCGGCTCTGGCTCTGGATCCATCTCCACCTCCGGCTCAAGCTCCAGCTCAAGCTCAAGCTCTGGCTGCGGCTCTGGCTCTGGCTCTGGGTCCAGCTCCGGCTCCACCTCCGGTGCCAGCTCCGGATCTGGCTGTGGCTCGGGCTCTGGCTGTGGCTCGGGCTCGGGCGCTGGCTCCAGCACCAGCTCCTCCGGCTCCGGCTGTGGTTGTGGCTCCGGCTCGGGCTCTAGCTCCGGCTCCGCTGCCAGTTCCAGCTCCAGCTCCAGCTCCGGTTGTGGCTGTGGCTCGGGTGCGGGTTCGGGATCCAGCTCCAGCTCCAGCTCCAGCACCTCCAGCTCCGGTTCAAGCTCCAGCTCTGGGTGCAGCTGCGGCTGTGGCTGCGGCTCCAGCTCCAGCTCTGGATCCAGCTCCAGCTCCAGCTCCAGCTCCAGCTCCAGCTCCGGCTCTGGCTGTGGCTCCTCCAGCTCTGGATCCAGCTCTGGCGGTGGCTCCGGCTCTGGCTCCAACTCCGGCTTCACCTCCAGCTCGGGCTCTGGCTCCTCGCTGGTGCTGGAGTCCCTGTCCGGATCCGTCACGCTGGTCACCCCCGGACCCAACGGCCTTGGCAACGCCACGCGCGCCGACCCCACCAGCCCTGCCGTGCGCGCCGCAGCCGCCTTTGCCGTGACTCAGGCCAACGCACCAGCCTGGGCGCCCAAGGCCGGGCCGCTGGCGCTGGTTTCGGTGCCCCTGGCCCGGCAGCAGCCCGCGGACGGTGGCAGTGTGGTGTACGACGTGGTGATGGTGGTGGCGGACACGCGGCAGAACACGCTGCAGGGAGGGGCCAAGGTGTGGGTTAACGCGGCGGCGGGCACGACCACGCTGCTGTCCTTCACCTTCAGCTCCGCGTGAGGGGCAGGGCCACAGGCCGCCCAGCAATGAATTTCGCTGGTAATGGATGAGAGAGCTTGCGAGGGGGCAGCAGACCTGCTGTGCATGGGGACAGAGTTGCTGAGTTGGATGATGATGCGGGCGCTTTGGCACTCCTCGTGTACATATGATATATAGTATGCTGCTGTTCTGTCCGGCAGCGGTACGGCTTTGTTGTAGACGGGTTTGCTGATGTACAGACGGTCAATGAGGGACACCGCAGTAGTGGCACTGCATTGGTTGCGTATCAGATGCGTGGCGATGATTGGCGTGACTCTGTATCAGCTTTGCTAGCTACTTACCGGTATGATGCTAAATCATGCTCATTCATGGAAGATGTGTAATTCATGCTTTTTGCAATCATAATCATTCTTGTGCGTATGCATGCGTGCATTGGTAGGTGACATGTACCCACTGCAGATACCTTCATTTTTTGCCGTACATACAGTGAGCAACAACCGGGTTTTTGGGCACGGCAGAGCGTGACCTCTCTCCTAACACTGGACGGGTTCTGAAAAGAGCGCTGGGGCGGGACATCAGGACCTCACCGAGCTCCGTGCATGGGACGTGCGTGACCTAGCGACACGTGTGCCGTGTTGTGGTGTGGTATGGCCAGTGCAGGCCAGTGTGCTGGGCGCGATCACGGCCATAGTAGCGTGGTACATCAGGAATGGTCATTGAGGCTACACTCAAAACAAATTGTAACAAAGCTTTGGTTCTTTGCAGCGCGCCATGGCTGCTGCCAACATAACGTCGCGCAGGACAGCATCGCTTGCCTCCTGCAGCGTCGGTGCCGCCCGCTCCTGCAGCCATACCGGCTTGGCCAGCCCGTCAGGGCGGGTCAGGGTTTCCAACCGCCACCGCCACAGGATGAGGCCTGTCCACCGCCAGGCGGTATCCGGCGCCGGCAGGGGGCACTCAGCCTCGTGCACCAGTTTGGTTTCAGGTCCTCTTCGTCCCTAGGTGTGCCCTTTTGCGGTTGGGGTTCA
>VFQN01002987.1_pt1 | contig 25085 bp, 29 predicted proteins | sample 3512371 | NCBI WGS metagenome assembly VFQN01 (sample SAMN10412370, study PRJNA504923) | tailings metagenome | isolation source: Replicate 2 from Balatoc abandoned mine | place: Philippines: Itogon, Benguet | collected 2017-08-28 | reverse complement strand
GAAGAAATCGATTCTGACATGCTTTTTAAAACCCTGTCAAGCGCTCGGCTTTCTTATTCTTCACTGCTTGGGCGCTCCGTTGTCGGCGGCGCTGTGTTCAGCGAAGACCGCGACTATAGCATGCTTTCTCAGGCCGTCAACTGCCCCGCGCGGATCGCCGGCGCCGACGCACCCGGTTGTGCCGGCATGCCATCGCCCGCGAGCAAGGCCGGCACCGCGCCCGCGCAGCGCCTGGCGTCCGAGCGCAGGATGCGTTGCTTGATGGCGGAGATCTGGGCCGGGTGCATGGAGAAGCTGCGCAGCCCCATTCCCAGCAAAGTCTCGGTGAACGCCGGGTCACCCGCCATCTCCCCGCAGACGCTGACATGCTTGCCGAGCGCGCGCGCCTGCCGGATCGTGCTGGCGATCAACTCGAGCACGGCCGGGTGCCATGGGTCATACAGGTGCGCCACGGATTCGTCGGCGCGGTCGATGGCCAGCGTGTACTGGATGAGGTCGTTGGTGCCAATCGACACGAAGTCGAAGTAGCGCAGGAACACGGGAAGCATCAGCACCGCCGCCGGTACTTCGATCATGGCGCCGACCTCGACGTCCACGTACGGCTTGCCGGCATCGGTCAGCTGCTGCTTCGCACGCGCCAGGGCCTCCATGGTCAGCTTGACTTCACTGAGGTGCGCCACCATCGGGATCAGCAGACGCACCTTGCCGTAGGCGCTGGCGCGCAGGATGGCCCGCAACTGCTGCCGGAACATGCCCGGCTCCGACAGGCTCCATCGGATCGCGCGCAGACCCAGCGCCGGGTTGAGCGCGTGCTCATGCCGGAGTTCGCTGGCCGACATGCGATCCAGCGGCTTGTCTGCACCGATGTCGACGGTCCGGATCGTGACCGGCAGGCCGTTCATCGCTTCGACAGCGGCGCGGTACGCCTCGAACTGTTCATCCTCGCCCGGCAACTCGCCGCCACGGTTCATGAACAGGAACTCGCTGCGGAACAGCCCCACCCCCAAGGCGCCGGCCTCCAAGGCCGCCGGGGCGTCGGCCGGCATCTCGATGTTCGCGAGAAGCTCGACCCGTTCGCCATCCAGCGTGACCGCGGGCGTGTGCCTCAGGCGGGCCAGCTTCTGCCGTTCGAGCTCGGCCTGCCGCTGGCGGAAGCGGTATTCCTCCAGCACGATCGGCGACGGATTGACGATGACCACGCCACTGTCGCCGTCGATGATGACCCAGTCGTCCTGCCGGATGATGCGGCTGGCCTCCCGCGCACCGACCACCGCGGGAATGTCCATGCTCCGGGCCACGATCGCGGTGTGCGAGGTGCGGCCGCCGACGTCCGTCACGAACCCGGTGAAAACGCCGCCCTTGAAGTGCAGCATGTCTGCGGGAGCGATGTCGTTGGCCACCAGGACCAGCGGGTCTTCGCCTGCGAAATCGCGCGCGCCGACAGCCGGCGCCGCGCCGAAGGCCCCTTCCGGGCCGTGCGCCAGCGCCCGCAGCAGCCGCTCGACCACCTGCTCCAGGTCGGCCTTGCGCTCGCGCAGGTAGTCGTCTTCCATCTCGTCGAACTGCCGCGCCAACACCTCGAGTTGCGCCGACAGCGCCCACTCGGCGTTGTAGTGCCGCTCGACGATCCACTGCTTGGTGGCGCCCGTGAGCGAATCGTCGTGCAGCAGCATGAGGTGCACGTCGAGCAGCGCCGCGAGTTCGGCAGGCGCCTCGGCCGGCATGTCACGCTTGAGCAGGCTGAGTTCACCGGCCACCGCATCGCGGGCCACCCTCAGGCGCGCGATCTCGTCCTCGACACGCGCGTCGTCGATGAAGTAGTGCGCCACGTCGACGCGGCTGGAGGCCACCAGCACCGCCCGGCCGATGGCAACTCCGCGCGAGACGGGCAATCCGAACAGCTGGAAGCTCATGGCGGAATGCTAGCCCTTCGGGCCGCCGGCGCCATCCGTAGTTCTTGTAGGCGGCTGCGGCCGCCTCACTCGCCTTCGCCGAACTTGTCGTTGATCAACGCGGTAATGGCGTCGATGGCCTGCTGCTCGTCGGGCCCGGTGGTCTCGATCTCCACTTCGCTGCCCAGCCCGGCGGCCAGCATCATCACGCCCATGATGCTCTTGGCATTGACGCGACGGCCGTTGCGGGTCATGAAGACGTCGCTCTTGAAGCCGCCCGCCAGCTTCGTGAGCTTCGCCGAGGCGCGGGCGTGCAGGCCCAGCTTATTGCTGATGGTGACGGTGGTCTTGATCATTGCCGCCGGGTTTGTAGGTCTGGTTCTGCGGCCTGGAGGTGGCCACCTGCATCACGCCCTGGGTGGCGCCCGCCATCGCACGGGCCACGAGGGCGTCGATTGGTTCATCGGCGTAGCACAGCGAACGCCACAGCATCGGCACGTTCACGCCCGCCACCACCTTGACTTGCACGCCATCGGCCAGGCGCTGCGCGACGTTGCAAGGCGTGGCCCCGAAGACGTCGGTGAAGATCAGCGCCTCGGGGCGCCGCACCCGAGCGAGCAGTTCACGCGCCTGGGCCTCGATCTGTTCGGGCGGCATGTCCGGCGACACGTCCAGCGCCTCCAGCCGCGACGCGCAGTCGGGGAAGGTATGGCTGGCCACCGCCCTCAACGAAGAGGCGAGCGGCGCGTGGGCGATGATCAGCAGGCCAGGCATGGAGCGGAAATTATCGACGGCTGAAGGTCAGCGGCCCGCGGCGTTGGCTTCGAACGACCGTCCGTGCCACAAAAACCACAAGTAGGCACAGAGAGCGCACATCCCCAGCAACGCCATCGCCCCCCGGTAGGCTGACAGGGTCGAGGCGCCGGCAGCGGCGAAGGCATCGATGGCCAGACCCAGACCCCACTGGATCGCGAAGATGCCGGCGAAGATCACCAGGTTGTAGGCGGACAGCGCGCGGCCGGCCAGCGCCGACGGGAAGGCCTGACCCACCGCCGGCTGGCTGAGCGAGATCACCGTGCAGCTCACGCAGAACAGCGCCCAGGCCCATGCCGTGGCGCCCTCGCCCAGTGCGATGGCAAGGACGAGAACGGCCAGGCTGACCGGCGCGCCCCACCCGACCAGGCGGGCGGCCGACCATCCGCCACGGTACAGCCGCGGCACGACGAAGCCCCAGCCCAGGAAGGCCAGCAGCATGGCGACGTTGATCGCGAACAGACCGCCGGCCGCCTGCTGCGGCGTCCACCCGCACACGCGCACCAGCCAGGGACCGGCCCACAGCGTCTGCACGGCGATCATCCCGCCGTAGTGGAAGAAGGCGAGCGGGACGTAGCGCAGGAACACCGGGTGGCGAACGATGACCGCGTAGCCTGCCTCGCACTGCCCGGGGGGCGCACTTGTCGTGTCGTCGGCCGGCACACACAGCCGGATGGCGAGCATCGCCACCACGAGCAGGGCCGCCACCAGCCAGAACAGGCCGCGCCAGCCCAGCGACGGCAGCAGCCACTGCACCGGCAAGGTCGACGCCACCATGCCCAGCGAGCCGCTCATCAGCATCCAGGAGTTGGCGCGCAGCTGCGCCACGGGGCTGAAAGTCCGGCGGAAGGCGGTGAGCGGCGCCATCAGGCAGGCGCTCAACCCGGCGCCGATCAACGCGCGCGCCAGCGTCAGCGCCGCGAAGCGATCGGCCATCGCGAAGGCCGCGCAGCCGATCACGGCGAGGGCCATCAGCGCCAGCAGCACGCGGCGCGGCCCCCAGCGGTCCAGCGCGTGGCCGAGCGGGAGCTGAGTGGCCGCGAAGCCGAGAAAGTAGGCACCGGCGAGCAGGCCCAGGTCGCCCGAGGTGAGTCCGAGCTCGGCACTGAAGGCCGGCGCCAGCGTGGCGGTCACCGCCCGCACCAGCGCCGAGAGGAAGTAGGCGAAGGCGAAGCTGAGGAAGATCGGCGCCAGCGACCTCATGCCGGCAACCGCAGGCCGGCGAAGAAGGTTTCGGCCGCACCCGGGCGCAGCCGCCGCCCGAGCACGGTCGCCTGATAGACGCGCAGTCCCTTGGCGAAGAAGACAGCCTCCTCCTGCAGAGCCGTTCCATCGGGCTGCCGCCCCTCGAGGCGCAGCTTGGCCGCCTGAGGGTTGGGCGTCATGCCCGGCACCGCCGCAGGTTGCGATTCTTGGCGCGAGGCGCCGAGGTTGCCCGCCGCCAGGGACTGCAGCTCCGCCAGGGCGGTGGAGACCTTGGCGGGGTCGTCCAGGTCGAGGAAGCTCAACGCGAACTGCGCATCATCCGCGCCGCAGGCCAGCATCTCCATGCGCACCGTCTGCACGGCCAGCCTGATGGTGCGAACGTGCCGGTCGGGCTTGCAAGGGAAGGTCGCGACGATGCCGCTGCCTTCGGGCTGGAACTCGCGCCAGTCGAGTGCGGGGGAGCAGGCTCCGAGTCCGAACACGGACACGGCTGCCCAGGAAAGGAGGAAACGGCGCATCGCGCGATTATCCGAGGCGCGGCGACGCCACAATGCCTGCATGACCGACACCGCCATCTCCGCGCAGCCGCTGGCCGGCGTCCGCGTGCTCGACCTCTCCCGGGTGCTCGCCGGCCCCTGGTGCACGCAGACGCTGGCCGACCTGGGCGCCGACGTGATCAAGATCGAGCGACCGATGCGCAACGGCAGCGGCGGCGACGACACCCGCGGCTGGGGACCGCCCTTCCTGCGCGACCGCGACGGCCGCGACACCGCCGAGGCGGCCTACTACCTGGGCACCAACCGCAACAAGCGATCGGTGACCGTGGACATCGCGCGCCCGGAAGGCCAGGCGCTGATCCGGCGCCTGGCGCAGCGCAGCGACGTCTTCGTGGAGAACTTCAAGGTGGGTGACATGGCCCGCTACGGCCTGGACAGCGCGAGCCTGCTGGCCCTGAACCCGCGCCTGGTGTACTGCTCGATCACCGGCTTCGGCCAGACCGGCCCCTACCGCGACCGCGCTGGCTACGACTACGCGGTGCAAGGCATGGGCGGCCTGATGAGCGTGACCGGCCCATCGCGCAACGAGATCCCCGACGATGCGCCGGGCGGCGGCCCTCAGAAGGTGGGTGTCGCGGTGGCCGACCTCTTCACCGGCATGTACGCGGCGACGTCCATTCTGGCCGCGCTGCGCCATCGCGACCTCACCGGGCAGGGCCAGGCCATCGACATGGCCCTGCTGGACACGCAGGTGGCGATGCTGGCCAACCTGGGTGCGAACTACCTGACCACCGGCGTGGCGCCGCAACGGGCCGGCAACGCACACCAGAACATCGTGCCCTATCAGGTGTTCGAGGTGGCCGACGGGCACATGATCCTGGCGGTCGGCAACGACACGCAGTTCGCCAGGTACTGCGAGGTGGCCGGGCGGCCGGAACTGGCCCGTGATCCGCGCTTTGCCCGCAATGCCGACCGCGTGCGCCACCGCGCCGTGCTGGTGCCGATGCTGGCCGAGGTGATGCGCTCGCGCACCCGGGCCGACTGGCTGTCGGCGCTGGAAGCCGCGAAGGTGCCCTGCGGCCCGATCAACGACCTGGCCGAAGTCTTTGCCGACCCGCAGGTCCAGGCGCGCGGCATGACGATCGAGATGCCGCACCCCCTGGCCGACCACGTGAGGCTGGTGGCCAGCCCGATGAAGTTCTCTGCCACGCCGGTGCAGTACCGCCGCCCGCCGCCTCTGCTCGGAGAGCACACCGACGAGGTGCTTGCCGAAGCGGGCCTGTCCCCCGACGAGCGGACCGCGCTGCGAACAGCCGGCGTCATCTGAGCCTGCACACCGGCCGCTGTCACGTCCTGTAACATTCGCACCCCCGGTCCGAGGGAATCGGCGATCGCGGCTCTGGAATCAGTCGATGCGCAAGGCGACACTGGGGCCTGTACATCTCGGTGCGTGCGCAGTCGCTCTCCATCCGTCCGCTCCCGGCAGAGGGGCTACCGGTCGCCACCTGCCGCGCTCCGAAGGGAAGGACAACACGGCATGGACATGTCAGACCTCGAACGCCCCGGTGCGGCGGCCGCCTCGCGCTCGCACCCCGCGCCCGCCGCGGACGATTCCGAAGCCACTCAGCGCTGGCATCGCCTCGTGACGGAGATCGGTGCGGCCACGGCCACCCAGCTCACCTCGGCCCTGGAACGCATCCACACGCTGATCACCAGCGGCAAGATCGACCGCACCAGCCTGCGTGCGCTGCGCGACGAGGTCGACGGCGCGCGCCAGGCCGGCATGATCGGCCAGCAGATCGCCCGCTTTGCCTCCGGCCGCCTGCGCCAGTCGCACGAACGCCTGCAGCTCGACGAGACGCTCAAGGGTGTGCTGGCGCATCGTCATCGCGAGACGCAGTCGCGCGGCATCGTGCTCAAGCCCGCGCTGAAACAGGCCGAAGTGATCGTCGACGCCTCGCTGCTGTTCAGCCTGCTCAACACCGTGCTCGACTGGGCGCTGGCGCACGCGCAATCGAACATCGAGTTCCGCATCGACATCAAGCCCTGGCCGCAGCACGCCCAGCTGGTGTGTCGCTTCGCCCACCGCCCTGCCGATCAGGTGGTCGACAGCCAGCGCCCGCCCGAGCCCGCTGCGCTCGAATCGCTGACCTGGCGTCTGCTCGAGCAGACGGCGTGGACGATGGGCCTGCCGCTGGATCGGCGCGACGACGCACTCCACTCCACACTGACGCTGGAGTTCCCGCGCACGGCGTCCGACGAGATCGAAGGCGTGACCACGGTCGAGCTTGACGAGGGCTTTGCGCCCTCGACCAACTCCAAGCCGCTGGCCGGCAGCCACGTGCTGGTGGTGTCGTCGCGGCGCGAGTTGCGGGTGCAGATCCGCGACGCGCTGCGCAACATGGGCCTGATCATCGACTTCGTGAGCAGCGTCGACGAAGCCGCCGAGTTCTGTCGCGATGGTCTGCCGCACGCGATGATCATCGAGTCCATCCAGCGCGGCGAGAAGTTCGCCAACCTGCGCGACGAGATCAGCAACGAGGTTCCCGACTTCGTGTTCATCGAGATCATCGAGGAAGGCAACACCTTCGAGATGTCGGGTTTCAGCGGTTCGAACGTCGCGCGTGTCGGCCGCGACGTGATCGACAGTTCGCTGCCCTCGGCGCTGATGTTCGAACTCTCCAAGGGCCTGTAGGCGACGGCGCGCGCCGGTTCACTTCAGCGCGCCGAACACCTTCTTGAGGATCGCGCTGCCGGCTGCGGCCGGGTTCTCGCGGATCTTCCGCTCCTCCTCGCCGATCATCAGGAACAGGCCGTCCAGCGCCTTGCCGGTCACGTACTGCTCCACGTTGGCCTCTTCCTTCTTGACCAGGCCCAGGCCCATGGCCTTGCCGGCCACGGCGTTGTACTTGGCCGCCAGAGAGACCTTCTCGGTGGCGCGAGTGACGATCGGCAGGAACCTCTCGGCCAGAGGCTCGCGCGTCTTGCCGGCGAAGAACTGGGTCACCGAGTTGTCGCCGCCGGTGATGACCTTGCGCGCGTCCTCCACGCTCATCGACTTGACGGCGTTGATCAGGAGCGGCTTGGCTTCCGGCACCGCCGCTTCCGCCGCCCGGTTCATCGCGGTGATCAGTTCGTCGACGCGCTTGCCTTGGCCGGTGGCCTTGAGGAGCTTGGCCGCGTCCTCGAGAAAGCCGGGCAGCGGGATGCGCACCTTCGGATTGCCGAGGAAGCCGTCGGTGCGGCCGAGCAGCCCAACCGCCGAGACCGCGCCTTTCTCCAGCGCGGCACGCACGCCGGAGGCGGCGTCGGTCTCGCTGAGGTCGAGCGACCAGGCCGATGGGGTCATCACCGCCAGGCCGGGAATCACCACGAGCCCCGCCGTAAACTGTCTGCGCTTCATGAGTTGATCTCCCAATGAAAGTCTCCCGCCATCTTGCCTTGCCGCTGCTGGCCGTGGCAATCGGCTTCGGCGCCTATCTGAGCCTCGACCTGCCCGGGCCGCCGCAACCCGTGCCGCAGGTCTCGTACACGCTCCTGGACGGCAACACAGCCTCCACCACGACGTGGACCGGCCGGGTGACGCTGGTCAATTTCTGGGCGACGAGTTGCGCGGTGTGCCTCCGCGAGATGCCGGCGATCATCGAGACGCACCAGCGGTTCCAGGCGCGCGGCTTCGACACCCTGGCCGTGGCGATGAAGTACGACCCGCCAGCCGCGGTGGCGCACTACGCGCAGACGCGCCAGCTGCCGTTCGGCGTGGCGATCGACAACACCGGTGCGATCGCCGAGGGCTTCGGCAACATCCGCGGCACGCCGACCACGCTGCTGGTGGACAAGCGCGGCCGGGTCGTCAAGCGCATCGTCGGCCAGCCCGACTTCGCACAGCTGCACGGGCTGATCGAACAGCTGATCGCCGAGACCTGAACGCTCCGGCGCCTCAGCCCGAGAAGTACCAGACGAACCACACCAGCAGCGCGATCAGCACCGCGCGCAGCGGGTTGGTGCCGCGGCCGAGCAGGTCGCCCCAGTCCATGTCTTCGCCGAAGCGGTGTCGGCCGCGCTGGGCGGCCGCCTCGGACTCCATCTGGGCGGCGAACTCTCGCCGGCGCGGCAGGTCGGCAGCGAGCGCATCGAGGCGGCGCTTGATCACCTCGGGCGCCGGCTTCGCCGCATGGGCGCGCAGTGCCGGACCGAGCGTGGCCACGCGCTCGTGCGCTTCGGCCAGCCGGCTGATGGCCAGCGTGGCGCCGCACTGCACGCAGTCCACCGACAGACCTGGAGGCAGCGCTGCACCGCAGGCCCCGCACTGCAGCGCCTGCTGGCTTGCGGTGTCGCGGTGCACCGCCTGCGGCTCGAGCGCGCCCTCGGGATCGAGCGCGCGCGAAAGCCGTGCCACGTCGAGCAGGCTGGGCACCGAGCCGCAGTAGGAGCAGGTCTCCTCGTCGCGGCCGACCGAGGCGCCGCAGTTGACGCAATCGATGCGGCCCTGCTTCTCGATCAGCCGCGCACGGTCGATGCGCGACATCGGCCGCAGCAGGCCCTTCTCCTGCAGGAACTGCGAGAAGGTCTGGTAGCCGCCGTGGCCGGCGCGGCACTCGAGGTGCAGTGACTGTCCCCAGCGCGAGCGGTTGTGCACCGTCTTCAGCGTGGCACCGCAGCGCGCGCAGCCGGCCTGGGGGTCGAGCGTGCGGTGCGGCAGGCTCTGCGAGCCGGCCATCGCGCCGACCAGTTCCAGCAGCGCCGGCCCGGACAACCGCGCCGTCTCGGTCAGGTCGAACCACACCAGGTGGCAGTGGCCGCACAGGTCGATTTCGACCGTGCGGCCGTAGTGACCCGGCAGCATGAGCCGCTGCATCGGCTCATGGCAGTTGCCGCAGTCGATGGCCGGTTCGCTCGCAGCGGCGGCGACCATCGCGCCGCCGCGTCAGGCCACGCCCGCCTGGGCCGCCTGCTGGTCGGCGTGGTAGCTCGAGCGCACCAGCGCACCGACCGCGGCATGGGTGAAGCCCATCTTCGCCGCCTCGGCCTCGAACATGCGGAAGGTGTCCGGATGCACGTAGCGGCGCACCGGCAGGTGGTGGCCGGAGGGCGCCAGGTACTGGCCGATGGTCAGCATGTCGATGCCGTGCTCGCGCATGTCGCGCATCACCTGCAGGATCTCCTCGTCGGTCTCGCCGAGGCCGACCATCAGGCCGCTCTTGGTGGGCACGCCGGGGGCGAACTCCTTGAAGCGCTTGAGCAGGTTCAGGCTGAAGGCGTAATCCGACCCCGGACGCGCCTCCTTGTACAGGCGCGGCACGGTCTCGAGGTTGTGGTTCATCACGTCCGGCGGCGCGGCCTTGAGGATGTCCAGCGCGCGATCCATGCGGCCGCGGAAATCGGGCGTGAGGATCTCGATGCGCGTGGCCGGCGACAGCTCGCGCACCTGGCGGATGCACTCGACGAAGTGGCCGGCGCCGCCGTCGCGCAGGTCGTCGCGGTCGACGCTTGTGATCACCACGTACTTGAGCTTCAGCGCAGCAATGGTCTTGGCCAGGTTCAGCGGCTCGTCGGCGTCGAGCGGATCGGGCCGACCATGGCCGACGTCGCAGAACGGACAGCGCCGCGTGCACTTGTCGCCCATGATCATGAAGGTGGCGGTGCCGTGGCCGAAGCACTCGCCGATGTTCGGGCACGAGGCTTCCTCGCACACCGTGTGCAGCTTGTGCTCGCGCAGGATCTGCTTGATCTCGTAGAAGCGCGTGCTCGGCGAGCCGGCCTTGACGCGGATCCAGTCGGGCTTCTTCAGCGTCTCGGCGGGCGCGATCTTGATCGGGATGCGCGCCGTCTTGGCCTGCGACTTCTGCTTCGCGGTGGCGTCGTACTCGGCGCCGTCCTTGGCTTGGTGGGTGACGTTCTCGGTCGGCATGCGCGTGGGCCCTGGCTCAGGGACTGAGGTGCGACGCCAGCGTGTCTCCGAGTCGCCCCGCGACGGTGTCCCAGTCGGTGGAAACCCCGAGTCTAGCCAAGTCGACTGTCGCCAGGCCGGCATAGCCGCACGGGTTGATGCCGTCGTAGGGCCTCAGATCCATCGCCACGTTGAGCGCCACGCCGTGGTAGGTGCAATGCCGCGTGACCTTGATGCCCAGCGCGGCGATCTTGCCCAGGCCTTCGAAGGGGTCGCGGCGCGGGCCGGTCAGCGCCGCGTGGCCGGAGGGGTCGTCCAGGCGCACGTAGATGCCGGGCGCGCCGCTGACGCGATGGCCGGTGACGCCGAAGCTCTCCAGCACCTTGATCACGCTGTGCTCGAGCCGGTAGACGTATTCCTTGACGAAGATGTGCAGCCGCTGCAGGTCGATCAGCGGGTAGGCCACCACCTGCCCCGGGCCGTGGTAGGTGACCTGCCCACCGCGGTTGGTCTGAACCACCGGGATGCCCTGCGGGTTCATCACGTGGTCGGCCTTTCCCGCCACGCCCTGGGTGTAGACCGGGTCGTGCTCGCACAGCCAGATCTCGTCGGGCGTGTGCGCGTCGCGCCTGGCGGTGAACTCGCGCATCGCCTCGACGGTGGCCGCGTAGTCGACGCGGCCGAGGCGGCGGACGAGCGGAGCGCTCAGAGCACCACCTTGACCATCGGGTGGGTCGACAGCGTGCGGTACAGCTCGTCGAGCTGCTCGCGACTGGTGGCGGTGATGGTGATGGTCACGCCGAGGTAGTTGCCGGCCTTGCTCGGCCGCGTCTCGATGCTGCCGGCATCGAAGCCCGGATCGAACTGCTGCGCGACCATCACGATCGCCTCGGCGAAACCCTCGACGTTCGCGCCCATCACCTTGATGGGGAACTGCGACGGGTACTCGATCAGCGACTGCTCGGGCGGGATGTCTCTCATGGCGGCATTCATCCTTCCCGATCTGGGGCCGGATTGCGGCGGTTCAACTAGATCGACTGCGTGGCCTTGGCGCGCTGGTAGGCCTCGTACAGCCGCGCGTACACCGGCCCCGGCTTGCCGCGCAGTGCGCCGTGGCCGACCGGCTGGCCGTCCAGCGTGGTGACCGGCAGCACCTCCTTGGTGGCCGAGCTGAGCAGCAGTTCGTCGGCCGCCAGCACCTCGCCTTCGGGAATCGGGCGCAGGTTGTAGGCGATCCCTTCTTCCTCGCACAGCTCGCGGATCAGGTCGTAGCGGATGCCCTCGAGCACGTGCTCGCTCTTCGGCGGGCCGAGCACGGCGCCCTCGTGCACCACCCAGACGTTGCTGGCCGACGCCTCGGTGAGGTAGCCCTCGCGGAACATGATGGTCTCCATCGCGCCCTTGTCGGCCGACATCTGCCGCGCCATCACGTTGCCCAGCAGCGAGGTGCTCTTGATGTCGCCGCGCTCCCAGCGGAAGTCGCGGGCCGTCACGCAGGCCACACCGTGGTGGCGCTGCTCGGCGCTGGCCGGCTTCATCGGGCTGGCCATCATGAAGACGGTTGGCTCGATGTCCGGCGGCATCACGTGGTCGCGCAGCGCCACGCCGCGCGTCACCTGGATGTAGACCAGCTGGTCCAGCGCGCCGGTCTTCTCGGTCAGGGCCGCCACCAGCTTGCGCGAACGCTCCAGCCACTGCTCGGCCGTGGCCGGGTTGGCGATGCGCAGCTTGGCGAGGCTGCGGCCCAGGCGGGCCAGGTGCTCGTCGAAGCGGAACAGCCGGCCACCGTAGACCGGCACGACCTCGTAGATGCCATCGCCGAAGATGAAGCCGCGGTCGAGCACCGACACCTTCGCGTCGCGCAGCGCGGTGTACTCACCGTTGAGAAAGCACAGCGTGTCGGGCAAGGTCTGCATGGCGTCTCCTGGCGGGGCGATCAGCTTACTACGCTCACTTGATCCACAGGCGGATGGCGTCCCAGGCGCGGCCGAAGATGCCGGCCTCGTCGATCTGCTCCAGCACCACCAGCGGCACCTCGGCCACCGGCGCGCCGGCGGCCGTCGTGACCTTGAGGACGCCCACCTTCTGGCCCTTGGCCAGCGGCGCGACCAGCGGATCGGTGCGCTCGATCTTCGTCACCAGCTTGCCGCCTTCGCCCTTGGGCACGCTGGCGAACACGCCGGCTTCGGCGCCGAGCTTCGCCTCGTTGGCATTGCCCTTCCACACCGGCGGCGTGGCGATGGCCTTGCCCGGCTCGAACAGGCGCACCGCGTCCCACGCCGCGTAGCCCCAGTTGAGCAGCTTCTGGCTCTCGGTGGCACGCGCCTCCATCGACGCGGTGTTGAGCACCACGCTCAACAGGCGGCGCTTGCCGTTGGGGAAGTCGCGCTGCGCGCTGGCGATCAGGCAGTAGCCAGCCGCCTCGGTGTAGCCGGTCTTCATGCCGTCGACGGTCGGGTCGCGCGAGAGCAGCACGTTGCGGTTGTTCTCGTTGCTTGCCGGCGCGCCCTCGTAGCGGTACTTCTTCGTCGAGTAGATCGGATAGAACTCGGGGAAGTCCTTGATGATGCGTGAGGCGATCACCGCCAGGTCGCGCGCGGTGCTCTGGTGGCCCGGCTCGGTCAGCCCGGTGACGTTCTTGAACGTGGTGTTCTTCAGGCCGAAGGCCTGCGCCTGCCGGTTCATCATGTCGACGAAGGCCGGCAGGCTGCCGGCCACGCCCTCGGCCAGCGCGACGGAGGCGTCGTTGCCGCTGTTGACGATCATGCCGCGCAGCAGGTCGGACACCTTGGGCGTGTTGCGCGGCTCGATGAACATCAGCGAGCCGCCGCCCTTGCGCTCCTCCCAGGCGCGCAGCGACACCGGCAGCGTCTGGTCCTCGGAGATCTTCTTGTCGCGGATGGCGCTGAACACGACATACGCCGTCATCAGCTTGGTCAGCGAGGCCGGATCGGCAGGCGCGTCGGCGTTGCGCTCGGCGAGCACCTGGTTGCTGGTCATGTCCAGCACAAGGTAGCTCTTGGCCGCCACCTCGGGCGGCTGCGGCATCTGGGCCTGCGCGGTCGAGGGCAAGGCGAGAGGAACGGCGAGGGCCAGCGCGGCCAGCCAGGAAGCGAGTCTCTTCATCGGGAGGAGTGTCGGGAAGCGGAAGGTCAAGGGTCCGAGCACGCCCGGGCCCGAAGGTTCAAGTCGGTTTCAATCGGCCACGCTGCGCAGCTGCTGCACCAGCACGTTCTTCAGCAGCCCGAGCTGGCCATGAAAGAAGTGGCCGGTGCCGGGGAACACGATGACGGGCAGGGCCTGCGGCCGCGCCCAGGCCAGCGTGGCGGACAGCGGCACGACGTCGTCGGCCTCGCCATGGATCACCACGGTGTCGGCGGGCACCGCGGGCAGCTGCTGCTTCTGCGTCGACGGGCCGACCAGCGCCAGCCGCCGCGGCTTCGCGTCGTCGGGCAGCCGTGCCGCGGCCTGCGCCGCGACGTAGCCGCCGAACGAGAAGCCGGCCAGCAGCAGCGGCTCGCCGTCGCGGCGCATCGCGGCGATCACCGCCAGCGCGTCGTCGATCTCGCCACGGCCTTCGTCCCAACCGCCTTCGGAGGCGCCGACGCCGCGGAAGTTGAAGCGCACGCTGCGCCAGCCCAGCGCCACCGCGGCACGGGCCAGCGTCTGTGCCACCTTGTTGTCCATGGTGCCGCCATGCTGCGGGTGCGGGTGGCAGATCACGGCCACGCCGCGCTCGGCCGTGGCCGGCGCGTCGATCGCGCATTCGATCGCCCCGGCCGGGCCGGGCACGAGCTGGCGGACGGTCTGGCTGTTCACCGGCCGACGCTGGGCGGCAGCACGAGGCGCTCGACCACCTCGCCGCGCTTGAGGTGGCGGTCGACGATCTCGTCGATGTCCGCCTGGTCGACGTAGCTGTACCAGACCGCCTCGGGGTAGACCACGGCCACCGGCCCGCCGGCGCAGCGGTCGAGGCAGCCCGCCTTGTTGACGCGCACGCCGCCCGGGCCGGCCAGTCCTTCGGCCTTGACGCGTGCCTTGCAGTGGTCGAAGCCTTCCCTGGCGCCGTGCTGCGCGCAGGCGTTCTCGCCGTTGTCGCGCTGGTTGAGGCAGAAGAAGATGTGCCGCTGGTAGTAGCTCATGGCGCGATTCTAGGAGGGGCTCAGTCGTCGCCCCGGGCGGCCACACGCACCAGCAGGTACACCAGGGTCGCATAGGGCCACAGCCAGCCCACCCACTGCGCGGCGCCGTGGAAGCGGATGAAGCGCCCCTGTTCCCAGGCCTGCAGGCTTTCGGCGAAGTACGGATCGGCCGGGGCGTGCGCGACCAGCGCCACCAAGGCCGACACGGCCACGAGGCCGATGCCGGCAGCGGCCCGGCGCGGCAGCAGCGCAGCGCCGAGCGCGAGCAGTGCGCCCAGCGCGAAGCCGGCCTCCGCGTTGGGCGTGCGCCAGGCCAGGGCATGGGAGGGGCCGAAATTCATCGCCGTCGACAGCGTGGTGGCGCCGGCGCCGATCAGCACCGCACCGGCGAGCAGCAGCACGCGCCGCCATCCCGGCCGGGCAATCGACAGCGCCACCATGCACGGGGCCAGCAGGCCCAGTGCCACCGTGGCCAGTTCCTGCCCGGCGCCCAGGGGTTCGTGGGGCAGTTCGGCGTCGAGCCACGGCGCCAGGGACGGCAGCACCGGGCTGCCTTCGAGCGCCCACTGGAGGCCCTCCTGCAGCCGGGGCAGCACCTGCCCCAGACCGAGCGGCACCGGCGCCGGAAACAGCAGCGCCAGCGGCCACAGCACCAGCAGCGCCAGCCCGCCGGCACTGCCGGCGATGAACCAGCGTTCGCGCAGCGACTGCCAGCGGCTCACGCCGCCGAGCTGATCGACCGCCCAGGCCAGCGCCGCGCCCGTGGCACTGCCGGCCACGTTCATCAGCAGATCGAGATTCGACGGCACACGCCGGGGCAGGAAGTTCTGCAGCGTCTCCATCGTCAGCGAGAGCAAGGCCCCGGCGCACACCGCCGTGACGAGGCTGCGCCCGGGCGGGCGGCCGGCGCGCGACAGGGCGACGAAGACCAGGGCGCCGAACGGCATGTAGCCCAGCCAGTTGGCGACCAGGTCGAAGGCCGTCCAGTAGCGAGGCCAGGTCAGCGCCAGGAACTGCCACGGCGAGTGCCCGGCCATCCGCCATTCGCCGAACGGGTAGAGGCTCGCGTAGGTGATCAACCCCGCCGCCAGCCAGGCCAGCGGGACGGCGGAACTGCGCTGGCGGGTCATGGCCGCCCTGCCCTGCGACCTCAGAAGGGCTTGACCACCACCAGCACGACGATGGCGGCGAACAGCAGCACGGTCACTTCGTTGAAGACGCGGAACCAGCGCTCGCTGCGCCGGTTGGCGAACTGCTCGAACTGGCGCAGCACGCGGCCGCAGAAGTGGTGGTAGCCGATGGTGCCGACCACCAGCAGCAGCTTGGCGTGCATCCAGCCGCTGCCCGAACCCCGGCCGATGCCGTAGTACAGCCACAGCAGCAGGCCGAGCACCAGCGCCGGGATCATCAGGATGCCCGAGAAGCGGTAGAGGCGGCGCGCCATCAGCAGCAGGCGCTCACGCTCGGCGTGGCTGTCGGCCGGCACGGCGGCGAGGTTGACGAAGATCCGCGGCAGGTAGAACAGACCCGCGAACCAGGCGGCGACGAAGACGATGTGAAAGGCTTTGACCCAGAGCATCGGCCGATTATCGCGACATGCCGGCCGAAGCCCGGCGCAAGAAAAAGCCCCGGCCAGGGCCGGGGCTCAAAAAGCCTTATCGCTGTCATCACGGTAAGGCACCTGCTCAGGGAGGAAAAGCAGGGAACGATACCCTTGCGGCTATCATTCACTTGTAACTTTAGCACGCAGATCTGGGCGCTGTGAACACCTGTGCATAGCTCCCACTTCACGAAACGAGCCATGCAGACGCCGCCGCCCTACCCCGCCAGCCGCCCGCGACGCCTGCGCCGCGACGCCTTCACCCGCGAGATGGTGCGCGAGCATCGCCTCCACCCCAGCGACCTGATCCTGCCGGTGTTCGTGCTGGCCGGGCAGAACCAGGTGCAGGACGTGGGCTCGATGCCCGGCGTGCAACGCCTGAGCCTCGACCGTCTGCTGCCGGTGGCCGAAGACTGCGTGAAGCTCGGCATCCCGGTGATGGCGCTGTTCCCGGTGATCGACCAGAAGCTCAAGTTCGAGGACGGCCGCGAGGCGCTCAACCCGGAAGGCCTGGTGCCCACGGTCGTGCGCGAGCTGAAGAAGCGCTTTCCCGAGCTCGGCGTGATGACCGACGTGGCGCTCGACCCGTTCACCTCGCATGGCCAGGACGGCCTGCTCGACGATACCGGCTACATCCTCAACGACGAAACGGTGGCCGTGCTGACGAAGCAGGCGCTGGTTCAGGCCGAAGCCGGGGTGGACATCGTGGCACCGAGCGACATGATGGACGGCAGGATTGGCGCGATCCGCTCCGCGCTCGAATCACGCGGGAAGATCCACACGCGGATCATGGCCTACAGCGCCAAGTACGCGAGCGCCTTCTACGGCCCGTTCCGCGATGCGGTGGGCTCGGCCGCCAACCTCGGCAAGAGCAACAAGAAGGTCTACCAGATGGACCCCGGCAACACCGACGAGGCGCTGCGCGAGGTGGCGCTGGACATCGCCGAGGGCGCCGACATGGTGATGGTCAAGCCCGGCATGCCCTACCTCGACATCGTGCGCCGCGTGAAGGACCAGTTCCGTGTGCCGACCTTTGCCTACCAGGTCAGCGGCGAGTACGCCATGCTCAAGGCCGCCACCGCCAACGGCTGGCTGGACCACGACGCGGTGATGATGGAAAGCCTGCTCGGCTTCAAGCGGGCCGGCGCGGACGGCGTGCTGACCTATTTCGCGCGTGACGCCGCGCGGCTGCTCAAGGCCGCCTGAGTCCAGGCGCGCAAGACCGCATGCGCGTCTTCCACGTCAGCGGCGAGCAGTTCACCGAGCTCGACGCCCTGCCCGAAACGCTGCCCGCCACCGGCTACCTGTGGGTCGGCGTGGCACGGCGCGAGTTCGAGGTGCAGATCGCAACGATGCAGGGCCGGCTCGCCACCTGGACCGGCGGCAACCTGGTCGACCTGCACGTCTCCGACCTGCTCAACAACCAGTTGCCGTCGCACTTCGACACCACCTCGGGCTACGACCTGCTGGTGTTCCGGCGGCTGGCCGCGGGCGCCGGCACGACCGGCAGCTTCATCGACGACAGCCAGGGCACGATCGCCTCGGCCCGCCAGGCGCTGGAGGCCATCGACACCAGCCCGGTCGGCTTCGCGGTGTTCGACCGCGTGCTACTGACCGTGCACCCGACCGACTGCCTGGTGCGCGAGTACTTCGCCGCACGGCTGCAGCAGCAGGCGCAGCCCGGCGAGGCGCGCGGCGGCGCGCGGCTGCCGAGCAGCCCGGCCGACCTGATGCTGCGCATGGTCAACCACATGGTCGACAGCTACCTCGAGCTGCGCCGCCTGCTGACGCGGCAGTTCACCCACTTGCAGAACGAGCTGTTCCGCCCCAGCGGCGGCTTCCGCAACTGGCAGCTGCTGCTCGAGTCGCGCAACGCGCTGCACCTGCTGGAAGACACCTGCGAAGACCAGCGCAGCGCCCTGGTCGAGTGGATCGACGCGCTCGACGAGTGGCCCGACGAGACCGAACCGGCGGCGCGGCGCGAGCGAGAGATGCTGCGGCTGCGCTCGCGCGACGTCGTCGAGCACATCGAGCGCGTGCTCGCGCACGTGCGCCGGCTGGAGAACTCGGCCGAGACCGCGGTGCAGATGCACTTCTCGGCGCAGAGCCACCGCACCAACTCGATCATGCGCACGCTGACCGTGCTGACCGCGATCTTCCTGCCCTTGAACCTGGTCACCGGCTTCTTCGGCATGAACTTCGACGCCCTGCCGCTGATCCACAGCGCCACCGGCTTCTGGATCGCCGCCGGCATCATGCTGCTGCTGGGCATCGGCCTGAGCGTCTTCTTCTGGCGCAAGAACTACCTGGGCAGCCGGCATTGAGCGGCGCGCACTTCAGTGCGCGGCAGCTCACGCTGCTGGCGCTGCTCACGCTGGTGTGGGGGCTGAACTGGCCGATCATGAAGTTCGGCGTCACCCACTTCCCGCCGCTGTCGTTCCGCGCGCTGTCGATGTGGCTGGGGCTGCCGGTGCTCTACCTCGCCGTGCGCGCGATGCGCATCCCGCTGGCGATCGAGCGCCGCCAGTGGCCCGAGCTGGCGCAGCTGACCTTCACCAACATGATCGTCTGGCACGTGCTGGCCATCGTCTCGGTGCAGGCGCTGTCCTCCGGCCGCGCCGCCATCCTCGGCTACACGATGCCGGTGTTCTCGGCGCTGTGGGGCGTGGCGCTGTTCGGCCAGCGGCTGTCGGGCCGGCAGCTCGCCGGCGTGGCCGCGGCGGCCATCGGCGTCGCGCTGCTGCTGTGGCACGAGCTCGGCCGCATGGCAGGCAAGCCCTGGGCGGCCGGCGGCATGCTGGTGTCGGCCGCGGTGTGGGCGCTGGGCACGCAGCAGCTGCGCCGCACGCGGATGACGGCGCCGACGCTGGCCATCGTGTTCTGGATGACGGTGATCACCACGCTCGTGATGACGCTGCTGGCCGCAGCCTTCGAGCAGCCGCGCTGGCAGCTGCCGTCGGCGACGGTGTGGGCGGCCATCGTCTTCAACGCCGCGCTGATCTTCGGCTTCGCGCAGCCGGTGTGGCTCTACCTCGCCCGCGCGCTGCCGCCGGTGGCTTCGACGCTCTCGGTGATGCTGATCCCGGTGCTCGGCACGCTGTCGGGCGCCTGGTGGCTGAACGAACAGCTGCACTGGCAAGACTTCGCCGCCATCGTGCTGATGCTGGCGGCGATCGCCTCGGTGCTGCTGCCCGCGCGCGCGGCGCCGGCGCGTCAATCCGCGTAGGGATCGTCGAAGCCGAGCGCGGCGAGGATCTCCCGCTCGCGCGCTTCCATCAGCTTCGCGTCGCGCGCGCGCTCGTGGTCGTAGCCCTGCGCATGCAGCGTGCCGTGCACCAGCAGGTGCGCATAGTGCGCCTCGAGCGTCTTGCCCTGCTCGTGGGCCTCGCGCTCCACGACCGGCGCGCACAGCACGAGGTCGGCGTGAACGACGGGCTCGCGCGCGTAGTCGAAGGTCAGCACGTTGGTGGCGTAGTCCTTGCCGCGGTAGTCGCGGTTCAGCGCACGGCCTTCGTCGGCGTCGACGACGCGCACGGCGATCTCCGCCGGCGCCGCCAGCGCCGCGCGCATCCAGCGCGCCACGCGGTGGCGCGGAAGCAAGCCGCGATGGCTCGCATCGGCGAACTGCAGCGACAGCGAGAGCGAAGGGCGGGTGTCGGCCATGTCAGCGGTCGTCGGCGCGCGCGGCGTCGTACGCTTCGACGATGCGCGCCACCAGCGGATGCCGCACCACATCGGCCGCGGTGAAGCGCGTCGTCGCGATGCCGCGCACGCGGCGCAGCACGCGCTCGGCGTCGACCAACCCGCTCATCGTGCCCTTGGGCAGGTCGATCTGGCTGACGTCGCCCGTGACCACCGCCTTGGCCCCGAAGCCGATGCGGGTGAGGAACATCTTCATCTGCTCAGGCGTGGTGTTCTGCGCCTCGTCGAGGATCACGAAGGCATGGTTCAGCGTGCGCCCGCGCATGAAGGCCAGCGGGGCGATCTCCAGCGTGCCCTTCTCGAAGGCCTTGGTCACGCGGTCGAAGCCCATCAGGTCGTACAGCGCGTCGTACAGCGGACGCAGGTAGGGATCGACCTTCTGGGCGAGGTCACCGGGCAGGAAGCCCAGGCGCTCGCCGGCCTCCACCGCCGGTCGGGTGAGGATGATGCGCTGCACCTGGCTGCGCTCCAGCGCGTCGACCGCGCAGGCCACGGCGAGGAAGGTCTTGCCGGTGCCGGCCGGTCCGATGCCGAAGGTGATGTCGTGCGAGAGGATGTTGCGCAGGTAGGCCACCTGGTTGGGCGTGCGCCCGGTGAGATCGCTGCGCCGCGTGTGCAGCACGATCTCGCGCTCGGCACCGTCGTCGGCGGGCAGCGCGTCGGCCGCGGTGGCGGCGCGCAGCGGCGGCGCCTTGAGATCGGACATCGCCTCGACGATCGCCAGCTGCACCTGCTCGGCCGGAATCGCCCGCCGCGCGCGGTCGTACAGCGACTGCAGCAGCGCCACGGCGCGCTCGGCCTGGCGCTTGCCGCCCTCGACGCGGAAGGATTCGTTGCGCCGCGAGATGGTCACGTCCAGCGCCGCCTCGATGCTGCGCAGGTGCTCGTCGAGGCTGCCGCACAGGTGGGCCAGCCGCGCGTTGTCGGGGGGAATGAAGGCGTGGCGAAGGATCACGGCGACGACGGTGGGCGCAAAGCCGGCATTGTGGCGCCAAGCCGGGTACGAGCGTGGCATCCGACCGCTCGGGTGCCTCGGCCATCCTGCACAATGTCTGGCGATGCCTTGCCCCGCCCTGCTCCGTACCCTGGCGCGCGGCGCTCTGGCGGCGCTGCTGGCATGGAGCGGCGTGGCCTCGGCGACGCCCCCGCCGACCCAGCTGATCACCCAGGCCCTGGCGGTGTCCGGCAATGCCGATCGTTTCCCCGAGGGTGACCCGGCCGCCACGACGGTTCCGCTGCCCGACGACTGGAGCGACACCAACCCACGGCAGGATGGCGGCGTGTGGTACCGGATCGAGTTCGACCCCGGTCGCGCGCTGGACCGCAACGACCTGCTCGGCCTGTACGTGCATCGGGCCTGCAGCGCCCTGGACGTCTACCTGAACGGCCGGCGCATCCACAGCGGCGGCCGGCCCGCCGATCCGCTGGTCCGCGACTGCCACTACCCGCAGCTGGTGGCGATGCCGGGCGGGCTGGTCCTGTCGCAGGGCAACGTGCTCGACCTTCACGTGCGAGGGCAGTCTCTGCCCCATGTCGCCTCGCGCGACCGCGCCGGCGGCCTGTCGGAACTGCGCGTCGGCGCCTACGACGAACTGTCGGCGAGGCACGCCGAGGCGGTGTTCTGGAGCGTCACGCTGGTCAAGATCGTCAACCTCGCGCTGGCCACGCTGGGTGCGGTGATGGTGCTGCTCGCCTGGCGCCAGCGTCGTGATGCGCCGCTGGGCTACTACGGACTGATGGCCCTGGGCCTGGCGCTGCTGTCGGCGCGCCACTGGTGGCGCGCGGTGCCGCTGGACAACGCCACCGTCGAGTTCCTGTTCTGCATGGCCTTCACGCCGGTGCTGGCGCTGGCCGTGCAGTTCCTGCTCAGCTATGCGGGCGTGCGTTCGCGCGTGATCGAGGCGGCCATGCTCGCCCAGTGTGTGCTGATGCCGATGAGCCTGCTGCTGGCCGGCCCGTCGCGCCTGTTCGCGATGACCAGCGCCTGGTACGTGGTGCTGGCCCTGGAGATCACCGTCGCGATGATGCTGCACCTGCGCATCAGCTGGCGCGACCGGCGCAGCGACTTCTGGCCGATGGCGCTGGCCCTGGCGGCCACGTCGGCGGTGATGCTCCACGAGCTGGCGGTGCAGCGCGGCTGGCTGCCGCTGCCGCAGGCACCGCGCCTGCAGGTGTTCCTGCCGCTGATCCTCCTCGCCTTCGGCGTGCGGCTGCTGCTGCAACGCGCGGGCGCCGCCGCGGCCGTGCCCGACATGCGCTACATGATCGACGCCAAGGTGCGGGAGATCACCGCCGAGATCGAGCGCACCCATGCACAGCAGGCCGAAGCGCGCATCGAGCAGGTCACCGAGAAGGAGCGCAAGCGCATCGCGGCCGACCTGCACGACGACCTCGGCGCCAAGCTGCTGACCATCGTGCACACCAGCGAGAGCGAACGCATCTCGACGCTGGCGCGCGAGGCGCTGGAGGAGATGCGGCTGTCGGTGCGCGGCCTGACCGGCAAGCCCGTGCGCCTGGCCGACGCGCTGGCCGACTGGCGCGCCGAGACGGTGATGCGCCTGGGCCAGGCCAACGTCGAGATCGACTGGAAGAGTCTGGCCGAGGACAGCGAGCAGGTGCTGCCGGCACGCGCCTACGTGCAGACCACGCGCATCCTGCGCGAGGCGGTGAACAACATCATCAAGCACAGCGGCGCGTCGCACGTGAAGGTGCGCTGCGCGATCAGCGGCGAGCAGTTCGGCATGAACATCCAGGACAACGGCAAGGGGATCCCGATGGAGCTCGACGGCAAGCTCGACCGCGGCCACGGCATGACCAGCATGAAGCAGCGCGCCAAGCAGATGCAGGGGCAGTGCCTGGTCGAGTCCGGACCGGGTTACGGCACCGTGATAAGGCTCACGTTGCCGCTGGGGCCGGAGGCGCCCGCCGCCTCGGTGCGCTGATACGATCGATTGGTGGGGCTGCAGCCCCGAGTGAGGACTCACCATGAAAAACATCCTGCTGCTCGAGGACTTGCCCGAGATCCGCGCCTGGCTGAAGGTGCTGATCCACCAGGTCTTTCCGGATGCGCAGATCTCGGAGTCGGCACGGGTGCACGATGCGCTCGGCCTGGTCAGCGCGGTGAAGTTCGACCTCGCGCTGGTCGACCTCGGCCTGCCCGACGGCTCGGGCGTCGACGTGGTCGCCGCGCTGCGCGAGCAGCAGCCCGAGTGCCAGTCGGTGGTGGTGACCATCCACGACGACGACGAGCACCTGTTCCCCGCGCTGCAGGCCGGCGCCTTCGGCTACGTGCTCAAGGAGCAGGCGCGCGAGCTGATCGCCGAACAGCTCAGCCGGATGAGCCAGGGCGAGCCGCCGCTGTCTCCGTCGATCGCGCGCCGCGTGATCGCCTATTTCGCCGCCCAGGCCAAGCCGCAGAAGGACACGATCCCGCACGTGCAGCTGACCGACCGCGAGAACGAGGTGCTGCTGCGCGTGGCCAAGGGCTTCACGCTGCCGGAGATCGGCGTGCAGCTGAACCTCTCGCGCCACACCATCGCCGACTACGTCAAGCAGATCTACCGCAAGCTCAACGTGAGTTCGCGCGCCGAGGCCGCGCTGGAAGCGCAGCGCCTGGGCCTGTTCGGACGGGGTCGCTGACTGCCCGGGCGGGATAATCCCGCCCATGATCGGACGCCTCACCGGAACCCTCGCGGAGAAGAATCCGCCTCAGCTGCTCGTCGACGTCGATGGCGTCGGCTACGAGGTCGACGTGCCGATGAGCACGTTCTACAACCTGCCCGGGCTCGGCGAGCGCGTGGTGCTGCTGACGCACTTCGTGGTGCGGGAGGACGCGCAGGTGCTGTTCGGCTTCCTCACCCACGAGGAACGCAGCACCTTCCGGCAGCTGGTGAAGATTTCCGGCGTGGGCCCGCGCACCGCGCTGTCCATCCTTTCGGGGCTGAGCGTCACCGAGCTCGCGCAGGCGGTCAGCCTGCAGGAGAGCGGCCGCCTGGTGAAGGTGCCGGGCATCGGCAAGAAGACCGCCGAGCGGCTGCTGCTCGAGCTCAAGGGCAAGCTCGGCGATGCGCTGGCCGCACCGGCCGCCGTGCAGGGCGACGCGCAGGCCGACATCCTGCAGGCGCTGGTGGCGCTGGGCTACAGCGACCGCGAGGCCGCCGCCGCGCTGAAGGCGCTGCCGGCCGACGTGGGCGTCAGCGAGGGCATCAAGCTCGCGCTCAAGGCCCTGGCGCGCTGAGCCGCCGGCTCAGTGCTTGGCGCCGGCGGCCAGCGCCTTCACCGGCACCTTCAGCTCGAGGGTCTCGCGTTTGCCGTCGCGGCTCTCGATGGTCAGCGTCAGCGGCACCGTCTCACCCGCCTTCAGCGGCTGCTCGATGCCCATCAGCATGAGGTGGTGGCCACCGGGCTTGAGTTCGACGGCCTTGCCGGCCGGCAGCTCGAGCGCCTCGATGGCGCGCATCGCCATCACGTCGCCCTGCATCACCATCTCGTGGACCTCGGCCACGCGAGCCACCGGCGAGCTCACGCCGACGAGCTTCCCGCCCTGTGGCGAGGTGATCTTCATGAAAGCGCCGGTGGCGCGCTGCGGTGCCACCATGCCACGGACCCAGGCGTCCTGGATGGTGGTCTGAGCGACGGCGGCGCCGGCGGCAAGCAACGCGGCAGTCAGGGCGATGGAGCGGGGAAGAAAGGTCTTCATGGGTCGCGTCCGGAAAGGCAGCAGATCGCCGCGGCCATCGGCCGCAGGCGTGACGGTTCGAGCGATGAAGCCTGACTTGCGTCAGGCCGGAACGACCTGCGGCGGTGCGCGCGAAGGCGGCATCACCGGGACGAAGGCCGCCACGACACCCGGCGGCACGGTGGCAGGCCCCTGCTGGCCGGCCGCGGCCAGCGCAACCAGCGACAGCGGCGTGGCCGGCAAGGCCGGCGTGTGGCCAGGCTGCACGCACAGCGGACAGTGCGCCAGGCGGGCGCCGGCATCCAGCTCGCCATCGACGGCGCACAGCTCGCTCCACGGCTGCGCGCTGGTCAGCTGCGCCGCCAGCGCGTGCGACACCGTCGGTGCCAGCGCGAGGCCGAGCATCGCGACGAGCGCCAGCGCAGCGGCCTGGCGGATGAGACGGCGAACGTCGGTCATGGCGCGGATGTTAACAAGCGGCCCGTGGCCATAATCGCGCATGAGCATCCAGACCGACGATTTCGCCCCGGCAAGGCGGGTGGTCAGCGCCGCCCCGGCCTCGCCCAACGAGGAGGCGATCGAGCGGGCGCTGCGGCCCAAGGGCCTGGGCGACTACGTCGGCCAGGCCAAGGTGCGCGAGCAGCTGGAGATCTTCATCGGCGCGG
>VFQN01002986.1_pt1 | contig 25096 bp, 38 predicted proteins | sample 3512371 | NCBI WGS metagenome assembly VFQN01 (sample SAMN10412370, study PRJNA504923) | tailings metagenome | isolation source: Replicate 2 from Balatoc abandoned mine | place: Philippines: Itogon, Benguet | collected 2017-08-28 | reverse complement strand
GTAATGGGTTGGGGTGGGTTTTTCTTATACGCTCATCCTCGACTTCGTCGTTCTGCAGATTTCGTCTGTCGTCCAACCGCCTAACGCCCCCCCCCCCCCTCTCGATTTGAAATTCTCCTTGTGGAGGGGCGGCCGGTGCGTGCGTGCCAAGCAGTGCTGAAGTCCCTACCTCCCCAAACTTACCCCAACCCCGTCCCCTTGGGACAAGCTCCGCAGCCGCAACCCCAGGTATAAGCGTGTCCTTGACTCCCTCACGCCTTGCCCTATTTCCTCGCGTTTCGCCTGTACCCCCAGACCATGTTCCGCATCCGCGACCCCGCCAAGTCGCTGGACTTCTACACCCGCATCCTGGGCATGAGGTGAGGAGGGGGGATAAGGTGCTGGGTGTGGGAAGGCTGGGGCAAAGAAATGCAGGGACAGTGCAGCCCCGGAGCTACGGCGTGGTCGTGGTGGCGCATGCACCTGCCTCCTGCGCCCTGGGCAAGGGGGCGGGCCATGTACGTACGGCCACCACGCACCTCCTCCCTTGCCCTTGGTGGCAGCGCGCGCCAAGGCAGCAGCGCCATGCCGGATGACACTTGTGCCAGCCTTCGTGTCGAGATCATATTGCAATGTGTGCACGGTGGCCTCCATAAGATAGACCTGGTGTCCCCTTTTGTGTCCCCTCCTGTGTCCCCCCGCCATGCGTACCCCCAAGGCTGCTGGCCAAGCTGGATTTCCCGGACATGAAGTTCTCGCTCTACTTCCTGGGCTACGAGGATATCAAGGTAGGGAAGGGAGAAAGAAAGACACAAAGGATATGTACTACACCTGTACGCAATATCGTGAAGCGTGTCAGAGTAGCGTGTACCACCTGGGCTACGAGGACATGAAGGCAAGGAACGGGGCGTGGGGAACAGAGTACCAGCAGCAGTTGCCCCAAGCAACTGTGCACCGCAATGGAGTAGGGGTACGGGTGTGGGCCGCAGCCGTTACTTGCATAACGCTGTGACGTGTCCCGGCGCATGGCTTCCTTGCTTGCCCCAACCTTAAGATGGGGGCCCACGGAGCGGAGCCGCGGGACGACGGCAGTGCTGCCACTGCGAACGGAGTGCAATCATTGCCGTTGCGGCAGTGGCAGTGCCATGTTCTTCTTCGACTCAAGCAGCAGGGCAAACGTGTCGCGCAAGTACCGATACGGCAATTCCGGTGGACCTCATTCGTAAAGCGGTCTGTGCCACCACCCGCAAACCCTCACAGGACATTCCCGAGGACGCTGGCGACCGGGTGAGCGGTGTTGTGGGGTGCCGTGCGGGTATGGGTCGCACTCACGCTGTGGTGTGGCTTAGTGGGCACAAGTGGTGCGGGTGAACGGTTGATTCACGGGCTGGGTTGGAGGGCGTGCGAGGGTTGCAGCTCTCGTTGGAGTGGGGTCAGGGGTCATACGCTTACCTTCTTCCACAGGCTGCTTGGATGTTCGGGCGCAAGGCCTTTCTGGAGCTGACCCACAAGTGTGCCTCCGAATGTTACAAACATATCAGGATATTGCGTTCTAGCTGTTGCTTTCATGTACTTGTTTGCAGGCCGTGTGGATGTTCCGGCGCAAGGCCTGCCTGGAGCTGACCCACAACTGGGGCACCGAGTCCGACCCCGACTTCGCCGGGTACCACAGCGGCAACAGCGACCCGCGGGGCTTTGGCCACATCGGCTTCTCCGTGCCGGACGTGTACGCCGCGTGCAAGCGCTTCGAGGAGTGAGTGGTTGAATGAATGAGAGGGAGTAAGGCACTGGTGTTATTCGTAGGAATGGCACTAAGTTCATGCATGCTGTGTACGCCGCGTGCATGCGCTTCGAGGAGTGAGTCACCGGATTAGGGGGTTGCCGGTATATTGTAGTACGGTGCGGGCACCGTGTTCGATGTAATCATGGTCGGACGTGTACGGCGCGTGCAAGCGCTTTGAAGAGCGAGTCAGGAGCTGGTAAGCACCTCCATGTAATACCGTGCGTACGGTGGCACGGTTTGTTTTGTATACGTACGGCACCTCATGCCGACACGTGTTAGCCGCGTGGCGTGTGCCTCCCTGATACGGTATTGGTGGGGTTGGACGGAGTACCGTACAGAATTTGTACTGCATGGCTTGTCGCCAGCACTGCTCACGTACACAACTGCAACTTGCTCTGACGGTTGCCACATGCAACGGTACGTCTCGCTGCCCGCAGGCTTGGCGTCACGTTCCAGAAGAAGCCAGACGATGGCAAGATGAAGGGTAAGGGTGGGACGTGGGAGGAGGAGGGGGCTGGAGCTGTGTGGTTATAGGGTGAGGGCCGTGCAGTTGGGGTGCAGAGGACAGATCCGAAGGTCAGCTGCGAAACTGCAGTATGAGGATGGAGGGCGGGAACGGGTCAAAGGGCGGGTTGGTCGTGTGCAAGCGTGGGCGGTGTCGGGCAGGGGACGGTTCGGGGCTCGGATGGCAGTGTGAGCCGTCGAGGGCGGGAAGCCCATGCCCTTGGTGGAGACTGGTGACGCACGTTGCTATATGGCTGCCTGGGGTTAACTGCGGGGGATTATGTTCCCAACGGTAGCCCATCCCCAGTACCCCATAGTGGTGATGACTGGTTACAGTCCCTGGTTCTATATCCTAGCAAGCGTTCGACATCTGCTGACAAGTGCCAAAACACTGACTCGGGCAATCCCTTCGCCCGTGTGTCCCCATCCCGCAGGCATTGCCTTCATCAAGGACCCCGGTGGGTAGAGGGAGGGCACAGTGGTGGTGAATGTATAAACCCTGCCCATAAATTGGGGGAATGCATGGTAGCCATGTCACGACAAGGGTAAACGTTGCAAACGAGGCAGATGGTGGCCGCCGTCCGGTACTGTGCCGTGGCGTGCCTTGTACCGATGTGCCGTGCAGCGTTGCGCCTTACAGCTATTGCGGCGTTACGCTGTACGGCCTCCTCTCATTACGACTTCACATGCTGGCCGTTCGCCGCACGGCCCGACAACCCCGCTGCTCCATTTCCATTCCCATTCCAACTCCACGCCCTACCCCTTCCCGATCCGAGCCGACCCCGTCCATCCAACTCCTGCCCGAACCCAACCCAACCCTCAACCCATGCAGATGGCTACTGGATCGAGATCCTGAACGCCGAGAACTCTCGCCAGTTCATCGGCTGGGGCGCCAACCAGCAGTGAGGCAGCGTGTGCGCGGGGGGCAGCAAGTACATGGTGGAGGGCCCTTTGGGTTAAGCAGCGGCAGCCCTATGCGGCGGGTTGAGGAGCCAGGCTGTAGCAACGAGTAAGCGCTAGCGCCAGCGGGAGGAGCACGCGTGCCCACACCGCAATTTGGCGCTGCATGCTGGTCAGTGGCCTTGTGGCGCTGCTGCCTGCTGTTGCGTCGGAGGCGGACCTGGCGGGAGGCAGGCGGGCGGTGTGCGGCAACTGGTGAGGAGTTGGTTGTTGAGTTCGTTATGGGCTTCGCGGGACGGTCCCCTAGGCGTCGTGGGCCCCCATGTGGCGGGTCTTGCAGCACACACGCGGGGAGCGTAAGCTAGTGGACTCCAGACATGTGGCGGTGTGCGCATGGTGGGGAGCCGTGGCGTGCATGGTGTGCAGGGGCTTTGCGGCATGGCGGTGGGGACAAGGCGGGCGCGTACCGTAAGGTGCAAGGGCAACCGGCCGCAGCCTGTACCGTAGGTGCAAAGCGGCTGCACCTGGATGCACCACTGCCGGCCTACCTGCGCTGCCGGCCGCCGTACGACCGTGCGGGTTTGCTAAATGGTGCAACAAGGCCGCCCCGGCGTCTGGAAGTGACTGAGGTCGTCACGGCCGGGCCCGGGACTCGGCTGCCCACCGTGCGGGTGTAGTGTGCATGGGGTCGCTTGTCGCTTGGCTGCGGAGCCAGTGCAGGAGGGACGCGAGAGAGCGTGGCGTGGGTAGCGGTGTCAATCGCGTTACTGGCTGTGCAGCAGGAGGAAAGCAACAGTGGCACCTGCAAGCACAGTATCGAGCGGTATGTTGACACGTTTCGAAGCGTGTCATGGCAGGTTCAGCAGGCCGTGAGGCCCACGTGTCGGGAGCTCGGGAGCAAGTATCATGGGCATGGCCTGGCTTGTGGGAAGGAGCTGGCAATGTGCGCTTCGATGGTTTTGAGTCCAATTGGTGGGTCGGGAAGACCGTCGCCCGGATTTGTTGGTAACCAGTTGCGCGGCGGGCTGCGTCATGTGTTTCTGTTCCTCATGTTTGCCCTAGGGGAGCCCGGTTGCTGAGACTTTGTAAAGCAGATGGTTGTGGATACGGGTTGGCTCGTTTACTGCTCCGGCGATCAGGAAAAAGTCTGGAGGGGTAGCTGCTGTGTACGGCAGATCCAGTACGGCGTGCACGGCTGTACGTCATTAGGTGCATGATTTCGCGTGGTCGGCTTTTGCCGCTGCGCCCCAATGCCCCCTTAATACACTGCACCACTCGAGCCCCTTGAGCCGCTCTCAAAGCCCCGTTGCAACAGCGCAACGCAGCGCATGCCCACCAGCTCTTACAACGCGCAGGCCAGAAAGGATGGGCGCACACATAAGCATCGAGACCAAGACGAGTTCCGGTGCCCAACGGGGAATGCCCCTCAACAGTATTGTTGGCAACGCAGATCTCTACAGGCAAGGATGTCGTAATCCACAACCACACAGTCTGAACCCAACCACATGCTACCAAACCGCTCCGTTCACAGCACAAGGGTGCGGGATGCCGTCTCCTTAATCGGAGGATGCAAGCGACCGGTGCTGGCAGTTGACGCTCAACCACCTGCACTCCATGGAGGCAGTCGCATGCAGGAACACCCCGCACGTACCTACGTAAATATGCTAGCGAGCTACCACATACCCGACCTCATGCGCTCTTCAGCAACGCAACTTCCGCCTCCACATCCTAGCAACCAAAGCGAAGCGCATCCCTCCAACCATGCCACCAGTGCTTTGAGCCTTGGCCACGCACGGCGAACAGGCTCCCTTGCTGACAGCGCTACGGGCGTGCAGCTGCTGCTGCTTGTTACTCGAGACTTTCCACCAACGCCTGCCAGCAACAGTGACCTGCGCCTCATAGTATGCAACCACAACCGTTCCCTGTTCCGTAGGCACCAGTAGGGATCGTGTGGCCACACCACCTGGAACGTAACATACAAGGTCAAAACGTTCTCCGTGCACACGCCAGCTCATCGCCCCGTTAGCCCCTCCTGCGCCAGCCGCTCTTCTTGCCCTTGCACCAGACCGTGCGACCACCTGCCCCGCCAACGACAACGCGGCGCCCCTCACATGTCGCCCACCAAGGCACGTACAGCGGCCATCTCCCTGCTGCCCAACGGCGCCCCCTGCTCCACCAGCCACCGCAGCACGGGGACCACGCTGCGCCGCTGCGTCAAAAACCACACCAACCGCGCTAACGCGACCTCCGCGCCCCACGGCACGCCCAGCCGCCGCAGGGCGGTCAGCGTGCACCGGTCGTAGCTCTTGGCTGGCTCAACGTACGGAGAGGTCTCCCACGGGCCCTCCAGGCAGCCGGGGTGCTGCTCCACCAGCCACTCCAGCAGCGCCTCGCAGCCGCCCTCGGATGCAGCAGTTAACAGCTCCCCTCCCGGCTGGCACCCCGGCTGCTGATGCAGCAGGTACTGCACCAGCGCCAGGTCGCCCCGGCGGGCAGCTGCACAAGCCACAGCACGGGCATCCCACTCCCTGCACACCGCCTCGCCCACAAGCAGCTGCACCGCCTCGAAAAGCGGCCGCCTGGCCGCCATCGTGCAGCCTGGCCACCACCTGATCAGCTTCCTTAAAGCCTCCCCGTCTGCTGACGCCCCCGCCTCCTGCGCCAGCCACCGCACCACGGGCAGGCTGCCCGCCCTCCCCGCCCCCTCGTACACCGTGTGGCTTAGCTCCACGCCCGCCTGGCGCAGGCACTGCAGCATGGGGATGCTGCCCGACTCCGCCGCCGCCAGCCCCAGCCTGTCTGAGCCCACCTGCAGCAACTCGCCCGGCCCAAAGTACGACAGCAGGTACTGCAGCACCTCGGGCTGCTGTGAGCCAGCTGCTGCGGCCACGATATTTATTAAGTCATTGTCATTTGCTGCGTTCAGAGGTGCGCCCCTTGCCAGCAGCCACTGCAGCTTGGCGAGGGCGTGCGAGCTGCCTGCTGCGGCCTTGAGGATGTCGTGCCAGCGCCACTCATCCTGAACACCCTCGGGCAGGGCATACCCTCCTTCGTCCACCAGCCACTGCACCACAGCCAGGTCGCACCGCGGCAGTGCCCACACAAGCCGGTGGTCGATACCGGTCCTGAGGTTGGCGTCGCGGTCGTGCATCCACTGCAGCCGGGCAAGATTGCCACAGCTAGCGACCGTGGATTCAACGTATGCATCAAGCCTGCACCTGTCTCCACCGACCGCCAGCAGCCAGTCCATCTTTGCAATTGCGCCGTCAGCGGTTGCCGACCGAGCAGCGGCGTTTAGCAAGTCGCGATACTGATCTGAACTGAGGCAGTCGTCCGTGCTGCTGCTGCTGCTGCTGCTGCTGCTACTGCTGCTGCCGGCATGGCTCCGCATCGCCTCCCACACCGCCTGCAGCCCCGCCAGGTTGCAGTGCCGCGCTGCAGCCTTAAGCAAGCCGTCCGGGGTCACCATTTCCGGGCAGCGGTGCAGCAGCCAGTCCAGGACGCGCAGGTCGCCTGTCCTGACCGCTGCATCACACAGTTGATATGTGCTGTACAAATGACATTTGTCGGCGGCAATGTTGGCTTGGGTCCTGTGGAAGATACTGGGGTGAAGCAGCGCCAGCGCCACCTCCAGGTTGACCTCGCTGCAGCTTGTGATGGCGGCACATAGCAGCTCGAACTTGTGCCAGAAGGGCAGCTGCCGCACGTGCTGCTTCCCTGCCTCCACGGCCCAGGACGCGGCGTGGGGGGGCAGCGGCTGGGACAGGGAGGCGGTGCAGTGCTGGGGACTGCTGAGGGCTTTGGCTAGGTCCGGGGACACCAGGCGGCCGTTGAGGGCGTGCTCGTTGGGGCCCAGGAAGGACAGGATGTGCAGCTGCACCGTGACGGGCAGCTGGCGCTGTGGGGTGGGGTCGGCGGCCATCGCCCCTGCTGCTGTTCTGCTGGTGGTGCTGCTGGCGGTGCTGGTTGGGGTGCTTGACTTGAGGTCAGGCCAGGCCAGGCCAGACGCGACTAGATCACCGCTTGGACTCGCCTGCATGCGCAAGGGGACGTGGGTAAAGCACTTGATAAAAACGCTGCGGTGAGTTGTGAAAGCAGAGCTCCTACGGTTGGTTGCCGCGTCAACGGACGAGGGCAGCTGGTGCCGTGGTGCATTTTGTGCAAAGGTTGCTTAAGGGTGTAACCAGGGGGATGTCATCATGGTATACAGTGCCCGCAACAAGGGCGGAAGCATACCTGGAAGGCGGGATGGAGACCTCGGGCGCGCGGCTTGTTGCGTTGGGCAAATCCGCGTGATTGCAAATTATAGAGCAATTATGTACTGTGCAACGAGTTTGCGTTCGCTATGGGACAACAACGCAGGACAACACACTTGGAAATGGGTGCTACTGGCGTATCTCGCGTATCTAGCTGCTAGTGCGTATTTGGCAATCGATTTTGCTTCAGTACATGTATACAAGTGTGTGACTCCAAGCAGCTAGCCTTCCGTCCTAGTCACCGCTGACACCAACTGCAATTCGCCGGCCGTTGGCGTCAGCAGGTCGCACGCCAGGGGAGCTCCCCTGCCAACAGCCGCCTCTCCCCCGACGTGCAGCGCCCAAACATAACGACAGTGTTTCTGTTGCTGCAGGCACAGATATGTGCATGTAATTGGTTGTGTGCTTGTAGCACCTTCGCTAGGGAAAGGAACCCTCCCCTCCCCTGCCCCTCCCCCCTAGGCTGTGGCCGGAAGGTGGCAGACTGTTTACGCTAACCATCTGCATACTTGGTGGAAATATGTGCGGAGCACGGACTGGTAGCTCTACGACCGTCTCAGGTCACCGTACAGCATGGAACCGTGTCCAAACCGCGGTCATCCACCGTTAACCTTGCACGTTGCAGCACAGCACAGGTGCACATCAGGGTGCGCACGGTGGTGGAAAATGAAATGACCGTTGCAGCATGCCCGCAAACTTTCATGGCACCTACCAATGTTCCAGGCAAACACACAAGACCCCCGAACATGCATGCTAAGGCTTACTAAGACCCCCAAACATGCGCATATCCTAAGTCTCCCCCTGACCCCACGTCCCACCAGGGTGACAACGGGCAGCAGCTGAGACAACGCCCTCCAAACTTACCACTACAGCGCACACTTCTCCATGCAAGTTGAAAGATACCAACTATACACGGTAGCCATGGTCCAGCATGCTGCTGGCACTGAGGGCGAGTAAGCACAATGCATGCACCGCTGGTCGGGCTGCTGCGGCCGGCCTGAACCCCGTGCAGCATACCGGTGGCTGCAGGCTATGTCTGGTTACTACACCTGTGCCTTGTCCATCACGTGTCAACGTGAAACATGCGCCGTGCCTAAGCCAGCTATGCGGCAGCCGCGCAAACACTGCCTCGTCACATGGGTCACGGGGCACCAAACAGCAGGGGACAAAACCTGCCTGCCAGACAGCGGCCTATTCCCTGCCGCACGCGCACAGCCCCCACCTGCACACCATACCGCTAACCGTTCAGCCTGCACCGTGCGCACGCAGCCAGCCCAGCACCGCCGGCTCAGTGCACCCCTCCCTCTCCACCCGCACCAACACACCCCCAGCGGACCCCGCGCCCCATGGCAAGCCCAGCCGTCGCAGGGCGGTCAGCGTGGCACGGTCGCCGTACTTTGCCGCTGCCACATAGGGGCAGGAGAGCGACTCCTCCTGGCCCACGCCGCCCGCTACCCCACCGCCGCCACCCGTGTACCCCGGGTGCCCCACCAGCAGCTCCAGCAGCGCCTCGCACCCCGCACTGGAGGCCTTGACCACTGCCCCCATGCCCGGCCGGTAGTCAGGCATGCGCTGCAGCAGGTACTGCACCAGGGTCAGGTCGCCCCGCTGGATCGCACTGTCCACAGCCGCCGCCGCCCACTCCCTGCACCCCGCCTCGCCCACCAGCAGCTGCACCGCCTGCAGCAGGTCCCGGCTGTGTGCCGGCATCCGACCCGGCCACTGCCCAATCACCCTTTCCAGGCGCACCCCTGCTTCGGACACCCCTGCCTCACACGCCAGCCACCGCACCGTTGCAAGGCTGCCCGCCTCAGCAGCCCTCTTAAAGGCCACGGCGCCGCCAAACTGCTAGCAACCGGCATGAAACAGCTACTCCGCCATAGCAACGCTCACCGACCGTGCCGCCGCCTCCCCAAACGCGCCCGTGTTGATGATCCCCCGCATCCGTCCCGCTCGCTCACAGGGCAACAGTAGGTACCGCACCACCACCCTACCCCCTCTGCTCTCGCCGCCGCCACCGCCAAGTCCCCCACCAGGTTGCTCGTATTGCACAGCGCCGGGCCCCCCATCCACGGCAGCCACCTCAGCTTCCCCACTCCCCAGGTGGGGCTCACCACTGCCGCTAGCAGCAGGGGTTACCAGCAGGCGCTGCCTGCCCCCGCAGACGGAAAGGAGCCGCACCTCGCCTCGCCACTTCGCCACGGCCAAGTGGACGTCACACCCTGCCAGCCACACAGCCACAACGTCCCAGCAGTGCCTTACAAATGCGTTAGTGCACTGCTGCTGATGCCATTAAGATTCCTGCTTGGTCAGAGGACGCGACGTGCAAGATATGTTTGCCACCGACGCTTGCCTTACGACACATCGACCTAGCTACCAGGGCGTCAATGGGGCCTAGAATCCTAGCGACGCACTTGCGTTCGCCCAAGCAACCCCACAGACCTACCCTACGCTACTGGGCACCCCCCGCTGCTGCAGCAGGTTCTGCGTTGCTTGGTCCCCCCTTGATACCCTAACGGCCCGCGGCCATGCCTGGCATTGCAGCTGCTCCTCCAGGAGCTCCAACACCGCAATGCACCCTGCCTCAGCTGCTCCCGCAACGGCCCTTGCAACCGGCACGTGGCTCGGCCCCTGCAGCAGCAGGTACTGCACTAGGGCCAGGTCGCCCCGCGCCGCACCCTCCCGCAGCGCATCGCCGCTGGCAACCCCCAATGTGCACCCCGCCCGCTCCACCAGCAGCCGCACCGCCTCCAGCAGGTCCCGGCTGTGGGCAGGCGTGTAAGAAGGCCACACACCGATGAGCCGGTGCAATGGCAGGCCTGCTGCGGAGACCCCCACCTCGGCCGCCAGCCAGCGGACCACGGCCACACTGCCAACCTCAGCTGCCCCCTCGTAGGCCCTTGGGTTAAAGGCTACCCCCGCCTGATGCAACAGCTCCGCCATGGCCACGCTGCCTGAGCGGGCTGCCTCATTGCCATCCACGCACGAAGCCACCTTGTCTTGCCCACACAACGACACAAGGTGGCGCACCATCTCCAGTCGCCCTTCCCGCACGCCTGCCCTTGCCAAACCCCGCAGCATGACTGACCGTCTACTCAGCGCAGGGAAGCCGCGCCCCTGCAGCCACTGCAGCTTAGCCACCCCGTCAGGACCCCTGATTGAAGCCAGTATGGCAGGTGGTGGCTGGAAGATGCTGCTGACTGGTCCTCTCGTTGGCATCTCGCACCCCGCCTCGTTCACCAGCCACTGCGCCACGGCCAGGTCGGCGTGCTGCAGGGCGGACTGCAGCACCCAGTACCCGCCCATGGGGCAGCCCCGCTCCCGCAGCCACCGCAGCCGGCCCAGGTCCCCCGACCGGGCGGCTGCCTCAGCGGTGCTCTCCTGAAGGGTACAGCTGCCCCTGGCTCTTCCTGCCGCTGGGACACTGCCCACAGTAGAGGCGGCACCCGCAGCAGTGCCCTCCTGCATGGGACCCTCCCCCGCCCCCACCGCCAGCAGCCACTCCATCTTGGCCACGGCGTCGGGGATGGCCGACGCAGCAGCTGCGTCCAACACGTGCTGGTCCACAAGGACAGCCTGGCCTGCCTCCTGATCAATGCTGTCGGTGTTGGAGCAGGGGTGGCTGCGCAGCGCCTCCCAGACCTCCCGAAGGCCTGCCAGGTCGCAGTGGTGTGCCGCTGAACGCATGACACGGTTGGGCCCCAGCACGGCCGGGCAGTGGCGTAGCAGCCAGCCAAGCAGCTGTGGGTGGCTCGCCTCGACGGCCGCCACACCGGGATCCGGAAACCTGATGAAGAGGTTGTCTCCAGACTTCTCCAACTCGTCTGGAACAAAGCTAGGCTGCAGGGTCTCCCAGGCAACTTCCAGGTTGACCTCTCCACCGCTGGTTGCCGCTGTGCACAGTAGCTGCGGCTTAAGACGAAAGGGCAGCCGTCGCACGTGCTGCTGCCCTGCCTCCACGGCCCAGGGCGCGGCGTGGGGCGGCAGCGGCTGGGACAGGTAGGCGGTACTTTCCATGGGGTCTACAAAGACGTCGGCTGCGGCTCGGAACGCCAGTCGGCCGCCGAGGGCGAGGTCATTGGGGGGCAGGAAGGACAGGATGTGCAGCTGGATGTCGATGGGCAGTTGCCACTGCGGGGCGCTGCTGCAGCGGCTGCTGTAGTTGCTAGAGGCGGTGGCCTCTCCCACACGACGAACATGAGATGCCATGGCGCGGGCTGTTGCTCGTATCCAACCTGCGATCATGCCGTGGCGTAAGCGACAGACGGGTGCAGCCGGGCGGTGCCGGACGGTCAGCGTCCACAGCATGGAGACCACAGACATTATCTAGCTTAGACAGGTATCTCGACATACCGGCACGGGCAGACATGATGCATTTTCGGCTGCCGCAACGATGCCGTAACCTTTCGACCACTGCGAGCACTACACAAGGCACAGCGACACGGGCGCGAGCTGCTGCAGAGAGTGCTCATCCTTCACTACGTCGACCTTCATGCAGCGGTGACAACGGACGCCCTTGCCTTTGAAGGTGTTGGGACGCGACACAGGGGCAGCTCCAACGACTCCCAGAGTTGCTTATAATCGGCAATAATACGTTTCGGGAGCCGAAACCAGTAATAGCTGTTGAAGTCTGCAAAGTGAAAAGGATCGGACCTGGATCATCGCTCCGGGACCGTCCTGTGAATCATGCCCGCCCTTGAACTCTCGGAACGCGTGCCCCTTCCTACGCCCACGTAATAGATACCTTGTGCAATGCCATAAGCTGTAACAGGCCGTAACGCCTGAAGAACAACGTGCATTACCGGTACTGGTATGTGCTGCCTCGGTCAACCAGGCTGGGGTACGACTAGACGGTTGGGGTGGCAGTGAGGCGCACACGGAAGTGGGTAACGGCGAGCTGTGCACGAGCCCATCAGGGCCTGCCCTTGCGCCTCCCTTGCCCGGGAAGCCGGGATACGGCGAGACCGTTGCAGTTCATCACGTTGCAAGGGTCTGCTCAGTGCCCAACCTGCCAATCACAGTCAAAGGGTTGCCGCCATGTGCCCTCCGGTGCGTCAGCCATGGAGCAACGGAGCAACTAAGCGCACCAGAACGCACGCACGGCCACAAGCCATCACAGGCCACATGGCATTTGCACGCAGACACTTGCCCAGTCCTGCCTTGCTCCAATCGCCTGCTCTAGCCCCTACGGCCACGACGGTCTCCATGTCCATGTACCGGTACGTCGGCTACCAAACCGTTTCAGGTATCAGGCAGAAACACTGCCGCCGCCAGGCCCCCCACCTCCCAGCCGCAGCTCAAGACAGCCCAAGCCCCGCCCCAGCTCAGGCCGCCCTACCATGCCGCTGGTGCCGCTGTCAGCATGCCGCGCCGCAGTCCAGGTTGCCTAACCGCTCCGTACCCTCCCCTTGTCTAACCGTTCCTTACCTGCCCTCCAAGTTCACAACAAGCGTACAGCTCAGCCTGCCGCGGTGCCACCATTCTTGTGTTGAGGCCCAGCTCGCTCACATACACCACCCTACCTCACCTGTACGCGCCAGGGGCCCTAGCCAGCTCTCCACCTCAGCTTCGTGCTTGCTGCCTTCCCACGCATCCTCCATCTCACCATCGACACCCACCGGTGCGCCCTGTTCCACAGCCAATCATCCTGCACATACGACTCATGCGCGGGCCACCGCTTCGGGTAACCGTCTTTTCCCATGTTAACTCGGCGGTAACTCCTTCCTCTCGCTATACAGGAGGAGACCACGTCACCTACCCCAAGCCCCAATGAGCCAACATAGGCCTTAGGTGCCGTAACAAAGCTTATGCCACCATGGCACACAAGGCGTGATGCAGCTTATTTTGCATATGACGCGAGCAACCAGAGCAGCATGCACCTGACATGGCTGCATTGCACCTGTCATTACTTGGGAAGCAGTGCCTCAAGCCAGCAGCAAGGGCACCACACAGCCTCGCATCAGCAGCCCACAGGGGCGCCGCACGAAGTACCGAATGCAGAGGACAACCATGAACGCCAAGCGACCGCAGCAGCCAATGAACTACAGCCTTGCGCACAGGTTCCGTCCAAAGCGACCCCCAACAACGTGCCCTGCCTAGCCCCAGCCGCAAGCCAAACACAGCCCCAATTCCGCCCCACGTTCCAGGCCTCCCTGCAGCTGGTGCCGCTGCCGCAAAGCCGCACAGCCGTCGAGGCGCCTGTGCCCGAAAGCATTAGGTGGTACCTACCACATGTGTACGTGTACGGCAAGCAATGTGTTCATCCTGCCGCCAGCCCCCGCAGCCACGCCGCCGTGCTTGCACTAAGACCCCGCTCCACTGCCTTCTCCAACGCCTTCTCCATATCCTGCTGGCTGCCCACCGGCGCCCCCTGCTCCACCAGCCACCGCAGCACCGGCTGCGCGCGGCAGCCTTCCCGCACTATGTTGGCGACCGAGTCCCCTGGACCCCACGGCACGCCCAGCCGCCGCAGGGAGGTCAGCGTGGCCCGATCTCCGTTGTAGGCCGCAGGGAGGTACGGTGAAGCGCCCTCCACGCAGCCCGGGTGCTGCTGCACCAGCCACTCCAGCAGCGCCTCGCAGCCGCTCCCGGCCGCAGCAACCAGCGCACCGCGGTCACGCGCGAATCCCATCAAGCGCACAAGGAACTGGGCCAAGCCCAGGTTCCCAACTCTGTGAACTTGGCGCAGTCGCATCAGGGTGGAAATGGGATCCGCGGACGCGACCCAGTCGTGTGGCCCCTCGCTGCCCACCACCAGCTGCACCGCCTCCAGCAGGCCTGCCCGACCTGCCTGGGTGGCGGGCATGTCCCTGGCCCACGCTTCGATCAGGTTGATCAGGCTGGACGCGGATGCTACCCTCACGCCCGCCTCTGTCGCGAGCCAGCGTATCATAGCCATGCTCGCCTCATGGCCGTTCTCGGGCTGGTAGGCCACCTCGTAGGCGATGGGAGTAAAGGGAGCCCCAGCATGGAGCAGCAGCTGCGCCGTGGGGATGCTGCCAGACGCTGCAGCTGCGTTTCCAAAGGTCGGCCATCCCCCAAGCACCACCTGTGCCTCCCGCCCTGGCGGCACCAGGGAGAGCAGGTGTCGGAGTACCCCCGACTGCCCCGCCTCTGTGGCTGAAAGCGCAAGATTAAGCACTTGACCGTTGTCTGCGCCCTGCAACGGCGGACCCCCCTTGCCCTGCAGCCACTGCCACTTGGCAACGGCATCTGCGCTCTTGGCTGCTGCCTGCATGTGCACGCCCCAGCACCTGCCTCCACCAGCCCCCTCCCTGGGCAACTCGCACCCCGCCTCGTCCACCAGCCACTGCGCCACGGCCAGGTCGGCATGCTGCAGCGCCGCCTCCAGCGCTGATTGACCCACGGGGCAGCCCCGCTCCCGCAGCCACCGCAGCCGGCCCAGGTCTCCCGAGCGGGCGGCGGCTGCAGCTGTGCACTCCTGCAGGCTGAAGTCGGCAGCGATGGACAGGAGCCACTCCATCTTGGCAATAGCATCCCCGGTGACCGACCTTGCGGCTGCGTCCAGTACGCGCGTGTCTACGGTCATACGGCCGCTGCGCTTGCTGATAGGCGACATACGCAGTACTGCCTCCCATGCCGCCTGCAGCCCCGCCAGGTCGCAGTGCTGTGCCGCTGCCTGCAGAGTGCCCTTCGCACTCAGAAGCTTGGGGCAGTGCTGCACCAGCCAGCCCAGCAGCTGCGGGTAGCCTGCCCTCACCGCCGCCACGCCAGGGTCTGGGCAGTTATACGCTGCTTGGAACTGCCGCTCTGGGAAGATGCTGAGCTGCAGGATATCCCAGGCAACCCCCAGGTTGACCTCGCTCCCGCTGGCTGCAGCTGTGCATAGCAGCTGCGGCTTGTGCCGGAAGGGCAGCTGCCGCATGTGCCGCTGCCCTGCCTCCACGGCCCAGGGCACGGCGTGGGGCGGCAGCGGCTGGAACAGGGAGGCGGTGCAATGCTCCGGTCCGCTGAGGCCGGCGGCTGCGTCCGGGGACACCAGGCGGCCACTGAGGGTCCGGTCGTTGGGGGGCAGCAAGGAAAGGATGCGCAGCTGGACAGCTGTGGGCAGCTGCTGCTGCACTTCAGGGGACACACTTGCGTCCATGGTTCCCGTTGGTGGTAACTGTGAGCTGGCTTGGGAAGCCTGGGGGAGTGGGGAGCAGGATGCAAGAGGGCAGGTATAAGGGATGGGTAAGGATGCGTCAAGCAAGGTGACGGCAAGTGAGCACCTGGTATGGCAACTGGGCTAACAGCTGATCATGACGACCCAACGTGCTCCTCGCTAATGCACGTTCCTTGTAAGACTTGCAATTCAGCGCTCCCGGATCAATGTGTCAGGAGACCTCGCCACCGTCTCAGATCACGGTCGATTTCAACGGTATTTGTGTGTCTTCCTCAGTGTGTTACCGTCGAGCGCGGTCAAGCTTGCGGGTGGTCGTTGGGCAGTTCGCGGCAAATGTTTGGGAATAGGCTCATGCTTTGCAACCGCTTGATAGCAAAAGTGTGTGCATAGGATACAACCAAAATGCTATATCGGTCTAGCTAGTATGCGTCGCATTCAGCACCGTGTCATGCGTTCCGGTACCGTATGCAGGTAGCTCCCCCATGGGTCAGCCCCTGCCTGCCAGGAAGGCTGCCTGCAACCTTGCATCTGGGCAGCACAGTACGTTGTACGCGCACACGTACGTAATACGTACACTTAGTAATACGGCTTTTTCCTGCCGTACATGACACTACAATATCGCCTCGGTCCAGGGTTCGGTCCAGGGGCGGGCACGGCGCAACAGGTATCCCTGTTTTCCTGTAACACCTGCAACCGCCTGAGATGATGTGCAGTGACGTCTGCGAAGCTATGTCTGACAGTTTACACCGCCGCACCACTACAAATGCCTTCTGACCAACACCAGCTCCAACGCCGCCTCCATGTCCCAGCCGCGGGCTAAGCCGGGCGCCCCATGCCGCTGGTGCCCAGCCCCGCCGCCTCCATCTCCGCCTCACCCTCCCCCTAGCTAGCTACCAGTCGCTTTCAGTACACAGCAAGCACACTCCTCAGCCTGCCGCCAGGCCCTGCATTCTCCCAGCTGCAGCTCAAGGCAGCCCTAGCTCCGCCCCAACTTGCACCTCCCCTGCAACGAACTGACGCCGCTGCCGCTGAGCCCCGCAGCCGCCCGGATTGCCCAACCTTTCCTCACCCTCCCCTTCGCTAACCACCCAAGATGCTGAGTTCACGGTAAGCATACTCTTGTGACGGCTGCAAGGCCCCGCAGCCCGAGCCCGTGCTTCGTTTCGCCCCACCTCCCCTACCTCCTCCATGCACTAGCTACCACTGCACGTGTACGGCAAGCGAACCACTTGTCCAACCGCCAGCCCCTGCAGCCACGCCACCATGCTTACACTAAGACCCCGCTCCATGGCCGCCTCCAACGCATCCTCCATGGCCAGCTCGCTGCCCACCGGCGCCCCCTGCTCCACCAGCCACCGCAGCACAGGCAGCGCACGGCAGACGTGTTGCACTATCTCGGCAACCTTGTCCCCCGGACCCCACGGCACGCCCAGCCGCCGCAGGGCGGCCAGCGTGGCCCGGCCACCGTTGTAGGCCGCAGGGACGTACGTTGACGCGCCCTCCACGCAGCCCGGGTGCAGCTACACCAGGCACTCCGGCAGCGCCTCGCAGCCGCCCTGGGCCGCCTGCTCCAGCGTACCCCATTCACATTCACCGCGCGCCAACTCAACTCTCGTACCCTCACTCTGCCTCCCCTGCCTGCCCTGCATGCGCCAGTCTCCTCAGCCAGTCCTTCGCCTCACCGTCGTACTGGCCAGACACACGCTCCAACGCCGCCTCCATCTCCTCCCTGCTGCCCACCGGCGCCCCTTGCTCCACCAGCCAGCGCAGGGCCGGCACTGGGCAGCGCTCCGCCACCGCACACGCCACCGTGTCCTCCCTTCCCCACGGCACGCCCAGCCGCCGCAGGGCGGTCAGCGTGCCCCGGTCGCCACGTTTTGCCGCAGGGATGTAGAGCGATGTCCACTCTGACAGCTGCTCAAGCAACCCCGGCCTGCCTGCCAGCCACTCCAGCAGCGCCTCGCAGCCGCCCCTGACCGCATGCGCAAACGTCGCTCCGTCGGGCTCGTGCCCTAACATTGGTAGCAGGTACTGCACCAGGGCCAGCTCGCCCAGCGCTGGAACACGCTCCAGAATGTCGAGTGTGGCCTTGCCAATGTCTTCGTCCTGCCACACGTGCGGCCCCGCCCCCACCGCCAGCTGCACCGCCTCCAGAAGGTCTGCCCGGCCGGCCCGAGTGGTGGGCATTCCCCCGGCCCACAGCTGCACGACGTACAGCAGCGATGACAAGGAGTCAGCCCGCACGCCCCCCGCCGTCGCCAGCCACCGTACCATCCCCATGTTCCTGCCATGGTCACGGCCGTGCTTATACGCCACACCAAGAGTGCTCGGACCAAAGGTGGCCCCCGCCTGGCGCAGGAACTCAGCCATGGGGATGCTCCCAGAAGCCGCCGCTGCGGCTCCAAAGTGCTCCGGGTTCCCCTGCACCAGCCCCTGCCCGCCCGGCCCCGGGGGCGGCACCAAGGACAGCAGGTACTGCACCGCCTGCAGCTGTCCCGCTCCGGCCGCCATTAGCGCCAGGTCTGCCTCTGCGCCCTGCAGTGGAGGGCCCCCCTTGCTCTGCAACCACTGCCACTTGGCAACTGCGTCCGGCGTCCTGGCTGCTGCTTGGTAGAGCAGGCCCCATGCCCTCGTACCAGCGGTATCCTCCCAACCGCCAACCGCCGCAACCGGCAGCTCTACCCCCGCCTCGTCCACCATCCACTGCGCCACGGCCAGGTCGGCGTGCTCCAGGGCCCCCAGCACGGTAGCTCCCCTGCCCGGGTACGGCCGTCGCATGCAATCCTCGCCCATGGGGCAGCCCCGCTCCCGCAGCCACCGCAGCCGGCCCAGGTCCCCCGAGATGGCGGCGGCCGCCGCAGTGTTCTCCTGCAAGCTGCAGCTACCTTTGCCCACAGCCAGCAGCCACTCCATCTTGGCAACAGCGTCGGGATGTAGAGATCCGGCAGCTGTGTCCACCCGGACTTGAAGGGGTGTGGGGGCAGAACTGGCGCGTGCGCCTTGCAGAGCCTCCCATGTCGCCTGCAGCACGGCCAGGTCGCAGGACAGCACCGCGGCGGAAAGCACAATGGGTGGGGTGACAAGCCATGGGCAGTGGCGCAGCAGCCACGGCAGCAGCTGCGGGCGGCCTGCCCTCACCGCCGCCACGCCAGGATCGCGCACGCCAAAAGGGTTGCGATAGTATTGCAATTGCAGCAGCTCTGGGAAGATGCTTGGCTGCAGCAGCGCCAGCGCCACCTCCAGGTTCACTTCGCTGCCGCTGGCGGCTGCCATGCACATGAGCTGCAGCTTGTGCCGGAAAGGCAGCTGCCGCACGACTTGCTGCCCGCCCTCTACCGGTAGTCCCCATGGCGCGGCGTGAGGCGGCAGCGGCTGGTACAGGAAGACGGTGCAGTGCTTGGGCCCGCTGAGGGCGGCGGCTGCGTCCGGGGACACCAGGCGGGCGCTGAGGGCGCGGTCGTTGGGGGGCAGGAGGGACAGGATGTGCAACTGGAGCGCGGGGGGCAACTGCCACTGGGAGGCAGCGGCGCGACTCCCTTCCATTTACTCGGTGACGCCGCTTCTAGAATTAGCCGGCGGCTCCTTGCGTATGAAATGCTGGGCGATACGGGGGGAGGGATGGGGGCAAGCGGGAGTTGGCGGAAGTCAGCAACCCGCCGGTTGGCAAGGACATGTGGTATCACATGCCTCCTGGAAACGTATGCTTCACACGCAACTGACAATGGGGCTGCGGCTGGGCTGGGCCTGAGGGGCATCGGGCATGCGGGCATGCGTCGACCAGCGCGTGTTCTCCTTAAAGGCGATTGCGGTTGTGCTCCATCAGAATTCCATACCTTCCGCAAAAAGTAATTGGCGTTGCAAAGCGTCGGATGGGCCAGTCCAGGTACACCGTCAGGGTTTCGGTACACCGCGTCGCTTCGCTTACGCAATGATAGGGTGCAAACAACTGCGCTACAGTACATGTGTAATTAAAGTTGAACTTGGAGCAGCAGGGTTGCAACACCGTGTACGTTTCTCAGACAAACCAGGGACAATCCCAGACCCAGACCCAGAATCTGGACAATCCTGGACAATCGCATGCAGCTGCATCGGCATGCAGCTGGTGTGGAAAGCCCGTGTGAATACTTGACAGGTTGTGTTCACACGGGCATGAATGCCTTCCTGTGGAACATGTACCGTAACATAAATGCACTGTCACGCTTCCACCTTCCCAGCGTTTGCACCAACGCGGTCACCACGGTGGCCCCGGTGGCCATTCCCCCCTGTGTGCCGCCAACCACCCTGTGTCGCCCCAGCCACTGACCGCACGCTGCCCGTACCCTCTGCCAGCTGTGACGGTGCCCTACCCACACCCTGTCCTTCTATTGCGACTGCTGTGACCAGCAATACAGGGAACAGGGGGATGACGAATGCTACGTACGGGTACACCATCTACACATACGTACTTCCCCAGAAAGCCAGGGTTGCCAGGGTTGCATCCTTGCCTGGCCTGCATGGGACGTGCTGCTGTGAGATTGAAGGTGTACCAAGAATTGTAAAGCATGCAGTACACTATCTAGCAGTACCGTAAGGCTCCGCGTGGCTCTGGGGCTTGGGCTGCCGTGGTCAGCCCTCGTGCCTGGCCTAATCTGGCGCTGGCCCTTGGCTAAGCATTTGCTCCTTTGGATTGCTGGACACGTAACGGCGGCTGCCGGCCTGCAGCTGAAAGGCCCCAGGCAGCTTTTCCGATACCAGCACCATTTGGGCCACGCTGTGCGCACAAGCTACGTAGGCGCAGGACTTGCTTGCCCTCAATCTTTGCGTTTTGAATCTACCACACCGGTACGGCCCTGAAATGCGTGCCAGACAAGTTTACACCAGGGTTCCCATGCCCGTCCCGGAACACGTCCGTCGGTGCCTGAGGTACCCTGTTAGGCGTTGCTGATAAAAGCCGCTGCAGCCGCTGACGCCCCCTGGTTAGCATGGACCTCATGGCGTCACTATGGTGTGACCATGGCTGCGCGTACGACGCTGGTGAGGGTCAGATGCGCTGGTCGTTAATTGCCCTGCAGGGTAACGCCTTGCAGCTTGGCACTTGGCATGCTTTGGCGTGCACTGTCACCAGGGCCCTGGCTGGCACGTGGCGTGGAGGGCACGCCATGCTTGGCATGGTCCGGCGTGTCCTACTCACCGTAACAGGATGCGTGCCGCCACTGACGTGCATGCATCTTCATGTTGTTTAAGTACTGTCGCCATACTGCAAACGCACAGCTACCGCCGGAGCCTGTCCTGCCCGCGCACGCGACTGCCCGAACACCCTCTGCGTAACGTGTTGGATTCCCCAGCATACTACCTGCAGTTCATTCCGTTCATTTACTTGCAATATCGCTGGATACATCACACTCGGCGTAGCAGCGCACTGGGAGGCTCAGTTCCTTGGCAACGATGCCACAGGTTTACCGGGCTATACGCCCGATGTTTGTGCACAACAATTGGTAGGCCAGGACAGAAGCGTCTGACTTTGGTGCTTGCGATGATACAAGTCATTGTGGATGGCTGATGGTGCCTCGCCCCGACCATGCCTCCGGTCTACAGGCGCATATGCCGCGACGACGTAGTATACATCCTAAACGGACGAGATAGAGGGAAAACAGGGCGGGTGCTGGAGGTCTTCAAGGATACCCGCTTGCCGCAAGTCATCGTGGAGGGCTGCAACATGGTGAGCCCAAACCTGAGTCCCCCAGCACGGCCAAGAGCAAGGCTGCCCTGGCCACGGCAGCCCTGCACCTGCGCGCACACCCACATGTACATTGTTTCACACGTCTTTTCAGTTGGTAGCAAAGAGTTCTTGTTCGTTGGCTAAGGGACGCCTGCCTCACGCACGTCCCACCCAAGCGTACTAGCTGACCCCATCACACCTCGCCACACCGCATTCATTCATACTCCCCGTCCTTCCCCGGTCCTCCCTGCCTTCCCTCCCCCACTGATACGCATTCACTTACCACCAGAACGCCGCCTGTGTCCCCCGCAGCGCAAGATGAAGGTGCAGACGGGTCCAGGGGAGGACGACTTCTTTGTTGTCACAGTGGAGGTGAGGCAAGGGGTGGGGCGGGAGTTGGACGTGAGACGACCATTTGAAGATGTAAGGGTAGTGGCAGAGTGGCAAGGAGCGTCAGGAGTTGGGGACCAGGAGGAAACCCATGGAGCAGGGCGCTACCGGGGGCTGGGCTAGGGGGCTGCACGTGGTCCGCCGCCGGAAAGGTACTAGGCTGGGTACCGGCGGATGGTGGACGGGGGTGGGGGATGGGGGCCTGGAGCCAGTGTGGGGCAAAGAGGAAGGCCCGCATGCAGTCCTTTCGGCGGCAAGGGGTGTCAGCATGGAGGGAGGGAGGGAGACCGGCTGGGCTGCAAGGGGTTCCGGTGGATCGTAAGGAAGGGTGGGGCACAGGACGGTGGGGCAGGGATGCGATGGCGTGGGATTGGGGAGGTGCGGCAGGGCGGAGGGTGGAGGCGGCAGCGCGACCGGAAGGCCAGTGGTGGCTACTGTGAGCAGGCACTGGGTGCAGCCGTCAGCCTCGTTGTGTGGTACTTGGCACAATTGCGGGTCCCATGTCCAGTGTGTGAAGCGCATTCGCCATGGAATGCGAAGGCGTGCTAGGCCGGCCGTGTGCGAGGAGGCGGGTGCGGTGCACTAGGGTGCCCTAAGGTCCCAGGTTGGGCCTTGGGTGCTCCTGAGCCTTTTTGTCCTGCCGAGAAGCGAGAGCTGCAACCCTCACGTCGGACAGAGACCTTTTGGTGGGGGCCCTGTTGGCGGATGGTGCAGGTGGGTTCACGCCCACGTTCCATCCCCACAGACCTACACATGGCGACCGGGCTTGGGGGAGCAGTCGCGCGAAGTGGCACCCACTGCAGCTCCTACGGGCATTGTACGGCACAGCTTGGAACTACCTCAACGTACCTACAATCCCCCTTAACCCTTGATCCCATGCTGCTTCGTGATCCCTCCGCTGCCCCCAGGCCCCCCTGCACTACAGCCAGGTGCAGGTGGTTGACCCCTCCACCGGCCGCCCCACCCGCGTGGTGTACATGTACACGCCCGAGGGGCAGCGCGTGCGCGTGCGGCGGCCGGAGCACGCGGGCGTGGAGCCAACCGTCAACGACATCCTGCCCACGCCGCCGGAACACGTGTCGCCGGAGGAGGAGCGGCGAGCGGCGCGCGCGGGGCTGGGTGAGTGTTGGTCGTAGGTGGCCATGGGCTGGTTCCTGTGCGGCTTTAGGGTGCCGTGCAGTTTGGGTGTCGAGGAGCAGGCCGGGGGAGCGGAGCGCGGTGGGGATGAGGCATTGGGCAGGTTGCAGGGAATCTGATTGAGGGGAGGGGAGGAGGTCCTGGTGCCGCTGGGGACTGGCAGGCAGGCGGTCGTGGAGCCAACCGTCAACGACGTGCTGACCACACCCCCTGGACTGGCGTCCGGTGCCTATACTTTGCGCGCTCCGCGGTTGCCCCCTGAGGGTTTGTCGTCCGGGGAGCAGCGGCGGGCGTTGCAAGCGGGGGCGGGCGAGCGATCGGGTCCTCCGCTGTGTCCAGAAGGACGGTACCTTTAGTGCGGGAGGACTGCCGGGGGTTGTCCGCAAGCGGGCCAGCAGGTGTAGCATGGGCAGCATCGGCAGGTGAGGCCCCGAGAAGGCGGAGGGCAGGCGCGGGGATCAGGCGGCGTGGGCTACAGGGGGGAAGTGCAATGTCAGAGTGCTGCGGGGGGCTGAGGCCGTGTGGGGCAGTGCAGCTATGCGTGGAGGGCTGGTGCCGCCAAGGGGCGCAGGCTGTTGGGAGTCAGCGGCCGGTGTGGGACCGAATGAAGCGCGGGGTATCGCGTGGGGCACGGGCGGGGCTTGGGTGCCGCTGGGTCGGCAGGCATGTGCCCAGGTGGGGTCCACGTCGTGCTGCCCACAACCCCTGATGACGTGTCGCTGGTGGAGGGGTGGCGGGCGGCGTGAGTTTGGCTGCGTGAGTTGGAGGCGGGGTGATGGTTCTTGGCCTGGCAGGAGGGCGGTGGCAGGATGGTGTCTTGGCCACACATGCGCCCGGGAGGCATGGGGCAACGCGCGGGCTGTACTCGTCCGGGCCCTGCACACTCGCACGCGGGGAAAGGGTGAGGCACGGGGGCGCGGGGAGGGGCTGAGGAGGTTGGGGCGGGGTTCGGTGAGGCGAGGGGGTGCATGGTTGGTGCCAGGCGGGTGAGCGAGGGAAGTGGGTGCACATCTCATCGAGGCCGTGGGGCGCTACCGAGGGGTCGCGGGCGGGGGCTAGGTTAGCAGCAGGTTAGCAGGTAAGCAGCGGGTGGTGCCAGGGCTGGGGAGGCGCCGCGAGTCAGGCAGGCAGGCGGGCAGGCGGGGCACTTGTCACCCGAGGAGGAGCGGCGGGGTTCAGGCCGGGTCCGCGTGCTCCGCTGACGCACACTGTGCTTTGGGGGTTTCGGTGATCGTTCATGGGCACCACCGTGGTCCTCTGTCGGCGGTCTGCATGAGGCTCTCGCCACAGGGGCACGGGGTGTCGTCGGGCAAGAAAAGTAGTCACACGGCCAGCTTACCGGTAGATACGATAACAAGCGCGACATGCGCCCTTTGTGCGGCCATCGCCCTCCTCGCCCCTCCCCTGCTTCCCTGCTCCGTGGCCAACACCTGAGCCAGGATAGTTTCGTGCCAACGCTCTGTCCTACCCCTCACCCCCGTGAACACACTCCAGCGTCCTGATTATCCAACGTGTACAACCCCTCCACCCTCCTGACAGCTGCACCCTACCTGCTACCGTAAACACCCCCACCATCTTCCCTCCCTGGTTCCCTTGCCTTCTGCTCCCGCCGTCCATTGGGCACGCAGGACCCTCACCTGTGCACCCTGCGTCCTTGCCCCAACCCCTCAGACGCATACCTAGCTCCCTGGGTTCCCCAGGCCGTCCCACCGGGCCCCCACGCCCCGGACTGCTGTACCTTGCCGGCTGCCGTAACTCCCTGCCTCCCCTTTGCAACCCTCCTTACCTGTTACCATAGAACTGCGTCCGTCTTCGCGGGTACCTCACTGCTGTACCCTCCCCTCCCTCCCTCCTACCGCAGTGGGCAAGAAGGACACTCCCCTGGCTGAGGCCTACCGCGCCACCTACCGCCCCGCCGAGGGCTTCCCCCTGCGCATCGCGGCCCTGGAGGCGGCGTGGTCCCGGAGCCGCGGGGGGGCGGGGCCGTGGCGGGAGGCAGACCTGGAGGCGGAGCGCCGGGCGTGGGCCGGAGGGGACTCCCCTGCACACGCGGGGCTGGGGGCGGAGGCGGGGGCGGGGGCGGGCGCGGGTGGGGGAGAGGGGGGCCTGGTGCCGTACGGGACAGTGGGGGATCAGCGGCGGGGGATGGCGAGCGGGGCGGCGGGCATGTGGGGCGGGGTGTCGTTTGCCGCGGCGGGGTTGGGGCGGGGGGCCGGGTGGTGGGGGCGGATGGGGAGGGGGTCGGTGGGGTTGCTACTGGGGCGATAGGCGAGGGGTTGGTTGGGGGGGACAGCGTTGTGGGAGTGAGTTGGCAAGGCGCGTGC
>VFQN01002985.1_pt1 | contig 25100 bp, 28 predicted proteins | sample 3512371 | NCBI WGS metagenome assembly VFQN01 (sample SAMN10412370, study PRJNA504923) | tailings metagenome | isolation source: Replicate 2 from Balatoc abandoned mine | place: Philippines: Itogon, Benguet | collected 2017-08-28 | reverse complement strand
CCCTGGCCGAGACGCGCCGGGCCTTCGACATCGCCGACCACATGGACCTCGGCACGGCGCTCAGCATGGAAGGCGAGGTTCAGCGGCGGCTCGGCATGAGCCACGACTACCTCGAAGGCGTCTCCGCCTTCTTCGCCAAGCGCGCCCCGGTGTTCAAGGACCGCTGAGTCGACGATGAAGGACACGACCTACAGCGACGCCCAGCACCTCGCCGAGCGGGTGCGCGACACGATGTTCGCCACCGACAAGGCGGCCCACGCGCTGGGCATGGAGGTCAGCGCCATCTCGCCCGGCCACGCCAGCGTGACGATGACGGTGCGCGAGGACATGCTCAACGGCTTCGGCATCTGCCAGGGCGGCATCATCGCCACGCTGGCCGACATGGCCTTCGCCTATGCCTGCAACTCGTACAACGAGCTGACCGTCGCCTCCGGCTTCGACGTCGACCTGCTCGGCCCCGGCAAGCTCGGCGACCGGCTCATCGCCAGTGGCCGGGTCGTCTCGCAGGGCTCGCGCATGGGCGTGTACGACATCGAAGTCACCAACCAGAGCGGCGAGCGCATCGCGGTGTTCCGCGGCCGCTCCTACCGCATGAAAGGCAAGCAGGTCGTGACGACCTGACCCGCCCCGCCAGGAGACAAGCCCAAATGCCCGTCAAGCGCCCCGCCCCCGGCGAACTCGATCCGATCGAAACCGCCAGCCGCGACGAACTGCAGGACCTGCAGCTGCAGCGTCTGAAGTGGTCGCTGCGCCACGCCTACGACAACGTGCCGCACTACCGGCGCGCGTTCGACGCCAAGGGCGTGCATCCGGACGACCTGCACTCGCTCGCCGACCTCGCGAAGTTCCCCTTCACGACGAAGAAGGAGCTGCGCGACAACTACCCCTTCGGCATGTTCGCCGTGCCGCGCGAGAAGGTGGTGCGCGTGCACGCCTCCTCCGGCACCACCGGCAAGCCGACGGTGGTGGGCTATACCCAGGGTGACATCGACCGCTGGGCCGAACTCGTGGCGCGCTCGATCCGCGCCTCCGGCGGCCGCGCCGGCGACATCGTGCACGTGGCCTACGGCTACGGCCTGTTCACCGGCGGCCTGGGCGCGCACTACGGCGCCGAGAAGCTGGGCTGCACGGTGATCCCGATGTCCGGCGGGCAGACCGAGAAGCAGGTGCAGCTGATCGTCGACTTCAAGCCCGACATCATCATGGTCACGCCCAGCTACATGCAGGTGATCATCGAGGAGTTCCGCCGCCAGGGGCTCGATCCGCGCGAGATGTCGGTGAAGGTGGGCATCTTCGGCGCCGAGCCCTGGACCGAGGCGATGCGCCGCGACATCGAGGCCGCGGCCGGTATCGATGCGGTCGACATCTACGGCCTGTCCGAGGTGATGGGCCCGGGCGTGGCCAACGAGTGCATCGAGGCCAAGGACGGCCCGGTGATCTGGGAGGACCACTTCTACCCCGAGATCATCGACCCGGACACCGGCGAAGTGCTGCCCGACGGCTCGGAAGGCGAACTCGTCTTCACCACGCTCACCAAGGAAGCGCTGCCGGTGGTGCGCTACCGCACGCGCGACCTCACGCGCCTGCTGCCACCCACCGCGCGCAGCATGCGGCGCATCGGCAAGATCGTCGGCCGCAGCGACGACATGCTGATCATCCGCGGCGTCAACGTCTTCCCGACGCAGATCGAGGAACTGATCCTGCAGAACGACAAGCTCAGCGGCCAGTACCAGCTGGTCGTCACGCGCAACGGCCACCTCGACCACATCACCGTGCGCTGCGAGGTGCGGCCCGATGCCGGCGCCGCCGGCACCGCCGACCGGCGCGAGATCGGCGAGTGGCTGCAGCACCGCATCAAGACGCTGGTGGGCGTGAGCGCCGAGGTGGACGTCGGCCTGCCCGATTCGATCGAACGCACACTCGTCGGCAAAGCCCGTCGAGTGATCGACCAACGGCCGAAAGGCTGAGGAGCAAGAACCATGTACACCCAAGCGATGGACACGATGGCCCGCGAGGCCAAGGGCCAGGTGCAGGCAGTCAAGTCGCCCGAGGAGCAAGCGCGCGAGGCCGCCTTCGAGGCGCGCATCGACGCCGGCGAGTTCATCGAGGCCAAGGACTGGATGCCCGAGCACTACCGAAAGACGCTGGTGCGGCAGATCAGCCAGCATGCGCACTCGGAGATCGTCGGCATGCTGCCCGAGGGCAACTGGGTCACGCGCGCGCCGACGCTCAAGCGCAAGGCCATCCTGCTGGCCAAGATCCAGGACGAAGGCGGCCACGGCCTGTACCTCTACGCCGCGGCCGAGACGCTGGGCGTGTCGCGGGACGAACTGCTCGAGGCCCTGCATACCGGCCGCGCCAAGTACAGCTCCATCTTCAACTACCCGACGCTGACCTGGGCCGACGTCGGCGTGATCGGCTGGCTGGTCGACGGCGCGGCGATCATGAACCAGGTGCCGCTGTGCCGCTGCTCCTACGGCCCCTACGCGCGGGCGATGGTGCGCATCTGCAAGGAGGAGTCCTTCCACCAGCGCCAGGGCTTCGACGCGCTGCACGTGATGATGAGCCAGGGCACGCCCGAGCAGCGCGAGATGGTGCAGGACGCGGTGAACCGCTGGTGGTGGCCGAGCCTGATGATGTTCGGCCCGCCGGATGCCGAGTCCACCCACAGCACGCAGTCCATGCGCTGGGGCATCAAGCGCATCAGCAACGACGACCTGCGCCAGAAGTTCGTCGATGCCACGGTCGAGCAGGCCAAGGTGCTGGGCGTGAGCCTGCCCGACCCCGACCTGAAGTGGAACGAGGCGCGCCAGTCGTACGACTACGGCGCGATCGACTGGAGCGAGTTCTGGAACGTGGTCAACGGCCACGGGCCGTGCAACCGCGAGCGCCTGGCCGACCGGGTGAAGGCCTGGGACGACGGCGCCTGGGTGCGCGAGGCGGCGATCGCCCACGAGCGCAAGAAGCAACTCAAGAAGGAGGCAGCATGAGCCAGAGCAAGTTGAGCGCGGCGAGCCCGACGCCCGGCCGCCCGAAGGCGGGCGAGATCCCCTCGGGGGATCGGCCGACGTACACGTCGGACGAGGGGCTGTCATGAAGAACGAATGGCCTCTGTGGGAAGTGTTCGTGCGCAGCAAGAGCGGCCTGGACCACAAGCACTGCGGCAGCCTGCACGCGAGCGATTCGGCGATGGCCATCCAGATGGCCCGCGACGTCTACACCCGCCGCCAGGAAGGCGCCAGCGTGTGGGTGGTGCGCTCCGACCAGATCGTCGCCAGCGACCCCGACACCAAGGACATGTTCTTCGAGCCGGCCGAGGACAAGGTCTACCGCCACCCGACCTTCTACAAGCTGCCGGCCGACGTGGACCACATGTGATGGACAGCCGCCTCGACTACGTCCTGCGCATCGCCGATGCGTGCCTGATCCACGGCCAGCGCCTCTCCGAATGGTGCGGCCACGCGCCGGTGCTCGAGGAAGACATCGCGCTGACCAACGTGGCGCTCGACCACATCGGCCAGGCCCGGTCGCTGCTCACGCTGGCCGGCGAGCTCGAAGCCCGCGGCCGCGACGAGGATGCGCTGGCCTTCCTGCGCCCCGAGCGCGAGTACCGCAACGTCACGATGCTGGAGCTGCCCAGCGGCGACTTCGCGCGCACCGTGCTGCGGGCGTTCCTGTGGGCCAGCTTCATGAAGGTGCTTTGCCAGGCACTGGCCACCTCCTCGAACGCGCAGCTCGCCGCCATCGCCGCCAAGTCGCTCAAGGAGGTGCGCTACCACCAGCAGCACACCGGCGACTGGGTGGTGCGCCTGGGCGACGGCACCGACGAGTCGGCGCGCCGCATGGCCGAGGCGCTGGCGCTGCTGTGGCCGTACACCGCCGAGTGGTTCGCCGACGACGAGGTCGACCGCCAGGCCCAATCCAGCGGCCTCGGCCCGGCCTGGAGCACGCTGCAGGAGGCCTGGCGCGCCGAGGTGCAGCCGGTGTTCGCCGAGGCGAACCTCGTGCCGCTGGCCGAGACGCCCTTCCGCACCACCGGCAAGCGCGGTGTGCACAGCGAGCACATGGGCTTCCTGCTCGCCGAGATGCAGAGCCTGGCCCGCGCCTTCCCCGGAGCCACGTGGTGAACACCGCACAGGCCTGGGCGACGCTCGCGCAGGTGCCCGACCCCGAGGTGCCTGTGCTCTCGGTGGTCGACCTCGGCATCGTGCGCGAGCTCGACGTGGCCGAGGGCGACAGCGTGGCCGTCACGCTCACCCCCACCTACTCCGGCTGCCCGGCCACCGAGGTGATCCAGGATGCGGTGGTGCAGGCGCTGAAGAAGGCCGGGGCGCGCGAGGTGACGGTCACCACCACGCTCGACCCGCCCTGGACCACCGACTGGATCTCGCCCGAGGCCGCCGAGAAGCTGCGTGCCTACGGCATCGCGCCGCCGCACCTGAGTGCCGGGCAGGCGCAGACGCTGCACTTCCATCCGAAGAACGTCGCCTGCCCGCGCTGCGGCAGCCTGAACACGCAACGTCTGTCCGCGTTCGGCGCCACCGCCTGCAAGGCGCTGCACCGCTGCCTCGACTGCCTCGAGCCCTTCGAACACTTCAAACCGATCTGATGCCATGAGCCTGCAATTCCATGCCCTGCCGGTGAAGAGCGTCTCGCGCGATGCCGACGCGCTGGTGGTCGGCTTCGGCGTGCCCGAGACATTGCGCGATGCCTTCGCCTTCGAGCCGGGGCAGTACCTCACCCTGCGCGCCGACGTGAACGGCGAGGACCTGCGCCGCTCCTATTCGATCTGCAGCACGCCCGGCGACGCCGAGATGCGCGTGGGCATCCGCCTGTTGCCCGGCGGCCAGTTCTCCGGCTGGGCCGCGCAGCACCTGGCCGCCGGTCAGACGCTGCAGGTGATGCCGCCGCAAGGCCGCTTCACGATCGCGCCCGACGCGGCAGCGCAGCGCCACCTGCTCTTCATCGCTGCAGGCAGCGGCATCACGCCGATGCTGTCGCTGATCCGCACCCTGCTCGCGCGCGAGCCGAAGACACGTTGCACGCTGATCTACGGCAACCGCCGCGTGGCAACGATGATGTTCAAGGAGGACCTGGAGGACCTGAAGGACCGCTACCTGCGGCGCTTCACCCTGCTGCCGGTGTTCTCGCGCGAGGCGCAGGACGCGCCGCTGTTCAACGGCCGGCTCGACGAGGCGCGCGTCGGCGAGTTCCTGCGCACGCTGGTGCCGGCCGACGGCGTCGACGAGGCCTTCGTCTGCGGGCCGGCGGGCATGCTCGACGGTGCCGTGGCAGCGCTCGAGACGGCGGGCCTTGCGGCGCCGCGCATTCACGTCGAGCGCTTCGGCGACGTCAACGCCGCCACCGCCCACCACGTCGAGGAAGGCGACGCCGACCACGCCCGGGTGGCGCTGGTGATCGACGGGCTGACACGCCAGGTCGAGTTCCGCCTCAGCGACCCCTCCATCCTCGACGCCGCGCGCCGCACCGGGCTGGACGTGCCCTACGCCTGCAAGGCCGGCGTGTGCTCCACCTGCAAGGGCAAGGTGCTCGAGGGTTCGGTGCGCATGGACCGCAACCTCGCCCTCACCGAGGCCGAGGTGGCGCAGGGCTTCGTGCTGTGCTGCCAGGCGCACCCGACGACGCCGTCGGTGACGATCACCCTCGACGAGAGATAAGGCAACGCATGGCCCGCGGCCGCTCCGCCGACTACGACCTCAACCGCGAGACCATCGTCCGCACCGCCACCCGGCTGTTCGCGCAGCAGGGCTACCCGGGCACGTCGATGAGCGATCTCGCCAAGGCCTGCGGCATCTCCAAGCCGCTGCTGTACCACTACGTGAGCGACAAGTACCAGCTGCTGCGCGAGATCACCGAAGGCCACGTGAGCCGGCTGGAGGCGATCATCGGCGAGGTCGCGGCGCTGAAGCTCGACGCGCCGGCGCGGCTGCGCGAGCTGATCCGCCGCTTCGTGCACGAGTACGCCCAGGCGCGCCACGACCACGGCGTACTGACGCAGGACGTGAAGTTCCTCGAGCCGCGCGACCGCAGCCGGGTGCTGAAGAAGGAGCGCGCCGTGGTGGCCGCCTTCGCCGCCACCATCGGCGAAGCGCGCCCCGAGCTCGCGCGCGCGGCGCTGGACAAGCCGCTGACCATGCTGCTGTTCGGCATGATCAACTGGATGTTCACCTGGCTGAAGCCCGACGGTGAACTGAGCCACGACGACATGGCGCCGATCGTGGCCGACCTCTTCCTCGGCGGGCTCGGCGCGGTGAAGGCGCCGGCTGCCGCGCTAGTAGAAGCCCGGGACTGATTCGTCGACCGATCAGTCGATAATTTTCGCCACCCTTCTCCAGGAGACATCCGATGAAACTCAAGCGACTGCTGCTCGCCGCCGCGCTCTCGATGATCGGCGCCACCGGCGCTGTCCAGGCCCAGATCAAGGTCGGCGTCACCGTCTCGGCCACCGGCCCGGCGGCCTCGCTGGGCATCCCCGAGAAGAACACCATCGACCTGATGCCCAAGACCATCGGCGGGCAGAAGGTCGAGTACATCGTGCTCGACGACGGCTCCGACACCACCAAGGCGGTGGCCAACACGCGCAAGCTGATCACCGAGGACAAGGTCGACATCGTGCTCGGCTCGACGATCACGCCGAACTCGCTGGCGATGATCGACGTGGTGGCCGAGAACCAGGTGCCGATGATCTCGATGGCCGCCTCGGCACGCATCGTCGAGCCGGTCGACGCCAAGAAGCGCTGGGTGTTCAAGACGCCGCAGAACGACATCATGATGTCGCTGGCGATCGCCACCCACATGGCGGCCAACGGCGTGAAGACGGTCGGCTTCATCGGCTTTGCCGACGCCTACGGCGAAGGCTGGTACGGCGAGTTCGCCAAGGTCGCGCCGCTCAAGGGCCTGCAGATCATCGCCAACGAGCGCTACGCCCGCACCGACACCGCCGTCACCGGCCAGGTGCTGAAGATCATGGCCGCCAAGCCCGACGCAGTGCTGATCGCCGGTTCCGGCACGCCGGCCGCCCTGCCGCAGAAGACGCTCAAGGAGCGCGGCTACACCGGCAAGTACTACCAGACCCACGGCGTGGCCAACAGCGACTTCCTGCGCGTGGGCGGCAAGGACGTCGAGGGCACCTTCCTGCCCGCCGGTCCGGTGCTGGTGGCCGACCAGCTGCCCGCCTCCAACCCGGTGCGCAAGTCGGCCCAGGCCTACGTGGCGGCCTACGAGGCGGCGCACGGCAAGGGCTCGGTGTCGACCTTCGGCGCTCACGCCTGGGATGCCGGCCTGCTGATGACCGCGGCCATCCCGAACGCGCTGAAGAAGGCCAAGCCCGGCACGGCCGAGTTCCGCGCCGCCTTGCGCGACGCGATCGAGCAGGTGAAGGACCTGCCCGGCGCCCACGGCATCTTCAGCATGTCCCCGACCGACCACCTCGGCCTGGACCAGCGCGCCTACGTGATGGTCAAGATCGACAACGGCACCTGGAAGTACCAGCCCTGACTGGCGCCACGTTCGATGCAGTGATCGTCGGCGCGGGAGCGGCCGGCCTTCACTGCGCGGCGATGGCCGGGCAGCTCGGCGCGCGCGTGCTGCTGCTCGACCACGCCGCCAAGGTGGCGGAGAAGATCCGCATCTCCGGCGGCGGGCGCTGCAACTTCACCAACCGCGACGCCACGCCGGCCCAGTTTCTCTCCGAGAACCCGCACTTCTGCCGCTCGGCACTGGCGCGCTACACGCCGGCCGATTTCCTCGCGCTGGTCGAGCGCCACCGCATCCCCTGGCACGAGAAGCACAAGGGCCAGCTGTTCTGCGACCGCTCGGCCGAGGACATCATCGCGATGCTGCTGGCCGAGTGCGGCGCCGGCGGCGTCGAGCGCCGCCAGCCCTGCACCGTGAAGGCCGTGCGGCGCGCCGGCAGCGACTTCGAGCTCGACACCGACAGCGGCACGGTGCGCGCCTCCCGGCTGGTGGTCGCCACAGGCGGTCTCTCGATCCCGAAGATCGGCGCCAGCGACTTCGGCCTGCGCCTGGCCGCCCAGTTCGGCCACCGCGTGGTGCCGACGCGCCCCGGCCTGGTGCCGCTCACCTTTGCCGCCGCCGACTGGGCGCCGTTCGTGCCGCTGGCCGGTGTCTCGCTGGAGGTCGGCATCGAGGCGGGCCGCGGCAAGGCGCGCGGGCGCTTCGTCGAAGACCTGCTGTTCACCCACCGCGGCCTGTCCGGCCCCGCCGTGCTGCAGGCCTCCAGCTACTGGCGCGAGGGCGAGCCGCTGCGGCTGGACCTGGCGCAAGGCCACGCCCTGGCCGACGAACTTCTGGCGGCCAAGCAGGGATCGCGCCGCCAGCTGGGCACCGAACTGGCCGAGAGGCTGCCGCGCCGGCTGGCCGAGGTCTGGCTGGCGGCGCGCCCCGGCTGGGCGGCCCGGCCGCTGGCCGAGATGAAGGACGCCGAACTGCGCGAGCTGGCCGCCCGCGTGCAGGCCTGGGAGATCACCCCCGACGGCAGCGAGGGCTACCGCAAGGCCGAGGTGACGCTGGGCGGCGTCGACACCCGCGAGCTGAACCAGCAGACCCTGGAAAGCCGCCTCGTGCCCGGCCTGCACTTCATCGGCGAGGTGGTCGACGTCACCGGCTGGCTCGGCGGTTACAACTTCCAGTGGGCCTGGGCCAGCGCCGCCGCCTGCGCCCGGGCCCTGGGGGCTGGCTTGCGAGCGGAAGTTTCCGGCATATAATCGCCGTCTTTGCTGGCAAACCCGCGCCGCGATTGCCGCAGCCGCCTGGGGCAGGAACTCCGGACCCTCCTTCCTTCGGGCACGCAGCAACACCGAGCGCAACTCAACCCTAACCGTTCTACATGACTACGATTCGCGTCAAAGAAAACGAGCCGTTCGACGTGGCACTGCGCCGCTTCAAGCGCACGATCGAGAAACTCGGGCTGCTGACCGACCTGCGCGCCCGCGAGTTCTACGAGAAGCCCACCGCCGAGCGCAAGCGCAAGAAGGCTGCGGCCGTCAAGCGCCATTTCAAGCGCGTTCGCAGCATGCAGCTGCCCAAGAAGCTCTACTGAGCTTCCGGCCGCATCACCGAAGCCCGCAGCCTCTGCGGGCTTTGTCGCTTCTGGAGACGAGCATGAGCCTCAAGGAACGAATCACCGAAGACATGAAGGCCGCCATGCGCGCCAAGGAAGCCGCCCGGCTGCTGACCATCCGCGGCCTGATGGCGGCGATGAAGCAGAAGGAAGTCGACGAGCGCATCGAGCTCGACGACGCCGCCATCGTCGGCATCGTCGACAAGCTGATCAAGCAGCGCAAGGACTCGATCGCCCAGTTCGCCGGCGCCGGCCGCACCGACCTGGTCGAGAAGGAGACCGCCGAGCTGCAGGTGCTCGAGGGCTACCTGCCCGCGCGGCTGTCGGCCGACGAAATCGCCGCGCAGGTGGCCGCGCTGGTCGCCGAGCTGGGCGCCAGCGGTCCCGGCGACATGGGCAAGGTGATGGGCGCCGCGAAGGCGAAGTTCGCCGGCAACGCCGACATGGGCCTGGTGTCCGCGGCGGTCAAGCAGGCCCTGGCACGCTGAGGTGAGAAGTCCATGATCCCGACCCGCCAACTCCTGCGCCAGATCGCGCCCGATGTCTGCGTCGCTCCCCAGCTCGAGCCGCCGGCGATGGCCGAGCTGGCTGCGATGGGCTTCAAGAGCGTCGTCAACAACCGGCCCGATTTCGAGGAAGGCCCGAGCCAGCCCACCGACGCGCAGATGAAGGCTGCCGCCGAGGCCGCCGGCCTCGCCTACGCCTACCTGCCGGTGCAGCCGGCCTATCAGTCGCCGGAACAGATCGCACGCATGGCCGAGCTGCTGGCCTCGCTGCCGCGGCCGATGGTGGCCTTCTGCCGCAGCGGCACGCGCTCCGGCAAGCTCTACCAGGCGGCCATCGCGGCGCGCTGAGCCAGGCGCGGCGCGCACTCTGCCCCGCCCGCCATGCGCCCGCGCTCGACCTTCCTGCTGCTGGCGATCCTGCCGCTGCTGCTGACGCTGTCGCTCATCGCGCTGGCGATGTTCCAGCAGCAGCAGGACCTCTCCCGCCGCGAGCGGCAGGTGATCGAGCAGGCCACCATGGCCGCCAAGGAGGCCGAGCTGCTCAACCTGGCCGGCATGGCGCGCAGCGCACTGGCGCCGCTGTACGAGTCGCGCCGCGACGACCCCGAGACCATCGCCGAGGCGCTGCGCCTGCTGGCCCAGCTCGACTACGGCATCGACGGCTACTTCTTCGTCTTCGACACCGGCGGCCGCAACCTGCAGCACCCGCGCCAGCCGGAGCTCCAGGGCCAGGACCTCTGGGACCTGCGCGACACCCAGGGCGTGCCGGTGATCCGCGAGCTGATCGCCCGCGGCCACGAGGGCGGCGGCTTCGTGCGCTACCTGTGGGAGAAGCCCTCCACGCGCACGCTGACACCGAAGCTCGCCTATGCGATCTCGATGCCGCGCTGGAACATGGTGATCGGCACCGGCGTCTACCTCGACGACATCCAGGGCACGCTGGCGCGGCTGGACGCCCAGGTCGACGAGAACATCGCCGAGACCATGGGCTGGATCGCCGGCATCGCGGTGTTCGGCGTGGTGCTGATCGCCGGCAGCGGCCTGGCGCTGAACCTCAGCGAGGCCCGCGTGGCCGACGGCAAGCTGCGCAACCTGGCCCGCCAGGTGGTGAAGTCGCAGGAAGACGAGCGCGCCCACCTCTCGCGCGAGCTGCACGACAGCACCAGCCAGACGCTGGTGTCGATCAAGCTGCTGCTCGAATCCGCCGCCAGCCAGCTCGGCCGCGAGCACACGCCGGCGGCGCTGCACCGCGCCGTGCAGCGCCTCGGCGACGCGCTGCACGAGGTGCGCCGCATTTCGCACCGCCTGCGCCCCGCGGAACTCGACACGCTGGGCCTGCCCGCTGCGCTCGACGACCTCGCCGAGGAGTTCAACCAGCACGGCCGCGTGCGCGTGGCGCTGCAGCTGTGGGGCGACGCGCAGGCGCTTCCGGACGAGGTCAACACGGTGCTGTTCCGTGTCGTGCAGGAATCGCTGACCAACATCGAGAAGCATGCCCGCGCCACGCGCGTGCAGGTGCGTCTGATCTTCCACGCCGGCGGGCTGCGCCTGCGCATCGTCGACGACGGCGTGGGCTTCGACGTGCCGGCGATCCGCGCCGACCCGCGCCGCGGCATCGGCATGCGCAACATGCGCGAGCGCGTCGAGTCGATCGGCGGCCGCTTCAGCATCGACTCGCACCCCGGCCGCACCGCCGTGCTGGCCGACCTGCCCGCCGACGCGATCGAGCGCCTGCGCACCCCGCAGCAGGCCGAGGCCGCCTGATGGGCACGCGCATCCTCCTCGTCGACGACCACCCGCTGGTGCGCGAGGGCCTGCGCGCCCGGCTGGCCCAGACGCCCGGCATCGAGGTGGTGGGCGAGGCCGGCGACGCCGAGCAGGCCTTCGCGCGCGTGGCCATGCTGCTGCCCGACCTGGTGCTGATGGACGTGGGCATGAAGCAGGTCAACGGCATCGATCTGACCGCGCGCCTGCGCGAGAAGCACCCGGCGCTGCGCGTGCTGATGCTGAGCATGTACGACAACCCCGAGTACGTGCACCGCGCGCTGGCCGCCGGCGCGATGGGCTACGTGCTGAAGGAGGCGCCCTCGGAAGAGATCGTCGAGGCCATCGTCGCCGTGGCCGCGGGTCGCCCGTTCCTCGGCTCGGGCCTGGCGGCCACCTCGGGTCGGCCCGACGACGGCCGCCCGCTGCTGTCGGCCCGCGAGTCCGAGATCCTGCGCTGCCTGGCCGAGGGCATGGCCAGCAAGCAGGTGGCCGAGGCGCTGGGCATGAGCGTGCGCACCGTCGAGACGCACCGGCAGAACATCCGCCGCAAGCTGGGCCTGGCCGGGCAGGCCGAGCTGATCAAGTACGCCGTCGAGCGCTGCCGCGGGCCTGCGTAGTACCACGTACCGGTTTCACCGGTTGCGCCGGGGCCGCCGGCGAGGTCTGATCGGCACAATGCGGCGCAAACCGCGCCACCTTCGGAGATCCCCTTGAACGCCCTGCTTCCCCTCTCGGGCCTGATCGACCGCTTCAGCAACGGCATCGGACAACTGGTGCGCTGGTTCGTGCTGGCCGCGGTGCTCATCAGCGCCATCAACGCCATCGTGCGCAAGGCCTTCAACATCAGCTCGAACGCCTTCCTGGAAGTCCAGTGGTATCTGTTCGCCGCCGTGTTCATGCTCGGCGCGGGCTATGCCTTCCTGCGCAACGTGCACGTGCGCATCGACTTCATCGCCAACAAGCTGTCGCGGCGCACCAATGCGGTGATCGACGCGCTGGGCATCGTGATCTTCCTGATCCCCTTGTGCCTGATCATGATCACGCTGAGCTGGCCGCTGTTCGTCAACGCCTGGGACAGCGGCGAGATGTCGCAGAACGCCGGCGGCCTGATCCGCTGGCCGGTGTACCTGCTGGTGCCGGTCGGGTTCGCCATCCTGATGCTGCAAGGCGTGTCCGAGCTGATCAAGCGGCTGGCCTTCCTGCAGGGGGCGATTCCCGAACCCTTCAGCGTCGAGCACCACAAGTCGGAAGAAGAGGAACTCGCCGAGCAACTCGCCGCCGAGGCCGAGCGCCACGAGCAGGAACTGCTGGCCAAGCGCCAGAGCGACGACAAGAACGAGGCGCGCTGAGCCATGGTCGAATTCATCACCCAGAACTTCGTCCCGCTGATGTTCGCGGGGCTGTTCGTCTTCCTGCTGTCGGGCATTCCGGTTGCGTTCGGCCTGGCGGCCACCGGATTGCTGTTCGGATTCATCGGCATGGAGGCCGGCCTGTTCGGCGCCAACCTGTTCCAGGCGCTGCCGCTGCGGGTGTTCGGCATCATGCAGAACGACACGCTGCTGGCGATCCCGTTCTTCACCTTCATGGGCATCGTGCTCGAGCGCTCCGGCATGGCCGAAGACCTGCTCGAGACGGTCGGCCAGGTGTTCGGCCCGCTGCGCGGCGGCCTGGCCGTGGCGGTGATCCTGGTCGGCGCGCTGCTGGCCGCCACCACCGGCGTGGTGGCCGCAGCGGTGATCAGCATGGGCCTGATCTCGCTGCCCATCATGCTGCGCTACGGCTACAACCGCACCATCGCCACCGGCACCATCACCGCCTCGGGCACGCTGGCACAGGCCATCCCGCCCTCGCTGGTGCTGATCGTGCTGGCCGACCAGCTCGGCCGCTCGGTCGGCGACATGTATTCCGGCGCGCTCATCCCGGGCCTGCTGCTGGTCGGCCTCTACCTCGTCTTCGTGGCGCTGGTGGCGATCTTCAAGCCCTCCTGGGTGCCGGCGCTGCCTCCCGAGGCGCGCATCTACCGCGAGCCCAACGGCTCCAGCGGCCACCTGTCGCTGCTGGCACTGGTCGCGCTGTGCGGCGCGGCCGGCTGGGCCTGGTCGAAGGTGCACCAGTCGATCATCAACCCGCTGATCGACCGGCAGTTGCCCGCCCCGGGCGACGAGATCCTGATCATGTCGATGACGGTGGCCTCGCTGCTCGCGCTCGCGCTCGCGCTGGTCAACAAGGGCCTGAAGATCGGCCTGCTGTCGCGCTTGACCGAGCAGGTCACTTTCGTGCTGATCCCGCCGCTGGTGCTGATCTTCCTCGTGCTCGGCACCATCTTCCTGGGTATCGCCACACCGACCGAAGGCGGCGCGATGGGGGCATTGGGCGCGCTGATCATGGCCGTCTCGCGCAACCGCATGTCGCGCAAGCTGATGGTGCAGGCGCTGGACAGCACCGCGCGCCTGTCGATCTTCGTGCTGTTCATCCTGATCGGCTCGACGGTGTTCAGCTTCACCTTCAACGCCGCCGACGGCCACATCTGGGTCGAGCACCTGTTCGACAACATGCCCGGCGGCGCGCTCGGCTTCCTGATCGTGGTGAACATCCTGGTGTTCATCCTCGGCTGCTTCATCGACTTCTTCGAGATCGCCTTCATCGTGATCCCGATCCTGGCGCCGGTGGCCAACAAGATCCTGCCCGAGCTGCTGCCGCAGGGCACGCCGCCCGAGATGGCGCTGGTGTGGTTCGGGGTGATCATCGCGATGAACCTGCAGACCTCGTTCCTCACGCCGCCGTTCGGCTTCGCCCTGTTCTACCTGCGCAGCGTGGCGGCCCGCAAGGACTACAAGGACCGGGTGACGGGCGAGACGATCCCGGCGGTGACGACGCCGCAGATCTACAAGGGCTCGATCGCCTTCATCGTGCTCCAGCTGATCATGGTCGCCGCGGTGATCGCCTTCCCGACCCTGGTGACCGGCGGCATCGACAAAGGCGTGACCATCGACGCCGACAAGGCGCTCCAGATGCTGCAGCAGCAGGACACCGGCTCGCGCCCGGCGGACCCGATGGCCGGGTTCGACGTACCAGCCGCTGCATCGGCGCCGGCGAGCGCCGCCCCCGAGCAGAAGGACGACCCGATGAAGGGCCTGCTCCAGTCGATCAAGGAAGACCAGAAGAAGTAGCCCGGGTCGCACCGGCCCCGCCTCGCGGCAGGGCCGGGCATGAAAAAGCCCCGCCGAGGCGGGGCTTTCTTCTGGGCGGACCGGAGTCCGATCAGAGCTTCTGCGACTGCATGAAGTCGTCGAAGCCCGCTTCCGTGAAGCGGAACCAGAGGTTGGCGTCGCGGCGGAACGCGGCGTAGTCCTCGTAGATCTTCTTCCAGGCCGGGTTGGTGTTGTTCAGCTCCGCGTAGACCTCCATGGCGGCCTTGAACGAGCCTTCCATCACGTCCTTCGGGAAGCGGAAAAGCTTGGTGCCCTGGCCGACCAGGGTCTTCAGCGCCGCCGGGTTGCGGGCGTCGTAGCGGGCCTGCATCTCGACGTGGGCATAGGCCGCAGCGCTCTCGACGATCGCCTTGTACTCGGCCGACAGGCTGTCATAGGCCTTCTTGTTCACGTACAGCGAGAGCTGCGGGCCGCCTTCCCACCAGCCGGGGTAGTAGTAGTTCGGGGCAACCTTGTTGAAGCCGAGCTTCAGGTCGTCGTACGGACCGACCCACTCGGCCGCGTCGATCGTGCCCTTTTCCAGCGCCTGGTAGATCTCGCCACCGGGGATGTTCTGCGGCACCGCGCCGATGCGCTCGAGCACCTTGCCGCCGAAGCCGCCGATGCGCATCTTCAGGCCCTTCATGTCGGCCAGCGACTTGATCTCCTTGCGATACCAGCCACCCATCTGCGCGCCGGTGTTGCCCATCGGGAAGTTGACGATGCCCGACTGGCCGTAGAACTCGCGGGTCAGCTTCAGGCCGTTGCCCTCGTACATCCAGGCCGTCATCTGGCGGCTGTTCAGGCCGAAGGGAATGGCGCAGTCCAGCGCGTAGGTGGGGTCCTTGCCGAAGAAGTAGTACGGCGCGGTGTGGGCCATCTCGACCGTGCCGTTGGAGGCGCCGTCGAGCACGCCGAACGGGGGCATCAGTTCGCCGCCGGCGTGCACCGAGATCTGGAATTTGCCGCTGGTCATCTCACCGACCTTCTTGGCCATGACTTCGGCCGCGCCGTAGATGGTGTCGAGCGACTTCGGGAAGCTCGAGGCCAGGCGCCAGCGGATGTTGGCCTGGGCGTGCACGATGGCCGGTGCGGCACCGGCCGCCAGGACGCCGGCGATGCCGGCGCGTTGGATGAATGAGCGACGTTCCATGCGTTTTCTCCTGTGGTGGATACGCGGGAGGGTGAAGTGAGCGCGAGGATTCTAGGAGGGGGGTATAGCCCCCCCGCCCGGTGTTTTCCCCTGCGCAAAACTACGTGGAACCGGCGGCCGCCGCGAGACTCAGAGGCCCGCCAGCTTCATGCGTTCCACCAGCACCGAACCCGTGGTCTTGCTGCCGCTGGCATAGGCATCGGCCCCCACGGCGACGATGCCCTTGAGCATATCGCGCAGGTTGCCGGCGATGGTGACCTCGTGCACCGGGTGCACGATGCGGCCGTTCTCGACCCAGAAGCCCGCCGCGCCGCGCGAGTAGTCACCGGTGACCTGGTTGACGCCCTGGCCCATCAGCTCGATCACGAACAGGCCGCGGTGCAGCTTGCGGATCATCGCGTCGAGGTCGTCGCCCGGCTGGGTGAGCCGGCTGCTCAGCGTGAGGTTCTGCGAGCCGCCGGCGTGGCCGGTGGTGCGCATGCCCAGCTTGCGCGCCGAGTAGCTGGACAGGAAGTAGCCCTGCAGCACGCCGGCCTTGACGACGTCGCGCGCGCGGGTGACCACGCCCTCGTCGTCGAAGGGCGCGCTGCCCTTGCCGCGCGGGATGTGCGGATCCTCGTGCACGTCGAGGTGCGGCGCGAGCACCTCCTTGCCGAGGCTGTCGAGCAGGAAGCTCGACTTGCGGTACAGCGCGCCGCCGCTGGTGGCCTGCACCAGCGCGCCGAGCAGGCCGGCCGCCACGGTCGACTCGAACAGCACCGGCACCTCCGCCGTGGCCACCTTGCGCGCGCGCAACCGAGACAGCGCCCGCTCGGCGGCGTACCGGCCCACCGCCTCCGGCGCCGCCAGGTCGTCGGGTGAGCGCATCGAGGTGTACCAGGCGTCGCGCTGCATGTCGTCGCCGCCCTTGCCGGGCAGCGAGGCGATCGGCGCCACCGAGACCGAATGCCGCGAACTGGCGTAGCCGCCGCGGAAGCCACGGCTGTTGGCCATGAAGAAGTGCGACTGCTGGGCGGAGACACCGGCACCGTCGGAGTTGGTGATGCGGCGGTCGGTCTCGAGCGCCGCCGCCTCGCAGCGCTGCGCGATCTCCACCGCCTGCTCGGCGACGATGGGCCAGGCGTGGTAGAGGTCGAGATCGCGCTCGGCGACCGCACCGAAGGCCAGGTCTTCCACCTCGGGCAGGCCGGCAGCCGGATCCTCGGCGGTGAAGCGGGCGATGTCGTGCGCGGCGCGAACCGTCTGCTCCAGCGCGGCGCGCGAGAAGTCGGAGGTGCTGGCGTTGCCGCGGCGCTTGCCGACGTAGACGGTGACGCCCAGCGACTTGTCGCGGTTGCGCTCCACGTTTTCGACCTCGCCCTTGCGCACGCTGACCGACAGGCCCACGCCTTCGGACACCTCCACCCCCGCCTCGCTGGCCCCCAGCGCGCGGGCCAGGGCGAGCGCGTCTTCGGCCAGCTGCTGGAACTGCTCGCGCGAATGGGCGAAGCCGCGGGTGTTCTTGTCGGTCATGAGGGCTGCAGGAGGGTTGGCTTCGGAGGGCGCGGGCTATCATAACCAGCCCTCTGCGCCGCACCGGCGCCCTTCGCCGATGTCCCGCCACGACCCTTTCCACTCCCCCGCTGACGCCGTCGACCCCGACGAGCGCCCCAGCAAGACGCAGCGCAAGAAGGCTTCGCACGAGTTGCAGGACCTCGGCCAGGCGCTGGTCGACCTGCCCGAATCGCGGGTCAAGGACCTGGCGATCCCCGAGAACCTGCGCGATGCGGTGCACGAGTACCGCCGCACGAAGTCGCACGAGGGCCGGCGCCGGCAGATGCAGTACATCGGCAAGCTCATGCGCGGCGTCGACACCGAGCCGATCCGCCAGGCCGTGCTCGACATGCAGCTCGGCCGCGCCAAGGATTCGCTGGCGCTGCATGAGGCCGAGCGCTGGCGCGCCGAGCTGATCGACAGCGACGACGCCGTCGGCGCCTACCTGCAGGCGTTCCCGCAGGCCGACACGCAGCAGCTGCGCAGCCTGATCCGCGCCGCGCGCAAGGACGCCGCGCTGGTGCCCGAGCAGCGCAGCGGCCGGGCCTTCCGCGAGCTGTTCCAGTTCATCAAGCAAACCCGCCAAGACCATGAGTGATTCCTTCGATCCGGTGTGCATCGGCGTGGTGTCGATCAGCGACCGCGCCAGTTCGGGCGTCTACGAAGACAAGGGCATCCCCGCGCTGCAGGCGTGGCTGCAGCAGGCGCTGCGCAACCCGATCAGCTGGGAGACGCGCCTGATTCCCGACGAGCAGGAGGGCATCAGCGCCGCGCTGCGCGAGCTGGTCGACGCGGCGAAATGCGACCTCGTGCTGACCACCGGCGGCACCGGCCCGGCGCCGCGCGACGTGACGCCCGAGGCCACGCTGGCGGTGGCCGACAAGGTGATGCCCGGCTTCGGCGAGCAGATGCGCCAGATCAGCCTGAACTTCGTGCCCACCGCCATCCTGTCGCGCCAGGTGGCGGTGATCCGCGGCAAGGCGCTGATCATCAACCTGCCGGGCCAGCCGAAGTCGATCGCCGAGACGCTCGAGGGATTGAAGGACCGCGGCGTGCACGGCATCTTCGCGGCCGTGCCCTACTGCATCGACCTGATCGGCGGTCCCTACCTCGAGACCGACGAGGCGGTGTGCAAGGCCTTCCGGCCGAAGAGCGCGATGCGTCCGCCGCGCTGATGAAACGCCTGCCCGGCCGTACCGTCGCCCTCGCCTGCTCCGGCGTCTGTGCGGCGGCAGCCGCGCAGGAGCCCCTGCTCGACTACCGCGTCAGCCCGCGCGACACGCTGATCGGCCTGTCGCAGACGGTGTTCGTCAACCCGCAGGCCTGGCGCGAGATCGCCCGGATCAACCAGCTGCCCGACCCGAACCTGATCCGGCCCGGCCAGGTGCTGCGCGTGCCCGCACGGCTGATGCGCACGCGGCCGCTGCCGGTGGCGCTGGCCAGCAGCGTGGGCGAGGTGCGCGTGGGCGGCGCGCCGGCGCAGCCCGGCATGGCGATCGCCGAGGGCCAGCAGCTGGAGACCGGCGCCAACGGCTCGGCGGTGCTGGCGCTGGCCGATGGCTCGCGCGTGAAGGTGCCGCCCTCCAGCCTGGCCGAGATCATCGCCAGCCGTGGCCCGGGCGCCAGCGACGCGCAGGCCGCCCAGCTCGCTGCCGACGGCTGGTTCAGCGGCGCGATGCGCATGCTGCGCGGCTCGGTGGAGGTGCTGGCGGCCAAGGTTCGCCGCGGTCCGCCGCTGGAGGTGACCACGCCGACGGCGGTGGTCGGCGTGCGCGGCACGCAGTACCGCGTGACGCTCGACGGCGAGACGAACGCCACGCGCAGCGAGGTGCTGGCGGGCAAGATCCGGCTCGAATCGCCGCAGCGCAGCGTGGGCAGCGACGTCGCCGCCGGATTCGGCGCCGCGATCGACGTCGCGGCGAAGCAGCCCGAGCCGGTGAAGCTGCTGCCGGCCCCGGATCTCGGTGCGATGCCCGAACGCTTCGAGCGCCCGCTGGTGCGCTTCGCGCTGCCCACCGAGCAGGCCACGGTGCGCGTGCAGGTGGCGCAGGACGAAGCCTTCGAGCGCATCGTCAACGACTCGAAGGTGGTGCCCGGCAGCGACGTGCGCATCGCCGGCCTGGACGACGGTCGCTGGTTCCTGCGCGCGCGCCGCCTCGACGGCCAGGGCATCGAGGGCTACGACGCGGTGCGGCCCTTCGTGCTCAAGGCGCGCCCCGAGCCGCCGGCGAGCAACGCGCCGCGCGCGGGCGGCAAGCAGTCGCTCGGGCCGGTGGAGTTCCGCTGGTCGCCCAACGTCGAGGCGCGCAGTGCGCGGCTGCAGGTGGCCCGTGACGAAGGGTTCAAGGAACTCGTCGCCGAGCGCGAGGGCCTGGAGGGCAATGCGCTGACGCTCGAGCTCGGCGGCCCCGGCGTCTACCACTGGCGCCTGGCCAGCACGCGCGCCGATGGCGACAAGGGCCCGTTCGGCGACCCGCAGCGCTTCGAGCTGCGCCCGCTGCCCGAGCCGCCCAAGGGCGGTCTGGGCGAGGACGGCCGATCGCTCACGCTGGCCTGGGGCGGCCGGCCGGAGGACACGCAGCATGTCGAGCTGGCGCGCGATCCGGCCTTCAAGGAGATCGTCGCGCAGGCCGACCTGAGCACGCCGGAGTGGACGCTGCCGCGACCGCCGCAGGCCGGCACCTACTACTTCCGCCACCGCAGCATCGAGCCCGACGGCTTCGTCGGGCCCTACAGCACGCCGCTGGTCATCGAGGTGCCGCGCGACTGGCGCTACCTCTGGCTGCTGACGCCGCTGCTCCTGCTGCTGTGAAGCCGCGGCCTACTTGACGAGCCGGTTGAGGCGTTCGGCATCGAACTGCTCGGTGGTGTGCGCCTCGTCGGGCACGCAGTCGGGCGTGGGCAGCTCGCGCGAGCGCTGCGAGAGCTTCTCGATCGCCTGCCAGAGCAGCGCGATCTGGTGCTCGTGGCCGGCGGCGTTGTCGATCAGCCCCTTCATCGCCTGCGCCACCGGATCGTCGCCCTGTGTCACGCCGTAGGCCGAGAAGCCCATGCGCGCCGAGGCTTCCTCGCGCGCCGCATCGGCCTTGGCCTCGATGATGCGCGCCGGGTTGCCTACCGCGGTGGCACCCGCCGGCACCGGCTTGGTGACGACCGCGCCCGAGCCGATGCGCGCGCCCTCGCCGACCGTGAAGCCGCCGAGCACGCAGGCGTTGGCGCCGACGATCACGCCGCGCTCCAGCGTCGGGTGGCGCTTGGCACCGCGCACGAGCGAGGTGCCGCCGAGCGTTACGCCCTGGTAGATCGTGCAGTCGTCGTGGATCTCGGCCATCTCGCCGATCACGATGCCCATGCCGTGGTCGATGAAGACCCGCCGGCCGACGGTGGCGCCCGGGTGGATCTCGATGCCGGTGAGGAAGCGGCCCAGGTGCGACAGGAAGCGGCCCAGCCAGAACCACTGCGCCTTCCAGGCGCGGTGGGCCCAGCGTTGGATCACCAGCGCGTGCAGACCCGGGTAACAGGTCAGCACCTCCCAGCGCGAGCGCGCCGCCGGGTCGCGCTCGAGGATGCAGTCGATGTCTTCGCGCAGGCGCTGGAACATGGCAGTTCTCGAGGAGGTGAGCGGCCAGTGTAGCGGTGGGCGGGCGACCCTGCTGCGAGCATCAACCGCCCGGCTTGCCCCGGTCGACGAACCTGGCGATGCCGCGCAGGATGTCCACCTCCTCGCGGCTGAGCTGCGCCCGGTTGAGCAGCTGGTTCAGGCGCGGCATCAGCTTCTTGGGTGCCGCCGGGTCGAGGAAGCCGATGGCCACCAGCGTGCGCTGCCAGTGCTCGAGCAGGCCCTGCACCGAGGCGGCGTCGGCCAGCGTCGGCTCGGTGGTGCGCGGCTGCACGGCAAACCCGCCCAGCGCCTCGCGCCAGTCGTAGGCGATCAGCTGCACCGCCTGCGAGAGGTTCAGCGAACCGTAGTCGGCGCGCGTCGGGATGCTCAGGCAGGCGTGGCAGCGGTAGACATCCTCGTTGGCCAGGCCGAAGCGCTCGGAGCCGAACAGGAAGGCCACCCGCTGCGCGGAAGGGGCCAGGGTGGCGAACAGCTCGCGCGGCGCGAAGGTCGGCGGGCCGAAGTCGCGCGGCGTCATGGCGGTAGCGCAGAGGGTGTCGACGCCGTCCAGCGCCTCGGCCAGCGTGTCGACCACGCGGGCGGCGGCCAGCACGTCGGTGGCGCCGCTGGCCATCGCCACGGCCTCGTCGCGCGTGGCGGCCTCGCGGTCGCGCGGCGCCACCAGCCACAGCTCGGAAAAACCCATCACCTTGATCGCCCGTGCCGCGGCGCCCACGTTGCCGGGATGGCTGGTGCCGATCAGGATGAAGCGCGTCGGGTCCGGGGCGTGCATTGGGGGGGCCGGGTAAAATGTCGATTATCCGCAGCGCCCCTGGCGCCTGCTCCGCTCTTTCCTCCCCGCCGGTCCCTCTCCTTCTCCAGGTTGCCCCATGTCGCAAGCGCTTCACCCCATGCTCAACATCGCCATCAAGGCGGCACGCACGGCAGGGGCCATCATCAACCGCGCCTCGCTCGACCTGGACCTGCTGAAGATCAACACCAAGGGACCGAACGACTTCGTCAGCGAAGTCGACCAGGCCGCCGAGCAGGCCATCATCGAGACCCTTCTCACCGCCTACCCTGGCCACGGCATCCTGGCCGAGGAATCGGGCCGCAGCCACGGCGCCAAGGACAGCGACTACGTCTGGATCATCGATCCGCTGGACGGCACCACCAACTTCCTGCACGGCTTCCCGGTCTATGCGGTGTCGATCGCGCTGGCCTTCCGCGGCCAGGTGCAGCAGGCGGTGGTCTACGACCCGACGCGCAACGATCTCTTCTACGCTAGCAAGGGCCGCGGCGCCTTCCTGAATGACAAACGTTTGCGGGCTTCGAAGCGCACCCGGCTGTCGGATGCGCTGATCGGCACCGGCTTCCCGTTCCGCAAGGGCGACAACTTCAAGCGCTACGTGCAGATGTTCGAGGAGGTGATGCAGCACTGCGCCGGCCTGCGCCGCCCGGGCGCCGCCGCGCTGGACCTGTGCTACGTGGCCGCCGGCTACTACGACGGCTTCTTCGAGACCGGTCTGAATCCCTGGGACATCGCCGCCGGCTCGCTGATCATCACCGAGGCGGGTGGCCTGATCGGCAACTTCACCGGTGAGGCCGACTACCTGTACCAGCGCGAGGTCGTGGCGGGCAATCCGAAGGTGTATGCGCAGCTGGTGCAGATCCTCGCGCCCTACACGCGGGCCATCAAGGCCGACGAACCGGCTGCGGCCGCTGCGCCTGCGGCGCTCATGCCCGAGCAGGCGCTGGCCGCCACGGCAGCGCCGGCCACCGCCGAGCCCGCGAAGAAGAAGGGCCCGGTGCGCATCCGCAAGGCCGACGCAACACGCGACGACGACGCGCCGCTCTGAGGGCTGTCGAAAGGCAGGCTCGTCGATCGTCGAGTCAGGCGGGCGCCCGCACCAGGCCCCCTGCATCCACTCCGGAGGACCGACGATGCCCAAGAACACCATCTGCCTGTGGTTCGACCACGACGCCGAAGCGGCGGCGCGCTTCTACGCCGCCACCTTTCCCGACAGCCGCGTGACGGCGGTTCACCGCGCCCCGGCCGATTACCCGTCCGGCAAGGCCGGTGACGTGCTCACCGTGGAGTTCACCGTGGCCGGCCTCCCCTGCCTGGGCCTGAACGGCGGCCCGGCGTTCCGGCAGACCGAGGCGTTCTCGTTCCAGATCGCCACCGACGACCAGGAAGAGACCGACCGCTACTGGAACGCCATCGTCGGCCACGGCGGCACGCCCAGCGCCTGCGGCTGGTGCAAGGACCGCTGGGGCGTTTCCTGGCAGATCACGCCGCGTGTGCTGACCGAGGCGATCGCCGCCGGCGGCGACGAGGCACGGCGGGCCTTCGAGGCGATGATGACGATGGGCAAGATCGACGTCGCCGCCATCGAGGCGGCGCGGCGGGTCTGACAGGTCAACGATGCGCGTGGATCATCACGCCAGGGCGCCCTGGCGCTTGAAGGGCACGCGGTGACCCGATCGTTCTCCTCGCACGACGTCTTCTATCCCGCCGCCGCGCTGTATGCGGCGATCGGCCTGCCGCTGTCGGTCCTGGCCATGGTGATGCCTGGCGCGCAGCTTCCCGGCCTGGCCCAGCCCGGCGGCCACGCCCACGAGATGCTGGTCGGCTTCGCCCTGGCCGTCGTGGCGGGCAACCAGCTGGGCGCCGTCCGGCCGCGCGTGGTCGCCGCCCTGCTGCTGCTGTGGCTGGCCGCGCGCGCCGCGTTTCTCGTCGCCCCCGATTCGGCGGCCGCCGTCGTCGCGAACGTCGGCTTCGCGGTCGCGCTGGCGTGGCGGGTCGTTCCCCGACTGGCCGGAGCCGCCAAGAAGTGGCGCAATCGCGTCCTGCCGGTCGTGCTGACGGCCCTGTGCCTGCTGGCGGCGACCCTGCAGGTCCTTCGCGTCGGTGCCGGCCCGTCGATGGCGGGCACGCCGATGCTGGTGCTGGTGGCCCTGTTCGCGCTGCTGATGCTCTTCATGGGCGGGCGCATCGTGGCGCCTGCGATCGCCGGCCAGTTCTACCACCAGGGCCAGAACCTCGAAGCACGCGTGCAGCCGCGCATCGAGGCGGCGCTGCTGGGGGCCGGCATGCTCACGCCCCTGGCCCTGGCCGTCCCGGCATGGCATCTGCTCGCAGGCGCCAGCCTGGCCGCCGCCGGAGCGCTGGCGCTGGTTCGTCTCGTTCGCTGGCGGCTGTGGGGCGTGCGCGGACGGCCCGACCTGTGGTGCCTGGCCGCCGGCTACGCCTGGCTCGGCCTGGGCCTGCTGGCACTGGGCGCGTCGCTTGCCAGCGGGCGACACGCCATCGCTGCGCTGCACGTCGTCACCGTGGGCGCCCTGGGCACCTTGACCTTCAACGTGATGGCGATGACCTGGACGCTGCGCGCGCGTCGAGGCCTGGCCGACCTGGCGCTGATCGTCGGCGGCACGATCCTGCTCGCTGCCGCCACGGGCCTGCGCGTGCTGGGCTCGCTCGGCGCGGCCGATGCCTGGGTCTGGTTCGCAGCGGCGGCCGCCTGCTGGTCGGCGGCGTTCGTCCTGCTCCTGATCCTCTTCTGGCGCTGCGGACGTGCCCCGCGCCGGCGCCTCGAGCGACGCCTTCAGCGTCCCGACGACTCGTCGTCGATCGCCTTCTGGACCGCGCGGTAGAAGGCCTCCCGCGCCTCGGTGGCCACGCGGTCGGTGGCCCCGCCGCCCCAGTTCGCATTGCTCGCGATCACCAGCCGGCGCTTCGGGTCGATGAAGATGCCCTGCCCGAAGATGCCGCGCGCCGCGAAGCTGCCGTCGTCGTAGGTCCACCACTGGTAGCCGTAGCCACGGCCGATCTGACCGATACCGGTGCGGGTGGACGTCGCTTCGGCGAGCCAGCCTTCGGGCAGCAGGGCGCGTCCGTCGGCGCTGCGCGCACCGTCGAGGATGAACAGGCCGAAGCGGGCGAAGTCGCGCGTTGCCGCCTGGATGCAGCAGCCGCTGATCTCCTGCCCGGTCTTGCTGAGGATCCAGGTGGCCTGCTGCTCCATGCCGGCCGGCGCCCAGACCTTCTCCGCCAGGTAATCGGCCAGCGGCCGCTTCGTGGCTGCGCTCACCAGCACGCCGACCAGGTTGGTCTCGCCGGTGCTGTAGTGCCAGCGGGAGCCGGCCGGCGCCTCGCGGGGCAGCTGGCGCAGGTAGCTCACCAGCGCGTCGACGCCGGGCTCGGGCCGGTGGTTGTTGAAGCGCGCCACGTCGGCGTTCGGGT
>VFQN01002984.1_pt1 | contig 25103 bp, 38 predicted proteins | sample 3512371 | NCBI WGS metagenome assembly VFQN01 (sample SAMN10412370, study PRJNA504923) | tailings metagenome | isolation source: Replicate 2 from Balatoc abandoned mine | place: Philippines: Itogon, Benguet | collected 2017-08-28 | reverse complement strand
GTACTATTCAGGTGAGCCCTGGGGCGCAGTCGCACGAGCTCTGTTTGCTGCTGCTCGAAGTCCACCAGGCCGTCCTCCAGGCCCCTGATGCGTTGTTGGGGGCGGTGCAGGGGCAACGCCATGTGTGTTCGTCAGCAGTTCCTGCAGCAGCACTTGGGACAGCCCCTTCCTGGAGCCGCCACCGGTAAAGGGTGAGGGCGGCTAGGCAGTAATGGGCTACATGAGGAGCGATGGCGGTGGGAGGCAGCATTGAGGTGATACACCTGCCAAGTGAGGTGATGGGTCGCAGGTGCTCGGATGGGCTTCGCCAGGCTGCGCTGGACCTGGAGTGAGGGAGACTCCCCTGCTGAGTAGGTCTCCCCTGGCTCCCTCTCGTCGCACAACAGAGCTGCAGCAGCTGTCCAGCTCTGCGCGCATCACTGTGAGTCTTCAACCTTCGATAAGCAGCTTATGAGTGTCTTGTTTACGGGTGCCATGCACAGATGGCAAGTGGCATTTGCATGTTGCCCGTGCCAAAGGCGATATGCTCTTGCCAGTACGTTGTTGCCCGGATAAAACCGGGTTTCGTCTACCATCGTGGCTTGCAACCATCCTGACAATTGGAGCTGAGGTGCGCGCGATCGACTGCCTGTCGATCGCGCACCAGGAATACACGGCAGCAGCTGTCCTTGCTTCGCATTCCTTGTACACTACATGGGACAGAGTAAATAATGATCATGGGTTGCTGATGTTTCCTGTTTTGCATGCGTCACGCCCAGAAAAGCCCGCTAAAGTGACAGCCCTAGACATTCCACAGCCATGACGCGCTTTGGAGGGCATGGAGCCTAACCAGCAATGACCACTCATCTTTCATAGGGCGTGTGGCGGTCGGAGGCGACATAACAATAGCGGTCGGAGGCTTGACGACGCGAGATGTCCTTCACTACGGTGCGAAGCGGTCCTTAAGTGTACTTGTCGTATTACCTGCAGTGCAGCTGCCAAGGTTACTGGTGAAACGGAAGTCAGGGAACGTCAGGACACTGGTTTCGGTCCAGTGACGCGGGCGACCTGCGAGCTCAGCCGAATCGCCGACAGACAATGGCAATATCTTATTATATTGACAACCCCATGCTGGGCAAGCGGAGGCATGATCTACACGTCAACGGGAGAGAAGGGACCAAGCGTTTCGCAACACCCCGCGCACAGCACTCAACTCAGAGGGGTGGCAGGGGCCAGTCCAAAGCCATACGCGCAACCTCGTTTGCTGCTGCTGCTATGAATTATGTTGTGCGGCGGATTGTGGCCCTGGTGCAAGCAACGGTTCTGGAGCACCATGCAGTACGCCCAGCCCACCCCGCAGACAGGAATACTCTGTTGCACCTCTCCTCCCGCACAGTGTTTGACTTGCAGTGCATAAGCGTCACGCATGCCCGATGCGTGTGTCTCTCATTGCACTTGCAGGCCCGGAGCGCCACCGACAGCGGAGCCGCGTCCTCCGAGGCTGTGTCGCCCCGCCAGCTGTCGGGCCGGTCAACGGGCACGGGCGTGGCGCCATGGGGCGGCGGTCAAGCGGCCGGTCAACGCGGCCTGCCCAAGGTGCAGTCGCACGCGCTGCTGCTGGAGCCGGACGACGAGGAGGCCAGCAGGGAGGGCATCATCGTGCCGCGGCAGGTGCGGTGGGGGCCCGAGCAACAGGCAGGTTGCGGGCAGGCCACAGCGGCCAGCGGCAACCCTGGGGTAACACTTGATGTGGCAGCAGAGATGTGGCAGCCGGATGTCGCCTGTCCTTGCGGACGGAAGGATGGGGGCTATGCCTGCAATGCAACGGAGGAGCTATGGATTTAGCCAGCGCAGTGCAGGGTGCACCCTCGCCCAGCCCTTGGCTCTGCTCACCCAGGCTTGCTCCCCTGCCCCCGCAGATCAGCCTGAGCGCCGACAGCCCCGACCTGCGCTATGATACGGGATGGTACTCCATGCAGGTGGGGATGGGCATGGGGTTGGGGGTGGGGGTGGGTCGGGATCGGTACGCCGTGCAGGGGTAGGGTGAGGATGAGGCATGGCGGGGACACCGCAACAAGGTGTCACGACACATGTCCGTTGTCGTGTCCTCCTGTCCCCCCCCTCTCCAGGGCACCTCCTCCCGCATGGAGGACCGCGTGCTGGCGCTGGACCTGTCCCGCCACCCGCACTTCGCCGCCTGCCAGCGCGCAGTGCTCATGGCGGTGCTGGACGGACACGCGGGCAGCGCCGCGGCGGCGTACCTCGAGGTGAGGGGGAGGGATGGTCTGCGTAGCACCAATGTTGGACGCCCGGACCCGGGGTCTCCACGCGTCCCGCGCACGCCACACCTGCCATACCTTGCCCCATGCACCGCCCATTGCAGGTAATGGCAGCGCCGGGCGCTACAAGCTCCTTGACACTGCAAAGCCCCTCTCCTGTCCGCCGTGACCGTATTGACGTGCTGCCGTGTTCCTTAGGGTCAGCAACCCGCCCCGTGCGTCCTCAGGCCCTCCTGGCCCATCGAATGCACCGCGCCCGCACCGCCCTACCCACTTGTCACGTAACCCGTCCTGCTGGCGCCCGCTATTCACCCTCCCCTTGTGGCCTCCTGCCTTGTACTCTAGTGGCCACTAAAGCATATCCGTACACCGCCAGGCTGCTCAGCCTTGCCACTGACCCCCACCCTGCAGGCCCACCTGGCTCACCACTTCCTAGAGGAGGTGGCGGCGCAGCTGCGGGTCGAGCCCGTCTTGGTGCTGGGGGCTGGGGCGGCGCAGGGAGAGGGGGAGGGCCAGGAGCAGGAGCAGGCGGGGCAGCAAGGGCGAGGAGAGCAGCATCAGGGTCAACCCGACCAACCCGGAGGCATGCCCCCTCCCGGCTCTGCCGGGCCCCACAGTGCCCACCTGCCGCCCCTGCTGCAGCAGCTGCAGCACCCAACCTGGGCCGCCCCGGGGCCTGGCGCGCACGACGGGGATGGTGGTGGACATGGGCACGGGCAGGGGCACGGTGGCGGGGAGACCAGCGAAGACCCTGACGCGGATGGAGACGGGGACGGCCCGCGGTGGCTGCGGCAGGGGTCCAACGCCAGCGCCGCCAGCGTCAGTGCGAGCGGGGGCCCTGGGGCGGGCGGGTGGTGGGACGCGGGCGGGGGCGGGGGCGGGGGCGCGGACTGCGCGCTGCGGTACCTGCAGGAGCAGCAGCAGCAGCTGGCGGCGAGGGGGCGGGGCGGAGGGCCAGGGCGGCAGCGCCGCTTGTCGTCCACGGCCGGCTGCACGGGTGTGGGCGCGGCGGCGGGGCGGGGCCTGGAGCCATGCGACCCCCCGGCAGCGCTGCGGAACGCGCTGCTGAGGTGCGAGCGGGAGCTGCTGGAGCAGGTGGGTTGGGTAGGGGGGTGCGGTACGCGTAACAACCGAAGAAGTCTTGGGGCGGATCAAGGGCAGGAGCAGGGGTAAGGGGGTGGGGGTTTGACGGTGCAGATGATATATAGGATGGAGTCTGTGAGTTAATGTGGTCGATGATGGGACGTACGAGAGCATGACCCCAAGCATCCCCTTTGCCAGATGGGACTGGGTAGGACGGCAAGGGGGAGGGGGGCGGTTACGGACGACGTGGGAGGTCGGAGAGAGAGGGTTTTTTTGGCGGTGGAAACACGCAAAGGGCCTCCCGCTTTCCCAGTTGCATGCCCCCCGATAAAACTTCGACCGTGGCGTGCTGCCAGTGCTGCCTGCGCGCAGGACGTGGCGTGGCACAGTCTGCACCCCACTAAGCAACTCACTGCCGATGTCCTTTCGTGCCGTGTGGTGCTGCTTGCTGCGTTGCAGGACTGCCCCAGCGGCACCACGGCGCTGGTGGCGCTGATGCTGGGCGGCAGCCTGTGGCTGGCCAACGTGGGGGACTGCCGCGCGGTGGTGTGCGACGACGGGGAGGCGAGGTGGGGGTGGGCGCGGCAGCACAGTGTGCGCGACACGCCGTCGCGTACCTCGTTTAGTTCATCATGGGTGGGCAGCGGGGGAACATGGGCAGCCGCGCCCCGGTGTGCAACGGGTGGGAGACCGCCAGTGACCGAGAGGTGGCGGCGCAGGTGCACCTGCAGGCGCCGCCTCTTATTGCGCATGGTGCTTGCGGCCGCCGCGTACGCCTGCAGCCCCGATTGTTTCAAGTCCTGCAAGTTCACCGCTGCAAAACAGCGTGGCTGCGCGTGCCCAGACACTCGCACCCGCACCGATACACTCTCGTCAAGCGGCTGACGGAGGTGCAGTGTAGTCGTCCCTATGGACTATGTAGATATCGATGTACTTGCGACTGATACAAAATCATGCCTCTTTCCCTCCGATCTCGCAGGCAGCTGACCGTTGACCACAAGGCTCAGTGCGGTCGGGCGGACGGCCCCGGCTCAGCCGTCAGCGGCGCGGCGGTGTGGGAGCGGCGGCGGCTGGAGGCGCTGGGCGCGCAGCTCAGCGCGGACGGCTACCTGCAGGTGGGGGCGAGGCAGGGGGTTTGGGAACGCGGGGAGAGATTGCCTCCTGTGCTAAAGTTGTACATTTGGCAGGCAGGTGGGCAGTAAGCGCAGGTGGTAGGGGCACGCTGTTCTGCTTGCAGCCCCTCATCTTGATGAGGTGTCTTTGTTGACGGTCGCTGCGACCCGCAGATGTACAAACAGCCTGCTAGCACCCTCGCTCAACACCTGTGCACGTACACCTCGCCACGCTGCTCTCTGTCGACATCCCTCGCTGCCTGCAGGTGTCCGCGGCCGACGGCACGTGCGCCGACATCGCCGTCAGCCGCAACATCGGCTGCGCGCCCATCAAGAAGGCGGCGGGAGGGGGCCTGGGAACGGGCCTGGGCGCCGGCACCCCGAAGGTGGTGCAGGTGCAGGCGCACGGGCAAGGGCAGGACGGAGGGGGCGGCGACCACAGCGGCCACCGGCGCTGCTCCTCCTCCCTGGCGTCAACGTCCGGCGTCGGCGTCGGACTCGACGCGTTCGGGTCAGGCCCGGTGGGGACTGCGCCAGGGCTAGGGCTGGGGCCAGGAGCAGTGTCGCACCCCCGGGCGCACAGCCACAGCTACAGCGAGTCCAGGGGGGCCGGGGGCCTGAGCGCAGGGGACAGCCCCGGCAGGATGCGGTCCGCGGCGTCGGCGGCGGATGTGGGGGCGGCGGCGGCGGCGGCGGCGCTGCGGGCGGGGGCACTGGGTGGCGGCCGGCACGCCCACAGCCACAGCCTCCCCAACGGCAGGGAGTACACGTCGCACGCTGGGGCGTTGGCGCCCGTCCCGGCAGCAGGTGGAGTGGGTTGTGGCTCGGGGGTCCAGGGCGCGGGGCGCCAGCAGCACCAGCAAGACGTGCACCACCAGCAGCATGCAGGGCCCCGTCACGCCCACGGCAAGGACCAGGCTCACGCCAACGGGAATGCAACGGCGGCGAATAGGGAGGGGGCTGGCAGCCACCTGGGGCCATTCCAGCGTGCGTCCGCGCCTCCCTATGCCGCCGCCAACGGCCACGCCAGCGGGCCGTCGCACATCGGCAACGGCCACACCCTTACCCACACCCACAACCCCGGCAAGGCCCTTCCTGCTGCCAACCTGGGGCCCGCGGAGTCCGCGTCCTCGCCCTCGGGCCGAGCGCGCCCCTCCCCCGCTGCCCCCAGCCCCCGCCCGCCCCGCCCGCCCGTCAGCAGCACCTCGGCACAGGACAGCCCCCGCCAACCCACTGCCGGACACCCCACGTCCCCGGCCCCGCAGCCGCAACCTCATACTGCGGCCTACGGCCACACCAGGCTAGGAGCAAGCAGCGGCAGCGGCAGGACCTCTCTAGACACCGATCACGACCAGGGGCCACAGGGGCCGTCAGCGGCCCCTGCAGCCGCAGGGTGTTCGCCCTATGACCCCGCGAGCCTGCCGGGCATGCACAGCAGGCCCGTGGCCCCCGGGCTGCCCCCGCTGCCGCCCAGCCCGGGGCAGCTCCACGGGGCGCGGGGGATGCAGCCGTTTGCTGGGGCCGTGCGCCGCTTCCGGGAGCGCAGCCCCGAGCCGGGCTCGCCCTCGCCCTCACCCCTGGGCGGCGGCGGGGTACACGGGGCGCACGGGGGGCAGGGGTACGCGGGCGGCACCCCCAGGCTGTCGCGGCTGGACGAGGTGGCAAGCGCGGAGGCCAGCGGCAGCGAGGGAGGGACGAGGCAGGGCTCAACGTCGCTTGGGCCGTGGCATGGCGGCGGCGGCAGCAGCACGGGGAATGTGCCGCCGCCGGCTGTGGCTGCGAGGGAGGAGGGCTCGCAGGGGCAGCAGCTTGGCGATGCAGCGGAACCGCTGGCGGCGGAGCCGCCGTCGGCGGCCGTCGTGGAGGCGATAGCAGCGGCGGTGGCGGCGGCGCTGGGCGGAGACGCGAGCTTCGGCTCCGACGGAGACGGCTGGCAGCACGGCGGGGAAGACCACCGGCGGAGCAGCGGCGGCGGCGCCGCCACCACCACCGCCGCCGCCGCTGAGCTGCCCCCGCTGGTCCGGAAGCTGTCCGTGCGCACCTCCCGCAGCAGCAGCTTCAGCGACACCACGCTGCAGTCCGCATTCGCCATACCGCCACCAGCGGCGGCGGCGGCAGCGGCCGCCCCAGGTGTGGCGTCAGCGGCAGGACGAGAGGAGGAGGGGCTGGAGGGCTTCCGGGACGCCGGTGCGGCGCCTGCCGCCCAAGGAGATGCCCCGCCGTCCGGCGGCCCCACGCGCCGCTGTTCCATACCCGACCCCCGCGCAGAGCCTCTGCCAGTGCCAGCACCTGGGGGTGGTACTGCCGGTCCCGTGGGCACTGACGGCGCGGTCGGTGGTGGTGGTGGTGGCGGTGATACAGTCGGTGCTGCCGCGGCAGCGGGGGCTGCGGGGCCGCATGGCAGGCTGCACCCGGGCGCGGCCCACTGCGGGGCGCTGCTGCTGCCAGGATCGGAGGACCTCCTGGCGCACGACGGGTTGGGGTTCCCCCATGGCGAGCGGTACCCCCATGCCGCCCGTGCCGGCGACGCCGATGGCGGTGACGGCGAGGGGGAGGGGGTCGAGGACGGTGTCGGAGGTCCTGCCGGCGCGGGAGGTGAGGACGGACACATGGCAGCGGTCGCTACGGCCACGGGCTCGGCGCTCATACCCGACCCCGACCTGTTCCACTACCGCATCAGCCAGGACTCGGAGTTCCTAGTGCTTGCGTGCGACGGGCTGTGGGACGTGATGCGCAACGGCGACGCGTGCCGCATGGTGCGCCGCTGGCTGGCGGACGGGCGCGGCGCGGCGGCGGCGGCGCGCGCGCTGTGCGAGACGGCGCTCAAGCTGGGCTCCGGGGACAACATCACAGCGGTGGTGCTGCGCTTCAGCGGTCGGCCGCTGGCGGTGGCGGCCAGCAACTCGGCGCTGAGGCGGGTGGTATCGGAGGCGGTGCTGTAGGAGGAGGATAACATGGAAGAAAGCGCATTTTGGTGTATGTGGAGAGCGACAGCATTGGCAGTCAAGCACTTTCGTGGATTAATGTGCTGGACTTGCTTTTAGCCGCATATTATGAGCGGCCCAAGGAACGGAAAAGAGTAGTGCCTGCGTGAAGCGAGGGCGAGGGAGGTGGGGATGCGGCGCGCATGGTGCGTGGAGGGCGGAAAGGGGCAGCGCAGGAGGAGCAGGTGAACAGGCGTGAGGTGTTGGCGGTGGCGGTTCTGGAAGGACCGCTATTTTGTCCCTGTAGGGCATGCGGGGATTGGTCAACCGGGCGTCGGGCAGGATAGAGTGTGATGAGGGTCATGCGGACGAGTGGAGGCCGGGATTCGGCACCGCGGGCCCCGGTGAGGTTGCATGAGGAGGTAATGGAATCCTAGGGAAGAAGAAAGGCAGGGGTAGCATGCAGGCATGCAATGCATAGCGGGGTCGGCGCAGTACGTGTGGTGCTGGTGATGTTGCGGTAAGGGCCATGGCGCCATGCCCTGTCCCGAGTTGAGGGAGGACCTGGGGAGGGGGCGGGCGTGTGGGCCGGTGGGACGTCTGACAGGTAGTGTGCAAGGCACCCGCGAGGGCCGTCGGAACGTGGCACATTGGGCATGGCAGGAAGTGCGAGAGGCAGGTGGCCGTGGCGTGAGCTTGGGGTCGAGCACAGTCATCTGGGCGGCAGGCAGGCGGTGCTTGCACTAGGCGCGTGCTCGTGACAGCAGCGCACAGGCAGTGGGTTGCGGTGAGGTTACATATGCAACAAATGGACAGTGTCGGGAAAGCTGCATCAGGTGCCGCCAATGGTTGCAACACTAGGATCTTTGGCGTGGGGCACGCTCATCGGCATTTGGTCAAGTGTTACAGTACAGCTCAGTGCTGGCGGTGGCCATCACGTAGCTCTTAGCTGTGGAGCTGGGAGCGTTCCTGCGTGGAACTGCCCCTAAGGAGTGTTGCGTACACAGGGTTGGTCTAGGGCCCATACCAGCATGTCATGCTACCTATTTTGCACCAACGCAGGGGTTGCTCCCCTACCATGGAGGACCTGAGCGGTGCCATGCATACACGGGAACTGGATTGCAGCGTGCAGGACGCAAGTGCAGGTCCTGGGACACGGAACCTGTTTGGTCAAGGGTTCACCGGCACTGCCAGTGCAAGCTTGCACGGTAATTAGTGTTTTTTTTTCGCGTATGCCTTTTTACGCTGCGTATTCTCTCCCTGCACGGTCTGTACATGGGGGTTGAGACCCATACAGAAACGCTTCGGCTTCCTTGCTCTTGCCGGTTCAGTTGGAGTGAACGTAGACGCGAGCTTGTTGACGCCATGAGCTCTTCTTCGGGCTCCCTAAGAATGACACGGGAAACCATGAACGCACTACCAGGGGGTTGCATGGTGGAATACATGAAATGCAATTCCGTGCAGTCCCTCCAGCGGTGCGTCCTGCAACAGGTTGACAACATGCCGCTACGGCAGCGAGCGGGAGAAGTCTCCCTTGGTAGCAGTGTGTCAGCGCCGGAAACCCGATGTGGAGTCCATTCGCCACTGTGTGACGTGATTATCACGGGGGTTATGCAACGTGGGGCAGCAGGGAAACAGGCTCACATGTGGCGTTACACCACTCTGCACCACTGCAGATCATCCGACAAAGCGCACACGCAAATTGCACAACGCAAGCGCCTTACTGCACCTGCAGGGCGCCGACAGCCTCGACATATTGACTCCTTGCGCTTCCACATTAGAGTGTCCGACACAGGTCTATAGTAAAGGCACCACCGACCACCCCCCGGCCGCCAGAGCTATTTTAGGTCCAAGCGCATCATCTGGTCCAGAGTCCAGACCGTTGGGTTTTCTTTCTGTGGCCATTGGTCATCTCTGGCACTCTTGCCCATCTCCCCTTCCGTACGGTACGTACAGAGCCTCACAGCATCCCTATAGAGTCAACGTGTGCCCAGCGAGCAGCGCGGAACAGGGCTTGTGACACCCGGCCGGAGCCCCCGTATCGTCTACTGCCTCCCGCGTACAACCCTCCACAACACTGCATGCAACCCCTACGCGCCACGAGCCCCTGCCACTTCCGCCCGCGCCCCATTACCATCCCCCCACCCCAACGACCCCAACACCAACCGCCACACCCACCCCGCGCTCGTCAAGCACGTGGCCCTCACCTCCTCCTCCTCCGCTACCGCCCCGAAACACCTATGCCCCGGCGGCAGAATCGCCGGCTGTATCTGCACGCCCCCACGACCAGTCCGTAGCTCCGCCGCCCGCCTCCACGCGTCCCTTTGCCCATGTCCTCCCTAAGCCACCCCGGCCGCGCACCCCTAGCCACCTCCTCCACCTCCCCCCAGTCCACGCGACACCCGCCCTCCCTTTCCACCAGCTCCAGCACCGCCCACCAACCCTGCCCGCCATGGAAACAGCTGCCGTATAGCGCCCGCCTCAGGCTGGCGGGCGAGGGGGCCCAGGGGCAGCCCGCACGATGGAGGGCCCGCAGGGTGGCTACGTTGCCGTTGCGGCCGGCCTCCACGTACGGCTTGCCGTCCCCCTGGTGGACTGAGGGAGTGGAAAAAGGTCTTACTCATGCACAAAATGAAGTAGGAGACCGATCGAGACGTACAGAGTGCAGGTGTATGGCGAACAGGTGGTAATGTGCAGCGGGTTGGCAGGACGCGTGGTTAGCCGACAGCGGGCGAGGGTGCCATGTTAGAAGCTCGAGCCCTTGCACCTTCAACTTGTATACAGAATACCGTACTCCAAAGCGCACACTCCACACACACAAGTGCTCGCAGCGAGCCGGGCCCAGTCCACCCACCGGCATGGGCCACCCCCTGGCCGCCATCCACTCCACCAGCTCAGGGCTGCCCACCCGCGCCGCCTCCACCACCGCCGCCTCTGCCGCCGGGCACCCCGCGCCACGCAGCCACGCCACCACCTCCACCCACCCCGACCGCACGCCCGCACACAGCAGCTCCCCGGTCGCCACGGAGGCAGGGAGCTTACTGCTCCCAACACCGTCACCTTCGTCGGGCACCTCCTCATCATCCTGCTGCTGCTGCTGCTGCTGCTGCTGCTGCTGCTGCTGCTGCCCCTTCAGTCCCGACAGCCACTCCAGCACCCCTATCTGCCCGTGCTCCACCGCCGTCGCTGCCAGCCGCGCCGTACTCTCGCCGTAACCCGCCCTACGCAACGCCGCAAGGCACGCCACGTGGCCCCCAGCCGCCAGCGCGTGCGCCGTAGCGCCATGGTCGTGCCTGTTGAACAGACCCATCTCCACCAACCACCTCATCGCCTCATCAGTACCTCCAGTACCGTACAGCGCATCTGGCTGGACGAGAGGCTGCGTGCGGCGGGCGAGGCGCAGCGTAGCTGGCGCGCTGACTACAAGCGGACGGCGGTGGTGGCGGCGGCGAGCTGCACGCTGCCGGACTGGCCGAAGAAGCTGACGTGGCTGGTGGCACGTGGGTGCACTGAAAGCAACGCGGCGTACTGGGCTGCCGCGCGAATGAGGGAGGGCGCGATGGAGCGAGTACAGTTCATGCGGAATCTGTACCGGGGGTACGATAAGGATGCGGACCTGGAGGCCGTGCTTGGAAGGTTCCGGAAGGAGTGGGCCTAAGGGAGGGAGGGGAAGGACGGAGGTAGCTTGCCGGCGGCCGGGGAATCTTATGCAGTAGCAGGCGGCCAAGGCGAGACGGTGGCAGCACCAGCAGCAGCAGCTGTCCAGCTCAGCGGGCGGCAGCATGGCGGCAGTGGCGGCGGCAGGAGCAGCCATGCCGCCATGCCGCCCTGGGTGGGGAGGGGCAGCCTGGCGTCGGGGTTGCTGCAGGCACATGCTGGGCAGGAGCTGCGTTGCACAACTTAGACAACGAGGGGCCCAAAGGGCCTTTGAGGTAGCCAGCTGTGGCCCGCCAGCCCCTCTCACACATAGCTCGGCCGTGAGCTGCACTTGAGCCTTGGCCTCTGGAGCAGCAGCAACAGCAGCAAAATGGCACCGGCTCAGGGGAGGCTTTGGCCCCCTGGCCTTCGTGCATGGAACAGCGGTGATACGCTTGGCGCTCCTGCAACCGTCAAGCGGCCCCTGCAGCCCGCAAACGGCGCTGCATGTGTCGGGCGCAAGCAAGGGGCTCGACGCTCTGGGACGGTGAGCACAGGGTTCGCGGCTGGGTCAGGGGTTGCGGGTGGGTCAGAAGGAGTCTGGCGCTGCTGGCGACCGTGGGGCTGCGGCCGCATGTTGTTCAGACACCTATGCGGGCCGCCGTGGACATGGTGGACGTCGTCTTCACTGCCCCACCTGTGCCCGCTGCGCAGGTGCAGGCAACCCTTACAGGCGCAGTCGCAGCCAGCGGCGTCTCGCTGCCCTAGACCAAGCGCTCTGCTGCCACAGCTCTGAAGGGTGCGTGAGGGGCGTGGCAAAGGAGCCCGTGGAGTCGCCCGCTCGTGCAGGAAGCGCCAGGCGCATGGCATCGCGCCTGAGAAGTGCTTGATGCGGAATGGGCACAAGAAAGGTCTGCCCGCACACGGCAGCCATCCTCCGTGTGCCCAAGGGTTTGAGTGCAGTTGTCTGGTGAGAGCAAGGGTGAGAGGGATGTCAGCCGGTGTGCACGTGCAGCGCGCAAGATAATACAAGTCCAGGGTGAATGTCTCACACTGCGCATGTGGCGTGTGCGTGCACCACCAGGGGGTGCACCAGGGACATGGCGCCCTGGGTCGCCACAGCGCCGCACCATTCTGCTGCTGTAGTGGCCCTTGCTGAAAGATGCATTGATTATGTACGAGTATTGCCATTACCCGTACGCATGTGACCAACAGAGGCCGAGCCGTGTTACCGTGCGGGTCAGCGGCCCAGCTACGGTTGTGGGGGGTCCCCGCAGGGCGTTAGGAGGGGGTGTAGGAGCAACTCGGGCTGGGTATAGACGGGGAGGTAAGTCGGGCTGGGTATAGACGGGGAGCTCCCCTACCTGTTTTGAGCCCTCAGCACTGCAGCTCTGCGGCATTGTGCATTTGTGTTTGCGAGTATTTTGATGGCCTTCGTGCACAACACGTGCGGTAGTGGAGGCAATCGTGGCCTAATGAGTCAGGGGACGGGAAGGAGTAGGGGTGGGAAGCACACATAATATATAAAAGCATTGCCCTATCAGGGGAGCTCCCCTAATGTTCTGGGGATGGCACGGAATATATAAAGATTGCACAGACAGCAACATGTACCGGTATGTGAGAGCGTGTCGCTTAGCCGCACTTAGCACCACCACTTCGGGTTGGAGCTCGGTGGGGTCCGTGACAAGGCACGCACCGCACGATCCGCACAGCATGTGCAAAAGCCACTCTGTTACTTTTGCTGACACTGTAACAAACTATGCTACTATACTTCATTACAGGCCTATGATCCTTCATTTACTGCGAAGCACAACGTTTTATCCTGCTGTGGCACGCAGCATGCAGCTTCGTCCTCGGCGCTCAGCGGCCACTGGGTCGTTGTCCAGCGCCCAAACCAATAGAAACAGTATAGCTGCACAAGTAAGGAGCTCGTCGCAGCAAAAGCGCTCTGCTCGAGAGCGCTGTAACCGCGAACGACCGGAAACGCATAGCTTGCCACGACACCTGCACATTGTGCTTCCAGGCATTCCTGAACTCATCATCGGGCACAACAGACGACGCTGAAGCTATGACGCCTGCGACGGAGCGCCCCGCTAAGCGACCGCAGCCCGCTGGCCTCCCGGCAGCCATCGTCCCCACCGCATCACCCGCCTCTGCAGCTGCAACCGCAAACCCCACGACAGGTTCCCCACACGCAGTGGCACACACTGAAACAGCTGCTGCTGGAATCACCGCCTCCCCAACCACCCCAAGTCCAGCCACGCCAGCTACACCAACCACCGCATGCTGCTGGTGTGCGTGTGTGCGTCCCCGCAGGAGGCGTGGCTGGTGGGCTCGGAGCAGCACGCGCTGGAGGCACCGCCCGACATGGCACGTGTGCCGGCCGGATCCATCAACAAGCAGGCGGCGCACTGGTGGGTGCTGGGGCGGGGGCGTGGGCTGGCCGGCTGGGGCTCGTGCTGGGGCGGGGGTTCGGGGTTGTGCGGGGGAGGGGAAGGCCAAATGGATCCCGCTCCTGGTCCCATGCCTGGCCATTAAGCGTTAGGGCAGGCCCGTGTCGAGCGCACTGCAGTGCACCACCACATGCATCGTGCGTGCCGCGCCCCAGGCCTCCGGACTGTCCCAACATACGCCATGATGGCATTCAGGGCATCTACGCCAAAGAAACCAAGTCAGTGGTTGCATCGTCTGCTTGTCCGCCGGCCTGCAACACGCTATCAACCAGCACCTGCCCTGCCCCACCCCGCCCCACTCTGCCCTGCCCCCAGGGTGTCCCCTGGGCTGCTGCTGTGGCGGCAGGGGCCGGAAGACGCAGCCGGCCCCCGCACCTTCCGCCTGCACCACCACCCCAAGGCCTACATGCACATCACAGGTGGGTCCGCGGTCGTACGGCGAGCACATCCCAGGTGGGCGGCTGCTGTAGAGTACCTGCCATGATCAGGTTCGCTACCGTTGGGGTGTGCCAGGCTGGAAGCGTCGAGTGCATCACGTGCGCGGATCTTCTCAATTGCCGGGACAACGCGGTGATCCAGAGCGTTAGTCGTTGGTGAGGACCCCTTGGTGCCCAAGGTGCGGCCCTGCCACCGAGCCCTGGCCCTGAGGGGTCCAACTAACGACTCAGGCTCTTGATCACCGCGTTGTCCGGGCGATGGAGAAGATCCGCGCACGTGATGCACTCGACGCTTCCAGCCTGGCACACCCCAACGGTAGCGAGCCTGATCGCTTTCCGCAATAGCATATGAGGCAAAGAGCCTTGCTGCACTGTCTATTCAGAGCACGTTACCAGTACCGACATGCTTTCGACACGATGCACAGAGGATTTGTTTAGGCGGACCCAAGTACCTGCCGTACGGCATGCCACGTGTCACAGCCACTGCCCAGAAAAAAGCAAACATGCTTCCTGTCCTCGCCCTTTGCCCGCCGCATGTCTTAACCAAGGGCGGGCGCCGATGTGCATTGCTTGCAACACCTTCCTTACGTTCATCGCTCCCTAACTTGCATTGCTTTGCGACAACATTCCTCGCTCTCACGGAACCTGATCCCTCTTTTGGTCGTGACCAGGTGACGGTGTGCAGGGCGCCGAGGCCTCCTGGGACCTCACCGTACAGCCGGGCGCCGTACCCTCCGCCGTCATGAACCGCTTCCCGCACCTGTACGGCTGTACGGTGCTGGCCGTACCGCCCGAGGCGCAGGCCCGCCTGGCGGAGCTGCTGGCGGGGCAGCTGCTGGTGTCGGCGCGGGACGCGGCGGGGGACGCGCTGGACTCGACCGGCGTGCAGGTGCGCAACCGTCCATACTCGCGAATGTAATACCGGTACGTTATGTCTGTTATGCCCGTGTGTGAGAGGGTGTGGGGGTTAGCGGCCCTGGAGTTTGAAGGGGCTCAGGTGAGCGTGCTGGGTGCACGTGTGTTGTGTCCACCTGCCAAGCGGGTGTAGTACAGCAGCGGGCGCCAAGCTGGTGTGAGCTGCAGGGTATTTGGAGCCCGGCTTGCGGCCGGCGGCTAACCGCTAACCGTCTGCGACTTGGTTGAAGCAACGTTGGCGTACGCAAGGACGCCGCAATGCATGGTCAAAGAGTAACGCCTGGCTCGCACTGCACAGGGGGCTAACCTCCTGGCTTGCGCCTGCTGCCTATCTTCCTACCCTTGCCTGTCTACCCCTCAAACGGTTGCCCACAGATCCAGGGCGTGCTTGACGACACGTGTACGTACGACGGGCCGCTGGGAGACCACGTGACGCCCGACACGCCGGAGGGGCACGCCATCACAGGGGGGTGAAGGGCCCTGTGTTGGAGCTTTGGCGTGGCTGTTTGAGGCGCAAAAGGAGATGGAAGCGCTGAGGGCACGATTAGGCCCAGCAGGGGTCGCCCCACGGCGGGCACGATGCTCGATGTCGCGAACCTAGGGTTGTAGGATGGTCTACTCTTCGGTTAGTCTGGCAGGCGCCGTCCTTCCCATGACTGGCCCCCGCCTGCCGTCCACATTGCGTGCAGACCCCCGGCCCACTGCCCTCATCCATGCCCCTCGACATCCCCATGTTACTTCCCCACCACCTAACCGTTCACCTTCGTACATCCCGTACCGCAGTGTGGGCGCCCACGGCTACGGAGGTACAGCTGCTGTACTACGGCCCAGCGGCGCGCGGCGGTACGGCACAGACGTACCCCATGTCCCGCGGCCCGCGCGGCACGTGGACCCTGCCGCGTCCCGCCTCCTGGCTGTCGTATTACTACACCTACCGCGTCACAGCCTACAACCCCTGGACCAACAGGTTCGAGGTGCGTTTGCCGTACACGCCAGTACGACACGCTTACACGTGTAGCACCCAGTGGCAATGTGTAAAGCCCTGTTTTTGGCTACGCGACTGCTAGAGGCCCGCCGCGCCGCTTTGCCCGATCGCTGGCCTGTCGCAGCTCCTCATCCGGGCTGTCGAGCGCACGCTTCTCACGTGCACAACACCTGGTCCTCCCCAATCCCCTCCACTCAGAGCCTGGAGGTGAACGACCCCTACTCGCACACCCTGCCAGGCAACACCCCAAAGATTCAGCCGAGAAGCACTGACAAACCCCTGCACACTACTGCCCTGGACGCCGCCCTTTTCCCCCCACACAGAGCCTGGAGGTGACGGACCCCTACTCGCGCGGTCTGGCTGCCGACGGCGCTCGCACCCAGCTGGTGGACCTGGACCACCCCTCTTCGCAGCCGCCGGGCTGGAAGGGGCACGTGCCGCCCCCCCTGGCGCAGTGGACCGACGTTTCAGTGTACGAGCTGCACGTGCGGGACTTCGGGTACGACAGGCGGCGCTGATGCTGTCGTACACCGCACCGTACGTGCGGGTGCGCGCGTGCGCATGGCTCGCGTGTGTGGTATGGCGCGCCGTACGGGCAGACGGGACGCCGGCCGGTTAGCCTGCTGGCGTACGGCCCGTCTACCTCGCACGGCCACCACACCTCCGTATGGCCACCGCATTGTTGGACCCACGGTTCCAGGGAAATGTTTCCCACTCTTGCCTTCATACGCGACTGGACTGACGCATCGTCAACCACACAGCTTCCTACCACCGTGAACTATTCAACAACAAACACCCAATCCTTTCGCGCCCTGCAGGATCACGGACGCCTCGGCTGTAGACCCCCGTAAACCTCCTCCCCCAAACAAACACTCAACGCCTCCCACCCTCTTGCACTAAGACCCACCCACCCACCTACCATGTAGCATCACCGACACCACGGTGCCCGGGCCACCACAATGCATAAAAGCCCTGAAAGCCCTGCAATGCATGAACAATTCCTTTCACCCTATCTGTTTCCTAATTCCGCAGCATTACCGACACCACCGTGACACAGCGGTGTGAAAGCCCTGCAAGGCATACACAGCTTAATCCAACAATACCATCTGTTTCCTTTTCCCGCAGCATCACCGACACCACGGTGCCCGAGCCCCTGCACGGCAAGTACCTGGCCTTCTGCCCCGACCGCGTCCGGGAGGCAGGCGGCGGCGCTGGGGGCGACGGCCTGTCCGCGGGCCTGTCGCACCTGCCTGGCTGCGCTGCGTGCTGCCGGCCTCAACCACCTGCACCTGCTGCCCACCTACGACTTAGCCACGGTGCCGGAGAGGGAGGAGGAGCAGAAGAAGCTGGACTGGGTGCGTGGGGCACTGGGTGTGCGGTTTGGTGTGTGTTGTGGGCGTGGGTTTGGGCTGAGGGGCAGCGTGCCAGAGGGGAGCTACGCAACGGACCCGGACGGAATCGCGCGGTGGGTGTTTGCGCGTGTGGCGTGTGGCGTGTGGCGTGTACCCGTGTCCTGCGGGCGGGTGTGCCTCCTTGTGCAGCGGCTCGTGGTGGTGTTCTTAGCATGCGCAAAGCCTACTTACAACTGGATATTATGTGCGTCAGTTGCTAGTGGAGACGGTCGCCTTGCAGCTAAGCGGTTGAGCCCCGACCTCCCCATCACGCCGCCCACAACCAGCATCCGCGAGCTCGGCGAGATGGTCCAGGCGCTGCACGGGTAACACTACCTGCCGTACACTACTTGCCGTACCACCTACTGCCACTTGTTCTTATTCGCGATACTGGTACCTTCGCTCCCCTCCCCTCCCTCTGCAGCATCCGCGAGCTGCGCGAGATGGTGCAGGCGCTTCACGTCCAGGGCTGGCGCGTGGTGCAGGACGTACCGTAGTGTACAACCACACCTTCGCCTCGGGGCCGTTCAGCAGGTGGGCGGGCGGTGGGTGGTGGTGGTTGTGCTGCCACAGATGCACTAGTGAAAGCGGGAGGGGGCGGCGACCACACCTTCGCCTCGGGGCCGTTCAGCAGGTGGGCGGTGGCGATGGGTGGGATGGGGTAGGGTTAAGGAACGTGCAGCTACTCGAGAGGACGAAAGTGTGGTGAGGAGACTAAAAGGGGGAGGCTCTGGGTTACATGGCACTTGGTGCTGTGCACCCAGTACTCTGTCCGGCCCTGAGTGGGCCGATACTCCTCTGTCATCTCAACCGCAATGCGAGAAGTCCTGTCCGCTATACCGTTTGTGTGTTTGCACCACTGCGCCAGGTACTCCGTGCTGGACAACGTTGTCCCCGGCTACTACCACCGCCGGCATGAGGACGGCACGCTGTGCGACTCCACCTGCTGCAACAACACGGCGCCAGAGCACGCAATGTGCGGGCGCCTCATCACGGACGACATCACGCGCTGGGCCAAGAACTACAAAGATCGACGGCTTCAGGTGCGTAGCGTGCGTGTATTGGAAAAGTCTTGTGTGTTAGCACAGGCAGTAGTGCTGCAAGGATCTTGCCCCTGGGGCTGTTGACGACTTCAGCTGCGTGCGTGTGTGTTAGCGCGGGCGGTGAAAGACGCCAGGGAGGTGCCGCAGTGGGCCGTGTGGCCTGGGGAGGGTATGGGGCGCAGCGTGGCAGCAGCTCGGCCCGTTGAGCGGTGACATAGTTTCTGGAGCAGAGGCGTCAGCGGCAGCATGGCGTAAGCTAAGCAGCAGCGCTGATGCCCTAAGTGGGGCTGCCTTGACAAGGCCTAATCTTGTTGGGGTATCGCGTGCTAGACTGGATGATGATAAGGAGCGCTGAAGGGCCAAGGCATCCAACTGCATGTCACGCCGCGTGACGTGCACCACCCCATCGCTCTTAAGTATCACCCATCCTCCTCGCCCTGTACCCCCTCCCTCCACCCGCCAGGTTCGACATCATGGGTCACCTCATGCTGCGGAACATGCAGGAAATCAGGGCATCCCTGGACCGCCTCACGCCGGAAAAGGTACGGCAGTACGACACTTTCCAGGCTCTGGTACGGCAAACGCAAAATGCTGCTCGGCCGAGCCACACACTCCCTAACTGGGTACAGCTGCTATCATGAGAGTTGCACCATTTTCGACTGCTGCCAGAATACCACACTGTGGGCTGCTCGGTAAACGCCGCCTGGCTGACATGTATAGCAACTGCTCGTACATGGCGTTACACCAACTGTCGCACGACGTACCGGCATTGCGCACGGCCGCAGGACGACGGCGTTGACGGGCGCATGATCTACGGTACATCTACGGCGAGGCGTGGGACTTCGGAGAGGTGGCGGCCAACCAGCGGGGCAGGAACGCGGCGCAGATGAACCTGGCGGGTGGGTGGGTGGCGGGGTGCTGGTGGTGGTGAGGGTGGGGGTGGAAAAGGGGTGAGGGCAGTGGGTGCGTCTGCGTTCCAAGCCAGTCACGCAGTCAGGCCAATGGTTGGCGGCGGGTGGGTGGGACAACGCTGGGGGTCCTTGCTGGTAGTGTTGAGGAGCGGCGAGGAGGTGGTTACATGGGTTGCGCGGGGGGTTCGTGGGGCATTGGGTGGTGGCGGCCGTGGTGCTGTGCAGGAGGGAGGGCCGCACACGCAATCGTTGCTCGGGCCCTGACAAGCGACGGCTCCAAGGGAAAAAGTGTGTTGGACAGGCAGCGGAATACACGAAGGTGCATCCATGACCACACAAACCGCCCGCCCATCCCCTCCTATAGTTCCGAATCTACCCGCCTCTGTCTCCTCTCCTCCCCTCCGTACACGGTTTCCTCGCGTTTTACGCATTCCCCCAGGCACTGGCCTGGGCGCCTTCAACGATAGGCTGAGGGAGGGGGGGGGCTGGGCGGGGGGCCCTTCGCACCGCCGCAGTTCCAGGTGGGCTTGAGGACGGGGGGCGGGTGGTGCTGCAGCGCAGGGTGGGGCGGGTACGTGTGTTTGGCTCCCGAGCAGAACGGGTCCAGCACAGCGACTGCGCGAGGGCCGAACGTCGAGGGTCGGCCCCCGCCTGCTGCAGGCGTTTCCGTACCTCCCACCTCGACAGCTGAAGGACAAGCGCACCTCAGCGTGAATTGTAGGGTCAGGAACGTCCTCTCATCACGAGGAGCTTGCTGCAGCCCCTGGCCCCTCCAGCATTCGTCTGTAACCGCCAACCCTACCCGCCCCCTACCCCCAGGGTCTGGTGACGGGCCTGGCCCTGGCCCCGCCTCCTCCGGCCCCGGCGGCCAGGGGGCCCCCGAGGCGCAGCGGGCGGAGCTGCTGGTGCTCAGCGACTGGGTGCGGTCCGCGCTGGCGGGCAACCTCAGGTGGGGCATGTGTATTAAGGCGCGAGTGTGTAAACATGGTTGTGTCTGTGGCGGAGGCGAGCTGCTGGTCCTCAGCGACTGTGTGCGGTCAGCGCTGGCGGCAGTTGGGGCGCACATTCTATGTAAGTGCAGCTCCCTTTGCCCATACGTCCACACGTCCGTTCAGACGGTCGCCTGCCTCGGCCGCCATGGCGGCTTATGAACACCTGTAGTCTAAAAGACCCTTACCTCTCTCCGCCAGGTCCTACCCGCTACACCTGTGCGATGGCAGCGAGAGGCCAGGAGATCAGGTGGGGTAGGGGATACGCGCAAACGCGAGGAAACCGCGGTGGTGTGGGGAGGAAGAGGGGCAGGGACCCAGTGATGGGAGTGGGTGTGTTCAACAAGGGTGGTGGAGAGTGTGCCGGGGGTGCGAATGGCCAGGGGGAGGGAGGTGAGCAGGGCCAAGCGCCGTGACGCATACGCACATGCACCTACGCTGTTGCGTGCGACCTGCAGCTGCCGCTGCATCTGCGCCAAGCGTTCCCCCAATCCGCGTTTGCATGCATCGCCACCTACCTACCTGCGCTGGGCCGCACGCACACGCATACGTGCACGTGCACGCCTCGGCCCCCCCCCCCCCCCCTGCGCGGTGGTGCTTGACCTGCACTGCGGCTTTCTAGCATGTGTGCAAGCAACACAGCACGCAACCGCCTGGTCGGAGCAGATCCGCTGTACGCCGTACGGTGCCGTGCGGTGCCGCACCCGCAGGCGCTGGCGCACGGCCTGCCGATGGCGTACGGCGGCCTGCCTGCCGAGCACGTGGCGTTCATCGGCTGCCACGACAACAAGACCACGTGGGACCAGATCGTGGATAAGGCGGCGCCACAGGTGGGGCAGGGGGTGGGGCAGGGTGGGGCAGGGGCAGGGGCAGGGGCAGGGGTGACCGTGTATGTGGTGTGTGCCGGCTGGGCGGGCCTGCATTATGGCCCTGGCATCGCTGGCTTCTCCAATGGGTGCCGTTGGGTGTGTGGTTCAGGCGCGGATGGAGGGCGCAGTTGCACGTGTCCGCCCTTTGTTGCTCAGTCATGGGGCAGATCATGTGGAACTTGCAGCAGTGAGGGGCCGAGAGCCTACATGCAAAGGTGGAGGTGATGCGCTAACATGTGAGGGGGTGGGTGCACCTGTAACCCGCTGTCCCTTGGACTCGGCTTACCCTCTCGGCTACCCTGCCCCTTGTTTAGTGGGGCTTCACAGATGGCGTCAGGCCCCGCCAGCCGACGGGGAGGACCCTCTATTTTGCCGCTCCACCGCTACCCCATTGTTGTCAAATGTCAATTGTTGTGTCAAAAGCCCCACACACGCATAACCCAGTCCCCATTCTTACCCATCCGTCCTCCGTAGTTTACTGGATTGGTAGTTGCTGACATTATTGCTACTGCACTCTTTTCCCGCAGGAGACTGCTGAGGAGCGCATGCGCATGGCGGTCATGTGCCTGGCGCTCATCACTCTTTCTCAGGTGGGGTGGGCGCTTGGGGGGCAGTGGTGGCGTATGGGGTGGGTGGACGTGCCGTGCCGTGTTGAGGAGAGTACCTGCGGGACACACGTGTCAGGCCGTATGGGCCATAGTGACAGTGCAGCACCGGTCGGGATGAAGATGGCGTCGGCATTGCGGAGGCGAAGGTGGGGTTGGGGTAGGAGGCACGGACGTAGACATTGTAGGTGGATTGGCCGCTTGAGCAGCACTTGATCTTGCAGTGGCAGGGGTTTGGAATAGGGAGTCATACTGATACACAGGGAGCGGAAAAAGCGGAGGCTCCGGGTCCAAGCCGGAGCAGTACATGGCAGGTTGGCAGCTGTGGGCTACATAGGCATTTTCCTCGGCAGTGCCAAGGCTACGTGGCGTTGGGACGGCTAAACGAGCCGGTACTTCCTCGTCTTTGCGGAGTGGTGGCCGCACAGTCTTCAATGGTCAGGGCACGCATGGCTTGTTGACTGTGCCCGCTCCTCACCCCGTGTCTCAGGGCGTGCCGTTCATCCACGCCGGGGACGACCTGCTGCGCTCCAAGAGCCTGGACAGGGACAGCTACAACTCGGGTGGGTGGGGGGAGGGCGTGCGGGGTCTTTGGGATGTGGAGAAGAGTGCCTTGGGTGCGAGGCAGGGCGCGCGGAAACGTGCCTTGGATGCTCGGAGGGATACATGTCTTCGTGGAAGGACGGGGGCAGGAGTGGAGGTATGATGGCGTGTATCGACACGTGTATGGAAACCAGCGTCGGTGAAGAAGACCTACTTCACCTGCATGCATTTCCAATAGCAGCACAATAGCAGGTGCGCTGACGGTACACATGTGTGTACCTGCGTGACACCATCCACCCACGTGCTGTTCCCCTCGGCACCCATGCTACCTGGTTCAGCCCCATTGTCGCAATACCCCCTGTGGCAGCACGGCACTACTGGTTTATATAACATGCTGCACTGACTTTACTTGTGTGTGACCCTCCACACACGTGCGGTGCCCCCCATGGACTGGACGGCGGTCACCCACAACTTCGGCATCGGCCTGCCCGTGTCCACCAAAAACGGCGGCGCCTGGGCCTACATGGCGCCACTGCTGGCGGACGCGGAGCGCATCCGGCCCAGCCAGCAGCAGATGCTCGCAGCCACACGCATGTTCCAGGTGGGAGGGTGCGGGGCGGGTGTGTGCGGAGGATTGTGTCACAACGCAAAATGTTGCCTTGTGTCGTGTGTAAGGGGAGAGGAGGTATGGACCGAAGGGGGGTACAGTGCGGGGCGGGTGGTTCCGGTGCCACGTTGCTTGTGGTAGGCACCTGGGCCGGTGGGGTATGGGCCGTACGGCACAAGGGTGTGGCGAGCAGGAGCCATTGAGGGCCCACCGATTCAATCGTGACGACAGGGCTTACAGGATCGCGCTCCGCCCCGGGCCTGCTGCTCAGCTGCTCTGCTGCTGCTGTCTGCGTGACTCCCCCCGGCCCCCACTCCCTCTTCCCCTCCCGCTCCCCGCAGGCGCTGCTGCGTGTGCGCTACTCGTCCCCCCTGTTCCGCATGGCCCGCGCGGAGCACATCCTACAGCAGTTGGCCTTCCACAACACGGGACCCAACCAGGTGGGGGACGGGGCAATATGATCTACCTAGTATGTTTGTCACAATATACTAGGTATATTATACATTTACTTGTGTAATTTCAATTGGGCTGGCCTTCCGCAACACGGGACCCAACCAGGTGGGGCACGGGGCAACGGGGCGGGAGCTGGGGTGGAGGAAGGTGGGGCGAGTGGGGTTTGTGGGTGGTGGGTAACAGGTTGCGGGTGTGAGGACATCCCCTGGACGCAGGCACCGTGCTGGTTGGGCCGTGTGGCGACGCCGGTGCACAGGAAGAGCGTCGGGTCAACCCGGCCGCTTGTACAACGATTTGCCTGTGTCACTCTGGCAAGTGCGGCCCTGCGCCTCGACCTTTTCATGTCCACACGTGGTTTCACATACACATCCACATACACACTGGCGGCGAGTACGTAAGAATGAGGTAAATGGCGGGGTGATTCCCTTCCCCTGGCGCCCATGAGTTGGGGGAATACGATCCTTTCTGGTCCACCACGGTCCAAACACGGATTGTGGAGCTGAAGGAAAGTGCGGATGCGCAAGCGCAAGACCGCTTCATAATATACTCCATTCCTCAAGAGAGGTGCACAGGGGCGAGCAAGACGACCGTTAGGCATACGGGTTCAAACTTGCGACCTTACGCGCACCAACACAAGATCACATCGGATATCACATCGGATAGCGCCCATTTCCGATGTGCAGGCTCAACGCCTCATAGCACCTACGTTTCTCGCGGCCGTACGGTACTGAGGCTTGAACTCCCCCCGCGCACCCCACCTGCGCAGATGCCCGGCGTCATTGTGATGGAGCTGGCCTCGGCGGCGGCGGAGGGCGGCAACGGCACGTACGACCCATCGTACGAGCGGTTGGTCGTCGTCTTCAACTGCGCGCCGTACGGCAACGACGTGCCGTACCCAGGCAGCGTGCCGCAGGGCGCCAGACTGCAGGTGCGGCGTCAATACAATACGTACCGTCAGAGGGACCGTCAAGATCAGGGGCATGCATGTAGTTGGGACAATGACGGAGCGCATGTGCTGCCTGGCATGAGAGCTGCAAAGCAGGAGACCAGGCAGGTCGCTTTGCATACTGTGCCTCCTGCCCGGTCCATGCGGTGGCAGTGCCTGCATAGTCCTACTGACGCGCCAACCGAGATGCCAGCTAACGCACATGTTACACGCTCCGTGCCCCCCAGCTGCACCCGGAGCTGGCGGCAGCGGGCGACGCGCGCGTGGGGGCGGCGGCCGCCGACAGCACGGCACGTGTGTTCCGCGTGCCCGCACGCACCGCGGCCGTGTTCGTGCAGCCGCGTTAGGCGCCCTGGCGTGTGGAGCTGCTGCAGCTGCTGGAGCAGCAGCGGCAGTTGTATTACCCGTTACCTGCAGTAGATCAGCGTGTCAGCAGGGTAGCTGGTGCAGGGGATGGTGGGTGCAGGTGCGAGGCGACATTGCAGGAGGGGCGTTCTGTCCTCTGACGGCGGCGGCCATACTCCCGCGTTTCCGGGCTGAGCGTGAGAGCTCGAGGCCGGCGCAAATGTCGCCATGCGGAGTAGCGTGCACATGCAGGCTAAACACGAAAAGCAGGCGTTCCAGCGTATGCGCTCTTGCTTGCGTACAGTAGGTGTGGGTCGTGTTGGTTGGCGGGGCTGGTGGCCGCATGTGGAGGTGCAGTTTCATTCAGCTTTTCGGCAGCTTGTCGACCGACTAGGTGAGCGCTGGTGATCGGTTGGAGGTGAGGTTTATTAGTTCTCATCCGGCGGCTGTTTGCCCGTTGGATGCAGCAGGTCTTTTGTCGTCCACAGAGTCGGTATTTCCACTTTCTTACCCAATGTGCATGCGTCACAGCTTACCGTAACTCAAAGGCGTGGATCACACAGGAGAGCTGAATGCACCATGCAAATAGCCTGTTCCA
>VFQN01002983.1_pt1 | contig 25103 bp, 19 predicted proteins | sample 3512371 | NCBI WGS metagenome assembly VFQN01 (sample SAMN10412370, study PRJNA504923) | tailings metagenome | isolation source: Replicate 2 from Balatoc abandoned mine | place: Philippines: Itogon, Benguet | collected 2017-08-28 | reverse complement strand
ATAGCGATAGTGCCATCGCCATAAATATTTTATTTATGGATTTCATTAAAATAAAAATTACTGAATTAGATAAAATGTTGATAGTCTATTCTTTCAAAAAAGATATGAAAGGACGTACTTTTGGCTATACAGCCACCATTTTAGCTTATTTTAGGGGGGAGCCAGATAGAGGAATAGCCTGAAGAATAGTAGGTTTCCTTGAATCCGAATTTTTGTTTTTTTGCTTCCGCAAAATAGCTCTTGTCTCTGATTTCCAAAACTACGGGCAGCCCCATGGAAGAATAGGAATTACTGTTATGACATGATTGGTCTTTACAGTTTCCGCTGCAATGCCCTTTGTCTTCCCTGCTTTTTTTGCAGGACTTGGTTTTACAGCAATCTTTTTCCCTGGAATCCTTGGATTTTGTTTTTGAGCAGGATGTCTTTTCGGTTTTTGCTGAATGTTTGGCACAGGCATAGGACTGGTTAGGGATCAAAAAGAAACCTAAGCAGAAAAAAATAATTATGCCAATATGTATGCTCAAATTTTTCAACATGACAAAGTTAAAAATAAAATTATTCTGTTACAGTAGTTTGTATCTTTTTTTTGCCGTTTTACAGGCGTATATGATAAAATATTAGCAATATCATATTCATTCTTATTAATTGTTTTAAAAATTGAATGCCCCGTTAAAAAGATTTTCATCTTCCAACAAAGGGCATTCAAAATCTTTGTTCTTACTTTCTAACAGTACAAAGTTGGCATATCCTTGATTTTACAAGTTGCGTTTTTCTTTGTTTGTTTTACAAAAATTACGCTTTGCGTTTTACGCTTATCGGTCATAGTGACAGCAACTTGGTAAAGCATCGTAAACAGATTTTGGGGCTTTATCCAATTCCGTATCGTGTCCTGCTCCGGCAATAGCTTTACTTATCTTACTTTTTGATGTCTGTTTTGGATCAAAATCAAGATGTATGACCTTAGCTTTCATATCCCAATTTGCGTTGATTACACCTTTCACTCCTTTTGCGGCTTTCTCTATACGGCTTTTACACATCTCGCATAATCCCGAAACCTTAAACATTTCATGGGATTTCTCGCCTTTGTGCTCTTTGTGTTCGGCAGTGCCATGATTGTGCCCTGTACTTGCTACCGAAGAGCCGTCATTGTTCATCATACTCTGTTTGCCTTCCAGCTGCGCACTTGCGTCTATGGTGAAAGCACCGTTGGTTACGATTTCATCTCCGTCATTGATCCCTCCGGTAACGACATAGCTATCCCCAAGGGAAGGTCCTAAATCTACTTCTCTCAATAAAAATGCAGGAGATTCAACATTGGGTTGTTTGACATAAACGATGGAACGTTTCCCTGTCCATAGAACAGCCGATTTTGGAATAACGATTTCGTTATTGAACTGCTTCAATGCGGCAGTTACGATAGCATTGGCATACATCCCCGGTTTTAGCTGCATTCCCGGATTGGCAGTTTCCACCCTAACTTTTGAAGTACGTGTTGTGGGGTCGAGCAATGGGTCAACGAAGGATATTGTACCTGAGAAAGATTTTCCCGGCATGGCCTGTAAGGTAAACTCCAATTTCTCTCCGACCTTTAAGAATGGAAGATCAGTTTCATAAGCTTCAAACATTGCCCAAACCCTTGAAAGGTTTGCTACGCTGAACAATACGCTACCCTGACCAATGTAGTCTCCCTGGTTTACTTTCTTACTTGTAACAATCCCGCTTGAAGTAGCTTTGATCTCAACAAGGGGATTCACTACCCCTGATTTTTCTATTGCAGCAATCTGTCTATCCGTCAATTTCCACAAACGAAGTTTTTCCTTTGCGGCGGCCAATAATGCAGGTTGATATCCCTGCATTTTTACGGCTTCCAATAGTTCCTGCTGCGCACTAAGTAGTTCAGGTGAATATATTGTGGCAATGGTCTGTCCTTCACGTATGGTTTCTCCCGTGAAATTGATGAACAGTTTTTCTATCCTTCCGTTTACGTGTGATGTCTGGGATTGCGAAAGACGTTCATCTTCCTGTATCGTACCATACAGCCGTACTTCTTTAATGGGATTTTGGCGACTGACCACGGATGTCTGGATATTAGCCAATGCTACTGCTTCTTTTGAAAGCTGGATAGCATTATGGTCTATGGCCTCATCACCACCCCCCGACGTTTTTAATGGAATCAGATCCATTGCACAGATGGGACATTTCCCCGGTTTATCCATTTTTATCTGTGGGTGCATGGAGCAGGTCCAGACTTCTTTTTCCGCTCCTTCCTTTGAATGGTCGTGCGTAGAATGATCTACTTCACCTGATGAGCCACCAAAAATCAGCCAGCCCAGCAGCAGGCCGACCAAAAGGATCGTACCGTATTTTAAATACCTGTTTTGTATGATGTTCATTATCTTGGTTTTCATAATCTAATTTGTTTTTGCTTGTTCATCGTCTTTGAATGAAATCAGTTTTTGGATACCTGCAACCATTGTGTTATACTCAGCTATAGCCTCTGCTTTTTTCAACTGATAGTCCAATAACTGACGTTGCACCTGTATCACATCGCTCAGGTCGCTTTTACCTGTAATAAACTCCTGGGTTATTAAATTATAGGTAGCCTGGGCAAGCTGGGACTGCTTTGCATAGAGCTCTATTTTTCGTGAAGCATTATCCAAAAGATGTTTGGATTGATATAGTTCTGCTTCCAAAGAGTTCCGTGTATTGTCGTATTCATCACGGCTGGCCTGCCACCAATATTTACTTTCCTGTTGCTGTGCCCTGTACTTGCCACGATAAATAGGTATCGTTAAAGAAACCATTGGCATAATCATATCCTTTCCGTTCATACTGGTGATAGGTAACTCATCCATTCCCATACCCATTCCCATCGGCTTACGCTTTCCGATCATCATGTACTGAAGCCCTACGCCAATCATGGGATAGCTCATTTTTTTGTCCATTTCGGCTTTGGCCTTAAAAGCTTCTCCTTTTTCGACCAGCATCCCCAGCATGGGGTTCTGCTCAGTTATCTGATCCATTGCGGATGCAATATCGAGCGAAAATGGAATTTGGGTAAGGCTATCGGGCAAAATGACCTCATGGTGTGCAGGACGGTTCATTATGGCATTAAAAGCTGCTTCCGCTGCTTTAATTTCCGAAAGATAACTTTCTATGTTATTGTCGATCTCTGCTATTTCCAGTTGGATTCGAAGTACATCCGACATACCGGAAGATGCGGGCATATTATCTCCCATACCACCGCCCATCGGAGCCATTGCGGGCTGGTTACGGTTGCCGGGCTGATTGCTTTTAGCTCCCATACCACCCATGCCGGACATACCACTGTTAGAACTACCCTGAGAGGTGATTACAGGCTGTGGAGACGGCACCGGTGTATTGGTAGTGCCTTTTCCTCCCGATGCCGAAAACTTTCTCAATGCAAGCTGTTCCAACTGTTCAAGGTATTTTTTATTTTCACGGTTGTTGTTCAGCTGTTCCTGCAAACGGCATAGTATAAACCATTGTGTATATACCTGTAGGTAAAGATTATCCCTGCTTTGCCGGAACTCTTCGAAAGCCATTTTGGACATATGTGTCATTTCGGTACGGGCTGCTTTTCGTGTACCGAACCAAGGGAACATCTGCATCACCTGTACATTCCCGTATTGTCTTCCATCTATAATCTCCATTGGCTGAAGGAAAAATCCCATATCCAATTGGGGATCGGGAATGGCTCCTGCCTGCGGGATTTTTTGTAACGATGCCTGATAGGCCGAAAAGCTGGCTTTTACACCCGGATTGTTTCGGGCGGCTACTTCCAGGTAGTGGCTCAATGAATCGGTCTGCCCAAACGTAACGCCCGTTATGACCGAACACAGAAGCATCGTTATTAAATATTTGATCTTATTTTTTGACATAATTTATTTCGTTTTATTCGTTAATATGCCCCTCTTTTTTAATGACCCATTCACGCCACCAGCATTGCAGTACAGGTACGACAAACATGGTCATGGATTGGATCAGCATACCGCCAAAAGTTGGTATGGCCATGGGAACCATAATATCGGAACCCTTACCGACAGAGGTCAGAATAGGCAAAAGGGCTATAAGGGTAACTCCGGTGGTCATGGCAGCTGGTCTGACACGTCTTCTACCTGCATAAACAACAGCTTCCCTGATGGATTCCCTGGTACGTGGATTACGCTCGACAAAGGTGTCGTGTATGAATGAGCCCATCAGCACACCATCACTCGTAGATATGCCAAATAAGGCGATGAAGCCCACCCAAACGGCTATACTTAGATTGATCTGGTGTATTTGGAACAGCTCCCGCATCTGCACATCGCCAATCGAAAAGTTGAGGAACCAAGGTTCCCCATAGAGCCACAGGAAGATAAAACCTCCGGCGAATGCCACGAATACGCCCGAAAAATGTATCAGGGATGCCGTAACGCTCTTGAACTGAAAATAGAGGATGACCAGTATAAGGATAAGTGATAATGGTATCAATATCATCAGACGGTCGCTGGCTCTTTGTTGCTGTTCATAGTTTCCTGCGAACTTATAGGTGACTTCTTTAGGTAGTTTTATCTCTCCCGAGCTTATTTTTTGCTTCAGCAGATTGTCGGCTTCCCTGACCACATCAACCTCTGCGGCATTCGCTACCTTGTCAAAGATGACATAGCCGAGTAAGAAGGTATTTTCACTCTGTATCATCTGTGCCCCCTTGGTGTATTGGATATCGGCAACCTCTTTCATCGGTATCTGTGCTCCGATGGCTGTAGGAATAAGCAGTTTGGAGAGTTCTTCTGGATTCTCCCGTAATTCCCTTGGATACCTTAATCTTACAGGGAACCGTTCACGACCTTCAACCGTAGTGGTAAGTGGCATACCTCCGACAGCAGCACTGATGACTTCCTGCAAATCAGCCACAGTGATGCCGTAACGGGCCATGTTCTGTCTGTTGAGCTTGATTTCTATATACGGTGCACCAACAGCCCGGTCATAAAAGACCGTTGAAGGAAGTACGGACGGAACTTCCTTTAAAGCAGCTTCCAGTAATTTTCCACCCGCTTCAATGGATTCAAGGTCAGGACCCGATACCTTTAGCCCCATCGGAGCCCGCATACCTGTAGAAAGCATAACCAGTCTTGCTTCTATAGGCTGTAATTTGGGTGCAGAGGTCAGTCCTGGCATATGGGATACGTTAACTATTTCCTGCCAGATATCATCGCTTGTCTTGATGTGAGGTCTCCATTGCCTGAAATAATCGCCTTTTTCATCAATGATCAAACTGTCGGCAGGAATCAGACGGAATCCGTTTTCGGGATTGTAGATGCCTCCATTTTTAAGTATGAACTCATCCTTATTATTCACCTTGAACCTCATACGGTGCCCGTCTTCATTCACGATAAATTCAGGTCTGTAATTGATCACATTCTCAAACATCTGGGTCGGTGCCGGATCGAGGGCCGAATTTGCCCGTCCCCATTTTCCAACTGTTGTGACCACTTCGGGAATGCTGCTGATCCGTTTGTCCAACGCTCCTATGAACTGAAGGTTCTGCTCAATGCCTGTGTGGGGCATACTTGTTGGCATCAACAGGAATGAACCTTCGTTCAGGCTCGGCATGAACTCCTGTCCGATACCGGGGAATTTGCCGGATGCACTTTCCCAGAAGGCGGTCTGCCTGAAATTTTTCCATCCCAATGTTTCAAAGCCTTTGGCGGCAAAGCCGAAAACGGTATTGAAACCAAGCCAGATGGTAATACCGAACAATAGGGTCAGGACAGGGATCATCATAAATTTAAGACGATTGTCCAGGCACCATCTTATCAGGCGTTCATAATTAGCAATAAGCAATGAGAAGAAGCCCAATATCAATGCGATACAGGTCGCTACAACAAGCAGGTTGGAAATGAACCCTGCCTGCGGACCGACCGGGAGCCATTCGGAAGTGAGGAATGACACTGCTCCCAATATTGCAATTCCGGCATTGATATAGTTCGGGATCTTTTCATCCTTCCATTTATGGGCGAACAGGTTATTCAATCCAAATAATGGCAGGATCAGAGCGATATAGGTACCTGTTGCCAGAAATAGTATAATTCCTCCGGCGACAAGCAATATGTTCAGTATTTTACGGATTTTTTTTGAAGATACCTTTATCGAAAAGAAATAATACGTTAGTGTTGGAACGATCATCATCCCAAGTACAAGAGCCGATATCAGGGTAATTGTTTTGGTATAGGCCAATGGTTTGAAAAGTTTACCTTCCTGTGCTTCCAAGAAGAATACCGGCAGGAAGCTGATAATAGTGGTCAGCATCGCAACGATTGTAGGTGTAGACACCTCACTCACACTTCTGAATATGAGATCCACAAATGCCTTTCCTTTGGTAACTCCTTTATTCTCCGGTTTTTCCATGTGCTGTATGACATTTTCGACAAAGACCACACCTATATCGACCATAACCCCAACGGCTATGGCAATACCGGAAAGAGCAACAATATTGGCATCGATATTCAACAGCCGCATGACTATAAATGTGGTCAGCACCGCTATGGGGAGCAAACTCGATATGACTACAGATGCACGTAGATTGACAATAATGATAATGATGACGATGATGCTGATCAGTATCTCGTGAGAAAGGTCTGTTTCAAGCGTTCCTATGGTTTCCATAATCAGACCGGAGCGGTCATAGAACGGAACGACCGTTACTTTGGAAACAGTACCGTCGGGTAGTACCTTTTCCGGAAGACCCGCTTCTATCTCCTTTATTTTTTCCTTGACGTTTTCAATAACATGCAGTGGATTTGAACCATATCTGGCTACAACAACGCCACCCACCGCTTCGATACCTTCTTTGTCCAATCCGCCCCTGCGGGTAGCAGGCCCGAGATTGACAAATGCTACATCTTTTATTTTTACGGGCACTCCGTTCTGAATACCGACCACAGCCTCTTCCAGATCGGATACGTTCTTGATATATCCCAATCCTCTGACAAGATATTCTGCTTTATTGATCTCGACCGTTTCTGCACCGATATCCAGGTTGCTTTTTTGAATGGCTCCCATCACATCCATAATGGAAACGTTGAAAGCCCGCATGGCATTGGGATTAATCTCTACCTGATATTCCTTTACAAAACCTCCAACGGAAGCAACCTCGGAAACGCCATCAGCGGACGAAACCGAATAGCGGACATAAAAATCCTGAACCGTCCTGAGCTCATCGGGATTCCATCCTCCAGCAGGTTCCCCGGTCTTGGGATTTCGTCCTTCCAGTGTGTACCAGAATATCTGTCCAAGTGCGGTAGCATCGGGTCCAAGACCTGGCTGAACGCCTTCGGGCAAGGTGCCGGGCGGTAAGGAATTCAGTTTTTCCAAAATCCTTGACCTGCTCCAATAGAACTCTACATCCTCTTCAAAAATGATGTAGATGAAAGACATACCGAACATCGATGTACTACGAATGGTTTTCACTCCCGAAATACCCAAAAGTGAGGTGGTGAGCGGATAGGTTATCTGATCCTGTATGTCTTTGGGAGAACGCCCCATCCATTCTGTGGCAACGATCTGTTGGTTTTCCCCATAATCGGGAATGGCATCGACAGGTACCGGATCTCTCGGTAGTACCCCTGCCTGCCAATTAAATGGAGCTGTTGATAGTCCCCATATAATCAGCGCTACAAGCAATAACAATGTTATTACCCTGTTTTCAAGAAAATACTTGATTATTTTATTAAGCATAACATATTCAGTTTTACAATCGGCATACAGGTTCCGCCCTGTATGCCGGGGAATTTTGTTGGTACTATTTTAACTCTTCCTGAATCTCGCCACAACCCAGCATCTCCTGACCGTGGTACGGGTTCTTGATCTCTTTGATGCTGCTCAGCCAGAAAGCACCTTTTCCGTCGTTGTACATCGGACAATAGACTTTATAGATGGTCTTTTCCGAACCGAAGGTTTTGGTAATGTCGTACAGGTCGTCGCTTAGTCCGACCAGGTGTTCCCTCTGGTGTGCAATGTTTCCGATGTTTTCCTGTATATGTTCTGCGTGTTCCTTTACATCTGCTATGATTTCATCGTACTTGGAATTTTGCTCGGCAGTAAAATTCCCGGTATTTATATTTGGTATAGCTTCTAAAATTCCTTTGGAAGCAAGTGCGGCTTCCTTGTCGTCATCGGAAGATAGGGCTAAGGCAAGATGTTGATAATGTGAAAAGAGTTCTGCAAAATTGTCTTTTTTAGCAGCTTGGTTTTCCTGTTGGGATGCAGGTGTAGCTGAAACATTGGCCGGATCGTCCTGTTTTGCCTGTTCCGATTTATTTCCCGTGTTCTGATTACATGCTGCCATAAAAAGAGTGAATAAAGCCATCAGGCCTGAGATATATCTATTTTTCATTGTATGATAATTTTGAATGTTTTAAATTGATTTGACTAAGCAATATGTCGTATCAGATACGGCAATGCTGTATCTGTGCGGGTTGGTCCGGTAAAATTCTTTGTAGGTTGATGGCCGTACGCCATCTCTGTTCTGTTAAAACAATGACGGACAGCAATACTTTAGAAACACATTTCTAAAGTATATTAAACGCCAAGAAAGCAGTAGCTAAACATTTACGAAACTAAAAAGCTATGCACCACTACCGGAAAAGTAATTGGAAGGTATAGCGTGTAGATACGACAGGTCACACCATTGGCTATACAGGGTGGTTTTTAGCTTATTTTAGGCGGTAGCCAGATAGAGGAATAGCCTGAAGAATAGTAGGCTTCTTTGAATCCGAATTTTTGCTTTTTTGCATCTGCAAAATAGCTTTTTGTTTTGATCTCAAGGAATATAGGAAGCCCCATTGAAGAATAGGACGTACTGTTGCAGGATTTGTCGTTGCAATTACCGCTGCAATGTCCGTTTTCCTTCTTGCTTTTTTTGCAGGATTTGGTCTTGCAGCAATCTTTCTCTTTATTATCTTTAGATTTCTCTTTATGACAGGACTTCTGTTCTGTTTTAGCAGAATGTTTGGAGCATGCAAAACTTTGGCTGGGCATCATAAAGAAGCCCAAACAGAACAACGTAATAATCCCGATATGTATGCTCACATTTTTCAACTCGGCAAATTTAGAAATAAAATTATTCACTTACAGAAGTTTATCCATTTATTTATCATTTTTGAAGATTGTGGAATGAATATTTGCCAAAATATTATTTAATAATTTGCATTGGTAATAAAAAACGAATGCCCCTGTCTAAAAGATTTACATCCTTTAACAGTGGGCATTCTATATTTAGAGGATTGTTAACGCTTACAAAGCCTCTATTTTAAATCCTGCTTTTTTCACGGTCTCGATCACTTCGTTTTCCGTTACGGCTTCGGATGTAACTGTAAGTATCTTATCTTTATTGGCGGTATCTACCTGCCATTGCCCCGAACCTACGGTCTTATCCAAATGAGGTTTTACCGATGCCACACAACCACCGCAGTTGATGTTGGTTTTGAATTGAATTGCTTTATTTTCCATTGTCTTAATTTTTTATAGTGATTAATTCTTATTTACTGCAACAGCCTCCCTTGGACTTTTCCGAAGTGTCGCAATTTTCTTTACCGGAAACGGAATAACCTGCTTTTTCGATGGCTTTTACGACTTCCTCCTTTGTGTCCTCGGATGCAACCGAAACTGTTATTTCACCTGCCTGCAAATTGTCTATCTGTACACCGTTGATATCCTTGACTGCGTTGCTTACCCTTGTTTGGCAATGTGTACTTTGCATGTCGGGAACGCTTATTTTAAACTGTTTCATTGTATTGTTATTTTATAGTGTAAAGGTCGCCATTAATCAGGTCGAAACCCTTGCGATATTCTTTGTTTGATTTGTGATATTTACTGTTTTATCTTCTCCATTTCAGTAACAGGCTATTGCTCACCACACTCACACTGCTCAGCGCCATTGCCGCACCTGCAATCATCGGGTTCAACAGGAAACCGTTTATAGGATAAAGGATACCCGCAGCGATGGGAATACCGATCAGGTTGTAGATAAATGCCCAAAACAGGTTCTGCTTTATGGTAGCCACGGTTTGTTTTGATAATCTCATTGCCATAGGTATCTTGGTCAGGTCAGAAGAGATGATAGTCATTTTGGCTACGTCCATCGCAATGTCCGAACCTTTGCCCATTGCTATACTTACATCGGCTGTTGCCAATGCTGTACTGTCGTTGATACCATCCCCAACCATTGCGACTACTTTTCCCTGCTGTTGCAGTTCTTTTACAAAGTCTGCCTTATGCTGTGGCAAAACCTCTGCCTTGTAATGTTTGATACCTGTTTGCTGGGCAATGGCTTTCGCCGTAGCCTCGTTATCTCCGGTAAGCATATATAGGTCAATGCCCATTTCCTGCATTTCACGGATTGCCTGAACGGAAGTTTCCTTGATCTTATCGGCAATGGCAATGACTGCAAGTGCCTCTTTGCTGCTGGCAAACCATACGACCGTTTTGGACTGATTGCCCCATTCGACAGCCTGCTGTAGCAATACCTCAGCGATAGTGATGTTGTTTTCAGCCAATAGCTTTTTATTGCCTACAAAATAGGTTTCATTATTATAATCTGCTTTTGCCCCTTTACCGGTTATACTGTCGAACAGTGACAGTGTTGTAGGCTGTACTCCGTCGAGATGTTTTACTACGGCTTCAGCCAATGGATGCTCGGATTGTTTTTCGATACTTAACAGGATGTCTTTTGCTCTGTCGTCATCATTGAGCCACTGGATACCGGTTACTTCTGGTCTTCCCTCGGTAATGGTTCCTGTTTTATCTAAGATTATTGCGTTTACTTTTTTTGCCAGTTCAAGGCTTTCGGCATCTTTGATAAGAATACCTTTTTCCGCTCCCTTTCCAACGCCCACCATGATTGCAGTAGGCGTGGCAAGTCCCAGGGCACACGGACAGGCAATAACGAGCACGGTAACGGCTGCAAGTAGCCCCTGAACGATACCGTTATCTCCACCTAATACCAACCAGATAATAAAGGTTAGAACGGCAATTCCCATCACTACCGGAACAAAGATCCCTGCGATCTTATCCACGAGTTTCTGTACGGGTGCCTTGCTTCCCTGTGCATCCTGCACCATTTTTATAATCTGAGATAACATGGTTTCCTTGCCGACCTTAACGGCTTTGAACTGGAAACTTCCTTTTTGGTTGATCGTTCCGGCAAAAACTTTTTCGTTTTCTTTTTTCATCACCGGCACAGGTTCTCCGCTCAGCATACTTTCGTCCACATACGAAGTACCGGAAGTGACGATACCATCAACCGCAATCTTTTCACCGGGCTTAACAAGAATTATATCGCCTGCATTCACATCGTCAATGGCGGTCTGCTTTTCTGTTCCGTCAGCTTGGATGATGATAACCGTTTTGGGCTGTAGTCCCATCAGTTTCTTGATGGCAGACGAAGTGTTGCCCTTGGCTTTTTCTTCCAACAGTTTTCCGAGTAGAATGAATGCAATGATAACTGCTGCCGCTTCAAAGTAAACATGGGCATGTAGCCCCCTGTTGTGCCAAAACTCCGGAAACAGCATATTGAAGACACTGAACAGGTATGCAATACCCGTACTCAATGCCACCAATGTATCCATATTGGCAGAACGGTGTTTTGCCTGTTTCCATGCGTTGATAAAAAAGTCTTTTCCCAACCATATAAGCACCGGGGTAGAGAATGCGAACATGATCGGGTTCGCATAAGGCATATCCATAAAGAACATACCGATTACCACAACGGGAAGTGACAAAATTATCGCCCAGATGGTCTTGTTCTTCAGTGCCTTGAATTTCTGTGCATGGATTGCTTCCAGTGTTTCCTGCTGCTTGGTCTCATCTTCGACCAACAGGTCATAACCGGATGACTGAACAATTTTTTGAAGCGAAGAAGCATTCGTCATGTTGGGCAGGTATTCAACCGAAAGATTGCTGGTAGCAAAATTCACGGATGCAGCCAATACGCCCGGTGTGTTTTTTACGGACGTTTCCACACTGCCCGCACAGGATGCACAGGTCATTCCAAGTACAGGTAATGTGTTTTTAACGGTTGGAACTCCATATCCGAGATCCTTGATAGCTTTCACGGCTTCGCCTATAACGGCATTGTCCTTTACGGTAATGGCAGCCCTACCGTTGTTCAACTCTACATTGTGGCTTTCAATTCCTTTTACCTGTGCCAACCCCTTATCAACGATAAGTGCACAGTGTTCGCTTTCAACATCTTCTAAAGGTAGATAGATGATCCCATTTTTATTTTCAGTTGCCATATTCTGTCTGCTTTAATTTTACAATACAAAATTGGCTATAATTAGTAATGGTACTATTGTGGAATTTTGGAATTGATTTGTAATATTTTGTAAGGAATTACAATTTATCCAGTGGCTTGCGCTTATCTTCCTTGACCTGTTTAAAATGGCTGGGTGTAAGCCCTGTAACTTTTTTAAACTGATTGCTAAGATAAGCAACGCTTGAATAGTTCAGACGAAAAGCAATCTCACTCAACGAGAGTTCATCATATACCAAAAGCTCCTTTACTTTTTCTATTTTTTGTGCTATAAAGTATTTCTCAATAGTGGTTCCTTCAATCTCGGAAAACAGATTGGAGAGATAGTTATAGTCGTGATGCAGTTCTTCGCTCACCACATCGGAAAGATTGGTTTTTAAGTCTTGTTCCTGATGATGTACAAGGTTAATAATAGTATTTTTGATCTTTTCGATGATCCTACCTTTTTTATCATCGATGACTTCAAAACCCAAGGGTTCAAATACATTTTCTATCTTTTGCTTGTCTTCGGACGTAAGGTCATTTTCCAGCGTTACCTCTCCAAGCCTGATGTTCTTAATTTTAAGATCAAGCTTTTCCAATTCATTTTGCACCACCAATATACAGCGGTTGCAAACCATATTTTTAACAAACAGTGTGGTCATAAGGTATCCGATATGCTATTAAGTTATCTTTACAAATTTACGATTTTCATCTTTAGAAATAACTGATGACCTATCGATTATAATACAATAATATCAATTCAAATTCCTAATGAATTTTCCGGCGATTTCAGTAATCAAGGTTTTATTCTCTTTGTGTGGTGTGTGTCCAACCCCCGGTACAATAAATTTTTCCGCCTTTCCACTTACCTGACGAATTGTTTTCTCCACTTGCTCCAAAGTGCCGTATTCGTCAGCATCTCCCTGTATAAATAAAAGCGGACAGGTAATTGCCGGGAGGAAATCTTCAATGTTCCAATTCCTGTAATCGTTTCGTGTCCATGTTTCTGTCCAGGCTTTAAAAAGGGTATCAACCTTGTCTCCGTGGTATTTAGCCAACCTCTCGGCTAAGTCGGTGTTTTTCTAGGCATCCATTGCCTCATAAATTCCTTTAAGGGTAACATCCTCTACAAAAATGTGCGCTGCCTCTACGACCACAGCTTTTATTCTTTCAGGGTATTTGCTCGCAGTCAATAATGCAATGGTTCCTCCATCGCTGTGTCCGAAAAGAATTGCATTATCTATATTTAATTGGCTAAGCAGTTCATTAAGTACGTCTGCTTCCAGTTCGCATGTCCAGAACATCTGTTTATGACAGGATCAAGAAGCTGGAAAATGAAGGATATGTCAAGGAATATGTAGCCATTATCTACCAGACAAAGGTTGGTCTTAAATTTACGGTTATTGTCAATGTTTCCCTCAACAGTCAGCGAATTGACTATGTAGATGAATTCTTAGAGAGGATCTCCAATCTTGATGAAGTGATGGAAGCTTATGTAATGGGCGGTATTTTCGATGTGGTTCTTAAAGTGGTAGCAAAAGATCCGGATGCTTTTAATGAATTTGTAACGACAAAGCTCTCGGCAATACCTCATATCAGTAAAATACAGAGTTCTTTTGTGATGCGGCACATCAAACAAACTTCAGCTTTACCATTTTAGTTTTTTACTGACTTTAATACATTTCAATAGCCTTCTTACTTGTAAGTTCATTCGGGCGGGAAAACAAAAAATCTGTTGTGTTTGCCCTTTATTTATAGCTATGATATTTAAAAAAAACTCCCAAGTAGCCCCCAACTTGGGAAACTTTTTCATTTAGACTTGGGAATTTTGTCTTTTAATTAGGAGAAGTCTCTTATAATCAGGTTGTTCCTTTAAAAAATTATAAGCTATGAAAAATTCTTTACAAGACATTCTTTTCGAAATACACAAAAAGGAAGAAAAAATTTCCTCCCAAAGCAAAAGGCTCATTGATGAAGCTTATGAAATGACACTCTATCTTCAGGATCTTTTGTTCTCCGTTAAAAAGACGGTAGCGGATATTGGGTTTAAAAATGAACAGGACGAAATCAATTTCTTCCGGACAATTAAACCTCAGATACTCGGCAAACTGATCTATTATAATAAGATCTACCGTATCGAAACTGCCTGCCCTGTAAATAACGGCAAGTTGTATGAAAAGTATTTTGCCAACCAACTTGCCATGCTGAAGCGGGAATACATCGAACATCTCTGTGTGTCTGATTTTTACCGGTACTATCGTTCGGGCCGAACAGACAGGGATAGTATATATTTCAAGCGGGGGCATATCAATTATCATGATGGACTTAACAGTATTGTGTTTGAAATTGATCCCGTATTTTCTACTTTCTATGATTATAAAACAGCACGTATTATAGCAAACGAGCTGCTCTATTCATATCTGCTTACAAAGATCAGTCCCGATGATAATCCTGATGTGGTTTTACAGAAACCGGAGAGCTCCAAGGATATTTTCTGGACAGATAGTAAAAATGCACTTATCGAATTAATCTATGCACTCCATGCGGCGGCTTCCATTTCTCATGGCAAAATTGGCATTATAAAAATAAGCCTAATGTTTCAGATATTGTTTCGCATTCCACTGGGGGATCTGCACCACGCTTTTCATCGTATGAAAACAAGAACAGGTTCCCGGACGGCGTTCTTGGATCAGCTAAAAGCATCACTTGAAGAATACATGGATAAAGATGAATAAACAATAGCTCCCTATAGAATAAAGCAGTACCTCGTTGTACTGCTTTTTTTTGCCCATATGTACCAATTGGCAAAAGGTTACATTATTCGGTTCTCCTTGGTTCAATTAATGCCAAACCCCTTGATAAATAAGTTTTTTTTTGATTTACTAAAATTTTCAAAAATCGTCAAAACCAATTGGCAATACTTGGCAGACAAACTTTGCCAGTATACCCAATTTTGTACAGTAAATACTAAAAACCCCGTGCAATGAAACTGATAACAATAGAAGAAGAAGCGTGGAAACAATTGAATGCACGTATTACGACCATAACAGAGTACCTGCATAAATTGGATAATACCAGCTATGATGACCTATGGCTGAATAACCATGAGGTATGCCAATACCTGCATATCAGTGAAAAAACATTATGGCGGATGCGGAATAATGGCGACTTGGCCTATTCAAAGATCTATGGCCAATATTTCTATACCATTGGGGCCATTAAGGATATGCTGAATGCTAATGCGGTACAGACTAGTGATGAGTACGTGAAAGAGCTGATGGAAAAAGGCAAAAGCTATATCGAAAAAGGCAGAAGGCTAAAGTCCGATAAAAATTAAGTATGAACTCCGTAAAAGTATATCCGTATGAACATTGATCGAATGGAATTTATAGCGTGGATGGAGCGCATTTTGGACCGTCTTGATATTCTTGGCGACCATATAGATGATTTGCAAAAAAAACGTAACAGCATTGATGGAGAAGAGTTATTAGACAACCAGGATTTGCTTCAAATGCTGAAAATAAGTAACCGATCCTTACAACGATACCGTTCTATCGGCAAGCTACCTTACTATACTATCAGCGGCAAGCTGTACTATAAACTATCTGATGTTCACCAGTTCATAAGAGAGAGTTTTACTGCGCCCCTCCCCAAAACGAACGCCAACAAGTGACAAATGCTTCCTTTGAAAGCCAACTAAGGCAAAACGATGAATGCTTCTTTTACATTCGGCTTTGAATTATAAAATTTTCAGATTATGAGTGAACAGACTTTAGATAAACAGGAAACTCCCGACCAATTATCGGAAATATTATTGGTGCTTGATAAAGACAAAAAGAAAATTCAGGCAGTAAAAAGTATCGACGAAAACGGGAAAATGGAAACGGTTGATCCTATCAGGAAAAACCAGAACCAGTTTATGCGTGTGGATAAGGGCGGTGATTTCTTCTCCAATTTCTTTTCCAATTTTTTCAGCCAGCTAAAGAACCCTACAAATTTTTCCTTTTTCAAAGTGCCTGCACCACTGGCTATTGACACTGCAAACGAAATGCAGAAGCAGGTAAACAATCCAACTCCTGAAGGTGAGCAACTGATGAAAAAGCACGAAGTCAAAGCCGAACCACAGCAGGATCAAAAACAAGTAAATCAAAATAATATGGAAACAACACAAGCAACACCGGAAACTGGCGAATACCGCTATAAGCCGGAACAGATTGATTGGGAAACAATGAACAATCTCGGATTAAACAAAGAGAAGCTGGAAAAAATGAACCTCCTTGATCCTTTATTGAAAGGCTACAAAACCAATGAGCTCGTACCCGTAAGCCTCAATCTTGGTACTGCTGTTACCCGCATGGATGCCCGGTTATCCTTGCAAGCCAATGAGGACGGGCAGGTAGTGGTTGCCATTCATGGTATCCGAAAAGAGCCGAACCTGAACTTTGAGTTTTTCGGACACAAGTTCAACGAAGAAGATAAAAACAACCTGCTTCAAACCGGAAATATGGGGCGAGTGGTTAATCTGACTAACCCTAAAACGGGTGAAACAATCCCATCTATTATTAGTGTGGACAGGCTTACTAATGAATTGGTAGCATTGCGAACGGATAGAATTAAAGTCCCTGATGAAATTAAGGGTGTGAAACTTGATGATGCACAAAAACAAACTTTAGCGGAAGGCAAACCCCTTTACATCGAAGGCATGACTTCTAAAAAAGGTGCCGAGTTCAACGCCACTGTACAGTTCAATGCCGATAAGCGCTATGTCGAGTTTCTTTTCGACAGAAGCAATACCAATCAACAAGCTCAAAGCAACGGCCAAAGTAATCAGCAAAGCCAATCGCAGGAAGCACCGAGAACATTCAGGGGCAAAGATTTGGATAATGAGCAATACAATAAGTTCAAAGATGGTCAGACAGTTTATTTAACCGGGTTGGTTGACAAGAAAGGAAAGGAATACAACGGTTATATCACGCTCAATAAGGAAACAGGCAAAACGGATTTCTCTTTCCAAAACCCGAATAAGCTAAAAGAGCAGGTAAAACCTACCGAAGCCCACAAAACGCAAACTGCGGTTAATTCGGAAGGTAAAACCAACGAAGCGACAAAAAATATTAAGGAGCCTTTGAAATCAGGACAGAAAAATCCCGACAGTAAAAAGCAGCAGGAACAACAGGAAAAACCAAAAGCCTCTGCTAAGTCAAAAGGCGTAAAAAGGTAATCACTAAAAACAGCATGATATGAAAGTAGTGATTGCAGAAAAGCCAAGCGTGGCAAGGGAAATAGCCAGCTTGTTGGGTGCTTCCGAAAAAAAGGATGGCTACCTGACAGGCAATGGCTATTTTGTTACCTGGGCATTCGGACATCTGGTAGGATTAGGTATGCCTGAAGACTATGGTATTACGGGATTTAACAAAGCATCTCTGCCGATACTTCCAAATCCCTTTTTGCTTACTGTTCGTAAAGTAAAAAAGGACAAGGGCTACACCGCAGATGCGGGGGCGCTAAAGCAACTGAAAGTAATTGAACAGATATTTAACCGTTCAGATAGCATTATCGTGGCTACCGATGCGGGACGTGAGGGTGAATTGATATTCCGCTACATTTACGAATACCTGAAATGCAAGAAGCCTTTTGAACGGCTTTGGATCAGCTCACTTACAGAAAAAGCAATCAAGCAGGGCTTTGATAATCTTAAACCCGGAAATGAGTTTAACGGGTTGTATCAGGCTGCGCAAGGGAGAAGCTGTGCTGACTGGATTGTGGGCATCAATGCTACCCAGGCACTAAGCATAGCCGCAGGTAACGGGATATATTCACTCGGAAGAGTGCAAACACCTACGCTGGCTTTGATATGCAGGCGTTATCTTGAAAATAAAGACTTCAAAGTAAAGAAGTATTGGCAGATACAATTGCTGCACAACAAAGAGTTTAATGATTTTAACAGCCTTTCCAAAAACAAATGGGACGATCAGAAGCTGGCAGAAGATACGTTGAAATCTATCGAAAGAGCTACAAGCGTTAGCGTTACTTCCGTGGAAAGTAAAAGCATTACGGAGCACCCACCTTTACTATTTGACCTCACAGGATTACAAAAAGAAGCGAACAAGAAGCTGAACCTTTCAGCCGAAGAAATCCTGAATATTGCTCAAAGCCTGTATGAGAAAAAGTTTATCACGTATCCCCGAACCGGAAGCAAGTACATACCCGAAGATATGTGGGCAGAGATCCCCAATCTTGTGAGAGCCTTACAAGATAGGGAAAGCTGCAAGCAAGCTGTCACCAAAATGAAATGGGGACGGTTCAATAAACGTATTGTCAATGACCTGCGGGTTACCGATCATCATGGCTTACTCATTACAGATAAAATACCATCCGCATTATCCGCAAAGGAAAATTCAGTCTATGACATGATTGCCTTTAGGTTACTGGAAGCCCTTTCCCAATCCTGCATTAAAGAAGTAACGGATATAAGTTTACTGGCACTTCATTACGATTTTACTGCGAAAGGGGTTAAGATACTGGAACCAGGCTGGCGTTCTATTAAAGGCAGCTTCTCCGATGATGATACCGAACCCGTGCAGGATCTTCCCGAACTTAAAAAAGGCGATGAACTCAAAATAAAAGAAGCCTCTGTTCTGGAGAAAAAGACCAAGCCGCCTGTACTCTATACTGAAGCCGGTCTCTTATCGGCTATGGAAACTGCCGGAAAGGAAATCGAGAATGAAGATGAACGAAAGGCATTACAAAACATTGGCATAGGTACTCCTGCTACAAGAGCTGCAATAATTGAAACCTTGTTTACCCGTAACTATATCCAAAGAGAAAAGAAATCTTTGGTTCCTACTGAAAAGGGATTGCAGGTATATAAACTGGTAAAAGACAAGAAAATCGCAGATGTTGCAATGACCGCCGAATGGGAACTTGCACTGCAAAAGATTGAAACGGGTGAAAGCAATGCCGGGACTTTTCAGAGGAACATGGAAACTTATGCTGCTACCATTACTCAGGAACTACTACAAACCTCCATTGCCCAAACTAACCTGCCGAAGCTCAGTTGCCCGAAATGTAAAAGTCATCAATTAATTATCAGGGATAAGATTGTAAAATGCCCTGATGAGGCTTGCAATTGGGTACAGTTCCGCAATGTTTGTGAAGTGCAACTCAGTATAGCCGATATAGAAAGTCTTGTTACCAAGCGGAAAACCACCCTTATTAAAGGGATGAAGAGCAAAGCCGGAAAAAAATTCGATGCCTATATCGTACTGAATGAAAAAGCAGAAAGCTCATTTGAATTTGAGAAAAATAAAAGCTACAAAAAATAATGGATAATAAATCTATCGTTAGCCACGATGAAATCAGGAAACTTATATACAGCATACGTGGCAAACAGGTGATGCTGGATAGCGACCTGGCCTCTTTGTATCAGGTGGAAACAAAGAACCTTAACCGTGCTGTAAAAAGAAATATTGAAAGGTTTCCCGAATTATTCTGCTTTCAATTGACCGAAGAGGAAGTCAAAAACTTGAGGTTCCAATTTGGCACCTCAAATTTGAACCACGGCGGAAGGCGTTATTTACCAATGGTTTTTTCAGAATCAGGGGTAGCAATGGCCTCAGCCGTTCTCCGGTCTGAAATTGCCATTAAGGTTAGCGTTGAAATTATGGAAGCCTTTGTAGAGATGCGAAGAATCCTTATCAGTAATGCGTCGCTCTTTAACCGTCTGGACAAAATAGAACTTAAACAACTGGAAGCCGACCAAAAAATTGAAGAAATCTTTAAGGCACTGGAAAGCGACAAAATTCACAGCGAAAAAGGTATTTTCTACGATGGGCAGATTTTTGATGCTTATACGTTCGTTGCCGACATCATAAGAAATGCCGGACGTTCAATTATACTCATTGACAATTACGTTGACGATACGGTACTCACGTTGCTTGGGAAACGTGGGCAGTCGGTGACTGCAACGATTTATACCAAACATATGAGTAACCAATTGCAACTTGATCTGCAACGCTACAATAGCCAGTACCCATCTATTGATATACACACATTCGCCCAGGCACATGACCGCTTTCTTATCATTGACGGAACCGAGCTGTACCATATCGGTGCATCGCTCAAAGATTTGGGCAAAAAGTGGTTTGCCTTTTCAAGAATGGATATTGAGGTCACCAAGATGTTACAATTTTTGAACGGTTTATAAATTAGTTTACTTAGCCTCCTCTTGGGGATTCTCCAATGGATGAAAAGCTGCAATCCTGCCATTTTCCAAAACATGCAAGGAATAGTGATTGCCGTTAAAGTACAGCGATTTGTCGCCGTAAATTCTGAAATCCTTTCCTTGTAATAGCCTATCATTTATTTGTGGTAAGAGGTTTTCAATGGCGATTTTTAGAATACGCCTTATGTCCTTATAAGAATACTGAAACTTCGTTTTATTCTTAAAGTGGCCTTCTATGGTTAATTCATCACAATGACGCAGATAGATATGAAGAAATCCTTCGTAATCCCAATAGATAGGCTTAACAACGTTATGATAAGCCAAAGTTTCATTGTCAAACTCAATCCTGGAAGTTTCAAGAGCCTTGTAAATGTCCGGGTATTCTTCTTTGAACTTTTCTAAAGTCTTATTGGTAGAACGCTTGATTTCTTTAACGATAGCTTCAATTCGCACTGCTTTACGCTCCTTCAAAAATTCATTGAACTCCTGCATTTCTTCCGCAGAAATATCTTTGGCGTATAATTTAGCTTCCAATTCAAAAAAACGTGACAAAGAGGTTTTCTTTCCATCTTCCGAAAACCCTTTATTCTGTATAACGTCGAAGTTTACAGATTCAGGTTCTAAATAAAATGATAAACCACAAAACTTAGCCCATTCATCATCAGTTAGGGGATAACCACTTTTAATCTTTTGTCCCAACAGCCAATGATTTGATCGGTTAACATCAAATCCTGTGGGGTCCATTTTTATTTCAATTGTGTTTGGTATTTCTTTCTTGCCGACTTGTCCAAAGGCTTTTGGGGCAGGAAGATTCGTGGCTAAAACTTCATAAATATCACCGCTAATAAATCCCTCGTTTTTTAGTAGTTCTTGCTGATACTTTGATAAATGCTCATCTGTAGAGTCAAATTTTACAAGGCCATTTGTTCGGGGTACATTCCCGGATTTAATAACTTGCTCCAACGCTTCACGTTCTGCCTTTCCATACAATATAATGCCCGAAATATTACGACCGTATTTCTGCGCTGATTCACTGTATTTGTGAAACTCAATACTGATGAATTTTCGTTCGTATTGACCATACATGGCATAAATCTCTTCAACAGAGAATTGAAACCGTTCCTTTTTCTGATCCTCAATTTCCTGTTTGAATTTGTCCAGTTCGCCCTGGTATATCGAAATGGCATGTTCCAGTTGAGCAATTCTTTCTTTATCCTCAGCCGGTGTATCGGCCAATGCCTTTATATACACATTCAACTGTTCCTCGACAATATCACTAAGTAGATAAAGTCCGGGATCATTTATTTTATGGTTTATTCCGTACATATTTTATCAATATATTTGTTAGTTCTTCGTATTGTTTTCTTAATTCACTTTGGAGTAATCAATTCATAAATCTTTTCACGCCTCGAAGTTGTATAGTGTTCGACTTTCGCAATAAATTCTTTTCCGTCCTCCCCATGTTCACTAATCAATAGAAATTCACCTTTGTCATCAATAACTCTCGGATCGAAAATAATATTCATTTTGAGAATATACTTTCTGAAAAAGTCGCCAAAATCATACGACTTAAAGTGAATGTTCTCCACATAAGTGCCTTCATGTATATTAAAGGAACCTACTAAGACCTCAGCGTTTTTTCTATCAAAACCAGCATAGAATTTTGCATGAAAATCACGTTTGAACAAAGCCTTCTTATCAGTGAGTTCATCTACAGTTGGATTTAAAAGTCCGTAATCTTTAAGAACATTAATGTCCATGCCAGTATTAGCCGAACCTTCAAGGAAAGATGTAAGGGTTGCTTTTCTCGTTAGCAATGTTGTTTTATGCGGAATTGTGTTTTTCAGTATCCAATTCCAAAGCTCAACACGTTGTGCTTCACTATTCTTAAAGTCAAAACCAATAAAAGGAACTGCTAAGAAAACTTTATTGTAGTAAACCTGCCATCTTATTAATAGCTTCTGAAGAATTGATAGGCAATCATCCCTATCGTAAACGCCATCTATTGTGAACTCCAAATCTGCACCTATCACATCTATCAGTATTAGTTCATGCTCTTCCTCTATAGGCAATTCCCTTTCTTTAAAGTCCTTATATAAAACTCCTTTCGTGTTAAATCCGCAAGAGCATTTATAATCTACTACAACAATGATACTGTCCGGGTTTCCAGCTCTTCCTTTGAGGTAATAGTTTAAGTATGAATTTATAGACTTGTTTATCGAGGATAGCTTATCAGAAAGTTGAGCATACAAGATTGGTTCAAGGTGTGTTTTGCATCCTGGACAGAAAAAGATATTTTCTTCAATATCGCTAAAAGTAGGTTTTTCAGGTTCTCCCGTTTGAACAAATAGTAAGTTGTCGAAACTAAAATCTTCAGGGAAACTATCTAAGTCATGTTTTTTTAACGCCATTATTTTTGACTCCGGAACATCATTGTCCCACGAATCTAAAATCGTTGCTCCTGATTTCACAGAAGAATAATCGTCCGGATTCTTTACCTTATAAGGAAACTTTGTACCACAGTTTTCACACTGCAATATCCACCCTCCACTATCGTTGACCCCCCCCGGTACTTTACCAATTGACAATTGGATATTTCTTGTACACGAAGGATTCGGACATTTTACCACTTCTGTTCTATGACTAATTTCAAACATGATCGTTATGTTGTTCGGTTTTAAGCATTGCCTCTGATATACACACAGATTCTCAGTTCAAAAATACAAATTAAATCTTCCTCTATTTGAGATACTCATGCCAAACACCGCCACCTAACGCCAAACCATTCCACTTCCGTAAATGCTTTTGCCACCTGCTCTAAATTTATGGTTCAGGAAAAATTTCTAAATAAAATTCTATATGGATACACAGCAAAAAGACTTATCGTATTTCAGATTACGATTACAGGAACTACTACATACCAGCTTTCCCGAAAAGGCATACGACAACAAGTTTATAGAACAACGTTCATCGTGGGCGGCCAATGCCTATGAGGATGCCTTTCGCTCAGGGAACTCTATCGAGCACTGCGATGAAATAGCCAATTACATTCTTTTTGAGGGCTTGCACTTCTCCAAATTCGACACCGTTTTCCAGGTAATCTGCAATGAGTTCGACACCATCATGGCAGACGAGGAACTGCGACCGTTCGCCCTTAAAATGTTCCCTATTAGTGAGCCTGTATTTGCCCAATATGTGCTAACAGATGACTTCGCTTATAACGCAGCGTATGACCTGCTCTATACGGAACTGACCGGAAACATCGCAATATGGATTGAGGAAAATGGGCTTCAGTAAAAAGCAACATCTCCAACAGAATATTGATGCCCTGCGAATTGCTTTTAAACTGGAAAAGGAGAAAGGACAAGCCACCGTAGGCGAAAGACTGCTAATGATGCAATACAGCGGATTTGGCGGTCTTAAATTCGTGTTGAACCCCATAGAGAATGCAATAGATATCAATCACTGGAGAAAGACGGAACACGACCTATTTCCGCTCACGCAGGAACTCCACACACTACTCAAAGAAAATTCCGAAGACGATAAACAATACCGCAGGTATGTGGACAGTATGAAAAGCTCTGTACTGACAGCCTTTTATACGCCACCACAAATCATAGATGCGGTTTCCGCAACCTTACGTGAAAACGGCCTCGACATTCAGAAATTCCTTGAACCCTCCGCAGGTATCGGCTCATTTATACAATCCTTTTCAGAAAACCAGAAAGCAAGCACTACCGCTTATGAAAAGGATCTACTCACAGGCAAAGTTTTAAAACAACTGTATGCCGAAAGCAATATCCGTATAAGTGGTTTTGAGGAAATTTCCGAAAAGGAACATAACAGCTATGATGTTGTCGCCAGTAACATACCGTTTGGTGACACATCCGTATTTGACCTTTCTTATTCCCGAAGCAAAGACACAGCCAAAGTACAGGCTGCCCAAAGCATACATAATTACTTCTTCCTGAAAGGTACTGATATGCTCCGTGAGGGCGGCTTACTGGCTTACATCACTTCACAAGGTATTCTTAACAGCCCGAAAAATGAACCGATACGCAGGGCGTTAATGCAGGAAAACAATTTGGTTTCAGTTGTACGCTTACCGAACAACCTGTTTACAGAATACGCAGGCACAGAGGTTGGCAGCGACTTGATTATCCTGCAAAAGAATACGGCAAAACAAGGTTTGACGGAAGTTGAAGAACTTTTTTGCCAAAGCAGGCAAACGGAATACAATACTCCCGGCAATGCACTTTTTCAGGATAGCACAAGGATTGTGCATACCGACCGTAAATTAGATACCGACCCTTATGGGCAACCTGCTCTGATCTACACGCATAAAGACGGCGTTGCCGGAATAGCAAAAGACCTGCAACGGATGCTTACGGAAGATTTTGGAAAGCATTTGGATTTCAATTTATATAAAGGAGAACGGAACAACGAACCTGTGATAAAAATTTCTACAACACCGCAACCGCCGGTTGTGGAACCTATTGTAATCAGTCAGGAACGACAGTCATTAGCTACACCAGCAATTATTCAGGAAAGTCAACAGGAATTAAAGCAGTTAAGCATTTT
>VFQN01002982.1_pt1 | contig 25113 bp, 33 predicted proteins | sample 3512371 | NCBI WGS metagenome assembly VFQN01 (sample SAMN10412370, study PRJNA504923) | tailings metagenome | isolation source: Replicate 2 from Balatoc abandoned mine | place: Philippines: Itogon, Benguet | collected 2017-08-28 | reverse complement strand
AACCCACCGCCCACACCTCCCGCACCACCCTTTTGGAGGCCAAACCCCCCCCCCCTTTTCCCCCCCCCCCCCCCCCCCCCCCCCCCCTTGACGCGCCACGGCCTGCCATGGCCGCACGGCGCACGCCGCATGGGCTGTGCCCCTTCGTGCGCCTTGCAGTGCATGCAACGATGCAAGGCACCCGCAGCCCGCCCATGCAAGTGTAATGGCGTCGCCCTGCACATGTGCACCAGCAGGAACTGCAGCACCCTCGAACTCACGCCTATACGGACCGAGGGAGGACCCCGCGCGTTGGCGTGGTCTATGGCCGACCCAGCACAAGAGCAGTTGATGAGTGTACGACGTTTTTATAACCAGCAAGCAGCTGCAGCTGCACCAGCCCTACCAACGACAGCATGGTAGCAGAGGCCAATATGCGCTAACAACATCACGTTATACGATCCCAGTCGAGGGCCGGACGAAGGCCCTGCCAAAGGGCCACAGCCTTCCGTGCATGCTCAAACATCAACCAACCTGCGAAGGTTGCGCAACATTGCAGACGGCACATGGGCGGTGTCCCTCTCCAGTAACCAAAGCTGCCCAGGCATGAGCGTACTACCTCAACCCTAGGCAAAGCCCCCTGCACCAATCCAGCAGCTACAAGCCTACAACACGACCCAACCCTCCCACCCCTCCTAGCTTCAGTGCCCCTGCCCTAAAATAAAACACGCCCACCGGTAGCCGCCCAACTCCGCCCCTCACGTGGCCATACCCGTCTTAGCCCACGTGCCTCTTATCACCCCGTCCTAGCCCACGTGCTGGTGATCACCCCAAGGCGGAAGCCGCGGCGGCCACCGCTGCACGGGCCTCCACGGGGGACACCAACGGCCGCATAACGCCTGCGGCCAGCCCCAGTGTGCCTGCTTTGCGGCTCATGCACTGGTCAGCTAGCCGGTCAGCTCTCTCCCCCGCCTCCTCCGCCGAAGGCTGCCAGCCCTCCAGCACGCGGGTCACCACCCCAAGCCCTGTGCCGTGGACACCGCCTGCAACCCCCAGAACCTCGCGCACGGCGGGTAGCGAAAAGCAGGGAGCATCACCGCCTGTCGCAGCCCTGAACCCGTCGACCCGTAGCCGCACAGAAAGCACCACTGCTTGCACCACATCGGGCTAGCCGCCACAGTCACAAATCCCATTGGGTCAAAATGCGTCAGAAGGTTCATCACAACCTGCAGCCAGGCGTTTTACACTCCACACTTGCAACCACAGTCAACACTACAGAACACCCAGGTCCTTGAACGCAATGCCTATGTCCAAGCACCTCGCGCACGCGGTACCACACAAGCCCCCTGCAGCGGACCCTGATTACCTGTACGACATAACAGTGCAGCATGGGCGGTAGAACAATGTTCCTGACACCAGGAGGTGCTCTAGCCCCTTGCCACACGGACTCCCCGCTGGAACGTGCAAACCGATGGGCCGATACTGCGACCCCGAGGCAGCTGCCGCCGTCGCTGTAACGGCGGTACGTGCAACTGCTTCCCCGACCCACGACCCTAAGCCCCGGCCGCCGCAGCCGCAGCCGCCACGGCAGCACGGGCCTCCGACGGCGGCAGCAGCAACGCCAACACTTGGTCCAGCCGTCCCAGGTCCAAATCATACCGCTTGCAGCAGCTGCACACCGCGTCCCACACCTCATCGGGCGCGGGGTCCCACCCGCCAAGCACGCGGTCAAACACCCCACGCAAGCCATCACTGCCGCAGCCCTCTCCCTCCCTACCCCCCAGCACCTCCCGCGCCGTGGCCAGCAAGATGCAGGGAGGGACCTCGCCGCCCCTGGTGCCGCCCCTGCCCTGGCTGACCCCGCCCCCCATGCCCAACCCTCCCTCTGCCCCTGCACCACCCGCCGCCGCACGGAATTCCGCGGGAAAGGCAGCTGCAACCAGCGGCAGCAACAGGCTTAATATGCGCTCAAGGAGGCCCATAGCCCGCGCTTTATCAGGCGGGCTCAGCAGGTGCGCGTCAGGCGCTGCCCTCCCTTGCCGGTACAGCTCCAGGCACGCCCCCAGCAGCTCCAACAGCCGCAAGTCCTGCAGTAGCAGCTGCTGCAACCACACCGTGTCAGCCCCACTTGCTGCGGCACCTGTGGCACCGCTGCCATCGCGCCGGCTGCTGCTGCTGCTGTTGCTATAGTCTGCCGCCGGGGCTTTGGTGCAGGTTGTGTCAGCTCCACTACCGGTGCCCTGGGCGCCGTCAAGCTTGCAGCCGCTGCAGCTGCTGCTGCTGCCCCCACCACCGCCTGCCACAAGGCCTGCACTGCAGTGCTGCTCCCCTCGGCGCGTCTTGCTGTACTTCTTCAGGTACAGCAGGGCAAAGTCCATTGCGGTGCCAGCGCACGCAAGGCAGCTCTCGTGGAGGTTCCTCGGCGCCGCCTCTCCGTCCCCCGCGCCCTCTCCCTCCCGCTCCAGCGCCTGGCCCTGCCCCTGCCCTGCCCCCGGCCCACGCCCCAGCTCGGCGCACACCCGCAGTCCGTGGGACACAGCCGGCAGCAGCTCAGCCACGGCGTAGGACACAACCTCAGCAAGGTGCACCGCACCCGCGGCGCGCTGGCTGGCCGGAGCCCCTACGCCCGCGGCCCATTCTACGGCCCCCGAAGCGCGCTGGCCCTCCGTGTGCCCGGTGGGCCCTGCCGCCTCCCCGTGTGCCCGCGCATCGTCCATGCTGCCGGCTCTTGAGGCGCACAGGTCCTGTACCGCAACCCCGAAGATGCCGCTCAAACGGCGGTTGGCAAGGTCCAGGACCTCATGCACAGCCTCCACTAGCCACGCCACGCTTCTGCCTCCGCGGCGCCCGCCCCCCGCCGCCGCTCTCCGCAGCTCCTCTGTCGCCAGACGCAGCCGCCTGCCCACCGCCGACACCAGCTCCCCCACCTGCCCCAGAGGGCCGCAGAGTAGGACCCCAAGCCAGCATGCGTTTGTGCCTGGGAAGGCGTCCGGCAGGCACCATAGCTCGGCTCCGTCGCCGTCCCTGCCCGCCCCCAAGCGGGTCACCAGGCGGGTCATGCACGGCAGCAGGCCCGCAGCAAGCGCCGCGGAGGCGTCGGCGGAGGGCCGGGAGGACGAGTCTGCTGGGGGCAGTGGCGGTTGGAACGGGTGAGAGGGCGACCTACTTAATGACCACCGTCGGTTTGGACTCGCCAGTGCAATGTTTGCAGGGCAGGAAGGGCTTGTTTTGATCAGGGTGATACGAGCTGTGACGAGCGGTGATTTGATGTGGATGCGCAATGGGCCACTATCCAACCGCAAGGGGCCAGGACAACAACACTTGCTGCGGTCGCATGCCGCAAGGGCACCCCGGGCCTTGAACACGGGGCCGCGAACCAGCCAAGGCGATGGTTGCTCTCAGTCCAAGGAGGTACGACTTACGTGTGCGTCCCCAAAACGGAGATGTATCGACGCGGTGTAGTGGCAGTACGACCTACCTGCGTCATACGTCCAGTCCGGAAATGTTGGGGGGTCCTGCACCGCCACCGCCAGAGCCTCCTGGTGCTGCGCCGCCGCCACGTACGTCTCCCACCACTCCCACAGCTGCGCCCGCGTGCGCCTGGGCACCCGCTCCCGGCCCCACACGTCCGGCAGCAGCGCCAGCCGGGCACACGCCAGAGCATGGTACAGCAGCGAGCAGCCGGACACCTTGGGCAGCATCGAGTGGACGCTGCTCGCGGAGTGAACGCCGTGCACTTCACGTACTTGAAACCCGAAATAGTCCCCTCCCCACCGCGCCAGCACCCCCTTGGCCAGGCGCAGGCACAGGGCGACGGTGGCGGGCCGGTTCAGCGGCGGCAGGCCCGGAGCCGCCTCCCCCGACCCTTGCCCCACTGGCCCCGTCCTGCACTGGTTCGGTAGCGCCGCCTGGTCCTCAACCTCCCCGTGCCCTGCCCCAACGCCCCCACCCCCGCCCCCGCCCCGCGCTGTGCCCTGCCCTACCACCACGCCCGCTGGCGCCTCCGCAGCCACCCCCAGAGCCCACACCGCTGCTGCAGTGCCATGCCCGTCAGCAGCTGGCATCTCTCCCGCTGGCTCCCGCCCCTCCGCATTTCCACTGCCCCGACCAGCCCCTTCCAACCCGCCAGCGCCTCCTCCTGCGGCGCCTTGCCCCTCCACGGCAGGGGGCTCCTGAAGGGCCTCTGCTAGCAGCGAAATCCAGCCCCGGAGGACGTACAGCCCCGGCCGCAGGATCACCAGCCGATCGGCCTCCATGGCCTCAGCGTCCCGCTCGCGGGCAGCCCTGCTCGTGCGCAGCAGAAAATCGTCCTCCACCTCAACGCACGCAGGCAGTACCAACGCCGCCAGCCTGGGCCAGCCGCACGCGTGGCCCCCGTCCAGGGCGGCGCACGTGAGGGCGATGTGGGTGGCGGCCAGGGTGCAGCCCCAGGGCCGGCGGGTAAAGTCCGACAAGTCGAGATTTAAACATTTGCAAATCTCGCAGAGGCCGTTCAGCAGGTCCACCTGCGTTGTGTGCGCTTTGGCCTGCTGCTTGCCGTCCGATGTGTTGGCAAGAGCCGGTGCGGCGCCCAGCAGCAGCACGCGCGCCCAGTGCTCCAGCACCCAGGAGGACTGCACCTGGGCGCGCGCGCCCTGCAGGAGGTCGATGTAGGCATTGGATGCAGCGGGACTGGAGCCGCAGCTGCTGCTGCTGCTGCTGCAGCTTCCGTCTCCAGCAGGCGTGGCGTTGATGTGCTCGTAGGCCATTGCAACGGCTATCAACACGCTGAAGGGCCCGCGGAGGAAGCTGCAGAGCTGTTCCAAGGGCGGCAGCGGGGGGGTTCGTACTTGGCGACCCTGTCGCCTTGCGGGCTGCTGCTGCTGCTGGCGCTGGTTGTGGTGGTCCGCGGGCTGCGCCCCAGCCACAGCGGCCGCGGCGTGCGTGCGGTCCAGGCCCGGAGCTGCGGCCGGTGTAGATCCTGTTGGCATGGGCAGACGGGCAGCTGCCGCCGGTTGCAGCTGCTCAGCTGCCGTTGCCACGATGTGAGCGTAACACTGAAGCGCGTCGGCCCGCAGCAGCGCCGGGCCGAGGACATCAGCACATAGCGGTCCCCAGTTCCTGCACTCGTTTACAGCGCACGTCAGCTGCCCGCTAAGAGAGTGACGTATGTCGTCGTAAATTGCAGGGTGTCCCTCGCCAACGGCAAACGGGCTGGCCCGGCGCAGCGAAAGCGCGAGCAGGGCCATCAGCGCAGCGCCGCTGCGCCCCCTGGTCCTCCACACCGGACCCATTTCATTGCTAAGAACTATGGGGACATCTCCCGTTTTGCATAGCTCCTTGATAGCTCGCTGCGCTGCGGCAAGGTCAGTTGCACTAAGCGAAGGCTCAGCTCCGTACTCCGCTTGCCGCAGCACAACCTCAGCCACGCTTAGTAGCTTATTGGTACTGAGATGAAGCCAATTCCGATGCGCGGGGCCATCTCGGGGCGCCATCCTGCCGGAGGATCGGGCGCCAAAAGTACCGTGTCCGCAGCAAACGAGTAAGCGCTGTGCGCATGGCTTATTCACTTATAGACTGCTACATATGACATGGCTGAGCGCTTCTATGGACGCCCCGCGCATGGGACGTGCCTGCCCTCGGCAGCGACAGTTGACACATTTGACGGACCCGCACGCCAACCGCCGGAGGCCTCCTGCTGACACTAAGATTCACAAACCCGTACCTGCACTCGTGGGAGGGCGAGAGCCAGGTCCCCTAGTGCGTTCGGCACGCTCCACCTCGTGTGACTGCAGGAATTTGGTTGGGCAAACCTAGAACGCAGTGAGGTGGATTTGCAGCAGCGGGCCCGGTGGAGTCAGGTGGAGCTCGGCGACAGCGTGTTGTAGTGAGCGGACCTAGTGGGAAGAGATCGTGTCATGCATGTCCGCATTCCTTCCTTTTCGGCAAAGGCATGTCCATCCTCCATGGTAGGTACTGCATAGCCACAACTCGATCATCTTTTACCCTGTGGTACGGCCATTGTCATTCCTTTTTCACTCCTTGTTGTGCTGGCCCGGACGGCCACCTGCAGACCCACGGGTCCGTGCTCAAGCCATGCAGAGCCAACGTCGCAAGCGCGGTAAACAACCTGATAGTGATGTCTGACATTCAGGAAGTTGGCAGAGGTCGTGGTCGTGGCGAGGCTACTGTCTCGCGCTCGCGGGCATGCCGATGCTTTCTTTCCTGTCCAAAACCATGTCTTCGGTATGGTCGGTGTCGAAGCGCGGCAAGAACGCAACTAGACCCCATCCAAACGCAATCGGCACCACATTATGTTGAATATTACTAGTCTGTGTCCGCCCTGTTCCCTTGCTTGCAGGTCCACAGCAATCGTTGGGGCTCTCGTTGGCGATCGCTATCGTGGCCGCCGCCGCAGTGGCCACCGCGCCAAACGTGTACGCGCAGGCGCCAGAGCAGCCACCGCAGCCTGCTGGTGCTGCTGGTGGTGCCACCACTACAACCACCACCGGCAACAATGCAGGAGCCAGTAGCATCGGCACCGGCAGGGGCACTGGCGGAGGCGCTGGCGGGGGCGCTGGTGGGGGCGCTGGCGGAGGCGCGGCGGTTGCTGGAGCCATGCGCATTCTGGAGGGCCGCTGGCAGGGCCTGGCCCCGTTCGTGCCGGATGACGCCGGCGCGGACGCCAGCGGCAGTGCTGCTGCTTCGGCGGCAGTAGCGCTGTGTGTGGAGGAGAACGTGAGCGCCGACGGCACGCTGCGCCAGGTAGGTGTCCTGACACGCACAACACATACCGGCAACATGGCGGACGCGTGCAGAGCATGGGATGCAGGCACACCAGTGCGCGCATGCTGCTGGCCTGGCGTTGGTACTCTTGGTTGTGGCTGCTGTGGTCGTGCCGCCCATGGCTTGGCTTACGTACCTACCGTACCTCCAATCGGGCAGACACAAGTGTTGTCAACGGGGGAATGTACGGCTAAGGGCCAAGGGCCGGCCAGCCACGTCCGTTCGCCTGCACACGGCCACACCGGTGTGCTACCACACGCAGGTGGTGTATGCTACGGCGGACTGCGGCGGGGAGGTGCGCTCACAGCGCTACGCCTCCATCCTGCGTGTGGAGTGCGTGCCTGCAGGGGAGGCCCTGCTGGAGACAGGGAACGGCACCATGCTGAGGGTGGGTGGGTTGGCGCGTGGCTGGGCAGGAGACAGACAGCTCGTTGTAACGCTTCCAAGGGGGCGGAAGGGGAACCACGGTGACTGGCACAGCCTGCGTACAACGGTATGGGTGAACGAACGGTATGGGTGGAACAAGGGCTGATGAGCTATCGGCAGTAGCACCGCCCCTCCCTTCTATGTGCCATGCAACCGTCCGGCAGTGTTCGTGTTTCGGGGGTGGTCGTGTCATAAGCTTTGAGCTTGCTAGGGACGGCGTTTGCCTGGTGTCGGCAAGCATGCATCCGCCTGTTGCACCACTCCTGATGAATAGCTGTTTGATGAGTGCGTCCCGCACACGCAACAGTCCCAGCCGCCCCCACTGCCCCACCCTGTACGACGACGCAGGTGCCGTACCGTGTCACCAACGAGACCTCCAGCAACGGCACCACGCAGACCGCCCCATCCGACGCCCAGTACGGCTGTGCTCTCGTACGGCGTACGGGAGACGTGCTGACGTGGTGGGACGGCAACGCAGGCGCCTCGGCGGACAGCGAATGCCCCAGGTGTGGATACAAGCGTCCCAACTGTTACAAGGCATGTTACCACATATACACGAGAACCTTGTAACCGCCGCTTTGGCCCTGGCCTTGTGGGCATGCAGGTCTCGATTTGGCAAGCATAGTCTGATCTACAGCCCTTCGGATGCCGTCCACTTCTGCCGCTCCATTTTCTTAAGTGTGGAGCAGCGCAGTAGTGCCGTGCGGTTGCGTGTGGCACTCATGCCGCCGTCTACCTGCGCTCCATCATGGTGTACACCATTACTACTTGGCTTAACTCGTTACGTGCTGTACGTTTGACTCCTACCCCATGCAGCGTGGACATCAGCCGCAGTCAGGTGGTGGGTGTGAAGCCCACCGGCACACCCGAGACCCTGGACCTGCTGTCAGGGGGCACCCCCGCCCCCGCCTGCTGCGAGTCCTGCACCAACTGGGCGGCGTCAACGGCCGCCAGCGGCCTCACCCGAGGTGGCAACATCAGCAGCACACCCGTACCACCCTTGCCATCGGCCGTCGCTGCCCTGGAGCCCTCACCGCCGCCGTCCCCGCCGCCGCCACCCGGCACCTTACAAGGGGCGGAAGGGGGCTCCGGTTCGGAACAAGGCCCGCCGCCACTTCCGCCGCCGCCGCCGCAGCAGCAGCAGCAGGAAGGCGGCAGCAGCAGCACCACCAGTAGCAACAATGGCGGCACTGCTATGCGCATCCTGGAAGGCACGTGGCAGGGGATCACGTTTTACAACCCAGGCGGCGGCGGCGGCGGCGCGGGGCCGGCGGGCGTGGTGTGTGCCGAGGAGAGCGTCGACCCCGGCGGCATACTACACCAGGTAATAAGGAGCATACGGGACTGTGTCCATGACAGGTGGGGGCCTCATCGATTGTATTCTGCCGCCGATTGGCGGCACACTGCGCCAAGTGAGTGGCACATACAGGCGACGTTCAGTACGGCACTTGGGGGGCGTTCTGCCGTACGGGCAATGCTGCGTCCGGTGGACGCTGGGTGGCGGGGCTGAGGCGCCAGCATGCCGGAGCGGCTGCATGCGGGGCAAGGCCCTGGCACGGGGAGGGGGACTCCCCTCCGGACCTGGGGTGCGGCGTGTTCACCTAAAAGCGCGTCCTGGTACACCCTGTCCGCCAGTCGCGGCGGCACTGATTATGGCTTCCGCTGTTGAGGTAGACATACATGCACCACCGAAGCGCGCTTGCCTGTGCGCTGCCCTCATGTGTCACAATCCAGCCGCACACATGGTAACACAACTGTAGGCACCACCTTCGCCTGCTTACACGTGTCCGTCTTCCAGCGCGCAGGTGTACTACAACACCACGGACTGCAGCGGCGATGCCGTGCTGGGGGTGTGGGACTCCACCATCCTGTCCATCGACTGCCTGCCGCAGAACGAGTCCTTCAGCCTGCGGGGAGGCACCGTGTTGCGGGTGCGTGGCTCGCTGCGTGTGCCGCAATGGACAGCACCAGCAAACACCTACGCTGCACACCGCGTCGGCACAACCTCACCGCCGCCGCAGCTGCCAGTGTCTTGACCCTTCGACCGACGCCACCGGACCCTCCTGCTGCTGCCACCGCATACGCCGCCGCCGCCTTCGCACGCCGACCCCAACCCTGCCTCAACACCCAGCCGCATGCATGCTGACTTCACATTCATCCGTAACCACCGCCTCCGCAGCCACGACAACCCATCATTAACGAAATCAGTGTAGCGATGCAGTTGCGGGGACACAGAAAAGCAGTGTGGGAGGAGTCATCTGGTAGTTGTACGGCCACCCTAAACACCGAACTTCCCGCCCTGCCGCACCCCAGGTGGTGTACCAGTATGTCAGGGAGCCTGATGTGGACGAAGGCGGCTCCGGAACCATGGGCACCAGCACGCTGCCGTACGATTGCGCGCTGGTGCTGCGGGTGGGCGACTCCGTAACGTGGTGGGATGGCTCGTCCAGCGCCAACCCAGGGGAGGGGTGTCCCAGGTGGGTACCGTAGCCAGCAGGAGGAAGACCAGGGGGTGGGTGCGCAGTGCCGCAGTGCGTGAAGCTTCCCTCATCCTCTTGTGCATCACAAGTTGTACCGGCCATGCCATGCCATCACACGGTTGTTGCAAAGCGTAGACTGCGAATCGCAAGTGTCTCACTGAGTGCAATGTTGGTTGTAGTGGAAGGAAGAACTATCCATGTGGGATGGGGCCTTTAGCCCCCCATGGTACACCTAGTGCCATCCGGCATGAGCCCGGACGCCCCTGCCACCCACGGTCAGCTCTGCCCCGGACCGCTGTTCTCCAAACAACACCCCATTCCCCACCTTCGCCGCTCCATCCTGCTCCCCGATCCTGCGACCTGCAACGCCGTACGGTATGCACTACCACGGATGTGCAGCACATCATGCCTGCCTCAGCAGTACACGGCACCAAAGCACACGTGCCGGCCCCGCCCCCCGCAGCATCGCCCCTCCCGCACGCAGCGAGGTGGTTGGCTCCCCCAGCACCCCCGAGTACCTGAAGCTGCTGTCGGGGGGCACACGCGGACCCAGCTGCTGCAGCGGGGAATGCACGCCCTGGCGGGCAGCTGCCCCTGCCCCTGCTGCTGCTCCTCCTGCTCCTGCTGGTGGTGGTGGCGGTGACGGTGGCAGCGGTGGAAGCCCCGCTGGCGGGGCCGCCAGCGGCGGTGGGGCCGAGGGCGGCGGAGGCAGCGGCGAGGGGGGCGGCGGCGGCGGTGGGAGCGAGGGCGGCGGGAGCGAGGGCGGCGGGAGCGAGGGCGGCGGGAGCAGCGGTGGTGATGGTGGTGATGGTGGCGGTGGTGGGAGCGCCGTTGGCGGTGCTGCTGGCGGCGGCGGCGGCGAGCGAAGCAGGGGTGGTGGCAGCGGCGGTGACGGCGGGGGCGGCGGCGGGGGCGAGGCTGGCGGTGGCGGCAGATAGAGGGGGTTCGCAGCAGGGTGGGGAGCGAGGGAGGCGGTGGCGGCGGCGATGGCTTGGGCTCGCCGTACGTGGTCTACAACGATGAGGGCGGAGCACTATGGTTGCCACGGACAAGGTGGTATTGAGGGAATAGGACAGTGTACAGTGTGCAGGGCGCTAGATATTAGTTTACTCGTTGGGTGTTGCGTGCGGCAGGTTGGACCAACAGCGCGTAGAGAGCAGATCAGGCCCGCGGCGTGTTCAGTTAGGGGACTGGCGGCAAGAGCCGGCATTGAGCTGGAGCCTTTATTTGCCACCGCAGCGTACCGGCAGCATCAACATGACGTTGAGGCGTTTGCGTTAGTACACTACGCAGCATTGCTCGGCCCAGTACTGCCGGCCGCAGGTGCCGTGGCCCGTGGGCTGGCACTGCTCACAATGAGCACAGGGTAACGTGGGGCGCCCTGCCGTGCGTACTGCGTGTGCTGTGTTGCTCCGGTCCACCTGGGCTGCGCGTTGTGGGCAAGGTAGCCGGTTGCCGGAAGCGCCGTTACTATGTGCTTGTTGCAAGCAGTCGGCAAGTCCCTTGCAAGGAAACTGCAAGGACGCCAGGACAGCCTCGTTGGTCTCAATGCACCCGAAGGCACGGAAAGCAAAGGCTGCAAACAGGGGGTGCAAATGGTAGTGGGCTGCCGCAGGGCATGGGAGTGTAACTTTGAGCTCCATGACAGGCACAGCGGAAGGTAACGAATTACGTACGGGACATTGCCTTCACCGTTCTTGCCTCGATCCGGTCTGTCCAGGTCCATCCTAGGCAAGGGAGACCCTGGTCCCATAGGCCCAGCTCGTGGGCCCAGTTGCGAATTGGGCCCAGCACGTCTGCGGCAATACAACTCACAACCATCAATCCCGCACAGCAACACGCACAGCCGGCTGTGGCTGGGCAGTTAGGGACGGTCTGCGGCGTGCGTGCGTCTTGCACAGCTGTGGCTCGGCAGGCCTCGGCGAAGGAGCGACGCTGACTGCGCCAACCCGGTCTCACCCCGGCACGTGCCATACTGCGACAATGGTCCAACGTCCAAACGCCTGTAACCGCGATGCAAAACACTTTTAACCTGCACTGTATTAACATAAAATAGTACGCGTGCTCTAATTGCCGGCGATGCGATAGTACAAGGCTCAATTCGCCTGCGAACCGCCCGCATTCCGCGCTGTAGCCTCTGGAGAGACCCTGCGAGGGACATGTTGGCATCTGTAGCGACGAGGGAGCAACCAGCGGGGCTTGCGGAGCTCGCTATGCTCCCTTGTCGCTCAGCATGGCGCATACATGTGAAGAGCGAGCCTTGTCTTTTCCGCTGATGTGAAACTCAAAGGTTGTTATATATGACACATAAATGTTATTGACGAGTCCAGGACACCCATTGCGACAACTTGGCGACATCATCTGACTGACACGCCACACCCGCCACGGGCTGCCCACGCCTTTTGCCCCCCAGCAGAGGTGTAAAGCGCTTTCACGGTTGGCCCGAAACATGTACAGATATAATTCATATGATATGAGCCTTACAGGTGCCGGCGGGACGGCAATGAGGGTATCCAGGGGCCTTCGTGTGTGCTGATACCCCTTGTACGGCATGTGCTGTACGGCAGTGGCGGGACACGTGGATAGGACTCCCGACCCTTGAAATGGGAAGAAGACGTGGAGAGGAATCCGTTGGTATGCAGGATACCCCTATCCAGCTGTCCCGCAACTCCTTCCGGTGGGTTTGAAGTTACCCCACTTTTGGACCACTGGTCCGTCGCGGGTGAGACCGGGTTGGACTGCGCTGACACCCCCCCGCACGGTCGACCCTCGCCGGTGACCAAGTCGCGCGCAGGTGGGCCATGGAGTTTATGCAATGGCTCCACATTATCACGTAGTACTCTTCGCCGTCCCTGAACACACGGCTGCGCTTATCTTTTGATCACACGCGGTGACGTACAGCCGACAGCTCGGTCCTCCGACGGCACCATGTTACGTAAAATGCAACGCCGACTGCCACACAGAACAATAAAAGCTGGCCAGGCTTCGTGCAATTCTACTCGTTCCCGGACCGTTCACACTGGGCCTGTGAAGTTCTCCAACCTCCGGGCTGCCCTGACACTTCCAACAGCCTATCTATCATTGCGCATGTTCTTCCGCATGTTGCGTTCTGCTTCTTCTGCTGTCCTCATCGCACTCTTATGGACACAACCGAACCGCGAAAAAGCATTCCGGATGCAGCCGCGACTGTGGCCATCACCGTGGTCCCGTGCTTGGAGCTACAACTATCGCGACCATGACCAAATTGAAATGAACTACTCATATTCCAACATTACTGCTTCCGTAGGCTCGCCAGCCTATTCCCGCCGGTTGGTTCTACCCGCTGGCCACGTGCCGACTGACACGCCCTGCCCGGCAGCAAGGGGTAGGTCGCCAGGCCAGCAACGCTGCCCAGCGAACTTGTACCCGGGGACTAACACTAACAACCGCCTAACGAAAAACCTGCGTGCCTGTACTCCTGTCCTGCGCCGATGCCAATGGCACTTGTTCCATGACCGGGATGCTGATGCCATGGTGGCATCCCAACTGCCACCGTGGGATAGGTACGCAAAGGGAGCCCCCTGTGGGGGCCATGATGCCACCCCACATGCTATCTTACCGATTACCGTGTGCGAATCCGTCCGCGTCCGCAGGTATACCTTATCCAGAAGGTACCCAAGAACACGCCGCAGTACTGAGCTGCCGAGATTGTGGACCAAACACCAGGTGGGGACACGTGATGAAGGCCTGCTGGTAATGGCGTGCAGTGCAGCTGTTACGTTGCAAGCGCGATCGCTACAAGTGTCAATGATTGATACATCCTCGTTTGTTTTGATCCATTGATTCAATGCATGTCAGCATTGGCGCGTGGGAAGCGTTCCAGCAGATGCTCACGGCATACATGTCAGCTGCTAGCAACTTTCATGCCCACCTCGCCCCCGCTCCCAGCAGGCACCATGTTCAGCACGGCATATGCACTCCCTAATACAGCCGCCAGGGGCAAGGACCAGCTCCTTCGCCCCGTGGCCCTTCTACTGCTGGCCGCCGCATGTGGGTTAACCCACAACCACCTGCAGCTGCTGCCGGGCGCCGCGGCGCAGGCGGACCAGCCGGGCGGCGACCTGCCGCCTGCCACGGCCGCCATGCGGTACCTGGAGGGCTACTGGCAGGGCACCATGTCGTACAGTACGGAGGACGGCCGTACGGCAAGCCGATGCGTACAGCAGATCGTGATGCGCAACGGTTCCCTATGGCAGGTACGTATGGGGATAGCTGACGAGCTGTGTGGACAGACGCATGCTTACCAACGCCCACCTGTGAATAGCTCCCTGAGCCTGCAGCACGGTGTGTAGCGATGCAGTTGCGGGGACGAAGTAGCAAGATAACAAGCAGATACTAGTAGAGGGCGAAGCATGTGGCATGTCCTGCCGTACGGTGTGTGCCAGAAGGTCAACAAGTACCTGCTGCGCCCGTGCAGCCAAACCTTATCCACCATCGCCCGCGTTCGCAGGTGTACTTCGAGACCAACGACTGCACCCGCCAGCCCTACCTCGCCTACTGGTTTGCAACCATCACCAGCATCGAGTGCGTGGACCCCTCGGCCGCCCTGACCAACACCGCCGGCACGATGTTCCGGGTGAGCGCATGCATGCACAATACTTGTCAAGATTGAGGCTACAGCGCAGCTGGACCAAGGAGAGTAGCGGTTGTTACGGTGTGCCATAGCTGGCTGCCGGTCGCACCAGCGTCCCTATTCGCCTCCTATCCTCCCCGCTGCTATCCAGTGCTTGAGGAACAAGTGCTGCCCCCTTCACGGTTCCACAGCATTCGCATGCATATCGTACTGCATGCACAGCCGCACACACCCATGCGCTAGGCACGTGCGTGCCCTCTCCCTGTACGATTCTCCGTTGGCCCCGTTGCCTCTCTTCATGCGTCCAACGCCCTGAGGACTCGACCTCTGCGACCGGCCTCCCCATTTGGAGGCACGCACCTCTCGCACCCCCCATTCCCCTTGCCAGGCACCATAAATCAACCACGGTGTCGTCTGCCTCTTTCCCATACTGCCGCCAAACTCCCTCACCCCGGCGCGCGTCCCCCCAGGTGAAGTACAACTACGTCCAGGAACACATTCGAGGCGTCACGCAACCTAAGACCGGAGCCTCCGACTGCGCGCTCGTGAAGGTGGGGTGCCGTAGCCGGTAGCCGGATGAACAGGGTCCTGAAACTGCTCGACAAGAGCATGCATGCCAACAGAGTGCCCACTCAGACTGGCAGATATACTGCTCCCACAGTTTGCTGGGAACATGTGAACGAGCAACCTGGTGCACGGCAAGCACACCCTCTTAATGGCTGGACCCAACCCAACTGCTTCCTCCCTTTGCCCCTGGTACCCCCGGGCCTGCCCGTACAGCGCGACCGCGACTACCTCACCTGGTGGGATGGTGCTGCCATCACCAACTCCTCCTCCAACCCCAGCAACTGCCCCAGGTGCGCACGCGCCGGGGTTTGGTCACAGCACGTGCCAGTGGGGGCGGCATGCTCACTTACAATACGCCCACGACAAGCGCAAATGGCAGCACAGTAACGCCTGTCTCGGGGGCATTACATTTCCAGGAACACCCCTACCTCCTACTGCTATAATCCCACTAAACACCCTCGTACCTGCCCGCCCCGCAGCATCGATTCTGCGCGCACCTCCATCGTCGGGGCCGACACACCCGAGTACCTGTCCCGCACCGGCTGGGGCCTCCCCGGCTCCTCCTGCTGCAGGTACTGCACCCCCTGGAGCTACCAAACCAACGTGCTCAACGCGCCACGCATGCCGCCGCAGCCGCGACCGCCCCCGCCGCCTGCCCCACCCTCCAGCAGCACCGGAGGCGGCCGCTACGGTGGAGGCAGCAGGGGCGGTGGTGGTGGTGGCAGCGGTGGTGGTGGTGGTGGTGGTGGCGGTCTTAGCGCACAGCAGCAGAAGGTGTTGGCCATCTTCCTGGTCCCGGGCAGTATCTTCTTCATCCTCAGCGCACTGGTGGTACTAAGGTGAGGGCAGTGTACCGTGTTGTTGGACCATTACGCAGTGAAGGCATCTCTTTCGTGAGATACCTCCTTGTTAGACACACCTTGTACAGCGAACAGGAATTGCTGCAGCACAGGGCCACATGCCATGCGCTATGCCCTGCACCGTCACATGGCAACGCTCCGGACAGCCCCTCATACCCTTGCTCACCCTTTGCCCCGGCGCTTGCTCATTTTCCAGCTGCCTTCTGCCACTGCCCTCCCCACACCTGCGCTTATTTCGTCCTCTCTCCCCGCGCCTATCCATGCCCATACGTACCGCTCTCATCTTCATGTATGCCGTACGGTACCGCAGCGCGCTGCACAAGCTGCGGCTTAAGGACTCCATCACCTCCCGCCTGGCGCCAACCCTGTTGCTCCCTCGTGTGTGTTAACCCACAGCGCGCTGCACAAGCTGCGGTACAAGGACTCCATCACCGCCGGCCACGCCCTCCACACATCGCCACGTCCCTCCTCCAACGGCAGCGGAACCTCCGCCATCAGCGCCGGCAGCATCAACAATTGCAACGCTACCACCACCCCGACCATCACCCCAAACATCTACGCCTTCGACATCGCCCAAGGCGCCAACGCCCAACAGTCACAGCCCACGCCAACGCCCATCAGCAACAACTACGGCCCTCCGTGCGGCAACCCGTACGGCAACCCGTACGACGTCAACACGGCCCCGGTCATGCCTCCAGTAGCCGACGCACACGTGCCTCCCTCAGCTCCCAACTACTACGAATGGATGCAGCCGGCGGTCAGCGCTCAGGGCGTGCTGACAAACGGAACGGCAGCGGATTGCGCCGCTGCTACAACGGCGGTTGGCCCCAACGGTACTGCTGTGAACACCATTGCCACTGCCGCTGGTGCCAGCGGCGCTGCTGCTGGTCCGACCAGTGCTGCTGCTCCTGCTGCTGGGGCTGCTGGCACCAGGCCTCACGAGCTGGCGGAAGAGGCAGAGGCCACGCCCTTCAAGTGGCACGTCAAGACGCTGTTGGGCGACATGCTCGTGTGGGCCGCGCTGTTTACGCTGCTGTGGGGAGCAGCTATGCCGATGGACGACGACAGGTGGGTTAACTGGGGCAGGGCTGTGTTCGCTGGTGGGGCAGGGCAGGGCAGGGCTGTGCCTGGGGGTCGTGCCACGCGACATTGAAGACAGTGTTGGCATAGGGTGCGTAGTGATGCAGGTTGTGGCAGCGTGCACTTCTGCCGTACTGCAATGGAAGGGAAGGGAGAGGCCGACGAGGAAAGGTGTGCTGTGGCCGGCGCGTGCCGTACAGAGTGTACGACAGCTGACCATGGCTATTTGGGCTATAGTTGCCGCACGGGAAGGAACCGCACGCAGTCGCATGGGCCCAGCACGTCCCCGCCGTTCCTCCCATGCCGTACAGGTTGCCCGCCGGCAAGCTGATCTGCATGGTGCTCGGCGGCTGCACTTACGCAATGCTGTTCGTGTTCAAGATGGTGGTAAGTTTGCGGGCTGGCTCGAAGCCTACAGTTCCTCCAGGCATGCTGCAGCGGTGACGTTTTGCAACTGCTGTATGCCTCAGCAAGGAGGTGTTTATGTGCGCCTTGATTGGCACGCCTTCCAACCAGTGCTGCCCTGCCCTACCCGCCGCTTACCTGTTCACCAGAGCTTATACGAGAACCTGAAGAAGGACTCCAAGATGTCTGCCTACCTCACTTTCATCACTCGCGACACCAAGCGCTCGGCCGGCGCCGTGGTGGACGCCATAACGGGACTGCGAAGCCAGGAGCCTGTGATGCTGTGGGCCATCGACTGCTACCACTACGAGTTGAGGACCGTGACAACCATACAGACCGACGCCAATGGGAACACGTACCCTGTCACCAGCACGGTACGTATGCACCGTGTGTAGCACCCTGGCCGTGATCTGCGCAAGCTGCAGGGGGGCGGGACACTGGCCCAGGCTCTCAGCCACTCCACGTTGCAGTTGCACGATGCCCGTTTTGTTGGGCCTTACAATATACAGTATAAGTGCGCTTACTTCAATAGCCCCTGCTTCGCGCGTGCCAAGCATGGTCGGGACCATGTGCGTGCTCATAGCGTCTGAAGTGTATATTGCCAAATGCAGGTCAGCGTCAAGGTCACCACCTTCGTCGCCACCGAGCAGCTGGAGCTGGCCGCGTGTCGCGACGTGACTGGCGACTTCTCCCGCCTGGCCCACGTGTCCAACTTCACACGTGTCAAGGTGGTGGTCACCTGCATACCGGAGGACCAGCAGTCAGGTGAGCAAGCAATTGTCACCGGCGACTGGTTGGGCCATTACCGTTTCGATTTGCCGGACAACGGACACCATGCACGCCGTAGTGGACCCGAGAGGTTATGACACGTGTCTGAATGCGGTCGGGGCCTCGCTGGCTCACTGTTTCCCAACTCAACAATAAGAGCCCACTTGCCGTGCGTCATGCCAACAGCCTCTCTCCGTCGAGTCCTAGCTGACCAGTACCTGCCTCATTCCTCTGTACGCATGCGATTGACTGGCAGTGGTCTGGCACCTGCCCCGTGGCCCTTGCCACGTGCCGTCACTGCCACGTGCCACGTGCCACCAACACACGCCTGGCCACCTCCACGCTCTCCACCTGCAACCGCGCCGGCCGTTCTGCATGCGGCTGACTGGCCCCCGCACACTGCCACGTGTCAAGACTGCCCCGTGCCAACGCCCCGTGCCACCGATACCTGCCACGTGCCCGTGTCGCAGGCCGTGCCTGGCTGGCCATCCGCGACCGCCTGGTGGCCCTCCACGGCCAGCGCGATGCATTCTTCAGCGTGTCCAGCAGCGTCAAGGTGGCGGACAAGGGACAGCACAGCTTCGCCATCAGCGCCGAGAACAGCTACGTCAACTCGCTCGTCTCGGTGCCAGCCTACATAGCCGCGACGCTGCTGGCGTGGGACTGGCTGTACCTGATCTGGCTGCAGGCCATGTCTCACGGCGTGATCATTCCACTCGAGAAGCGGTACACAGCGGGCGGAAACGGAATCGTCTGAAGGCGCCGTGCCTTGCCGTACGTGCGTGTGTACGTGTCCCGCGAGCCACGCCCCCCATGCCAGGCCTGTGCTGTGCGGGTGTGTGGCTGGTTACACCAGGTTGCGCGCAGCGGTGGGAGGGTTTCGTTGGCATGCGTGGGCTAAGATGTGACCAAGTCGGCGAGGTTCCTCCTTCCATGTGGGTCGAAGAATTACCCCTCGTGAACAACTAAAGGCTCGGCCCATTGTCCAGGCGGACCCGTGGGCAGGTGGGCTTAGCCATAAGAGTAGAGTACTTGACAGGTGTGCGCGGGCATGCGGGTACAGGCGAGGTGTGGGCGAGGATGCTGAGAGTGCAGGCTCCTGAATACGGCACATCTTACACGTGCCTGGGGCAAGCAGGTGGCAAGACGAGGGAAGTTCGGGAACGCGCCTGTGCAGCTCGTATGGTGTGGTTTCACTGTGTTTCTGCAGTAGAGAGTTGCTTTCACGGCGTGTGGGGGCCGTGGAACGGATGCATACGGCTACCTGTTGCAACCGCTATGGATGGGATGTCGTGCTAGTTGCTTGTATCCACGACGTGCTCACCGTCTTTTCTGTAAGGAGTGGCAGGGGGCATATATTTTATTCCTGGCACGGACACGTGGGGCGCAGACCGTGGCGTGGCGGTCCCTCGCTCCGTTTCTACGTGTGGTCATGGATTGACCCTCATGGTGTGGTTTCCTTGTGCCTGTGAGTACTGGCATGGCTTGCCCCTGACTTGCCCCTGACCTGCCCATGCACTCTGTACGTACCTAACCCCGTCCGCAACCTGATCTGTACCCAGTCAACCAGGACACAGTACCCAGCGAGCGAACCTGCGACGTACACACGCGGGGACGTGATGCAGCGCGTACGGTATGGGGTTTGGGGTACGCCCGGCTAGGTGCACGCACATGGGTGAACACAGGGCGAGTGGGCCTAGGGCCGACCCGTGGGGCTGCTGATGCACACGGTAATCAGGAGACGGTGCCACGTTGCCACCCGCCTCCCAGGTCCCAAAAACCACTTTAGCACTTTTGTGTGCCTCTGACCACGGCAACCCAGCTCAGGTCGATGCACCTGCTGCTACATACGGTACGGGGCCCCAACCCCACCAGCTACGGAACAGTTCAGGTTGGACAATCCATTCCCCAGGGTACCCTGGCAGTGATGGCTTGCCTGTGCCGCTGCTGCCACATCTGTTACCAGTCTGCTGCAGGATGGCGGCACATGTATAGCTGCGGTATTGCGGTGGAAGTCAACGCGCTCAGGCGTGCGCTAACGCCTGGTGCTGCAACTGCCCCGGCCTTCTCAGAGGCCCAACTGCCCGACTGGCAACATCTGCAGTACAGAACACAACATCCCGACACAGCCTTTAATGCTAGTTTGTGAAGGAGTTGACTCGTATGTATTTTCTGTTTGCATGCATTGCAAGCCTTCCACCCTCTCCTCTGCGGACGCTCCCTCCCTACGGCAGACGGCTCCTCGGTGAGCCGCTGGGCTGTTCAAGCAGACCCTGTGGCGCATCTGCATCTTCCGAAAGGTACGAGTCAGAGGGGAACACTAAGTAAGGGTCCGTCGCGCATGCTGCGTGCCCTTCCAACTCCTGCTGGGTCAGGCTGGGCCCTGCCTTGTCACCCACCGGCAGCCTGTGCAACATCAGAGCGTTGGAGAATAAGCTTATCTACTAGATCGGCGTGGCGCTTGCGTGTGCGATGTGCCTGCTGCAAAGCCAAGCCTTGCACGGCGAGCAACAAAAAGCCCCTTTCACACTAGACCTGTATCGTCCAGACTCCCCTCCGTCTTGCATGGGAAGCGATCGAGGCGCAACGGACTGCAGTATTATACCTTTAATATCAAGCAAGTTGAAGGTTTGAATTCGTCCTCGAGCGCGCAAACAGTGGCGGTTGGGCCGCGAGAATGTCTGACCTCGGCACCTTGCTTCTGCTGCAAAAGCCCAATTGGTAAAAGGTGCAACACCTGCCAGCAACATGTCGCTGATATCATGTATGCTGCAGGTCACACCTACGTGTACTGTGAGCTCGCAGTGCTGAGACCCCAACCCACTTCGACCCCACGTGGCGTCTTGGAGGGTGGAACATCACTTGCGCTTAGGCCCGACGATTCAGGTAACCTGCGGTCGTCATTGCTGCCGCGCACCCAGCCTCAGGATGTGCCACATGCTGCCTGCTTCCTCGCTGCCTTCTGGCCGAAGCCGACCCTCCCAAACTGTACCTGAGGCAGTGCATGTGCGCTTCTCACTGATGCACGAACGTGCCAGCCCCTTGGCTGCCCCTAGAGGCACTTGAGAAGACTCCCTTGGGCTACCCAGCCTGCGACTGTCAAACCTCCCACCGCACTCCTGACATGCAAGCTCCTTCCAAGCGAGGACAAGCACAACTGTACAGTTGCTGGGCACACCACTGTATCCAGGTGTGCGAGGTGCAGCTGCACCGGTACCATCTTGCTATGCTACACTGCTACATTGCTGCTTTGCAGGGACCGGCACGCACGCCGTCACGCCCTGGAAGCGGAGGCGCCCTTGCCTGATGGTCCACCACCACCGCAAGCCCACATCAATCCTCATGGGCCGACCACGTGTGTTACCCTGGCTGCTGCTGGCGGCCGCATGTGGCTTAGCCCACAACCGCCTGCAGCTGCTGCCCGTCGCAGAGGCGCAGCAGCTGCAGCCAGGGGAGTTCCCCCCTGCCACCGGCGCCATGCGCTTCCTGGAGGGCCACTGGCAGGGAGTGCTTCGGTACAGGGCAGATGACGGCAGTACCGTAAGCCAATGCGTGGAGCAAATCGTACTCAGGAACGGCACCGCGTGGCAGGTCCGTACGTATGCCGGTATGGCAAGGGGTCCCCTATCTAGGCGTACACAACAGCCATCGACTGCTGTCAGCTTGATCGCACAACCGCATGCCGTCATCATGTCGTACCGGTACTACCCCTTTGCTTGTTTTCACGCGTGCTGTGCAGGTGTGGTATGAGACGGAGGAGTGCGGCCGCAACTACCTGGCGGTGTGGCGAGTCCTCATTACCGACATCGAGTGCCTGCCTTCGTCCGCTGCCCTGTCTACGCCTGGCAGCATGTACAGGGTACGTCCCTTCTAGTCCAGCACTGCCTGCAAACGCCACCCTTGGTCTTATTTCTGCCTGCACACAACCTTCACAATAATGTTAAAGACTCCACAAACGGCCGTTCATGCCACGTTGGTGTTAACGGGACGCGGCGTCTTCCTCGTCACGTGCACCTTCACGCTCGTGGGCCCGTTGGCCAGTTGCCAAACCTGAACGCAGTACCGGTACGCACGGTCTGCAGCAGCACTATAAATCTCAGTTATCCAGCCATTTACCTAATATTGCAGGCTGCAATAAGATTCAGCCACACACCTGCACCCAACGCACCAATGCTCACCCCGCTTACCCCCGCAAATACACCCTTGCGCCAGCCACTTGCCGCTGTGCCCCGTGCCCCGTGCCCCCTACCGCACACCGATCCGTGCATGCACAGGTCAAGTACACCTACATCACGGAGACCCTCGACGGCGTTACGAAGCCAAAGACCGGGGTGAGGGACTGCGCCCCGGTACGGCGCAACAGCGACTCCCTAACGTGGTGGGACGCGACGGACTCAACCACCACGCCGGGCCTCGACATCTGCCCCAGGTGTGCACATGCAGCTGCCGCCACGGACTATCCAAACGCTGCAGCTAGCTATAGCTCTTATCTTAGACGGCCGCAACGCGCGCAGTAGTGGTCATAGCGACACCGCACATGCAGGCAGCTAGCAGGGGCTGTGTGCTAGTGTGCGGCCCGGATTCAGGTGGCGGCTGGGATGCAGTAGTTCTCCCGCCCTGCCTTCTCTGCACACCTGCGCCCACCAAAGCAAGTTTCAGGCGATGCCATGTCCCAACGCCTTTCCTTGACGCGCTCAAGGGTTTGTCATATCTGTCACACCTGTGCCAACGCTGCACTCGCACCTTATCCTGCTGCCAAGAGCCCTTCCGCACCACCACCGCCACCCATGCGTGTCACACGTTTGTCCCCATGTGCGGTCGCCCTTCTCTATGCCCACAGCGTCAACGCCGCGCGGACCTCCATTGAAAAAGCCGACGCCCCCGAGTCCCACACCCGCATCTCCGGGGGACTCCCCGGCTCCCAGTGCTGCACCGGGTGTACGACATGGACGTACACGGACAACGTGGTCAACGCCCCACGTCCCCCACCGCCCCCAAATAGCAGGCCCTATGACCCCAAAGGCGACACCAGGGACGCGGGCGGCAGCGGTGGTCTTAGCACACAGGGCCAGAAGATGCTGGTCATCTTCCTGGTCCCTGGCTGTGTGTTCCTTCTCCTGAGTTTGCTGGTGGTGCTCAGGTGCGCGTGTGGCATGCTATGCCGGGTGCGGTAGCGGTCGTGGGTGCATGGCATGGACTGCGAGCACCTAGGTATGCCTAAGCTAACCCTGCTAAACACAAAGCCTAAGCTAATAATACACTCTGGTGGAGATACGGTCGAGTGCTGTGAGCTTCACCCGTCAGACGACTCTGCCGCTCTCCTGCCTGCCGCTCTTTTGCCTGCCCTCCGTCCTTGCACCACCCCAGCGCGCCGCAACAGCATAGCACGCTCCCCCCGTTACTGTGAGCCCCTCCACCTGCCCTGCCCTGCTTAACCGTCTGTTTGATGCAGCGCGCTGCACAAGCTGCGGCTCATTGACTCTGTCACCTCCCGCCTGGTGCCAACCCTGTTGCTCCCTCGTGTGTGTGAATTAACCCACAGCGCGCTGCACAAGCTGCGGCTCAAGGACTCCATCTCCGCCCGCCACGCCCGCCCCTCGCCGCGTCCCTCCTCCAGCGGCAGCGGACACTCGTCCATCAGCACCAGCACCAACAACACCACCACCTCCAACGCCTTCCACATCATGCATGGCACCACCAATTGCACCGGCAACGGCCTGCCACCCGATAAGCACATCGCCCTTGTCGCCAACACCAACCCGTACCTTGGGCCAGCAGTCAGCGCACGCGACGTTCTTACTAACGGAGCAGGGGCCGAAAGCAATAATAACGCCATAACCGCCAACGGTACTAGCAACGCGGCACCCGGTGGCGCGGCTGGCATGGCCGAGAACGGTGCCAGGTCCGATGCTGCAACACCTGCTGCTACTGCTGCTGCTGCTGCCGGTGGCGCCAGGCCGCATGAGCTGACGGAGGACGGCGAGGACACCCCTGTTAACTGGCACTGGAAGACGCTGGTGTCGGACTTGTTCACATGGGCGGCGCTGCTGACACTGCTGGCGGGGGTGGCGATGCCGGACATCGAGGACGTGTTCGACGACAGGTGCGAGCTTGCAGTGCCCCTTAGGTGGTTGCGTACCGTACGTAGTAAGGCAGCACCATGAGTGCCCCGTAACGTGAGTGTGCGTGCCCGTACGAGGACTAGCTACCTTCGTTCGTACGCATGTACCGGCACGCTTGAAGTACGGTGCACCAGCCCACCGCGGTCCTGCGTGAGTACTGTGCAAGCCCGAACACCGGTAGGTGTAACGGTACGACTGGGCACGCCTGTCTGGGGCGCACTGCGTGCGCATACCGTACTCCTTGTCTCAACACGCGTTGGGCTCCTTACTTCCGCTTTCCCTACACATACATACAGGTACGGAGATAAGATGCTCGTCACAGCTATCGGCGGCGCCGTCTTCGGCATTTTCTACTTGGCGAAACTGGGGGTGAGTAGGAGCAGGTAGGAGCAGGTAGGAGCAGGTAGGAGCAGGTAGGAGCAGGTAGGAGCAGTAGGAGCAGGTAGGAGCAGGTAGGAGCAGGTAGGAGCAGGTAGGAGTCTGGGCAGTGCGCTGGTCCCACGCCTTGCACGTAACAGGCACGCCTGCATACGGCACACGTTTGCGTGTGTGGTCCCTCGCATTCGGCCGCGTTTCTATCGGCATACCACACTGCCGAAGAAGTTTCATGCCCATCTGTAGGGCTGATGCAGCCGGACACAGCAGCACTGTACTGACCCGTGCCCATGCATATGCCCGCGCCGTACACCCGCCGCACGATTTCCGGAACGGAACAGGTGCCTTGGTGGCGCCACCCTTTCCTAGCCAGACTCCAGCGCTGACACTGACCCCCCTCCCGTGCCCATGCATGTGCCCGCCCCGTACACCCGCTGTACCGACGTACCTCTCGGACTAGGTGTCTTGGTGGCGCCTGGCTAAGGGCTACAAGATCACAAACTACATTGCTCGTGACGCCAAGCGCTCGCCGGACGCCGTGGTGGAGGCCGTAACGGGGCTTAGGGGCCAAGAGCCGGTGATGGCCTGGAGCATTGACTGCTGGCACTACGAGATGCGCACCGTAACCACGTGGACCTCGGACGCAAACGGCAACATGTACCCCGTCACCAGCA
>VFQN01002981.1_pt1 | contig 25117 bp, 18 predicted proteins | sample 3512371 | NCBI WGS metagenome assembly VFQN01 (sample SAMN10412370, study PRJNA504923) | tailings metagenome | isolation source: Replicate 2 from Balatoc abandoned mine | place: Philippines: Itogon, Benguet | collected 2017-08-28 | reverse complement strand
GTATGAAAGCAATGGAAAGATTGACATATATTCGATCAACGTATATGACAAGATCACCGATATCGATTAGTGAAGAGATTAAAATTCTCCAAAATGGTTGTCCGAAAAATAACTCACTATAATTACAGTTTTGTATCGGCGTTCGAAGCAAAATCTAATCTCTCTTTCCATCTCTCCAGAATTAATCTACATCCTACGACTATGATTATAATTTCTATGATAGTAAGCTTCGTCAATATTACACTTTATTCTCATTGAACGATATTAGTTTGTCCTGGTTTACACTGTCGAAATCCTATTTTTTTTTTCTCGGGTGCGATGAAGGTTCAATACTTATTCTGAAAAACCTTTTTATTCTATTTCTTTGCCGTTGCTTTGCATGGACAGGAATTTTCTTTTGTTTTGATTGGCTTCCGTTCTTCTACTTTCTACCAATATTCTTCCATCCTCTTTCTTTTCTATTGTATTTCTCTACCCCTTGTTCTCTCTATTCTCAAGTTTTGTATTTCATATTCTTCCTTTCTTTTTTTTTCTTCTCCTCACACATCCACATATCCTCACTCCATCCTCACTTGGAAGCATCTTCTCTTTTCAAGCTGCTAAAGGAGTTTATCATTTGTGAAAGAAAATATTGAATGAAGTTCAATTGTTTATTACGTGAGACGTTGAATGCGTTCTCATACAAAATGGCAGTGAAGTTATTTCTCCTTGGTTTTTATTTTCAGCGTTTATTTTTTGAAAAGTTTATTTGTTGTATGTGTGTATCGCTGTAGTTGTGTTGACTGATTATTATTTTCTTCCTTTATTTAATGTGTCGTTTGATTATCACTGGAACAAAGGCTCCGTTTTCATTTCCAAATTTTTATTTATACTATGCTTAATGTGGAAGCGAGTGTTTCATTAGATTTCGCCACTCAAACATTTATGTTGAGGGGAAAAATCATAAGCGTAGCTCGTGTGATTATTTTTACTTGTATGTCATATTGTTTTTCGTTCTGTCGTTTTCTTCTCCATTAAGAGAGTTTCAGCACAAGGAAATTGGACAAGATGAATTGGAATGGATATCGGATCGATTCGTTCAGTTTCTTAGTGTATTCAAGGTTTTTGCTTTCTCCTCTGGAGTCGTGGCGAAATAGGAAATTTTGAGGAAAGGTGATTCTCTTCGTCTCTCGCCTCTTGAGATAGTTTTCCCCTCGAGTATATCCTCACTCATAAATTCTCACTATCTTTGGATTTTTGGTTTCAGTTTTTGTTTTTGGTTTATCGCTTCACCCTTCTTCAGTATTTTATTGTGTGTAGTTTGATTGGGGAAGAGAGATTTCACCATTGGCAGAGAGTTTAATTGTTGTAGTTCTTCTGAAGGTTGTTTCACGACAAATCAAACTTTTTTTTTATTTTTTGTGTGTTTAAATAAAAGTCGAAGGGTGAACTTCAGTTGGAAAGTAAAACAAGGAAAAAGAGAAATTAGATCTCAGGATCTAATTTCGATATCAGATCTAGAGATCAGCAAAATAACCACCCACCAAACTAAAATAGCCACAACATCAACTAAAATGAAGAAAATGAGGGGAAATACGATCATTTTAGATCAATTGGACAAACAGAATTCAAAAATACATCATGAATCTGAGCATATGCCCACGGCTCAAGGTGAGCAACATCCACCCAGGTTGTATGAACTGTAGAAATATTGACTTCACGATCCTTTGGCCATGAATGACTTAAATGAATCATTTTACGCAAACCATTATTATCCTTCCCTTCAATCTTGTAATGGTACTCTCGTAACACTTGAGTCATGTGGTAAATATTGAAATAATCAAATTTTTTCTTCGCATATTCCTTCTCATAGTAGGCTTTGGCTAGTTTCTCACCGTCATGTTCGAAGACTGCACCATGTGTAGCAGCACGCCATGTGACAGGAGCTAATTTAATATTCGGCTGGAAGGATGATGAGGATGAGGACTTTGATGGTCCTGGTTTAGCAAAGTATCTCTCTGCACCATCAACAACTTTCTCTAAGAACCTTGGATCACAATGCTGTAAACCAGCATGCCATCCAACATTAAGAAGGACATGAGTCGTACCTATTGCCCCTAAAACATCTCGTTCAAATCTTTGACATTTTGTTTCTTTACTATGATCATGAATATTCGCACAATCATCTAACTGATGGCAAAAATCAGGGAAATTCGTTCGATGAAGTTCATCACGACCTTCAATTCTTTGATCAGCACAATAACGTGACATAGGATGAAAAGATTCACCATTACGAGGACAAAGATTTTGATTTAAATTTTGAATAAAAGAGAAAATACTTTCATTTCTTGGATAAGAAGAAATGGATGTATGACCTCTCATTGGCATAAGACCATACCATTGAATATAAGATAATCTTACATCATTCTCTTGATCATTAATAAAACCATTATTATTACTATTACCAGAGGATGATACATCAGGAATATATCGAAAATGACGATTCTCTAAACAATCTAATTGTTGATGTGGATCAGTAGCAACAGCTGGTATAAATGGTCTTGAATCATTTCGAAAACAATCACATATTTCAATAATTTTTCTTCCTTTATTTAATAATTTATTAGATTTATGATAAAATAATGACCAATTTTGAAAATCTCTTTCAGATAATATTGATTTAGGTAATGATAAATGCCCTGGTAAACGAGCAAATTTTAATGACCAATCATTATGAGCAAATAAATAAGCTAATGAAAGATAGAAATAACGTGATAATGAATCACCCATAAAGACTAGATGACTACCTTTTAAACATTTTGATGCAGTTGTACGAGTGAAACGGCGTAATTTACAATGTGGAAATTCATAGGTAAAAGTTCCATCTGGTAAGAGATACCATTGACCGATAGATGCGTTGGCTAATTTCAAATTATCAGGCGAACATTCTGGAAGATTTTCAGTGGATGGTTGAATGGGAAAGCCTTTCCTCAGATCAGCATTTATCACAGCGAAGAAAACTGATACAAGAATAAGCAATAAATTGGCAACGAGAGAGTTTTTCATGTTGTGATGAATCCAAAAATAGAGAAAAACAACAACTATCTTTCTATGAAAAGCATTTGAAAATTTTACGCCAGTGTTGCCGGTTCGTGAAAGAATAGTGGCGCGGCGAAGAGTATACGCTCGAAACTAGAGCTGCGTTGCGATTTGCGATTCCGCAAACTTTGCACCTCCTCTGACACCTTTTATTTGAGTAGTGAGGGCTTAATGGGTGGGTTTGGGCTATTACACCTGTTGTGTTGTGTGTAGTGGGAGAGGGCACACCTCTGTTTTCCTTCGAAATTCCGAAATTACAAATTGCGCGGATTGCGATTTTATTGCGAATCGCAAACCGCAACGCAGCTCTACTCGAAACACTCGCTTCGCCAATTCCGATAGTTCGATGTTTGAGTGGATTTTCAGTGAAGGAATGTTCTCCGACACTCCTTTGCCACTCCCTCACCACTGCGAATGGCTTATAGGGCGAGGCGAACTTGCCTTGGGAGTTCGCTCTTCGCCGAAAACTCTGGGCAAGAAGAGAGAACGAAAAAAAAAATAAAAAAAAGTATCACTTCATTAAGAGCGATAAATCCGAAATTCTAAGATATTTATTTACTTTCATTAAGTTTTTACATACACAAATATAGAGGTTTTACCATACAGGAAACAGATCAGTATTACGAGGATTATTGATCACTTTCCAGGATAATGGTGTTCTCACTGCATTGATTTCAAGCTTTTTCTGGGTTCCAAGCAAATCTAACTCATTTATTATAAACAATGGCAAAGATAATGCTTCTATATTGTGATTCATTCCACCTAACGAGAATTTCCCAAGTATCGTAACTCTTTCTTTCAAGTCTGAAAAAACATCAGCTGCAAGTTCTGTCCCGAAAGGAAAGTATTGATTCGATTGATTTATTAGGACTGCGTCTTTTGGTTCACTAATTTTCCAGGTCTTTTGTACGATAGGCTGTGTATCAGTTGGTGCAGCAAAAGAGAAGAAGGGGGATGTTTTCGACATTGCATTAACATCCCATTCGTCTGAACTCGCTCCAACCAGTAGAAGGGCAGATGAATAATTCTTCTTCTTGAGAAATTCTGAGATTGACTTGGAAAAGAAACTGTCTTCTCCTGCTCGACAAATCGAACGAATGAAAACGAATATTGTCTTTTTATCCCTCAGTTTATAGAACTCTAAGGGAGATGATAAATGACGATCAGACCCGCTAAATGACTCGTATCCCGCCATTGGAAGCAAGAATTCAGACTCTCCAAATCCAACGAGCTTCACATTTTCAGCTTGTACTGCATTCAAAGTTGACACAATAACATCAAGCGCGGATTGTCCAAGATTTCCAAATGATGGAATTCCAATAACAAAGTCAGCTCCATCTAAAACATCTTCAAACTGAGAAGAAATTGGCAAATATTCAATCATTCTTCTTTCTTCTTCTTTCTCTTTTTTTTTAATTTTTGGCCTCATAGTTTGCATCATTCCGTTAACGTTTCCGCTTCCGCTATCCGACCGGTTAGGAGAGTGTAGAGGTTTGGTGTGTTTCTTGTGAAGGTGGGGGTGTGGATCTCCGGTGAGAAGATGGAAGTTGAAGGTAAAGCATGAGAACACTACACCAGTCTTCCCTTAATCGCGAGATCAACACCAGTTAACAGTTGGTCAAAGAACAAGTATTGAGTTTCCTAATAGGGTGGATTCGTTGATAGGATATGATAATCAACGAACACCTTTGAACCATAATTTAATTGCAGTACAAACACACAAATTATAAATTTAAGAAATATGACATTAGAAATTTTAACAGAGAATAATAACACTAACATGATTAAGATTGTTGATAAATCTATTATTGGATCACCTTTTAATTCGACTCGAACCCTCTCAAAGGATATGGTAGAAGATGAGATTAAACTCATTCATACTTTAACTTATGATGATCAAACAACAAAAGTAGTAAATAAAGTTCAAGTAGTCGTGTTTTGGAATGTTTTAATTGGATATGGTATGGTATTTACTGCGATGATTATTAGTGCTTATTGTGCCAAGCTCTAATCCTCTCACTTAACACCTTCCCAATACACTGTCCGTAGGATCGATACCACGACCATTTCCACATGAAAAGATTGAATTTCATTCTTTCTTGTTCCTTGTTTCTACCTCTTAACACCAAGCTAGTTTGTTGTCCTTTCTTTCGCCTCTCTTTGTTAGTTTTGTTTTTTGGTTTTGTTTTTCTTTCTTTCCTTCTCTATTGATTTAATAAGCCTATGGAGTTACTCTTCTGCTATTGCTGTGTCGTGCATTTTTCATACACAATGGAAAGAATTCGTTGTCTATATTTAGGATGTCACAATCTCACGATTCTCTTTGCACATTTCTAATCCACTGCTTTTTTTAGCTTCTTGCTCTCCTCATGGGTTCTCTTGATTGTTTATGCTATTTTAATCCTATTTGTTTTTCTTTTCCTTACTTTTCTTTCTTCTCTTCATTTCTCTATCTCTGTACATACTTCGCCTTAAAGGGATTTTGATACTTCTCTGTCTTTTTCTTTCTATCTTGAATGAGTTGAGTGCCATGAAATTCAAGGCTTCAATAAATTGATTGACTAAGGATTGATTTTTGAGGCAAAATGTGTTTGAAATATCCCCTTGAGAAAGCCTTTGACTTTGAGTGTTTGGCGTCGTGATTTCTATAATCTAGCAATATTAAGAATAGTTCTTTTTCATCATCTTTTTGTCTTCCATTCAATCTAGAGTAGATAAACAATAAAATAATTTTAGGATAAAATATAAAAAGTAATTTAGAGAGGAACGTGTTCCTTCATTATTCTCATACACAGAGATCGAAGTGAAGATGTTTATGTTTGTGTGTTTGTCATACATGTGATAGAAAACATCCTTTCTTTTCTTACGGAAATATGATAACATAATTGTAAATAACTTACTTTACTATAATCTTCACACTTCTTTCTTTTAAACTGACTAAAGGAAACTTGATTGATATTCTATGATTGTTCTTTAATTAAATAAGTTTAAAATCAGAGGATATATCTGAATAACTGTAAACAATGGAAGGATCATGTATGGAAAACATCCAGACATATCAAATATATTCCTATCTCTTAATTATTTTCTCTTTTCTCTTTTCTTTTCAAATAATGAATTTGGAATAGATGTAACAAGAAGTTAATTGCATCATCTTACACATACTTCTAAAACTGAGAGAATATGGTAGAAAGAACTCTACAACTGCTTTATTGATGGTTCTGTTGGTCTTCTAATGACTAATATTTCTTAGCAGGAAGGTTTAATGCTGGCACAGGCTTCGAGGTTTGATACTTCGACCAAAAGACTAAGGAGATTAACGCCATGCCGCCTGTCAAGAAGAATGATATACGCCAACCCCATGCTCCTTCATATCTCGTTGTAAATTCCGCAACAACAATCGGTCCAACAATCCCTGCAACTGCTCCAATAGTGTTACCAATACTATTCAATGCTGAAGAATAATTTGGCGCTACATCACTATACGCACAATTCAATCCAACTTGAGTCGCACCTAACGTAGCCTAGAAGAACAATAAGCAAGATAGAGAAAATTAACATGCATCACTTACTTGAGTAATAATCATAAATACATAAGCAACATATTTATTATCCATGAAACCACAGATAATTAAACCTCCTGTTGATCCAGCAAAGGCAATATATTCCGCCCATTGACGTACTTGATCAACTGACCAATTACGATGATTTTGTAAATATTCAAAGATAGCGCCAAAGCCAAGAGAAGAAAAGAATAAAGCAAGATAAGGGAAAACACAAAGAATTCCTGCTGAAGATAAGTCAAATCCTAATACATCTGTGAAGAAAGAAGGCATCTCTGATAATAAAGTAAAACCAATAAAACCCTATTAAAAACATGATATCAAGAGTCACCATGGAAAGAAGAAAGATATATGGTGATGTATAACTTACATAAGTCCAGTTGTTAATAAGAAGTGTGAGAGAGACAGGATGAGTGAAAAAGTTCATCCAAGGAATACGCTTTGCCATCTCTTCACGATCTCCTTCATCTGTAATTAAGCTAATATTACGCGGAGGCTGAGGTGGCTGTTGTGGATCAGTTGACGAAAGAGGGTTATGAGTCGCTGCATCAGGTGATGGTTCACTATCAATAGCAAAATGAAACTTTGGATCATGATTATCATTACCACTAAATGAATAACGATTCATTGGGTTTTCTCCTTCCATACTTGGTGAAGTATAACGATAATCTTGTATGGATATTTCATCAACAGTCAGAAGGTTTTGATATTTGGAATCTTCTTCCAGTGTTTTAAGAGAAGTATAACCTTTACCTGCTTTGATTAACTCCTTTTCATCTGAAGTAATATATGGATGTCTCTCGGGTGATTCATAAGCAAACCACGCCCAGTACGGAAACCAGAGAATTCCTGCCATTCCAAAGACATAGAAGACGAGTTGCCAACCACCCCAGTATTGTCCATTAATATGTAAAGGCCAATCAACAAAGACACCAGACAAAGAAAAACCTATAATTTCACCTAAATACATACCAGATGCTATAGCAGGAATCATTAATGTTTTTTCTGCTGCAGGAATCCAAATAGGAAAGAAATGATAACAAGCAGGGAAAGAAGCACTTTCAAAGAATCCGATCATACAACGAATTACTAAGGTTAATCCAAAGGAACTTCTACATGCTAATGGAACAAAGAGAGTGAGTACTGAGGGAATCAAAATACTATGGGAAAAGGGAGATTAGTTTCAAGGTATTACTAGGAGAAGTAGGGAGTATTTACCTCAAACCAAAGATCCACTTTGCCCCATAACGTTGAATCAACCATGATGCAGGAATTTGACCTGCTGAATAGCCCCAGTAAAAGGCAGACTGGAAGGAGATTAATAAGAAAGGAATAGGAATGATCAAAGGTATTTACCAGAGCGAGACCTTTCTCATACTCAGACCAGCCCAGGTCATCACGCATATCTGGAGCAGCAACTGACATATTTACACGTAATGTATACACCACCGCTAATCCACTGGAGGAATAACAGTAGATTCAGTGTAAAGTCGTGGTTGGCGTTCAGCTTGAAGTTCTTACCTAAAGAGAAGAAAGATGAATTCCCATCTTCTCGAGTAAAATCTTCCACAATCAAAGTCCTTTGACATGATATCAAGATATTAATGAATCTAACTATACGCTGATAATATTATAGATTCAAGAGAAAATCTGTAAGATCAATGTGGAAGTTGAATTCAGCAACAAACTAGTGAACAATAATAAATCCTTTCTTTTTCTTTAATATTTCCAGGAAAGATGAAAGAAAAAACAAAGAAAAAGAATTCGTGAATTGATGTTGGTAAAATTACTGTTGTAAAATACTGGAACGATTTCTCACTCTCTTCGATTCTATTTTTCGCAATCTCAACAATCAATCATGCCTATCATTAATCATCACAATCTTCTTTCTTGTCAAGGTCAAGATGATCTTCATTGGGAGCAATGTGTTCGTCTTCTTCTTGTTAATCCCGTTCCGCAATTGGTAAATTTACAAACTTATGTGAATAAGATTATCGAGAATATTCTCGCTCATCCAACAGAAGAAAAATATCTCAAACTACGATATAACAATGCTACTCTTCAAAAGAACATATTTTCAATCAATGGAGGTCAAGAGTTGCTTCTATCAATCGGGTTTCAGTTCGATATTGACCCTGTAACAAATGAGAAGTTTTTGATTTTCCCCATACTACCAATGATGTCACTTGAGAAGAATCAACAATTCCATCAAAAATTGCCGCAAGAGATACAAGACACTAGTTATAGCGAGTACATTGATCGATTGCAATCATGTGAGCAGTGGTTGCAGAATACTATGAGTGTATGTCTGCAGCTTCAACAAACGAAGAAAGAGTCTTTGAAGCTGGAAAAAGGACTAACCGGTAGCGGACGAGACTTTGAAGAGATTCCAGCTGATTCTATTATTCAGCTTCAGCTGCCGACAAGCAAGTCAGCTATTGGTGGTTTCATGAAAGGAGATACTTTCTTCGATGTGTGGAAGTTTGCTTGTTCTTACTTCACACCTGATCGGTGAGGCATTTATGATAATTCTGAAGCTGTTAACTCATACTTCCTTCCTTCATATTTGTAAGGCATGATTTAGTCGAGCTTAGATTGCCTCATGAACCTCATAATGTGCTGAAAGAAGATTATTCTCAAACCATAGTTGAGTTAGGCTTCCTACCTCGTACAAAGTTCATAGTAACTGCATTAGATGCGAATCAAATGGAAAATTCGAAGCTTGTTAAGGTTAGTATAGTTATTAGAGGTTTCTAGCTGTTTTCTTTGGCTGTTATGATGATATTAGGGTCGTGCAATCGCTGTTGAAGCTGTAGCAGTCGACCGAAAGAAATTATATGATGAAAAGATGTAAGGACTTGAATATGATGGAAATCTACATTAATCCTTGATTCTATAGGAAAAAGAAAGAGGAGCAATTAGCAAAGGAAAATGAAAGAAAGCGAGCTATTCAAGCATTTAAAGATGATCGATTAGAAAGGAAATTAAAAGGCTCGATACTAACAGAGGATGATAATAAAGAAGAAGAGAACCCAACTAAAGTTTCATCAACTGCACTTACACCTTCAAAATAATCTACCCTAACCCTAACCCTAGCCTTCCTAAACTCTCAAACCCTAAATACACAGTAACCTATTTGTCTAAAAAGACGAAACCGTCAAAGGAAAATCCAAAACAATTATTGATAACGAACAACCTTTCAACTGCCATCTCACTCGAATAAGCTCACTTGATACTCGCTTGTAGGACCGATTTACATATTTAGATTTTTCCTATTAATTCTTTTGACGATTAAGTCCTGATTCTCAACTCTATTGCTGGATTTTCCTCCTAATCCTCTCTCCTTCACTCACTTCTTTCATTGCAGTATTTATTGTATAGACAAGAGGAAATGTCAACTACGGCGATTCCTTCACCTTTGAATCGTATCATAGCAACGCAAAGACGTGTACAGACTCAGCATCTGAAAGCTCGTCCAGGAAAAGTGCCTGTACGTGATCCCAATGAAGATGATTTCTATTACCAAGAAAGACAAAATAACCAATCAATGAAGTCTCCACGACCTCAATCCACTGGAAGATTTGTAAGTATTCCTATTTTCTCCTAATATTATCTCCCTTTTTTATGATTCTATGATGATTGATAGGATCCGCGTAAGAAAGATCAATTACAAACCATTTTACAAAAAGAAAAAACAAAAGAAAGAAAAGAAAGAATACAAGCAGTACTTATTCAACGACTAACATCAAAATATGGTGTCAAACATTTACATATGATATCTTTCTTTGTGGAAGAATTCCTAACAACCCATGATGCTGACTTAACAACATCTGATTTAAATATACTTGAAAAAGAAGTACAAAATGCTGTTCGATTAAAAAATATTGATGAACAAACAAGTGCAAGATTAAGAAAAGCAAATGGTGATAGTAGAAATGGTAATAATAAGGATAATAACGATAATAGCAATAACAATACTGACGCGGTAAGAAAGACTTTATCAACGATGATATTTGTTTGTACCTCTAACAATGAACTCTTTCCATTGTGAATAGAAAATTTCTTTCAATCTTCCTCAACGTCCTCCATCCGGTAAAGAATGGCAAGTGATTCAAGTGTATCAATCTATTCTAGATGAAGAGAAAATACAACAAGAGAAAGACAAATTAAAACAAAGTAAACTAGCCTTCCGACAATCATTAGATCATCATATCCAACAATCCAAAAGACAATCCAATGAAGAAAAAGAAGCAGAAGAACGTTATTCAGAATATATTAAAAAAGATATTGTCAAACATGAAGAAGAAGAAAGAAAGAAAAAATTAATACAAAAAAAGAAAAATGAAGATGAATTAAGAATACGTCAACAACAAATAGAAGAACAACGACAACGTGCTTTAAAACAAAGACAAGAAGAAGAAGAGATTGATCAATATAATTTACAATTAGCAAAAGAAAAATTAAAACAAGAACAAGAACAACTTTTATTAAATAAATTAAAAGAAAAAGAAAAACATTCAAAAATTAAATTAGAAAATGAAGAAAATAAAAAATATAAACAATTATTAAAACAAAAAGATGCTGAATATGATTATCAATTAATGTCAGAATATGCAGCAAAATTAGATAAAGAAAATGCTGAAAGAGAAGAATTATTTCATAATAAATTAAAAGAAATGGAAATATATGCCAAAAAATTTGAAAATGAAGGTGCTGGTAAAATTGCTAAAGAAGAACAATTAAAATTTGAACAAACATTATTAAAAGAACAAGAAAAAAAATTAAAAAATGATTTATTAATGGAAGAAGAAAAAGAAAAAACAAGAAAATTAAGAAATCAATTAGCAAATGAAGAAAATCAAAAACAATTATTAATGAAATTAAAATTAAAAGAATTAGAGAAAGAACAAGATTTATTATTAAAAAAACAATTTTATGAACAAGAAAGATTATTACAAGAAGAAAAACAAAGACAATTATTAGAAAAGAAATTAAAACAAGAACAATATCGTCATAGATTAGATGAACAAGTAGAAGAATTACAGAAAGTAGATGTAAATTTAACTGGTATTACACCAATTGAAAAAGGATTAAATTCATCTTATTTAAAGACAATTGAAACAAATCCTGAAGTATTAACAAAGGTTATGACAAGAATGCAATTTAGTCCTCAGAAGAAATAATCAATAGAATAGTATTAATAGTAACCATTATTATTATTATTAGTATTCATTCTATTAATGTTTCTTGCTTTCTTTATTTCTTTGCTTTTTCTATGCTTTTGCATATCCTTTGCTGTTCTCACAGCTGATTTCTTCTTCCTCTTCTTCTTGATTATATTAGAAAAGATGGTATGCTATGCTGCTATGCGATGATAGAAGAGAGTAAAGATGTTGTGATTAATCTTTTGACTGTAATTACATCACTTCCAACACACTACACTCTCCCTCCCTCCCTCCTCTCTATTCTTTTTCTTCTCTTTCCCCCTCTTTCTTCGCCATTCTCTTTTGGGGCTATCTTAATATTTCTTTCTTTATTATTTTTCTGTTCTTTGTATTAGCTTAGCTTCACTTCCCTTCTCTTTAGTTGGTTATATAAATGACAGATCATCATTGTAAGATAATCCATACATTACTACTTCCTATTCATTTAGAGAATTAACTTCATCATAAACAAAGAGAAGAAAACGAAACAATAATAGAAAGAACTGAAGTAATCATAACAAAAATGTAAAAAGAAAAAGGATATAAACGATGATGATAGATGCAAACAAGTTCTGATTAGTATGCTCTTCTTCGTTTTCTTATTTTCTTGCTTTCTTACGTTGATGTTCTTTTTCAAGTTCTTCTTCTTCTTCCTCATCTTCATAATCCTCTTCATCATCGTCACCATCCTCCTCATCTTCTTCATAGACAATGTCAGAGTCTTCGTCATTCGCGTCATTGCCTTCATCCTCTGACAATTGATTCGGGGATAGTTGTAGGGATACTTGATTATCTTGGTCAGGATAAGAGAAGAACACCAGGCTCTTGTCTTGCAATTGCTGTTTCACGAAAGGGACGGAAGGCAGAGGAACGTGAAGGTCAAAGAGAATGTCGTGTTGATTGAATTGTAATTGCATCTTTCGCTCAATCAGATCTTTCTCAATCTTAAAATGATTTGATGATGGTGATGATGATGAAGAGGTGGAGGAAGAAGTTGGTGCTCCTCTACTAATATTCTCTTCGAATCGTAGTAGCGGTGCTCTCGCGTCGTTAGAGAGTGTTGGTAACTCGCTATTGTGTTCATATCGCTGTGATTGAGAAGGAATATGATTAATCCATATATTTACTAAGAAAGTTATTCGCTTCTTGCTTAAGTTTTTCAGAAGGGTATCAAGATCTTCTTCCTCGTCGTCGTCATCATCATCGTTGACGTCGTCATTGTTATCTTCTTCTTTCTCTTCTTCTTCCTCGTCATCGAATTGAGCAACTTCCGCCGGTGCTGCATGAAGTAAATTACCGTTAAACCGTAAATGATTTCCTAATGAACTGTTGCTGATAGCGATCTCTTCGATGTCTCCGACGATGGGCTCTTCTAAGTTCTTGCTTCCCACCTTATTGAACACGACAGTGGGAGCACCTTGACTTGATAAGTATGTAACGGTTCCAAAATGAGGATGTTGGTGAACACCATCTTCCTCCTCAAGGCCATAATCGCGATCCCAATGAGTGCCGATATCGTCTTGAGGGTGGATCACTTGACTCCACCACTCTGCACCAGATTTACTCACATCGTAAGTCATTCCTTTCGTATGAAATTCAAAGATAGCTTTTGCTATAGCCTCTAAAGAATTATTTGGTGTCTCATTTGCTTTAATGAAATATGTCGAGCCTGTGCTATAATTTTCATTTTCACTGATTGCTCGACTATTAAAGATTATTGCACAGTCTTTTTGCAAAGATTCAGACAATTCTGGAACTAAAATTTCTTTCCATGCATTCACCCAGGACATTTCTCACTATGAAGGGAATACTATTGCAAAGGGATGGATGTTGTTTGAAAGGTGTTGAATGATTGATTCGCCACACTTCGTGTTTTTACGGTTGAAGTTCGTAAATTTGGTTTTTCGATTTTCGGAGTTTTCGGGATCGTGCAACTTTGAGAGCATGATTTTTATTTTGTGGTTAGACTTTAAATACCTATCGTTTTACAAATCATAGATCAGAGACATACATTCTAAAACAAAAAATTTAATCATTCCGATAACTTTAAAACTGAGAAAAGCTTAAATGTTTGAAGAGAAAACAAATTACAACATCTAAATAAAGCTCTTTCTTTTCCTTTTCCAAGGACCTTCCTCGCTTGAAGATCGAAAGGATTGTCAGACGCGATACTCTAACCCTTTTCTTCAGACGATGAAATACTTCTTTGTCGATTACCTCGAATTTTCTCTCCTTTCTCTTTCTCTTTGTCGATCTTCTCCTTCTCTTCCTCTACAACCGATTTAAACACAATTAGAGTGAACAATTAGTGTAAACATCGCAATAAATAAAACTTACCCTTGTTTTCCAAATGTTTCTTTAAGAATGATTTCGCTTGAGTAATCATAACCTTTGTATCTACGGCTATCTTCTGAGATTCTTTACTATTCTCAACTCCTCCTCCTTCCTCCTTGTCTCGATTACTCTTGATCACTACCTTCTCCATATCAATAATTTGAATCGACGGTAATATATTGATAAGAAATTCATTACATTTCGATTTATTATCACAAGGATTATTCTGTTTGACTAAAATCTTTAATTTCTCTAATTTTGATAAAAATGTGAACTGAATCCAATCAATACGATTATATGATAACCATAATTCTTCTAAATTGAAACATGTTTGCAAAGATGATATTGTTTCGATATGATTGTGATGTAATCGAAGAATCTTTAATCTTTGAAAAGACGCTAATCCTTCTACTGAGTTAATTTTATTATGGGAAAGATCTAAAATCATTAAATTTGAACTAATTGTATTTAAAATTGTTTCAGGTAGTGTGAAATCACGTATTTGGTTGAAGGATAGGTTTAAATGTGATAGGACAGGGAATGACACTGCTTGGAAAAGAGGAATAATGTCTTTCACATTACAGCTCATACATTGGAAGCATACTGTTCTTGTAGCTAGTAATTGTGATGATAGGTCTACTTCCTTTGAAAGGGGACGATTATCGCGAATATTGACAGCTGAACCGACGATTACTCCGTTGGAGGGTAAAGAGTTCCCATCAGAATTCTCATCATGATTTTGTGTCTTTGGTCGAATTCTTTGATTTTCTTGATAGCATTTCAAGTAATATTGGACAATCTCTTGTAAGCATCTTCGAAATTGCTCTGGTTGTTGATGAAAGAGTATGCGAGAAGTTTCTTGAAACATTTGAACATAATCAAGCTTCCAATCATCAGTATCCTCCTCGCCCTCCCCCCAACTCTCTTCTCCAGTGTCAATTCTCTTCTTTTCCCTCTTCATTTCCATCTTTCCCTTTAATGTTATTAGCTCGAACTACCGCTCGCTATAACAGAATGAGAGTTGGGGCGTTGTCTCCCGAGGACTGTCTGATTTATTTAATGAATCACAATAACAATGAAAGACATCTGTATAATTATTAGAAATTTGCTTCTTTTTATTCTTGAATATCAGGATCTTCTGGACGCTCTGATGAAGTAATCCAACGATTTATGAAATCTTCTGTTGTATTGACAGCTCTAGAACAAATATCAATGAAAACTAATTTTGATTGGAAGCTCAAAATACTTACTCCTCAGCTAAGGAATATAATTCACTGGACTCTAAGTTATAAGTCATGCAGTTACTCCATACAAGATTGATATCCTTGTAGTAAACGATGTCAAGATATTCATCTTCGAAACATAAAATGAATACGAAACTTACATAACGAAATTTTTCAACATCTGTAGCGTAGGCATTATTAAAAACCTTTTGCAAGATTGTTCCTAAGTCCATTGGTTCCTTAATATACGAACTAATAGGAACGACAATTCATAAATTAGAACAAGATCAACAGAGGGGCGAAAACAGAAAGTTCAATCACCTGTAACTCGGTTCTAATTCTGTATTTACTGGGTACCAAAAAACCTCAAAGCTTTCATTGGTCAAGTACTGACGAAGAATTGAAGCAAATCGAATATTCATATCGTTCTGAAGAGAAGGCGATGCTTTCCATTCTGATATTTTAGTTTCGATCGCCTGAGTCTTTTGGTCGATGAAACCTTCGTGATTATTGTTCTGAGCATCCCCATTTTCTCCATCTTCTTCTTCCTCACTTTCATCATCTTTTTCTTCTTCGTCATCATCTTCGCTCTCAGCTTGCTCATCCTCCTCTTCTTCGTCTTCGTCATTGGACTTTCGCTTCTTGGATTGTTTTCGATACTTGTACTCATCCTCATCACTTTCACCTTCCACTTCCTCTTCCCCTTCATCAGAATCCTCAGAATAAGATTTGGGTGGACGACCTCTACCGCGAGTTCTTGCGACGGTTGATGCCCGAGTTTGCCTTTGAGATTTCTTGTTATTGTCTTCGTCATCAGAGTTATCTTCATTGTCATCATCGTCAGAATCATCTTCCTCCGCCTCTTCTTCATCTTCTTCGTCGGAATAATTCGATTGTTTGCTCAACCGTCTCTTCTTTCTTCCCCTACCTCCACTCGCCTTGCCATTAACCTTACGTTTCTTTCCGCGAGTCTTCCCTCCTCTCTCTCTGTTAGAGACCCCAGGGGTGGGCTTTTTCTCTCCACAACTCACACAACTTCTTGCACGAGCTTCGTTCTTTGTTCCGCAGAACTTGCACTTCCAACCATCCGCGCGGGTAGAGCTGCCTTTTCTTTCCTCTTCCTCTTCCTCTTCATCAACCAAATTGGAATCGTCTTCATCCTCCTCCCCACTATCAGAGGCATCTTCGTCATCGTCGTTTTGGCGATAATTTGAATCTTCCCTAGCCTGTCGGCTGATACGCTTCTGTGCTCCTTCTTCCGCATCTGAATCAATATCTTTTAGCTTTGCTGAAGCAGCAACTGCAGCATTTCTACGTGATCTTCCTCCACTGGCCTGAGGAGGAGTCCCTTCTTGTTGCTTTCTCTGGGCATAGCGACTTGATCGAGTGTTCTCACCTCGACCAGAGTAGGATTCCCTCGTTTCGTAATCATTGCTATGATTGTTGCTGTTTCCAGTCGAACGTCTCTCCCTTGGAGCAGTTTGGATCTTGTCGTAAAGAATGGCGCGATCTAGACAAAACACTCTTAAAGCAACCGAAGCATAGGTGCATGTGCGAATTGCAAAATGTGGATTTGGAAGAGCATTCAACAGTCTCGAATAATAGTTTGAATACCAACTTCGATTAATATAAAACTCCAGCAACAGAAGGCATTCCATCAATGCCGTTGGGCATTGTGCTTTAACTAAAGCATCCTTCCAAGCATGTTCTAAAAGATAATTCCAACTGGATGGCTCTAAGAGATGGGAAGATAGTAACTCGTCCGAAGCTTCATCCACACTGAAAGAAGAAGTATACGTAGTGTCAGAAGACAAACTGCCTTGGGGTAAAGCTAAAAATATCTTAATCAGTAAAATTTTAATGGCAACTGCCATAGCTGCGTCATTTGTTTGATATTTCGAAGCAATTGTGATGGAGGATAAGGTAATTTGTAAATTACGGAGGTACTGGTGTAACTCGCGTTTTGAAGAGACTATTTGCCGTGAGTTACTATCCAAATATTGACTCGCTGAGAGATGATCCAAAGCATTCGGAATTCCCGATTTGACACTCTTAGCTTCGACTGTCACAGAATAAATTAAAGGTTTAATGGATCCTGCATTGGTTCCGCCTTCCAACAGGAAAGAAATGGTATATTTTCCTGATCTTTTGAAATTAATAGTAGCGAAATAATAGAAATGATCGGACCAAGCTTCAGAGAGGTAAGCGTAAGAAATAGGTTGTGAGATACCTTCACGGTGAATTTGATAAACTACTTTATAATCGTTATTAAAGTTTGCAACCTTGACCAATCCCTCAGAAGAGTTAACCAAGCCAATAGCAAAATATTTCTTTGTACTAAATGAAAAGTATTGATGATAATTGTCACTATCAGGGTCATCCCCTTCGTTTCCCGCTTCTTCAGTATCATCCGTAGGTAAAGAATCATCAAATACTTTCTCTTCTGGAATGCTATAAAAAGTAACAAGTTCTTGGCCTTTATTCGGAAACAATCGAATACTCACAGGGGTGTTCGCAGTGCTGCTGCTCTCTAATGATTTGCGTCCCGGTTTGCCAGTGGAATATGATTCCTTGATTTCTAAGGAATCGTTACCAATAGGTTCAGCATGATCGCCGCTTTCACCATCTTTACTCTCTGCAACATCCATCAAACTACCGCCATCATAAGTTCCATGGGAATCTACTTTAGTCAAAGTGGGCTTCTTCTCAATAAGAATTCTCTCATTCAAAAGGAATTGAATAAGATTCTGCTTCAAAGTTCTCTCAGCTTCTCTTGAATCATCTAAAAGTTCAACGATAGATCTAATCCCATCAGAGTTTCCAATTCGATACCACTTCTTCCGGGTCCCCTGAGATGCAGAAGAGCTCGTAGTAACCTTTCCAATCAACCGATTGAACTCCTCTCGATCAGGATCTAACACAACCATTGCAGAGGAGCCATCTACATTAAAATGAGTAATAAATAGATCTAAAGTGAATGGGAATTTCCAGTATTCATATCCGTAATGATCTTTTCCTAATGATTGAGTGGAGATTCCTGATTTTAATAAAGCGAGGCTAGCTACGTCCTTCCTTCTTCGTCTTAAAGCATGACGTGACCGATTCAAACGAGCTTGAAATAACTGTAAACAGCATAATTGATGTGCGACAATAGGTGTTTGCTGAATATTTTCATAGTAATTCATCAAAGTTTTTCCTTCAGCAGTTTGCAGAGGTGGGTAATAAGGGGGAGTTAGCTTTGGAGGCGTAATCGTCTTTTCCGCAAACAAGAAGTTCACGACTGTATTTTTTTGAGACTGACCATTAACACGATAAAAATTATCTGCGACTAACTGCCTTTCTTTCCCGTACATCTCAATCCACGCATCATGTTCAGTTCTCGTTTGGCCGATGACTAATGGTGAACAAATTTCTCTTTCGTTCATTCCACAATAAATACACTGAATCTATTGATTATAGACGTCAAAAAGTAGAGTGAACGAGGGAAAGTAATGCTTACCTCATCTTGATTAGCAGTGAAGGGATCCTTGCCGTTCACCTTTTCATTCGCACACAAATCGATTAATCCATCTTCTTCTTCCTTATCACGAAAACTATCAATGTTGTCGAATGCGTTTGAAGTGTCAGATTTACTAATCTTTGCTTGCCTCTCCGAACAACGCGAGCAATACCAAGCATTTGACGGCACCTGAAAGATTAAATCACAATGGATAAAATATATTGATCATTGGCTTACTGTGGTCAAATTCAAGCATTTCAAATGTGCTTCTGCGTTGCATCCGTCGCATAAAATGACCTTACTCCCTTGTGGGTTTTCATTATCCTCTCCCTCCTCTAAGGCAATTTCGTCATCAAAGGTAGTCACATTACAGACGAGACATCGGCCTTCTGTCACCATATTCTGCAATCGAAAAGATTCAGAAATAACTTCAGTTGGACTAAAGTGACTTGATCCGGTGTTCATATTCGACATCATGCTGTCTAAGCGACTCCGACAATACATTGCATCATCCTCACCACAAATAGACTTGACTGTCGCAAAGAAATCCCCCTCTCTGAAATGTTTGTTGGCGCATAATTTCAAAAGCTTCTCGCTGTCATTATGAAGTTTGCTCATGTACGTTGTGACTTTGCTGGTAGAGTGGATAACTGTACACAACGCAGAGAGCAGTTTAATTCTTTCGGCCACCGTCAACGTACTCGAACTTGCAATGGAAGAATTTATCGCAGTGTTGGCAATATTTCCAGTTGTAGGAATTACTGAAGATTGACTCAAAACCTTCAAAGCATCGATCACTGGTAAAAGGTGAGGCTGTTTATTCGTCATTTCATTCACCCCATTGCAGTGATTGGTATCGAAATACCACGGAATTAATCCACAAGGCCCCCATTCATCAACTGTGTGAGCACCGTTTTTACTTAACGATAATACAGCAGCAATAGCGTCCCCTTCATTACCCTCTCGTTGTTGGAGGTAGAGGGATTGAGTAAAAATAAAGTCCTCTCTGAGGCATAACGGACAGTGCCACTCCTCATTCACTTGACTAAGAACTTCAGTGGTTGGAGGAATATAAAAATCTGTAAATTGCTTTGCCATAACTTCATCAGCAGAAGAATCAAGAGTGAGAACTTCATCCAATCCAGTTAAACTAAATGTTCCCTGACATTTACCACACTTGATCATTTCACCTCGGTTATTGCCTTGCAAAGGATAATTAGTCAAAAGACAAAATCCTTCATCACATTCAGCTAATTCCGGACGAGAAGTAGAAAAAATCCAGCGATCAACTAAGCGATGGATTGTTAAGAGCAGCTTTTGTGCTTGTGCCACAACTAACGGTAATTCAGTGCTAAACACGATACAATTCAAGCAAACTTGTCTCAAGTCTTGCAAAAATTCATTCGCAATGTGATAATAAGCTACTCGTTCGTCAGTGACATTACTTGTTTCGTAAGCTTTTGTAATGAGATTTGTCGCAACGTTGGCGAACATTAATGGGCGAATAACAATAGAATAATAATCAGGATACATCTCTTGATCTATTTCCCAGAGAAAATTTTTAGAGGCATTTAAAGATAATACTCTTATCATGACTTTGCAACAGCGTCGATAAATGTCAGATTGAGTTGCATCATTTGCCATTTTCTTTAATTCATAATCTATCTCCTCTTCTGAATTGAAGATGTTTTGCAGAGGTCTTGATAGTTTCCTTTCCGTATTTAGTTCATCCAAAGCTTTGGTGTAAAGCGAGAATTCCAAGTGATCAGCTGAGCCATCTTCGTCTAACGTTGCAGTAGCAAGGTATTGAATCCCTTGCATAATGCTCAAACGATCCTCTGGTTGAATGTAAACGACTGCCTTCGCCCCACCTCCTTTCGCTCCACCGGTTGACTTCGTGCTATCTACTAATCGCGCCAACAAAGAAGAAGGATTGAAAATTTCTTTAACCCTTTTAGTTGAACGAAGTTTGTGTCTCAAATACCAACGATAACGGATATTTCTGACAATATTTTTTGCAATTCTATAGGATGGTTGCTTGGAACCACGTAATGCATGTTGAACATCATCTTTAGATCTTTCAAATTGCGTATAGAGATAATTTAATAATGACATTCGAACAATCTCCATCCAAGTCATTTGGTTTAAAGGAAAATAGAGAGTTTGTGGGATCGCTTGTCGCTTATCTGCAGCCTCTCGCTGATCAAGATCGAGAAGGGTACTTAGATCGCGTAATAAAATTTTCGTAATGAATAATTCCAGCTTCTCGATTTCGATTAGAGCTTTTCTTTGGAGAAAAGTACTACTTTTACTGCTGCTACCAGAATCAAACTCTTGCTCGACGTCCATTGCGGTATCATCTTTAAGGTACAGAATAAAGTAAATGAAACGTTCAAAAATAAAGGGAGAAGGAATCTACCTTTAGTTTCCACAGAAGGAACAGAAGAATTGGGAGAAGTAAGGATTTCCAATCCAGTCAATAGCTCATCAAAATTCAGGCCACGCCCCAAACCTAACATAGGCTTCAGCAAAAATACAGTATTAGCAATATAGAAGATATCATCCCATGATAATCCACTATGAAAGCGGGTAACTTTCGAAAATGAAGAAACAATACTATCCAACAACGCATTTGGTTGGTCTGGAAAATCTGGTAAGGGATCTTGATTCAAAATGAAACCTTGTAAATCAGCATCATTCGAAAGGCTTCCATCTTCTTTACTTGAAATCCCATTATTACTATCATTGTAAAGGTGGCTTTCATTTTCTGATTGAAGGATATTCTCTTCTTCATTATCAAAAAATTGCAAAACTGAAGAATTTGCATCAGAACGATTTTTCCGAATTTCATTGAAAATATCTTTCCTCAATTGTTGCTTTGCCTTTTCATTCTTTTTAATCTGTTCACGGTGTTGTCGCTCGGCTGCACGTAGTTTTTCTTTGCTCTGAATTTCTTGTTGTTTTGCCTCTTCACGTCGCTTAGCTTCTGTAACTTTCTTTTCTTCTTTCTTCTTAATAGCTTCTTCTTTCCCGCGATCTTTACGCTCTTTTTCAACAACTTTTAACTTCTTGGAAAATTCTTTCTCTTCCTCCAAAGTACGTCGCTGCAGTTCCAGTTGTCTCTCTTGTTGCTCTTTCGAAAGATGTTTATTCTTTTGACGATCTTGATTTCTTCTTTCTCGAGCAGCTTTTGTTAAAAAGTCTTTCCGTGCAATTTTCGCATTTTCTTCCGTAAAATACGTTTGATTATAGCCTCGCTCAATATGGAATTTGTATTCTTCACATTGTAAAGAACCTTCCAAGCCTTCGATCAATAGTTCCACTTGTAGATTAAAAAATGATGGGTTCCAATCAACATCAACATTACCAGGATTAAACTGAATCCGAAAGGAGTGTAAAATAACGCGTATGAAGGTGACCACAAACTTACCTTTCTCCAAACAGCTGCTTCAGAAAATCCACAAAATACTGTTCCAGTTGATTTCACCGTAATTCTAAATTCAGGAAAGCCATCTAAATCACCGATTTCACAGATTATATCTTGCTCTGTGACGCCTTTATGTAAGGTAGTTCCTATCACAGTTTGTTCACATTTGTATCCAATTGGGTAGATGTAGACCGAGGAATGAAATCCCGATCGGGTATCAATCTTTCCTAACTCTAACAAGTAAATGTTATCTAACCAAAAGGGTAAAATTAAATTTTTCACTTTATGTCCTGCCTCTTCAAAAGCAGCAGTTCTGGCAGAAGAACCTAAGGCGTTGCGCAAGGAAGATTTCTTCATACGATCTTGAATATCACTTAAAACGTCACCTTTTGAAGCTAAAAAAGTTCCTTCAGGATTTGTGTAAGTCACAGAGTACCCTAATCCTTCAGATTTGCGATTTGGATCTTTCCGCTTTTTTTGTGGTCGAACATTAATAGAGTAATAGTCAGCCCAAGAAGCATCTAAAGATTTCTTTTGCAAAAAAGAAATTAAATCATTTCGAGCTTCTCTTTCAAAATCCTTAACATTCCGATTTGGCGAGAAATTCGCATAAACATCCGAATCTTCGGCATTTGTTCGCTCATCGCGTTCTTCACCTTGTTCTTCTTCAAGAACTTCTCTTCGCTTGATTGGCTTTGACAAGACATCATTGGATGAGGATTCAGTCCGAGGGATTGGAAGTTCTAGGGGAGGAGAAATGGGACGTGGTGGTTGTGGTGGAGGCATTGGTGGCAGAGGAGGCTTGAATGTTGCGGGTTGAACCTCATCGAGCTCGATTTCACCCTCTTCCAACTCCTCCTTATGCATCTTACCGAAACAAAAAATTCAAGCAAACACTTTCTCTGAGAAATAAGGTTGTGTAGTAAATTCTTTGCTTGTGGATCGTTCGCATGCAAAAAACTAAATGTGGACAATATTTAAGCAATTTCCCAAATTTTTAAAATTAATGAATTTCCTTATTCGAATTAATAAATCGAGTTTTTAAAATCTCGAAATTTCTAAGTCAAAGTAGAGATTTCCGTTAAGAAAGAACGAGTTGGAAGTTATAAGTTGGGCAGTTTACAGTTGGTCAAAAGATTGTTTACGCATCGTGATCAAAGAGGAGGAAAATAACGTTGTTAAAAGAGGAGTTGAGGGAAGAGCCGACTATCCTTTTTTTTTGGTGGAGCAACTGGCAAGAATTCTGTTGTCGCAGTTGTGTAGGGCCAAGTTCTACTGTTTTTACTTTTTTAGAAACAATGATTCATTAACTTGACAATTTATTTCCTTGTTGCACATTAATTTTTTATCCTTTTTTTTCTAAATGACCAACAAATCGCAAAAAATGAGGGAGCGACCGATTCCTTACTTAATTGAACTCGCATTACAATTCCGTTGGGTCAAAACCTTTTTGTACTATTATAACTCTATTCTATATTCCAGATGCTTCCTCTCATCCTTTATTGCGTTACTTATTTTTGTTCTTTGCTACCTTTACCCTCTTCGGACTGGTGCGTATAGCTTGCAACTGTTTAACTTTCAATATGACACCATCAACATTTCTCAAGCTTTGATCAATCCAACTTATGTCCGGCTTTTATTAGTAACTGCATTTCTCTCCATACCACCAGCGGTGCAATTAATTCTCGACAGCTGGAAATTATTCTCTCAGGATGCTCAAGATCAAATAGAGTTTTTTGGCTTCACTTTAGTTGTAGTTGCCTCTGCTGGACCAAATACGTTCCTATTCTTCATGTTAGATGGAATTCGAGATGCACATAAGGTTACAGATCAAATGGTTTATTTGTGGATGGCACTTTCTCGAATACAATTAGTCACTTTAAATCTTGGAATGTTGTCTCAGTTATTTGGACATCGTGCGAAATACGCCAATAATGACAGTTTATCTTTCTTAAGATTCAATATTGAAAAAAGAACGGTTAATATTATGATTTTGTTGATGATTTACGGGATTTGCTTTGTTTTGAACGGAAGAAATGTGAAATGGTCCCTCTTAAACCTGATTGGGATTTTGGCTTGGTTACTTGCTCTTTTGTTGATCGCATTGATGCTGTTTCGCGTTCTTTACTCCTTGACCATTCAGGCTTTTAATCAAAAGCAATTCCGAACACATCATCATGTGTCAGATTTCATGTTTAGCTTAGGCTTCCTAAGTTTCATGGTGATTCAAACTGCGTTCACAGTTTATGCTTCAGAATCCCACTTTTCGGTTCACAGTGTTGTCAGATTCTTGATTAGTACTTTGGCAACTGAAATCTTTCTTTTGGTAATCGTGATCGTGATTCCTGGTATGAAAAATCGCCGTTTAGCAGAAATTAAACATGAACAGCTACAAACCCGATTGAACCTGATCCGCTACGTGTCGCATGAGATGCGTACCCCTCTCAACACTGTTACAATGGGTATGAACATTTTGAAAGGAGAAATCATTGAAGTGAGTGGTTTGTCAAATGCAGGATTAGAAACTCGCAGTCGCAGTCCAGGATCCACAATTAATGGAGATGAGCCTCTAGAGTCCAATAGAAAGCTCTCCAGTGATGAGCATGGAGGAATCATGCATATCGAGAAATCTGCATCTGGATTTTTCTTTGATAAATCAAAAAACCGTCAAAAGTTTATTGACATGCTAGATACGGTAAATCAAGTTACAGAATCAACGAGTGTTGCTGTGGCTACTTTGGATGACCTCCTTACCTTCGATAAAATCGACGAGAAAAAGCTCGTCATCG